>Ga0315902_10008968_pt1 | contig 13473 bp, 7 predicted proteins | sample LakEriMetagenome_9_FD_203523 | JGI IMG/M metagenome (GOLD analysis project Ga0315902, IMG submission 203523) | Freshwater fungal communities from buoy surface, Lake Erie, Ohio, United States - Buoy 12 MA117 | ecosystem: Environmental > Aquatic > Freshwater > Lake > Lake biofilm | place: USA... | reverse complement strand
TCAGGTGTCGGCACCCTGGGCACGGCGTCGGTCGATAATCTGCCGACATTGGACAATCCAGTTGCCGCTGCGAAACCCGTAGTAACCCCGCGAGCGGTACACGTTCGTCCCGCTGAACGTGCGGTTCTCTTGGTTCCAGCCGAGGTGCTTGATGTACGTCTCGAGTTCTTCCGTCGTCAACGCCTCGAGAATCTCGTGCGTGAAGCCACTCTTGCCTGCCGTCGGGTCGGGATACGGGTTCGTCGTCACAGCACACCACCGTCTTCGTCGACACCGTCATCGTCGAACAAGCCGTTGTCGAGCCGCACGTCGGCTTCAAGGAGAGCGAGGTAGTTCTCTTCCCACAGCCACCACACCGGCGCCGCGGGCCCGCCCTCGAAGGTGAAGCCCACGGGCAACGTGATCAACGTCGACGTGTCACCGACCACCCAGCGCTGCAGCGCCTCGCGAATGACCGGAAGCCAGGCTTCGGCCACCTGGGTGTCGCGGTGAATCGACTGTGCAATCCCCCGAAGGAAGTCGTTGACTTCCCAACTGATCACGACGAAGTCATGAAGCAATTCTCGTTCTGCCATGTTGTCCTCTTTCTGTCATCACGCTGATGCGTGAACCGGAAAGACAACAAGAGCCCGATGTTTGCGAATCTCGAGCTCGCCCGGTGGACGAACCGACACTCGCCACATCGTCCCGCGCTATTGCTAGGGACTGGCACCGTGGCCGGACTGGCTCGGTTGCCGGACCCGGGTTCGCACCCGGGCCGCTCTTGATGTCTGGCATCAACCTAACCGAGGGGTGGGCGACGGCGACCGCGGCGTGCAGGTTTCGGCACGACCAACAGCGCGAGTGCACTATCCAGCGTCACCGCGTCGAACGTCATGTCTTCACCGACGCCGCGCGTCTCACGACCGCGTGACACGTACGGACCGTAACGACCAGCGATCACCCACACCTCCGCCCCCGACGCGGGATCGAGACCCAACAAGCGTCGATCCGCCCGAGGCGCGTCCAGGCGTGCCAGCGCCCATTCCAGCGAAACCTCCGACGGATCCAACGCATCGGGAACCGAACGACGACGCCCACCCACTTCGACGTACGGACTGAACGACCCGCGGAACATCTTCCCCGGCCGAACAACCACGCGCTCCCCCGACGCCGGGTCGACACCCAGATCGAATGCCACCATCTCCCGCGCATCGATTCCCACGAGTGCGTACTCGACCAACGCGGCCAAACCGTCGCCCGCACCCGACCCAAAGAAGAACTCGTGCAGCAACTCTTCGCGCATCGCACCGTTCTCGGCGACCATGTCGAGCTTGGCCTCCATCTCCGTTGTGAACTGCAGGTCGACCAACGGAGCGAATCCCTGCATCAACACCCGGTGCACCGCGAAGGCCGTGACCGTCGGAATCAGCGCCCGTTCACCACTGCGACTCCACACGTACCGATCGCGCAGCTTCGCGATGATCGACGCGTACGTCGACGGACGGCCGATGCCCAGGTCTTCCAGTTCCTTCACCAACGACGCCTCGGTGTAGCGCGCCGGGGGCTGGGTGGCGTGAGCCTTGGCCTCGGCCGACGCCACGCTCACCACCTCGCCGACGGTCAATGCGGGCGGCACCACCCCCGCCGACTCCACCGGCCACACCCGCCGGTACCCCTCCTCCATATAAGAGGTACCCGACGCCGCGAACTCGGCCTCGCCCGCCCGCAGCACCAGCGACACCGACTCTCCCACCGCATCGGCCATCTGGCTGGCCAGCGTGCGCTGCCACACCATCTCGTACATCGCCGCCTCGCGCCCGCCCAGACCCGGCACCACCCGCGCCGACACATTCGTCGGGCGAATCGCTTCGTGCGCACCCTGCACCTTCTTCTTCGACGTCACGAACCGCTCTGACGGCGACACCGCACCACGCCCGAACAGCCGCACCACCTCGGCACGAATCTCGCGACGCGACGCCGGCTCGTGCACCGCCACATCCGTTCGCGGATAGGTGATGTGCCCCTTGTCGAACAGCATCTGCGACACCATGCGCGATTCCCTCGTCGACATACCCAAACGGTTCAGCGCCTCTTGGTACAGGGTGCTCATCGTGAACGGCGCCAGTGGCCCACGCCGCACCGGCTTGCGTTCCACCGACACCACCGTCAGCTCACTCACACCATTCGCCACCCCAACCGCAGCCGACTCGTCGAGCACCAACACGTCCTGCACCAACACACCGTTCGCGTCGAAGTCACCACCCTTTGCCACGCGACGGCCCGCCAGCGACACCAACTTGAATGCAAAGCCACCCTCGGCCTCGCCCTCGACACCCCAGTACGCAGCCGAACGGAACGCCATGCGTTCGCGCTCCCGCTCCACCACCAGACGCAGCGCCGGGCTTTGTACGCGGCCGGCCGTTGCATTGCCACGCACCTTCTTTCGCGTCACATCCGACACTTCAAAACCGAACAGGCGGTCCAACACACGGCGGGTCTTGGCAGCTTCCACCAGCGCCTCGTCGATGGCACGACCACCGCGCAGCGCCTCGAGCACCGCCTCTTTCGTCACCGCGTTGAACGTCACCCGCCGCACCGGAACCCGCGGCTCGGCGAACTCCACCACGTGCGCCGCAATCAACTCACCTTCGCGGTCGACATCGGTCGCCAGAATCAGCTCGTCGCAGAAATGCAGGTCATGTCGCAATTGCGCCATCACCTCTTCCCCACGCTCGCTCAACTCATAACGCGCCGCAAACCCATTCGCCGGGTCCACCGCACCCTTCGTCTCGGGAATGTCGGCAATGTGCCCCACCGTTGCCCTCACGATGAAGCCCTTGCCGAGAAACTTCTCGATCGTCTTCACCTTGTTCGGCGACTCAACTACAACCAATTTGGATTTCTGTGCCTTTGTCATGGGGCGGCGTCATACACCCACCCCCTTCTCTTCGGCCCGCAGCGACCCGGCGCAAAGCCAACAGCCACAAGCATTTCCGCAAAGACTTGACGGTCTCTGGCGCGCGTACGCGTGTCGCGCGCGCGTATACGCGTACGCGAGAGGGGCCGGAGACACATCAAATAAGCTTTCGCCTGTGAGCCAAATCGGAACTCGATCTTGGGTCTTTGTTTCAAAGACGCATGACGAGCGATCGTGGACGGCCAATGATGGTTATGACGACTCCACGGGGTGGTACTACTCGTACGACTCGAATGTCACTCGGTCTCAACAAGTGGCCACTGGTGATCTGATTGTTGTTCGAGTCGATGATTACGTGGCCGGATGGGCGATCGTCGAACGTATTGAGGTCTTCCTCAATACGCCGAAACGAATCAAACGGTGCCCTAAATGCCGGCACACCAATCATTATTCACGAAAGACGAAGACGCCCAAGAACAAGTGCAGCAACTGCGCGGCAGAATTCGAAGATGACGAAGCCCTCATTACCGAAGACCTAGTGACGGCATTCCGAGCGTGGTACGGAAATACTTGGACTGAAGCGGCACGACCATACGGATTCCGTGAGCTCGAAGGTGCCATTTCGACACGCGACACATTCAACGCAATTCGCCCACTCGAGCCATCTCTGGTGCCTCAATTACTTGACGTCATTTCGGCCCGCGACGTCGATCTGAATATTGACGTACCCCAAGGAGAGATTGACCTCATCATCGGGGGTCACTCAGTTGGTCTCACTCGAAGGCGACGAGGACAGCGCGAATTTCGCTTTCGCATGCTCGAGCGCTTTGGCGAGACCTGCGCGTTCTCGGGATCCCAACCACCCCAAGTGCTTGAGGCGGCACACCTCTACAGCTTTGCCGCCCGCCCCGAACACAAGACCGACGGTGGTCTGCTTCTACGCAGAGACTTCCACTCGCTCTTTGACGCGAAATTGATGACAATCAATCCTGCTTCTTGGACTCTGGAAACAAGCCCGAGCCTTGCTCGATACTCCTCGTACGGAAAACTCGATGGCGCACCTCTTCTTGTGCCGCCAGAGTTACGACCTGACCCCGAATTGATCGTGCCGCATTACGAAGAATGCAAGCGAGTGTTCTCGCATAACTAAGGATTCGCTAGATCGAGTCGCATCGCTAGGCCGGTTGCTCGGCGAATTGGCTTGCCGACCGCAGCCTGAAGCGACTCGGTCGACCCGATGATCGTCAACCGCTGCTTCGCCCTTGTCACTCCCGTGTAGAGAAGCTCGCGAGTGAGGATTCGCGACTCCCGATCGGGCAGTACGACAACGACGTGGTCGTATTCGCTTCCTTGCGACTTGTGAATAGTGAGTGCGTGGACGGTCTCGACGTTGGGCAGTCGGGTCACCGGGATGGTCGCTCTTGCGGGGTCAGCACTGAAGCAAGCAACACGATGGGCGTCTTCCGAGCCGACCACCGCCACGTCGCCATTGAAGAGTCCGGTTGTACGGTCGTTTTCGGTGACGATGATCGGCCGGCCGATGTACCACTGGTTTGAGGCATTGAGTCCGAGTCGTTCTTCGACGACGCGATTCCAACCTGCAACGCCCATTTTCCCCTTGCGGTGTGCACAAAGAACCTGCAGTTCGGCCTTGAGTGTCAGCGCGTCTACAAGTTGACCGTCTTTCGCCAATTGCATGATGCGTTCGGCGTATTCGACGACGGAGTCGAGGACCTCGGCGGCAAGTTCGGGGGCATCGGTTGGGTCGATCCACCGAACGTCTGCCCCACCGGCGGTGACGGCGGCAAGTGTGGCGGCTACATCGCCGTCGCGAATGGCCGATGCGGCGGCGACGATGTTCGGTGAGTCCTTGAACCGGTGTTGTGTGGTGAGTCGCTTGATGCGGCTGTCGGGCGAGCCAGCGACGATGTCGGCGAGGACGGTGCCGGCTTCAACACTTGCGAGCTGGTCGGGGTCACCGACGAGAATGAGTTCTGCTTCGTCTTCGAGGGCGACGAGCAGGTGGTACATCATCGACAGCGACAACATCGATGTTTCATCGACGATGACGATGTTGTGCTTCAACTTGTTGCCGGCGTTGTAGGTGAAGCGATTATCGACCCGGTTCGGGTTTGCGCCGAGCAATGAGTGGATGGTTGTTGCGGGTGCAGCAAGCACGACGTCACGCACGTGTTGTGGCGCGTTGGCCTTGGTGAGTGCCGCATCCATGGCTTCGGTCATGCGCTTGGCCGCTTTTCCCGTGGGTGCGGCAAGGGCGACGATGACCGGCTCATCTGGGGTTTGCGAGAGACGCTCGACCAGCTGGTTCGCGACGATCGTCGTTTTACCGGTGCCGGGGCCGCCGGTAATGACCTGCAGCTTGTCGGCGGGACGAGTGCGAATCTTTTCGGCGACAAAGCACTCTTCTTCCCATGAACGGTGCACGTAGAGGCGGCCGAGGTCGAGGATGAAGGGTTGACGACGGGCCGCATTGATTGTGTGGGGTTCGGCCGCAAGCACTGGGCACTTCCGCAGGTCGGCTTCCCAACCCGGGTGTTCGGCAAGATCAACACAGCTGTGCTGATCGCGGAAGGCGGCGAGAGTGCTGGCAACTGCCAGCCACACGTTGTCGGTAACCGAAAGTTCTGCGGTGGCTCGTTGGTCGCCGGCGAGCGTGCGCAGGGCGAGGTCGACGTACACGGCGGCGGCACGGAAGTCGCGTTCGTCGACACGACCTTCCTCGACGTGAATCTGCAGGTGCTGGGGGTATGCGCTCATTGAGTGTCTCCTGCCAGGCGATCGGACAACCGTTGCCACAGGCCGGCGGGCGCCGTCCAGGTGAAGACCCCGGTGTCGGGAGGCGTGTCGGGGCCAACCATTCCGCGGATGAAGAAGTAAGAGAAGCCCTTCACGTGGTCGGAAGGATTCGCCAGGTGCGGAGCGCGCCAACGCAGATAGCGGTACACCGCGGTGCCGTAGATGAGGGCCTGGAGTGGATAGTGATGGTGCACCATCGCATCGAAAAGGCGTTCCTGCCCGTAGGCGCCGATGATGGTGGCATCGCCGTCTTGGTCGAGGCGGTTGCTCTTGTAGTCGGTGATCCAGATCTGCGGGTCGTCATCGGTTCCCAGCTGCAGCACGGCATCGATTGAGCCGTTGATGAGCCCGGCGAGAGGGATGTCAAACGACTCATGGGTCAGCATGTCGACGTATGGCCGCATGACGTCACCAGCCGGAACGATGTCGGCGAGGATGCGACCGAAATCGGATGCACGCACGCCGGCGGCGAGGTGGGCGACGGCCATTTCGAAGTTCAACTCTGCGAGGCGGCGATCGGGCGGGATGTCACCCAGTCGCACGTTGCCCAGCGACGAGCCAAGTGGGGTCAGCAGCGAGAGGTGAATGCCATCGACAATGGCGTCGAGGTCGCCGCCGAGAAGCGAACCCCTGATGATGCGACGGCATTGCTGGTCGACCTCGAGACGCAGGTCGGGGGCGGAGGTGTCGATGCATTCGTAGATCTCGTGCAGAACCGTGCCGACATAGGTGCCGCCCGCAATTCGGGCGAGAGGCATGTAAACCCCGGTTGGGGTGTCGGCACTTGCGTAGTGACTGGTCACCGTGAACCAGTTCGTATCTTCGTCGCTACCGCCGATGGTTGGCGCAAAGTCGGGTGTTCCAACCTTGCGGGTCATGGAACGTTGCGCACTGGCGATACCCGAGAATGAGGTGCGTCGGTAGGACTGTTCAATCGTGGCGGGGCCGTCGGCAACCAGCAATTCGGTTCTGCCGGTCGGCTGTGTGGCCGCGTAGCGCCAGTTGCGTGGCGGGTTGTAACGCGCCACCGAGGGCACCAGCACGTCACCGGTTGACTCTTCTCGGTTGATCACTCCGAGGTCAACGGCCTGGGCAAGCATTGACTCATCCTTGGGTTGCGACTGCCAGAGGAACGCGAGATGGTGTTCGGGGCGCGTGAATGCAACATAGATGAGGCGCTTTTGTTCATCGCACTGCGCCTGAGTGACGAGGGTCTTTGACTCTTCGGCGGTGCAGTCGAGCGCCCAACCGATATCGATGCGGTTCTGATAGCCACCATCGCTAAGGGTTTGGCGATACTTCGGCACGTCACGGCTGGCGTCGTAAACCTTGGGCTTCCACAACTCGGCGACGATGACGCAGGGGAACTCAAGGCCTTTGGCCTTGTGAACCGTCATCACCTGAACCGCGTCGATGTCGCTTTCGATTCGACGACTGACCACCTCAGAGTTGCCATTCATCAGCGCGTAGGTGTCGAAGACTTCGAGCAGCTGCGATGCAGAGATTCCGCTGCCCCGGGTTTCGGCATGCAACAGATCGATGACATGGCTGAAATCGGCAAGGTGACGTTCGCCGTCGGGACCGGCAACGAATGATTCCATGACGGTGGTGTCGCTGGTGATCTCGGCGGCCAAGGCGGCCACGCCACGACGTTGCAGGATCTGACGCCAAGCGACCAACTTCTCTTGAATTTCGAGAACCGTGTCGGGCTGGCCCGGAGCGCGCGGCGCGACATCGTCGGGAAGAAGCCGCGGATCGCCAAGGCTGATGCCAAAGAAGGCGGTGGTTGCGGCGTTGCGCACTCGACCTAGGTTGTTGGGTCGTTCGAGTGCCTCGAAAATGCGGCGCAGTTCTGTTGCCGTTGTGTCGGCGAATACGGATTCCGCACCGCTGGCAACGGCCGGCACGCCGAGCTTCTGAAGTTCGCGGTGAATGGCGCGAACGAGGGTGTTCGAGCCCGAGAGAATGCAGATGTCCTTGGGCTCGATGGGGCGCCACTCGTCGTTGTCGAAAATCTCACCTTTGTCGAGCAGACGAACCACGTGGCCCGCGGCTGCGAGGCCGGCGTGGAACTGGTTGTTCGCATCGGCGATGTCGATGGCTTCGACGGGTGAGATGCCGCGCACCCGCGAACCTGTCTTGGCCGGATCGGCCGATACCGGGCTGTACCGAATGCCTTCACCGAGTGACTTGTTCTCGAAGAGGGCGTTGAGTGCGGCGATCACCGGAGGGTCAGAGCGGAAGTTGGTGTCGAGGGTCGACATGTTCGACGTGTCACGAACGTCGAGATAAGCGTGAATGTCGGCGCCACGGAATGCATAGATGGCCTGCTTGGGGTCGCCAACTGCGGTGAGCTTGTGGCTGGAGGCAGGATCCTTGCGGGGGAAGATGTGGTGGAAGAGACGCCACTGCAGTTGGTCGGTGTCTTGGGCTTCGTCGATGAAGGCGTGCGTATAGCGCTCGGCGAAGCGGGCACGGATGTCGTCGCCCATCTCGCCACTTAATGCTTCCTCGGCGCGACGGATGAGATCGTCGAACGACGGGTGCTGTTCGGTGCGGCGGTGCACCTCGTCGACCATTTCGTTGATGGCCTTTTCAAAGTGGGCCAACTCGGCAAGCACTGCCGGGTCGAGCTCTTGGCTGTACCACAGGTCGGCAAGCGGACTGCCGAGTCGCGCTTCGAGCACCTTGGTCACTCGTGCTTCGTTCCATGTGCGGCCGTGTTCGACTGCCTCGGAGACCAGGCGATCGTTCACTACTTCGGCAATGGCCCGGCGGGTCAATTCTTCGGCTGAATCGTCGTGTGTCACCAAGCCAGCGAGGGCGAGAACCTTTGAGCAGACGGAGTGAATGGTGCCGATTGTTGCGTTGTCGAAGTTGACGGCGGCGCGACGAAGATTGCGGACATAGCGCTGGCGATCACCCGTGTTGGCAAGCAGCGCGGTGAGAACCACATCGGTAGGGTCGGGCTGGTTGTTTTCCAGACGGTCGGCTGTGACGGCAAGTCGACGGCGAACGCGATCGCGCAATTCGGCAGCGGCGAGACGCGTAAAGGTGGTGATCAACACCTTGTCGATCCGCAGGTCATCATCGACCGCGATGGCGCGCGTGACGAGCGCAGCAACGGAATAGGTCTTGCCGGTTCCGGCACTGGCCTCGATGGTGTGGCCGTTCGTCAGTTCGTGGGTTGCAAGGTCAAGTGCCCGGGCCATCAGAGGACTCCCCAATGCGAGTTGCCGTGCGGAAGCTTTCCCGGAATGCCATTCGCCTTGCCGCGGGTGAAATGGAAGACGCCGTGGAATCGCGACCAGAAATCGACGACCGGACCCTGTGAATCAAAGATCGCCGCAAAATCGGGTTCGTTGCCGTAGATGCGACGCTCGAGCGACTTCGCAAAGTCATCGGACCCGATGAACCTGTCGAAACGCAAACGACCCTTGTCGAAGTCGGGCACATCCGGATCATCGAAGATTGCATCGACCGTGTCGCCAAACGAGGGCATTGGTGCCACCGACGCGACCGCCCGAAGCTCGACAAGTTCACCCAACCGGCGTGATGCCTCGGCTGCATCGACCGTGTCACCGAGATAGATCAGTCGAGATTGCGCCTGATCGGCCTTTTTCTTGTCGTTGTGCTGATGGATCGTGATGCCGTGTCGAACCGACAGTTCTGCTGCCGTTGCCGCGAGGAGACGCAGACCCAATTCGGCATGATCACGGTCGTAGTAGGGCGAATAACGCACGACACCGATCATCTGTTGCGCCGCCTGGAGGTGAGGGATATTCCCCCTGACGACAAGGCCACTATCAAGGGTGACGAGAACCGGTTTCGGATCGGGCACGATCGGCAACACGCCATGCGTTTGGCAGGCAGTGAGGAAGGATTCGGCGAGAGTTTGCATTGCCACAAGCTCCGCATCGCCGTAGGCACCAATAGGCACGTCGCCGTTGAGGCGCGCGAGGTGAATGTGCATCTCGGGAGTCCAATCGGGGTGACCGCCGGCTTTTCCGGCGAGGTAACTGCCCACGAACTCACGTTGCGTACGCGAATCGACCGCAAAGGGAATGATCGCCTCGTCGGGCGCGTGATCGTCTTTCCAGGTGCTGATGCCGAGGATTTCCCTCACGAACATTTCAAGAGGCGACTTCACAAAGGTGCCGAGGGCGTCGAGGTCGACGACGTTTGCCGTGCGGACTGCGAGGTTTGCAGCAACCGACGCCAACGTCGGTTTGTCGACACCCACTTTTCCTGCCACTTCGCGAACGCCCAGCGAATGCGACCACACGCGATTCGGAACGATGCCGCCCAGAGCAAAATTGCGCGCGCTCGTGGCGTGGCGGGGATGAAGGAACTCGATGTCGCTTCCCGCATTGTCGCTGCGCTCGCCCGCACCGTGGCGACGCGCGAAGTCAACGAACTCAGCGAGTGCAGTTGTCAGAGGGATGACGGCGTTGTTTTGAATACTGCGGCCGTCACACGTGATGATGACCTGCTCGCCCGCGGCGAGAACCGCATCAAGCAGCTGACGTCGGGAATCAACGCGCGGGTCGTCGTCGCCGATAAATATCTGGCGGCCGATGAGATCGTCGCTTTCAAGTTCTCCCCCACCGAATGCCCCATCGTCGATACCGAGCAGGCACACCACCCGATAGGGCACGCCGCGGAGTGGCATGAGAGAAGTTGCCGTGACGGCTCCGGTGCGCAACGGCTGATGGCCGGGAACACCCGAGATCTGGCCGGTCAGATGCGTCGCAACGTCGGCAAACGAAACTGGGGCACCGAGTTGTCGGGAGGAGCCATCAGAGCCGGGGACGATGGTGCTCGACGCAAGGTCGTCGAGAAGCTCGAAAGCGCCCGCGACTCGGTCACCGTTTCCACACAGGGCGATGACCGCCCGTTCGATGTCGTCGCACCAATTGGCAACGTGCCGCACCACGCCCCCGCGCGAGGCGAGTTCAAGTGCCTCGATTGCATCGAATACCTGCACCAGCCGTGACAGGGCATCGATGTCGTCGACGCCGATGTCGTCGAGGGGAACGACTCCGCCAAGTTCCTCGGCCGCAGCAGCATCGGGCACAGCGGCTCCCAATATCGACCGCTCAATGGCAGCCCGCCATGTGTGGACGCTGTCGGCCTTGGTTGCCAGGCCCGCAGCCGTTCGCTGATCGGCGGACAAACCCCAACGCACCCGAGTGCGCTCAATCTGGCGCTGCCAGGTCGACACCACTTCCCCATCGACACCCAGATGTTCGGTGACAAGCGGCGACGTGGCGACCGAAAGGAATGCCGACACATCGAAGCGTCCGGTCATGAGTGCGAGCAGGTTGCCCAGGAATTCCGCACCTTCACTCACGAATCGCAATTGGCGCTCGGCGACCGCCAGCGGAATTCGCAACTCCGTCTCGACACCGTTCGCCGCAACGGTGACGGTACGGTCAAACACCGCCTCAAGGATTGGCGCCGCCTCGGCAAGACGTGGCGAGACAATGACAACTTCGTGCGGCGCAAGATTGTCGAGATCGCGAAAGGCGTGGAGAAGCGCATCGTGGAGAACCTCGACCTGACGGGTGAGGTTGTAGCAACGGTGAACTTGCAGTGACAGGTCATCTGAAACTCGGGGCGCCCGCTCCGCTTGGCCATTTCCGGCGACGGCTGCCTGCACCCGGCCAAGCAGTGTCGAAGGCTCAACTTTGGAAGCAGAGCCATGAGGCGAGACGTCGAGGCCCTGCGACGCAAGCATCTGCTGTAGTTCACGCGAACCACGCAGCCACGAGTGCACCATCGTGTGCACGTTGTCGGGCAGCTCTTCGTCGGTAGGGCGTATTTGCAACGCACCACGCGGCACCTCGGTACCGACGAGTTCGCTCGCCCAGCGATCGGCCAAAGTCGGCGATGGATGCACCAGCAAAACGTCAACATCGCTGACGTGGCCGAAAGCTTCGAGAAGTTCAACAGCACCGAGCGACAGCGATTGCATGCCCGCCACCATCAGGCGTGACGGCACTCCAACAACGTTTTCGCCACGCCTGAGTTGTTGTACCGCTACTTCGACCTGCACCGGCCATGGGGCAACGCCGATCACATCGCGCAGTGCGCGCCACAGATCGAACTGCCAACGCTGATCGCCAAGATCACCTGCACGCCATTCGCCATCGTTGAATGAATCCGCCGTGGTGGGGGCCATCACAGGAGACCCCTTCTCCCACGCGCGAATCATCATCGGACGACGAGCGTGATACCGATCGAATCGGTCGGCCAACCGCGCGGCGGCGGACAATGCACCACCCGCACGATGAATCATCGGCTCGTAGACGGGGTCGCCGGCGATGATTCCCAAAATCGCAGCCGTCATCGTTTCGATTGACCACGGGTCGAAGTCGCGGTACCGCTGCGGAACCACGAACTTGTTCAGCGATCCGAGATAACCCACCTGAACGTTTGCCACGACGCCATCGGTCATTCCGGGCCGAGTGCCGACGCGCTTGGCTAGCTCGGGCATAAGCCAGGCTTTTGCACCGTTCGTGGGAAGCAGCAGATGCTCGGTGTGGAAAATCGGCTGGCCCGCAGGGGCTCGACAAACCCACTCAGCAACCGGCTCGACAATGTCGGCGAGATTGCCGACGTAGCGAACCTTCAAAGCCATAATCCAAACTTACCGATCAGTCGTCTTCGCCGAGGATGCGGTTGACCTTCTCATCATCGAAAAAGTCGTCTGCACGAGTATCGAGCCCGCGACGCTTCTTGTCGCGAAGCGCAACCATGCTTGAAGACAGCGAATCGAACATTGCGTCCGCGCCATGTTTGCTTGCCCGAAAGGCACGGGTTCGGCCCGAATTGACCCCGATATCCCCTGCATCGGCGAATGCATCGAGCCCGGCCGAGAGGTAGACGAAAGTCCAACCCTCAACTTCGCAGTGCGACACGAGATCACGAATGCGGGACAACGAGTACTCGCTGCTCTCGTTTTCCTCGCCATCAGTAATCGTGACGAACACGATGTCGGGCTGCGCATCAATGGGGCGTTCGTCGATCGCTCGAAGTCCGCGAATACGGGCCACGAGCAGTCCCGTGGCGTCGAAAAGTGGGGTACCACCTCGCGGAATGAAGGTTTTTGCAGTCAACGCCGGAACATCGGCGATCGGGCGATTTTCATAAACGATCTCGTGCGGGTCTTGCGAGTCAAACTGCACCAAGGTGACGGTGGCGTCGCCGCCTGCTTCACGCTGGGTCTTGATGAATGAGTTGTATCCGCCGATGACATCGGAGGCGATGGTTTCCATCGAGCCGGAGCGATCGAGCAGGACGACGATGTGGGTGGACTTGGCTGCAGGTGCGGACTGGGTCATGTTGGGTTCCTTCTGGGTAGCCGATTAGGGACAACATGACTTTAAAGAGGGGGTGTCACACGATTGATTGTGACGATTCGATGACGCTATTTGAAGGCTGGGCAGTCGCCGGTCTTTTTGTAGTGGCACCAGTCGCAGAGCTTCGTGACGTTGCACGGGAACTGGCCCGCGCCCACGGCTGCGTCGATTCCCTCTCGGGTTTCCACGATGGTTCCCTTGGCGATCGACAGATTTACCGGAGTGACCGCGAGTTCGTGCGAAACCGGCACCCCGAGATAGAGCAGCTGCACCTTCTCGGTCGGCTCTTCGTCGGCAGCTTCGATCATGGCGGCATACGCGAGGAGTTGGAAGAACTTGTCGTCCTCGGAGGTGAACTTGGGGTTCGGGATCTTGCCCGTCTTGTAGTCGGAG
>Ga0315902_10008965_pt1 | contig 13476 bp, 16 predicted proteins | sample LakEriMetagenome_9_FD_203523 | JGI IMG/M metagenome (GOLD analysis project Ga0315902, IMG submission 203523) | Freshwater fungal communities from buoy surface, Lake Erie, Ohio, United States - Buoy 12 MA117 | ecosystem: Environmental > Aquatic > Freshwater > Lake > Lake biofilm | place: USA... | reverse complement strand
CCGACAGCCTGCGCGAGCAGGTCAAGCGGATCAAGGACCTGGCCAAGGACATCTTGGCCATCGAGGGCCGGCTTGCCCAGCGGCTGCGCGACGATGATGACATGCAGCGCGTGGCGCAGATACCGGGTGTGGGTCTGCTGACGGCCACGGCCGCTATTGCCACGATGGGTCAGGCCAGCGCCTTCAAGTCCGGGCGTGAGTTCTGCGCCTGGCTGGGGCTGGTGCCGCGGCAAAGCGGCACGGGCGGCAAGGTCAAGCTGCTGGAGATTTCCAAGCGGGGCGACACGTACCTGCGCACGCTGCTGATCCACGGTGCGCGCTCGGTGCTCACGCATACCAAGGAGCCGGGGCCGTGGCTGGAACAGCTCAAGGCCAGGCGCCCGGTCAATGTGGTGATCGTGGCGCAGGCGGCCAAGATGGCTCGCGCGATCTGGGCGGTCACGGCCAAGCAAGAGGATTACCAACGGGGTTACTGCAGCGTCAAGCCAAAGGCGGCCTGATCAGCGCAGCGATCCAAGATCAACCAACCAACCTGAAGAAAGGGTATGGCAAGCCTTTGAAGGCGATGAGGCCGCAACGAAGCGAAGTGATGTGAAACAGGTCAGACCGGGACGAGCCAAACCTGCATGGGCGTACGGACGTAAGAAGTCCGTCCAGGAGATGAGGAGCTTGTCAGCGGATTACATCGGGGCCCGTGGGCAACGTTGGGTAACCAGCGCAAACCACAACAAAGGCCGGATACAAGGCAGCAGCCGACTTCTTTACAACACGATGCGGGTTTGTCTTTATCGCCGGGAGGCATCCATACAAGACGCCCATGGCCGGCCTGACCAGCTCGACCCCCACTCCCACCGCGCTGACGCTGCACCAGACCTCGCGCGTGCTGGAGATCGGTTTCGACGACGGCAAGACCTTCCGCATCCCGTTTGAGCTGATGCGCGTGTACTCGCCTTCGGCCGAGGTGCAGGGCCACGGGCCGGGGCAGGAGGTGTTGCAGACCGGCAAGCGCGAGGTGGGCATCACCGACCTGCAGACTGTGGGCCACTACGCCGTGCAGCCCACCTTCAGCGACGGGCATGACACCGGCATCTTCTCCTGGGACTACCTGTACCACCTGGGTGCTGCGCAGGAAGCCCTGTGGGCCCAGTACGAAGAGCGCATTGCCGCAGCGGGCACGCACCGTGACGCACCCATGGCTGCCGCCGGCAGCGGGGGCGCCTGCGGGCACCACCATTGAGCCGCGGCTAGCGGTGAACCCACCGCGCGTCAATCCCGCCCACGGCACGCACCCACTCCGGGTCGAAGAGGGTCGACGGGGCCGATAACGCAGCGCTCGTGCGCAGCTTGCTCGACTACGTGGCCAAGCGCTACGACCTGATGAAGACCTCATACCGGTTACGAGGCGGTGCGAGCCTTCAGGGCGACTGAAGCTGGCGGATCAGTGCGTCGATCAAGTTGTCGCCGGCCGGCGACGGCCGGCGCTTCGTGCTCAGGACGCGCAGCAGCTGCGGGCTGGCGATCGAGCGCAAGTCGGCGCGGATCAGGACCCCCGCCACCGCGGCCTGGACGGACCAGGACGTGGTTTCTGCATAGAGTCCAATCAGCAGGTCCAGGATCTCGCGGTCGGACACGTAGTGCCGACCCAGTGACTCCAGCGCGCGCACCTGCGCGTCGGACCCAGGCATGCGGACGATGGCTGCAGCGACCCGACGCAACTCGCCGGCGTCGGTGACGGGCCGGTGTCGCAGATAGGTCTGGGCGATACGGGCGTCGGCCTCGCTCGAGCCGACCCAACCCTTCAGCACGCGCGCACGGCCCTCTGCGCTACCCAGGCAGGCGCGCACGGCGGCATGCGCCATGTCGTCGGTCGGGCCTCCCGGCGGCAAGCGGTGGCTGAATGCGCTGTCGAGCTCGTGCCGCGCGTTCAAGGTACAGGCCAGGTCTACCTCGGTCACGCCGACCACGCTGCGCGCCTGCAGTTCTCCTAGCATCAACGCCAGCTCACCCCATTGCTGGTCGGCCGACAGCCAGCCCAGGCCGCGCGCCACCTTGATCATGCGCGCCCGCACCGCGGGCTGGTCAGCGTCGCGTGCGAAGTCGAGGAAGCGCGCGCGGCTGGCCGCGTCGCGCCCAATGATGTCGAGCGCGCCGGCGACCTCCGGTGTGCGCCGCGCAGGGCCGGCGAGCGCCATCGTGTAGCGCTCGATGCGGTCCAGATGCACCCTGGCCTGCGCCATCTCCCGCTGCAGCAGCTTGTGCACGAAGGCGAGCCGCTCCGGGTCCGACAGGCGGTCGTCGACGAACCGGCACACGTCCTGTCTCACGTCGGCTTGCGGATCCTTGTCGGTGATGCCCTGGGTCACCGACATCGCGAACGGCGAGAACTGCCCGAGCAGGCGGCTGCTCGGGCGGCGCTGGCCAATCTCGCGTGCGCCAGCCGCGCGGAAGTAGCCGTCAAGCGTGGAGGCGGCGACCGGCCCCAGCGGCGCCACCGACGAGAACCCGTAGATCACCGGCACGTCCTTGAACACCTGGCGCATGCGGTCTCGGCTGCTCTGCCCATGCCCTGCGTTCAGCGATTGCAGGTGACGCTGGGCCTCCTGCAGCGAGTGTCCTTCGCGCACGAAGCTGCGCACGACCTCTGCCGTGACACTGTTCAGCGGTTGCGGATTCAGCGTGTCACAGCCGAACAGGTAGACCTCCCTCAGCCGTGCGAACAATCCGGTGCAGGAATCGCTGCACGACGCGCGCTCCAGTTCGTCAACCTGCAGGTGCTCGCTCTCCTCCAGTCGGTCGGAAAAGAACACGTTGCTGCCGTCGTAGTGGCCGGAGATGATCAGCACTTCGCAGGAGACGGCGGCCCTGCAGGCCGAGGCGAGCCAGTCGGGCCTTCCGCGCTCGATCAACTCGACGAACCGGTACTTGGCTGCCGGCAGGTGGCGGCGAAAGACTTCCTTCTCGTCGGCCGAATTGACGGTAATCGTGCACACCGTCTGCTGCTGGGCCCAGGCACCCGGCGCCGATAGCGACAGCGACGCTGCGAAGAAAACGAGAGCGAGCTTGGCGAGCCAGGACATCGGGGCATCATGGCCAGGGAGCCTGGCCCGCTGGCGAACCGGCACCGGCGCGCGACGCCTCGGCATCGCGTGGCAACTCTCCACGGCTGCTGCCGTGGCGCTCTCACTTCCTGGAGTCTGGGTTCGCGCGCCCCTGCTGCGACCTGCTCTTGTTCTTGTCATCCTTGTCATCCTTGTCCTGGCCCGGGGAAGAGCCTTCCTTCGCCTGCGGTGCAGTCGGGGACACGCCGTCTGCCTTACGGTCGTCGCGACCGCCTCGCCCCTGGCCCTGACGCTGAGTGGGCGGCGCTGCCGGCGAGGGCAGTACTGTGGGCGGCTCCGGCGGCGCTGCGATCACCTTCACGGCGGGCGGTGGCACCGCCTTTGCGCGGCCGAGCTCCCTGCGATCGGCATCGTCGATAGGCTTGCCCGGCTTGGCCTCCAGCAGCGGCTTCTGGGCTTCGTAGCCGACCTTCGGGGCGGCCGGCGGGGTGCGCGCGAGGGCCGGCTTCTCGAACGCCTTCGCTGGCGGCTTGTCGCGCGCCGGGGCGCCGCCGCGCACGCTGCGCTCGGTGGGTGCAGCTGCTGGCGCTTGGGCCACCGGTTCGCGCGCCAAACGGTCGTCGGCGACGCGCTCTACCGCGCGCGACACGGGCTGCGATTGCACGAACACCGTCTTCGGCACTGCGACCACCGCCCCCGGCACGCGCCGGTTTTTGTGCTCGACGTTGATCACCGTCGTCGGGTGGTCGTAGTAGTTGTTGATCACGGTGTTGTTGATCACCGTGTTGCTGCGGTTGATGTTGGTGAAGTACTCGCGACTCACTGGGTACGAGGGCCGGTACACCTCGCGCGGGCCGAGCGGGAACCATGCGACGCCGCTGACGCCGCTGCTGCTGAGCGTGAGCTGGAAGTTGTCGCCGCCCACGAACACGACCAGGGCCGGGGCGTAGTAAGCCCGGGCGCTCAGCGGGCCCGGGATCCACACCCACTGGCCATGGATGTTCGCCCAGCGCCCGTAGTGCGAGACCGCAAAGCCCCAGGGAGCGTCGTCGATCCAGGTCCAGCCCCAGGGGTCGACCCAGGCCCAGTGACCGTCGCGGTACGGCACCCAGCCGGGGCCGACCCGACTGGGCATCCACACGGGCCCGAAGTTCACGTCGACGCGCCAGCTTCCGTTGGCGTCGAGATCGCGGTAGCCGATCACGTCCCGCGACACGTAGCGCGCGGAGATGGAGGTGTCGTATCCGCGATCGCGCTCAGCCGCCCAGCGGTCGAACGCATCGCGCCGCGGCGCAGCGAGGTTCAGCATCTCCCGCAGCCTGGTTCCGTGGAAGCGCCAGGCACGGGGCGCGTCGATCGTGTAAGCCGCGCCTTCGCCGAACACCTCGGCCCGGCCGGAGCGCACGACCACGGTCGTCGAGTCGTCGTCGGGATCGACCTCGAGCCGGTAGTCACCCGGCCGGCGGACGACGAAGGCGAGGTTCGGGGTGTCGACCTCCACCACCTCACCCGGCCCGAGTCGGCGCACGCGCACGTTCAGCACGCCTTGCGACAACTGCAACTGGGCGACCCGGTCGTCGAGGTTGAGGACCGAGAGCCCGGTGCCGGCGTTCATGCGGATCATCGCGGCGCCAACCTGCATCTCGGCCCGCCCGTCGCGCTCGGCCCACAGGCGATCACCTGCGGTCAGCGGACGGTTCAGTGAAGCCTGGACCCAGTCCTGCTCGCCCGCCGGCGAGAAGCTCACAGCACCGGATGTGTAGCCCAGCCGCGCTACGCGCGACGGCGGGTCGCCGGCGGCGACGGCACTGAAGAGCACCAGCGCGAGCCCGGTCAAGATGGACAGAGTCCGGAACCGAAGCTCAGACAGCCGTGAGTTCGTCATGTGGGAGGCCCTCGCAGTGCAGGTGAACCGGGGAAGCCGCAGTCCCCTCGCCGCGCCCTCAGCCCTTGCCACGACCCGCGACCAGCAGGACGCCGCCGATCACGATCGCACCGATCCCCGCCCACATCGGGATGTTCACGGTCTCCTTCTCCTTCACGGAGAGTTCGATCGGTCCCAGCTTGGCCTGGTGAGTTTCGCGCGTGTAGCTGAAGCTGCCGTAGGCAAGCCCCAGGATGCCGGCAACGATCAGCACGATCGCCGCGATGCGGATGCCGTTCATGTCATCTCCTGTTTCGACGTCTTCTTCGACGAGGTCTACAAGGCCTTGCGGCCCCCGATCACGCGCAACCGCACGACCGCGTTCGCGAGTCCCAGCAGCAGGTGGATGAATCCGCCCTGTGTGCAGGACATCACCAGTCCCAGCAGCCAACACGCGCGCGGCCGGCGCAGGCCGAACTCACGTCGGCCGCCAGCTTCGCAGCCGCTTTGGCGTTGCAGCCGGCGGTGGTGGTGGCCAGCCCGGTCAAGTGGGTCATGGCTGGCCCGCATGGTGTGCAACATCTGGCGCGTGATCATGGCGGCAGGCGCAGAGCCGGCTGATGCTGGACGCCAACCGCACCGCCAGAAACCTCCTGACCCGGCGCGGCTGAGGCCCCCACCTGCCGCCCAGGCCCACCGTGACGATGCGGGCCTGGCTCAGCGGGCTGCGTGCCTAATTCGGCAGGATCACGCGGTCGATCACGTGGATCACGCCATTGCGCGTCAGCACGTCGGTGGCCACGATGTTGGCGGTGCGGCCCCGCTGGTCGGTGATCACCAGCGACGGGCTGACCGTCAGCGTCTGCGTAGGGCCTGCCAGCGTGGCCACAGCGGTGCCGGTGGGCACAGCGGCCTTGAGCACATTGCCGGCAACCACGTGGTAGGTCAACACCTGGGTCAGCAACTCGCGGTTGGCGAACAAGGCCTCCTTCGTGGTGCCAAGCTCGGTGAGCAAGGCGACGAAGGCGGCATTCGTGGGCGCAAACACCGTGAACGGCCCGGGTTGCGACAAGATGGCGCCGAGGTCCGCCGCGGTCACGGCCTCGACCAGCAGGCTGAAATCGGGGTTCGCCGCCGCGGTCTGCACGATGTCGAGGTTGGCCGGCAGGATGACGCGGTCGATGACGTGAATGACGCCGTTCGTGGCATTCACGTCGGCCGTCACGATCTTGGCCGTGCGGTTGCGCCCGTCGGTGATGACCAGGCCGGACGGCGTGGCGCTGACCTTGAAGAAGCCCGCCTGCAGCGGCGTGATCGGCAGGCCCAGCGGTACGGCCGAGCTGCCCACGCGTGACGACAGGACGTGGTAGCGCAGGACGTCGGTCAACAGCGGCTTGTTGGCCAGCAATTCGGCCTTGGTCAGGCCCAGCTCGGTCAGCAGCGCTGCGAACGCTTCATTGGTCGGAGCGAATACCGTGAACGGGCCGCTGCCGGAAAGGGCGCTGGCCAGGTCGGCCGCCACCAGTGCCTCCACAAGTGTCGAGAAGACCGGGTTGGCCTGCGCCATCTCCACCACGGTGCCGCGGGGCAGGATGACCCGGTCGATGCCGTGGATCACGCCGTTGCTAGCCTGGATGTCGGTCGAGGTGATCGTGGCGGTTCGGCCGCGCTCGTCGGTGATGACCAGCGCCCCGGCGGAGCTGTCGACGCGCAAGACGCCACCTTGGACGGTGGTGATGGCCGTACCCAGCGGCACGCTTGCCTTCTTCACCTCCCCCAGCACCACGTGGTACGTGAGCACCTTGGTGAGCAATGCACTGTCGGCCAGCAGCTGGGCCTTGGTGATGCCGAGCTCTGCCAACAGTGCCGCGAAGGCGGCATCGGTGGGCGCGAACACGGTGAACGGCCCCGGCCCGCTGAGCGTGGCGGTGAGGCCGGCCGCAGTCACCGCTTCGCCCAGGATGGTGTACTGGTTGTTGCGCGCTGTCTCCAGCACGTTGACCGGGTCATCCCCGCTACCGCAACCGGCCACGAACGCCACCGAGACGACGGCCAACCAGCGCTTCAAACGCGACATCATGATGAGATTCCTTTGAGAAGTTGAATTGAATCGCTCCCGGCCAACCTTGGGACTTGCGCGGCTTCGGCATGACCTGCTCTTGTACTTTCAAGGCCAGAACGGCGGTTGCCGTTGGTCAAGCAAAGACGGGTTCTGATGGGTGGAGGGGCTGGCCCGTGCCACTTCGCCGCTTGTCTGGTGAGATGCGCTCTGCTGGGGCCTGCGGGCACCACCACTGACGCGCCGCGGCTCCTGGTGCCGGCCGGCACCGAGCAGGCCACGTACGGGCTGACCGGGCAGGGCGTTTCTTCGAGTCAGCCCCTGCCTTGAGCACGCGCAGGGCAGGGCGCTGCTGGTCCGTCGCCCGTTGACGTTGCGGCCCTACGATGCTTTCGCATCTTGCCGGCCTGCCACGTACTCACCGATGAAGAGCCCTGCGCCAAACGCGCCCTCCGTCCTGGAGCACAAGCCGTTGTTGGTTCTGCTGGTGGCCGTTTCCCTGGCCTTGGCTTGGATCCTGCAGCCGTTTTTCAGCCCGCTCCTGTGGAGCGCCATCGTTGCACTGCTCTTCGCGCCACTGCACCGGCGCTTGCTGTTGCATCTCAGACACCGGCGTGCCCTGGCCGCGCTGCTGACGATCTTGATTGCGGCGGTGGTCGTCGTCGTCCCTGTGGCCCTTCTGAGTGCGATGCTGGCCTACGAGGCGGCTGGTTTTCTGGCGCATCTGCAGTCTGGCGAGTCCGGTGTATTGCCAAACCTTCGGCGGGTGTTTGATGCACTTCCCGGCTGGGTGACCGCGCTGCTCAAGCCCATCGGTCTGGCGGACTTTGACGCCGTGCAGCGACACCTCAACACCAGGTTGGAGCAGGCCAGTGGATTCATCGCCGCCAGGGTGATCAGTCTGGGCCAGAGCACGTTCGAGTTCTCCGCCAGCCTGCTGATCACGCCGTACCTGGCGTTCTTCCTGATCTTGGACGGGGAGCGCATCGTGCACGCCATGCGGCGTGCGCTGCCGCTCACACCCGAACACCAGCAGGAGTTGCTGCGCAAGTTCAGCAATGTGATCCGTTCAACGGTCAAGGGCAATCTGATCGTCGCCGGGACCCAGGGCGCACTTGGCGGCCTGGCGTTCTGGTTTCTGGAGGTCCGCGGCGCATTGTTGTGGGCCGTGGTCATGGCGTTTCTGTCGCTGTTGCCAGCCTTTGGCGCGGCGCTGGTGTGGTTGCCCGTCGCGATCTGGTTCCTGATCACGGGTTCGACTTGGCAGGGTGTGGCGCTGCTCGCCTGGGGTGTGCTCGTGATCGGCTTGGTGGACAACCTGCTGCGGCCCATGCTGGTGGGCAAGGCCACCCTCATGCCAGACTACGTGGTGATGATCACGACCCTGGGTGGCATGGTGGTCTTTGGCATCAACGGCTTTGTCCTTGGGCCTGTCATCGCGGCGATGTTCTTTGCGGTGTGGCACCTGTATGGGGATACACGGCAGGGCGATGCACCCGCAACATCGGGTGAGGGTGTTGATGCCCCGGGTTGATAGCTCTTCCTAGAGTCGCTTTGGCAAAGCAGGAGGCCGCTTCAGGTGGAGGGCCCAGACTGAAAAGATCGAATCGAGCGGAAAACAGAAATCCCTCGCTCGCCACCCCCTGGGAGAGTGGTGCGAGCGAGGGAGTAAAGCGGCTACTTACTTGCGCGACTTACGCGGCAGCTGACCTAGCAGCCTGCGGTTGCTTGGCTTGCTGTTCAAAGGCCAAGATCTGCTTTTCTGCCTCTTCCTTGCTGACAGCATAGACCTCCTGAATCTTGGTGGCGAGTTTGTCCCGCTTGCCCCCAGTCGAGTTCAGTTGCTCATCCGTGAACTTGCCCCACTGCAAGATCATTTGTGGCTTGTAAAGCTTCCAATCGCTTTCAATCTGGTCCCATTTCATTTCAAAACTCCTTGGTTACTGCTGGAACACCGGTCGCCGAAGTGACCCCTCTCTTCCCCTGCGCGCGCAGAGTTGGGCGGCAAGGAGAATCAGTTCTTCAATCAGGGGCTGGCGATCAACATGACGCCAATCGCGATCTCGTCGAGCTGCCGGTCAGTTCTTGCCAAACCGGGTTTTGGCAGCCGCCACACAGTTGTTCTTGGCGTCGCCTGCCAAGGCATCGCACTTTTCGATCGCCACCTTGTAGTCGGCGTCGAGCTTCTCGGCGGCGGCGTCTTGCCGGGCATCGCCAATCTCTTTGCCCATCTTCGCGTCGGCCAGCGCCTTGAGCTCGACCGCCTTGGCTTCCTTGACGCAGACGTCTTTGGCATTGCCCGCCAAGTCATCGCACCGCTCCTTGGCCACTGCGTAGGCTGATTCGGCCCGCGCTACGAAAATCTTGTTGCGATCGGCGGGCTTGCCGGTGTGGCTGTACTCCAGTTCAGCCAGCGCCACCTTCTCCTTGGCCTTGGCCTCCTGCACGCAGACGTCCTTCGCGTTGGCGGACTGCGAGTCACAGGCGGATCTGTCTGCCTTGTAGGTCGTACTGATTCGAGCCTTGCCTGCCGTGTAGTCGGCCTTGCTGATGTTGGCGGCGTACGCCGTAGGTAGCGCCAACAGGCAGACGCAAGTCAGCGAGACCTTGAAATGTTGCAGCTTGCTCATGCGACTTCTCCTTCAATTCATGACCAGGAGAAATTTGCGCGCAATGCAGCGTGACTTCCGTGCGGCAACTAACGCAGCGCTTGTTTGCGGTTGACGCGTCTCAACCCAGTGCCTAGATGGGGGCCTACAACGAGAGTTGGCAGGCCACCCTAGCGTTGCCAACCGACCCATGAATCCCACAACAGATCCCCTTGCCAACCAGCTGCTGGCGGCGCTCGAACCTGCCGATTGGCAGCGCTGGCAGCCTCACTTGGAGTTTGTGAACCTCAAGCAGGGCGAGGCCTTGTTCGCGGCGGGCCAGCCCCAGTTCCACGCTTACTTTCCCACCAGCGCCATCGTCTCCTTGCTCCAAGTGACTGAGGCAGGCGGGTCTACCGGGTTCGCCATCGTCGGTAACGAAGGCGTCATCGGCATCTCACTCCTCCTTGGAGCGGACACCACGACCAGCGGTGGCTCGGTTCTGATCGCAGGGCAGGGCTTTCGAATGCCGTCGCTGGCTATCCAAGAAGAGTTCAACCGCTTCGAGCCGGTTCGGCAGTTGTTGCTGCCTTACACCCAAGCACTGATCACGCAGATCACGCAGACAGCCGTCTGCTCCCGACATCACACCGCTGATCAGCAGGTGTGCGCTTGGTTGCTGAACTGCCTGGATCGACTGGCGAGCAGCGAGGTGGCGCTGACTCACGACCTGCTGGCCAACTTGCTGGGTGTGCGCCGCGAGAGCGTGACGCTGATCGTCGGCCGTCTGCGGGCGGCTGGGCTGATCCAGTCCAGGCGGGGAACTATCGAGGTGTTGGACCGCACTGGTCTTGAGCGTCGATCTTGTGAGTGTTACTTCTTGGTCAGCAAAGAGTACGCCCGTCTGCTGTTGAGGCCGTGCCCAAGCGCGCCCGGCTGTTAGCACGATGGGATGCGGGTCACCGCCAGGAGTGCTGGAACTGGTGGGGGCACGTAAGCGCTGAGTCCTTACGTTGATCGCACTCATCAGGGACGAATTGCCCCCAGCGCATGCTCAAAGCCGGGTCACCCGGCGGTATCGATGCAGGTGGCGACTGTCCGGCGCACGCAAGGGCGACCCCTCGATGAATCAATGAGCGCAAAGGAGGACGAAATGGGATTGGTAACCATTCTGCTGATCCTGCTGGTTTTGGCCTTGGTGGGTGTCATTCCCGCTTGGCCGCACAGCAGAGGGTGGGGTTATGGCCCAAGCGGCATCGTTGGTGTCATTCTGGTGGTGTTGCTCGTGCTGGTGTTGATGGGGAGGCTGTAGCAAACCGCAGCGTTGAATTCTCGGCATTGAGGTCGGGCAGCGGCCCCTCAGGGCATCCGACCTCTTCAATCAGGCAGCGAAGGAGTCGATCATGAGCATGAACAAGGATCAGGTGCAGGGCACCCTGAAAGACATGGCGGGCAAGATTCAGGAAGAGGCCGGCAAACTGGTGGGCAGTGAGAAGCAGCAAGCCAAGGGCCTGAAGAAGCAGGCCGAAGGCAAGATCCAGAAGGGGGTTGGAGACCTCAAGGAAGCCGTCAGTGATGTGAAGGACGCTGCCAGAGAGTAAGCCTTCGGGCAGGCGTGTGGTCCGTTGGGCCAAATCTCCTGCCCCACGCGCTTTGCGCCACTGCTCCTGAACCCGTTGATGGATGTCTGGCCCATGGACCAAGTGCCTCGTGGTCTGCTCATGCTGGCGGTCTGCGTCGCCCTGACGGTGGGGTGCGCAGGGCTCGAACGCAGGGGGCAGCCACAGACGCCCAGTCAAGCCGCGGCCGAAAACGCCGTGCCACCGCCAAAGCCCGCTCCACGTGGTTCACCAGACCAACATCCGGTCAAGCCTGAGAAGGCAACGCCGCGCGCCACGGCCAAGTCTGCTGCACCGTCACCTCTTGCACCGCCACCAGCCAAGACGCTCCCGCCTGCGCCCACTGCGGCGAAGCCGGCAGCATCGCCTTCACTGGACCTGAAGTCGCTTGAGGCCCGCCTGAGGGAGACGAAGGCCATCAGCACCTTCAGCAAGATTGCGCTCAAGAACCAGATGGAGGATCTGCTTGAGCGGTTCAAGGCGTTCTACGAGGGGCGGATCAAGACTTCGCTGGTCGAACTGCGGCGGGCGTTTGACCTGCTGATCATGAAGACGCTCGCGCTGCTGCAGGACGCCGACCCTCCGCTGGCCGGCGCACTCGTGTCTTCAAGAGAGTCCATCTGGAGCGTTCTGTCGGATCCTGTAAAGCTCAACGCCCTTTAGCCAGCGGCCCCTTGGACTCGACAAATCATGCTGGTGAATGTTCACACCCCGAGTTTGTCCAGCCTCGCCTTGTGGGCCGTGCTGGTTGCAGGGCCCGCCGCAGCGGCAGATGACGCAGAACTCCTCAAGGACCTGACCACAGTCATTGCGCTGCTGGGCTTGCCTTGTGGCCAGGTCATCAGCGCGACGCCATTGAAGGATGACGATCACATCGCGACCTGCCGGGATGGCAACCGTTATCGCGTGTTCATCAACAGCAGAGGGCGTGTCGTCGCTGAGCAGATCAAGCCGTAGGCGATGAGCCCGTGCGCGTGAGCGTTGGCGCGCCAAGCTGACGGTGCGGACGAGGTTCCAAGCTCCTCCAGCTTGCGCTGCCACCGGCTCAGAACATGGCCTTGAACGGCGTTGCCTGAACGCAATGGCCTGCTGTCGCCGTCTCTTACAAGGGAAGTACCAACCTCACTGGAGATTCATCATGAACATTCGCACCCTTCTCGCCACCACCTTCACGGCCCTGTCATTGGTCACGGTGACGGGCTGCGCGGTCACCCGCGGCCAGGAGACCGTCGGCGCCTATGTCGACGACGCCGCCATCACGGCGCAGATCAAGGCCCGCTTTGTCGATAACCAGCAGGTGGACGCGTCCTCCATCAGCGTCGAGACGCTCAACGGCACGGTGATGTTGTCCGGATTTGCCAAGAACGCCACCGAAAGGACAACGGCCGAAGGCATCGCACGCAATGTCAGTGGCGTGAAGGCCGTCAAGAACGAGATTGCCGTGCGGCCCTGACACAGGGCGCCAAAGCAAGTGCGACTCGCGACAGAGAAGTGCGACTGGCGCGACAGACTTGCCGCGACGACGGAGCTGTTGAATGCGCTGCAGGTTGGAAGCCGCCGTTCGCGTCTCTGAGGCGGCCGGCGGGTGACGACCCTGGGCGGCCGTAGGCTGTGACAACTTGGGCGCCTGCTGCGCAGCGTGAGCGGGCGGTCGTTCCCTACGCGTCAGAGTAGTTTTTGCCGGGCACTGGGCCCGTTTCCCCAGCCAAAGAAGCCAAGTCCAGTGTTGACGTCGAACGATAACTGAGCCACTGGATGTGCGGACAGTCAGGCCCCCATCATGAGTCACCAGAGTCAGCGCGCAGGAATAGGTACCCTTACGAACCCGCCAGATCAGCGGTAGTCGAGTTCATGCTGGTCACGCGCGGCAAGTAGCAGCACGTCGAGTTCACGAATGGTGAACAACACCACGCAGCCGCCGCGTCCAAACGGAATGATGAGCTCTCGAAACGCCTTGTGCTCCTCGGACCGTCGGCAGGTGTGAGGCGCAAACGACAAGATGCTCATGCCTTGCTCCACCGCGTCGCGGAAGCGAAACAGGCAGGTGTCATCGGGCGTGTTGCTGGCCAGTTCGCGCTCAACGATGTGCTCTTCGAGTCGCTCGATGTCCTGCTCGAAGGATTGGGTCGCAAGGACTCGAAACCCGTTGCTCACTCGGCAACTCGCTGGCCCCTGCTGGCAAGCGCCTTTTGGATGCGCTGCTTTGCGGCTTCGGCTCGCTGCTCCATCCGGGCCAGCAAGTCCTCGGCTGTTGTCAGGCCAATGCCCTTGTCTGCCTGGCTCAACG
>Ga0315902_10008963_pt1 | contig 13477 bp, 11 predicted proteins | sample LakEriMetagenome_9_FD_203523 | JGI IMG/M metagenome (GOLD analysis project Ga0315902, IMG submission 203523) | Freshwater fungal communities from buoy surface, Lake Erie, Ohio, United States - Buoy 12 MA117 | ecosystem: Environmental > Aquatic > Freshwater > Lake > Lake biofilm | place: USA... | reverse complement strand
TGCAAATCGTAAGAAACATTTTCCCGTAGCCACCATCGCCAGATGGTGGATGATATCGCGTCCCTGGGCTGTCAGTTCCATTGAGGTCGATTATGATCAGCCAAAGCGGTCCTGGGGTAATGTGGCGACGGGGAACAGAGGCGTTCGGCGGATTTCCTGGAGTTGGGTTCGATGGATCGATCGAGTGGTGGGATGGGAAGGTTGCCAAGTGCCCGTTGGTCCTGGATGTGGCTATGGCTGGGGATCGGTTGCATGGGAATCGGTTGCGTCCCGCAGCCGGAGAAGGAGGTAGTGCTTTACACTTCGGTCGATCGCCAGTATGCGGCTCCCCTTTTGGATGCATTCGAGCGACGCCGGCCTGAGATCACGATCACTCGGCGATTTGATGTCGAAGCTTCCAAGACGCTGGGACTGGTGACTCGGCTGATGGAAGAACAGAAAAATCCCCGCTGCGATCTCTTCTGGAATAGCGAGATTCTGCACACGATTCGCATGCAGCGAGCCGGGATGTTGCAGGCGCGTCGTTGGAAGATTCCCGCCGGTTGGAAGCCTGGTTATCTTGCCAGCGACGGCAGTTGGATCGGTTTCGCGCCGAGGGCCAGGGTGTTGCTGGTCCATACCAAGTCGATTCCTGAGGCCAAGGAGCGACCAAGCCGCGTGGCGGACCTGGCCGATCCCAAGTGGAAAGGGAAATGTGCCGTTGCGTTTCCATTGTTCGGCACCACGGCAACCCACTTTGCCGTACTGGCCAGCCGCATGGGAGATCAGGCCGATTCCTTTCTTCAGAAGGTCGCAGACAATGCCCTGGTGCTGTCAGGCAATAAGCAGGTCGCCGATGCGGTCGCTTCCGGCCAAGTCGCTTTCGGTCTGACCGATACCGATGACGCTCAAGTCGCTAAGGAGCAAGGGGCCCCGGTCGAGATCATCTTCCCCGACCAACCGACCGGCCCAGATGATCAGGAGGCGATTGGCACGCTGTTTATTCCTGGGACGGTCGCCATCCTGAAAAATGCTCCGCACCCGATCGCTGCGCAGTGGTTGGCCGACGCATTGATCGATCAGGAAACCGAAAAAAGATTGACGATGGCGCTCGGTTCCCAGTTCCCCATCTGGCCCTCCGGAGAGAAGCCATCTTCCTCCTCACCGATCGCTTCCCTGCGATGGATGGAGGTGGATTTCGAGCGGGCTGCCGATGAATGGGAACCGCTGGCAGCAAAATTGCGCACGTGGTTTGCGACTGGAGCCGACAGGAAGGAGACAGGTTCAACGCCGGATTCCTCCCCCCGTTCTTCAAGGGATTCCCAGCCGTGAAAAGTTCGGACGCGAGATTCTGGGCCGGCTTGGTACTGATCGTACTGCTGGTCCGAAGCGCTGTCCTTTTCTTTGGCGCCCAGGGGCTGAAAGACGACCCAGATGCCTATCGAGCCTATGCGGTCTCGTGGGCTCGCTGGGGAACCTTTGGACTGCCCGATGCCACCGGTGTCATCCAGCCCAGTGCCTACCGGCCCCCTCTTTATCCCTGGCTGCTGCACCTGCTGGGCGGATCACTAGAAGACGGCTCAAGGGCTCAACTGGTGATTGGATCGCTGCATCTACTTTTAGGGCTAGCGACCTGCCTGCTCATGGTGATCGTGGCAGGGCGACTGGCTGACAAATGTCTGCCCAAGTCCAGCGAGGCATACCGAAGATTTTTTGTTGGACTTGCCACATTGCTGGTGGCATGCGATCCGATCCTTTTGAATCAGTCGCGACTGGTGATGACCGAAACGCTGGCGACATTCCTTGGATTGCTGGGATGGTGGAGTTGGCTGATGATGCTTGAGCCATCGCCAATAGCCGATGGAAATCAGCAGGTGCAACCGGTCCGCGGTGGCATCGCGTGGGCTTTTGTCTCGGGCCTGATCGCCGGACTGGCGGTTCTGTGTCGACCCACTGCGTGGCCGACGGTACTGGGCATGCTAGCTGTCCTGTTGGCCATGGGGGTTGGAGCGAAACTTCCGGCCGGTCGCGCGCGCTATCGATTGCAGCTGGTCGCCATGACATCAGGTCTCATGATGCTGGTGGCCCCCTGGGCGATCCGCAATCAACAGCAGCTTGGCAGTCCAGTTGTCATGACCACACATGGTGGATTCACCCTTTACTTGGCCAACAACTCATCGCTTTACGACCATTTCCGCGCAGGAAGCTACTCGCGCCGATGGGATCCCGAGCCATTTCATCAGTTATGGCAAGAGCAGCGAGAAGCATTTCAGAGGGCGGCGAGGGTGACCGAGCCGCAGTTGGATCGCTATGCCAACCAATTGGCCACGCAGACCATCGTGGCGCAGCCTGGAGTATTCGCCAAGAGTTGCCTTGCGCGACTGGGATGGCTCTGGGCATGGTGGCCGCAAGTGGATACTGCCGGCATCGAGTCCCGAATCCTCATCGGATGCACCTATGCCACCCAGACGCTGCTGGGTCTAGTGGGGCTGGCATCGCTGATCGGGACAAGAAACTGGATCTCACCACGACAACATTGGGTGTCTCATTGGCTGGCCTGGTGGCCAGCACTGGCTACCATCCTGGCTCTTTCGGCCGTTCACGCCGTCTACTGGAGCAATATGCGTATGCGAGCCCCCGCCATCCCTGCCGTTGCTCTGCTGGCATCGTTGGGCACGCTGCAGATGGTGGAACGGATTGGCCGCAGGCGATCCAAACAACGCACAGTCGCCAAGTAAAGCACCACCGTCCAAGAGCAGCGAACGGCGATACCCCGACTATCGGTCTGCAAAAGTCAATCAGTCGCCAGCGGCTCCCTTTTCTTCCGGTGTTTCCGCCGCTTCCTCCTCTTGCTCGCCGAATCCATCCTCCCACGTCCCCCAGACATCAGGTCCCTCCTCCATCTCCTGAGGAGTAAGCAGGCAATGGTCCAGTAGCGATCGAATCACCGATTCATCCATATCGATCCCGATGAAGACCAGTTCCTGGCGGCGATCGCCGTACGTTCCTTGGTACATCGACCGAATCCTCTCGCAGATGGCTTGATCTTCCGGCCAGTACTCCTGGGGCGCCGAAGCCCACCACAGGCCGGCCGGAAGCAGTCGCAAAGAAATGCCTGCCTGCCCCCACTCGAAGGCTTCGTCATGTCGAGATGCAATCCAGCAGAAGCCTTTGCTGCGCAGAACGCCATCAAAGAGCGATTCCTCTTCGTCCAGCGCTTTGGTCAGTCGATCTGGATGAAAAGGTCGCTGCGCGCGATACACGAAAGACCGGACGCCGTACTCATCCGCCTCGGAGGCACTGGAGTGGCGAGGCGCTTCCAACCAGCCCGGGTGCGCTGAAGCCGATTCTTCGCGATAAAGCCCCGTGCCAAGCACCTCGGAGTAGTCGATCTTGCCAAAGCTGGCTTCGAGGATGCGGGCGTTGGGATTCAGGGAATGAAGGATTGCACGGAGCGTTTTTCTTTCTTCCGTTGATACTTGGTCGATCTTGTTGAGCAGCAGGACGTTGGCGAACTCGATTTGCTCGGTCATCAAATCGACAATCGTACGCTCATCCTCGTCGTTCACCGCTGCCTGGCGATCGACCACGGTATCTTCGGATCCAAAGTCGCGCAGGAAGTTTTTCGCATCGACCACCGTTACTAGAGTATCCAGGAATGCGATCTGACCGAGGGTCTGCCCCGACTCGTCCTCAAACGTGAAGGTCTCTGCCACTGGCATCGGTTCGGATATCCCGGTCGATTCGATCACCAGGTAGTCGAATCGTCCCGATTTGGCCAGTTTGGCTACTTCCAGGAGAAGATCCTCCCGAAGTGTGCAGCAGATGCAACCATTGCTCATCTCCACCAGCGTCTCCGTCGTGCGATGGACCGAAGGCAAATCGCTGCGGATCAGCGCTGCGTCGATATTCAGCTCACTCATGTCGTTGACAATAATCGCGATCCGCAGTCCATGGGACTGGGTGAGCAGTTGCTGCAATAGAGTCGTCTTACCGGCTCCCAGGAATCCCGAAAGCAGAGTGACCGGAAGGCGATTGGTGGAATCGAAGTGGATCATCGTAGAGGTCTCGGTATTGGTCGATACGCATCCGAAAGTTGCGTCAGGTTCCAGGGGCTGCCGGAAGATGCGGCCCTGGTCGTCGAGATCCAGGGCCGCTGGAGATCAATCCGCTCGCAAGCGAAGGCAAAGGCAATCACCCCATGCGGGCTCGGCGCCGACGCCATCCCAAAGTGGCCATCAACGATCCGACCGCAACCAGCGTCCCCGGCTCGGGTACCGATGCGATGCTGGAGTCGCCGACCGCGAAGAGGAACGTCTCTTCTTCGGTATACGTGCCGGCGGAGATGGAACCGCTACCGTTGTTGGTCAGCGTCGCTCGAAGAACCACCTCATAGAGTCCTTCACGATTGAATCCGACGTTGTAGTGAACGTGCGTCCCAATCGAACCGGCCCAGGTGTCGGCGGCAGGATCCAGCGTCGAAGCGCGGAGGATGGGGCTGCCAAAGGCATCCGAGCTCCAGATCGATACGTGGGATGCTCCTCCCAGGGAGTTGGTCGCTGCCACCAGCTCCCACTGCATGCTGGTCCAGCCATCCAGTGGATCGAGTTCCTCTGTAGCAAACCCAAGGAATGGCTTGGCTGGATCGCTGTTTTCCGGCAGGTAGTAGATTGGATCTCCTGCACTAGCGCTCAGGAAGCCCCACTGAGCCCCGGGAGGACGCGGAAAAAATGGGCCGGGCACGCCGATGTAGAACGCATCGGAATCGAATTCCCCTGGCTCGATCGTTCCGCCTCCATAGGTATCTAGCGGGTCTTCTGCATGCATATGCAAATGCAGCCCCCCGGGTTCATACGCCACCCCGATGTCCAGATGGCCTCCAATGGCGACCACCGTCGCCGCTCGCGATGGGGAGAATGCCAATAGGCATATCCCCAATGCCAAGATCGAACGAATCCCAATCCGCATCACGGATCCTCCTGTAATCGACCCTCGAAAAGCCGGTCTCCCGTCCGCTCATGCATACCGTATGCATAAACATCGGGTATGGTAAGGCATCGCTCGCGCAGAAGGCAAGGCCTTTTTTCGGCCAATTTCACTGGAAGGGCTGCAGCCGGTCCTGCAAACATGGAAAAATCCGAAACGATCACTTCCACGCCCTTTGGTGGCAGGTCGAGTCATCGGTTCCGATCACAGGCACGGGGCGTCTGGACGAGCAAGTCAGAGAGACTTCGGAGGAGGTTAGCGCGTTGAAGCATGCCGTCTTGCGGTACCCAAGGCTTGTCGCGCAAGGTGTTCAAGAGCGACCGGCTGCAGTGCTGTCAATGAATAAAACAGGAAGCCGATTCAATGCATCTGCGGAGACGATAGCTTGCGACCTAATTTCGCTCATCCACCATGCGTTGAAAGAAGTTCGGCGTATTGCAACGCCCAGCTGTCGATCGCTTTCCGGAAAGGATCCAGAGAAGCTTCCGTGATCGGCTGAAAGAGGGTTCGGACCAAGACCTCGCGATTGGCGATCGTTCCTTTGGCATGCAGATCCAGCACCGCCAGTTCGTGGAACGGTCGGACGGCGATCTCTAGGCGGCTATACTCGGATCGTCGAACGCCGGCCTGCATCCGAAGGTTGTCGCGGAAGCACGCTGCTCCCCAGCCTCCTTCTCCGAAGACTGTTTCGTATCGAAACCCAGGAACATAATCGGCCAGGGAGCGGACAACCTTTTCGATCTGCTCGGACAACTCCAGGCGGTACTGCGTATGGAGTCGCCGCAGGCGCTCCAGTTCCTCGCGGCGAAGTGCTTCATCGCGCCCCGCCTCTTTTCCTTTCTGATTCCCTCGCTCGATCGCTTGCCTGAGCCGTTCCTCGAAATCAGACATCCGACCCCTCAGCCGATTCAGCCCGGTTGGGAGGTACAGACGGTGAAGATTCCTGGCTCGGTGGAGGTTCCGAAGTCGGTGGCTCTTCGCGTTTGACCTGATAAAACTGCATCAGATCGGAGAAGGACCTCAGAGGTTCCTTGCCCTTTTGCATCGCATCGCTGATCGGAGCCGAGGGCTTGGGGCGTTCCACTTTCGGGCTGGGCTTGGTGGCCGGTGCCGAGTTGGCCGGTTCGTTGTTTTCCGCTCGCTGCGGTTTGCGTCCCTGCTGAAAACGGCCGTTACCACCGCGACCGCCACCGCCACCGGCACGATCGGGGCCGGACGACGAGCGACCTCCGGGGCCACCGCGATCCGATCGCCCACGAGCTGGGGCGTTCCCCTGCGAACGAGGGCCGCTTGGTCTTGCGTTGCGGTCTCTCCCATCTCGGTTGTCTCGTCCGTCACGTCGAGGCTGCATCCGTTCGGCTGCCATTGCCGCTGCCTGCCTTTCCTTCGCCTCCAGGGCTTGGGGCGAGATCGCCGAAAGCACTACGCGGCGTCGCTTGGAATCGACATTCAGCACCCAGACCTGGATCAGATCCCCAACCTGGACCACTTGGTTGGGGTCCTTCAGAAAATCGGACGACAGGCGGCTGATGTGAATCAGGCCGCTGCAGTCGGGGCCAAGATCGACGAAGGCTCCGAAATCGGCCACGCCAATCACGACGGCCCAGGCCGACATGCCAGGCTGGAGATTTTCCAGTGTCGGAACTCCATCGAGCAAAGGTGTTCCAGGCTGGTTGTCACGAAGATCCCGATGAGGTTGTTGCAGCGCTCGAGCGACGTAGCGCAATCGCCCGCGCCCCACCTGCCAGCTACGAGCCAGCTTTTCTACATCGATGGCCAGCGCCGAATCGGCGATCGGCGCATCGACATGGCAGCGGATCATTCGGACCTGCGGCATCGGCGTCGATGGCGGCTGCTGCGAGGCAGGTTGCGTTGGATCGGCGACCGGTTCGCCTGCGGCGACGGTTGCCTCCCCAGTTCCTGAATCATCTGAAGAATCGATTTCCGCCAATGCAGCCGCTGCTTCCGCCATCTCCTCGGCAGTCACCGAAGGTTCCTCGGATTCCGTCTCTCCCGGCAGATCCGCAGGGCTATCCGATAGAGGTTCGGCGATGGCTGCCTCCGACGGGATGTCGGTGGAGTCGTCCGAGCTGATTTCCCCGAACCCTTCCGAAGGATCTAGGTTTTCTGTGACGGCGTCTGCTTCCAGGGAGGCATCGGACGCGTCACCGACGGCCACCGATGCAGAGGCTAGGTTCGGTTTGGTCCATCCTTCCGGGGCAAACGAAGGAGCTGGGAAGAGGTTCTGAGCGATCAGGCGCTGAGCCAGTCGGTAATCTTCGGGATGGACGGAGGTGCCATCGAGCGCTTCACTGCTTCCGAAGACGCGGAGGAATCCGAGCGATTGGCGGAAGGTGGTGTCGCCGAATTTCTCACGTAACCGATCGGCGATCTGCTGCCGCGTCGCTTCGGGCTGCTCCTGTCGGAAGGCGACCAGAGCTTCGGCGATCTCTGGAGTAATACCGGGCAAGGTCTGCAGCAGTTCTCTGGAGGCCGACCAGAAGTCAACGCCTCGCTTGGCGATAGTGTCGCGGACCGATTCCTCCAACTCCTGTTCCAGGAGGGTGTCGGGAACTTCTCGCTGAAAACTACCCAGGCGAAGGCGAGCTGCATCGACCTTGAGCAACTGTGCGAGTGGGTCCTGGAGTTTCCTCGCCAGCCATACGGCCGCGCGATGGCGACGAGAGTGAGTCGGTAGTTCCGCCAAGCACTCCCGCGTCGCACAGTACGCATCGGCACCGGCGCGGTCCACCATGGTCCAGGTCACATTCCCATCCGACTGCTCCAGCAACTGCTTGATCGTGTGAATCAGGAAGCGCCGAGCCGGCCCGTTCGAGAGAGCAACCAGAGAGACTTTGAAACGGTGGATGATTTCGCCCAGCAGCACGACATTCGTCGCGACCAGATCCTTGCGACTGCTGCTGGCTGGTAGTTCGTCGGTGTGTAGTACATTGCCTTGGGGATCGACCACAGCGATCGGCGCTGACTTGGGGCCAACCGAATCGATCGCCAGAATGGTGCGGCCCACAACCGGTCGCTGCTGCAGCGAGCTTTGCAGCGACTCCACTGCCCGCTCGACCAAGGCATGTTGCGCTTTCTCTTCGAATTCGGCAAACAGATCCTGTTCCAGCTTCGGAAGGATCTGTTTGTTCATCGCTTCGACCACCACTTCATCCAACCAGGGACCCGCGGGATGCTTGGCCGGAGCCAGAAGTTCTCGCGCAGCCTGAATCAAGGAAGGATTGTCGTATTGCCAGACCAGTCGAGTCAGTTGGGATCGAGTGCCGCGTCCCAGCATGACAATCTGGTAGGGGGTCAGGCGGTCGAGCGGACTTCGGAGCTTGGAGTAGCTGTCGAGAATTCCGCGAAGCCAGCGACGTCGCTTCTGGCGTGGCGACAGTTTGGCGGCGCTGCGTGGAGGAGGTGCTTTACCCTTGGACTGCGATTTTTTACCGCCGCGCAGCGGGCCGGACTTCGCAGCACCGAAACGCACGTTCTCATCGATTGCCTCCGATCCTCCCGAGGTCGCATTCGCTGCATCGACCGACTCGGTGGAACCCGATAGGTCGACGTTGGCTGTCGCCTCTGGCGCCTCTGGAGTGCCGGCCTCGGAGCTGTTGGGTTCGGCCGAAGGCTCGGTGGGAAGCGAAGAGTCCACCGACGCAACCAACTGCGTTGGCGAGGTCGATGCTGTTCCATCGAAGCCAGGCAGATTCTCGGCATCCTGCGGTCCTGGCTGGTCTTGGATCAATCGTCCAAAGCCGCATCCGGTCACTTCGGGGATCGCTTGGTTGATGGCGGCGTCCGGGGAGTTGCTAGCCGTGTCTTCCGCGCCGCCTTCGGTCGCCTGTTCGTGGTTGTCTGGGAGAATTTCGACCGCTACCTGAGACCGTCGACGCAGCGCCGATGCAATCCGGTCCATCAGCACAGGGTCTTCGTGGAGGAGCAATTGGATCCATCGCCGAACCTGCGCCGTCAGCGCCCTGGCTTCCTCTTGACCAACTCCCGCCTGCTCTCCCACCCACTGTTCGACGTCGAGGGGACCTGCTCCTTGAAGAGCCAGCAGGGCTTGTCCGATCTTGGAGACCTCTGGCTGCTTTTCGGCCAGGGCACGCGCCCCTTTACGGGAGCGGATCCCTCGGGTCAGCAAATCGATTTCGGCAACCGATCGCGACTGAGACAGCAGCGGTCCGAAGGCATCGTTCCAAAGCTGGTCGCGTCGCAGTTGCTCTTCCACCATCTCCCGATGCGACTCCAATCGCTCCTGGTAGCGCAGGGCGCTCCGTAGGCGGCGCAGCGTCTGGTAGTCGAGTTGCCCAATTTCGTCGGACCGGTAGGTTGCGAGGAACGCGGGAGAGTACCCTTGTCGTAACAACTCTAGTGGCCGCCGCAGGGATTCTTCCGACGCGCGAAGCGACCGCGCAATCGCTTTCAGATCGATCATAAATAGACGAAACCCATGAGCCCCGTAAGCCGAGCCAACCATCCATGGGGCGCGCAGAGGAGCGAGGCGAAAGATAGATAGAAAAACCTGCAGGATTCCGGAATCTAGGGCAACCTAACTCCGTTGTCAAGCAGATCGCAAGCCGCTTCTCCTCAAGCTTCCCATTCTTCCCATCTTATGGAATCGGAAAAGTTTGGTGGAATCCCTGATGCCTGGGTTGCATCCTGGTCGATGCTGAGGCTGCCTAAGTGTGATTCGGAGGGTTGGATTCGGGACGTGTTGGTTGCTGGTGGAGTCGCGATCGGGGTCGATTGCAGGATTCCCGCCTTGGTCCCTTGCAGCTTCAAGCCCCTCACCTCTCAACCTGCAAACAATGGAGCCATCCGGCTATGGAATATGGATTGCAACCTGGATCGAAGATGCCTGGTTCTTTTTCGGCTGGACGGCAACCGAAGGTGGGAGTCGCCTTGCCGGATCGTGTCCCGATCACGTTTCAAGACTTTCAGCGTCTGGTGCAAAGTGCGAGCGAACCGCAGCGGGCGTTTCTTGGCGATTTCGCGGATGACCTCCTTCAGGTGCCACGCGATCTGATCGACGTTTTAGTGGCGGCTTCCGTGACTCGCTGAGCGACGGGGGAGCTAACACCGTGGGGGGACGGCCGTTTGCTAGAGCGGCTGGGAAATGGGAGCGGCCTGATGAACGGATCGTCGGAACCACCCTCTGAGCCATTTCTTCCTGAGGCGTTGGGCGAAGACGAGAAGCAACGACCACAGCCGGCCGACGAATCCTCTTCCGACGATGCATCGCGCGACTGGATAGCCGCGATGCGGAAGCTGGCAGATCAGTTGGAGCGGGAGTCGATCGATCGGGGTGACTTGAAGATTCTCCATCGGTCCACCTCGGAACTGCACGATGCATTCCGCATTTTTGGTCCCTATCGCCGCCGCCGCAAAGTGACGCTTTTTGGTTCGGCGAGGACTCCCTCAACGCACCCAGCGTATCATCAGGCTGAAACGTTTGCGTCGATGATGGCTGGGCACGACTGGATGGTCGTCACCGGCTCAGGCGGCGGGATCATGGAGGCTGGCAATCGGGGAGCTGGCCGCGCCATGTCGATGGGGCTGAACATTCAACTTCCATTTGAAGCGCGCCCCAATCGCTACATCGATGGCGATCCAAAGCTGATTGAATTCAAGTACTTCTTCACTCGCAAATTGATGCTCGTTAAAGAATGCAGCGCAGCGGTCGCCTGCCCCGGTGGCTTTGGCACCCTCGATGAAATGCTCGAGGTGCTGACTCTGCTGCAGACGGGCAAGCAGACGATGATACCGCTGGTGCTTCTGGATGCTCCTGGCGGAAGGTTCTGGCGCCATTTTGAGGAGTTCTATCGAGAGCAGTTGGAAGCGACCGGGTGGGTGGGGCAGGAGGATCGGAATCTGTTCCGTATCTTGGATCAAGCCCAAGAGGCGGTGGATGAAATCCTCCGCTTCTACAGGAACTACCACAGCATGCGGTACGTTGGATCGCGGCTGGTTCTTCGGATTCAAAAGCCGATTTCTAACAACCAACTCGATCGACTCAACCGACAATTTGCTCATTTGCTTCTGGAGGGGCAGATCGAACAGCGATCCGCATTGCGGCAGGAAGCCAATGAACCGGAACTGGCGGAACTGCCTCGTTTGGCGATGCGGCTGGATCGGCGTCAAGCAGGCGGGCTCCGCAGTCTGATCGATGCCATCAACGGTGCTGGCGATTAGCGATCGATCGACTTCGGGAAAAGCCGCGCTGTCGCTTCACTGCCCAACAGTGGCAATGTGGTCCCAAGCTGGGACGATTGGTAGGCTGTGTCGACCATTCTTTGGCCGCTCCAAGAGATTTCTTCACTGAGCGGACCGGTCACCGGCACGTTTCGCTCAATGCAGTCGAGAAGGTAAGCAATGGGATTGGAGTCGACCTCTGTCAGCGTATCGACTCCCAGTCGGATGCCTTCTGGATGGACTGCATCCTGGAGCACCAGATGCATCGCGTAGTCATCGCTTCGGAGCGTCCCTTCGGATCCCACCAGAAGGAATCCGCAAGGTGGCTGAGTCGGTTGGTTCCAGGGATCAGTGAAAGTGCCCCAGCGGGTTTCCATGCGCGACAGACCGAAGGGATACCGACAGATCGTGATGGAATGCTCGTCGACCTCCAGGCCCGAGGGGCGGTCGGTCACGCTGGTTAGATCGATGGGGAGCCGTCCTTCCAGAAACCAAGTCCCCAGCGTGGTGCCGTAGCCCAAGTAGTCCAGCAGCGATCCCCCTCCGCTGGAACGTTTGTAAAACCAGCTACTTGGTTTTTCCTGTTCGACCTGCTGCTGCGTCCGCTCGGCTTTCCCGTAGGTGTGCCAAAGAGGTCCGCGATTGCCGCCGAAGTAATGGACCGATTGAAGCTCTCCGATCCGCCGCTCGCGAACGGCGATTCGGAAGGCGGTGCGGTGAGCGGCATCCCAGACCAGCGGCCAGTTGACTACGAGGTGCGCCCCTGCCCGCCGCGCCGCCACCACCATCCGCTCCGCATCTTCCAGCGACGCGGCCATCGGTTTCTCGACCAGGATCCATACGCCAGGCCGTGCGATTCTCTCCACCCACTTAGCATGATCGGCGACCGCTCCGCAGCAGACGACCACATGGGGTTGGCATCGATCTAGCAGATCCTCTAGCGACGGTTCGTAAAGTGGTTCGGGAATCCTAAGATCCGCCATGACCTTGGAGGCTCGCACGCGATCCGGGTCATGAATACCCTCCAACGAAGCCCTGGGATGGGACTGCACCATCTGCATCAGGTCGCCGGCATGGAAGTGGGAGCAATCGACGAAAACCACCCGCCAACGCATGGCATGATCCTCGAGCAAAGAAAACGGGACGAGCGGTGCGGTGTGGTTCTGCGCGATAGGCCGCATGTTTACCGCGGCGCCGGCGAAAACATCTTTTTATCGGTGTCCGAACCGGAAGAGGAAGGATAATTTGCGTCGAGCGACAGAAATCCGAAATTCTGTCCGACTGGGGGTCGCTGTCCGAAAGAGACGTAGGAACTCGATTTCCTCCTAAATTCTCTGCTTTGGCGTCGGTGGATTAGCGAAAAACAGTCGCCGACTGGCCGCTCTGGTAAGGATCTCGCGTTGGGGGAGTTGCCAGGGAAGTTGGCTGCGGCGGTATGGGGTAGGTGCTGGGACGCATGGCGATGCCAATCCGGCTGTCTGTGCCAGAGTAGGAACTTGCAGATGGTGGTAATTGTCCGTAGGCCAGAACTCCCGTCGATGTGGGGACTAACCCGGCGGGGAGCTGGTAGGGTGGCAGGACGGGGGAAGCCGTTGGCGGAATGATGGGTACGACCGCCATCGTGCTGTAGGGATCTCCAGCGACAGGGCTTAGCCCCCAGGTCGGTGCGACGGCTGCGTTAGTAGTCGATCCATTCGCCAGGCGCGATGGTTGAGCTGGAATGCTGCTAGGCCCGTAGGCAGTTGCCGCAGCGTAAGGCGACTGGCTGGTCGTCGCGGCATACGGATAGGGGGCGAAATGGGTGGTGGTTGGACGGGTGCGCTGAGCCGAAAGCCACTGGGCATAGGCCTGCGACCAAGCCTCCCTGCCATCGGGAAGTGGCTGGCCATTTAGCGCGACATCCGACTTGGCCCTGGGGCGAACCACCACCTGCTGCACCAACACCTTCTCGAACGTCTCACCTGTGGCAGGATCGCGACCCGTCTGAAGTACCGTTTCTCCCAGCACCGTCCCGGCCTGAGTACTTCGTAAAGCTCCGATCGGCACCGTCCCGGCGGGATTGGGAGGTTGCTGAGCCATCGCCCATGGTGTGGCCAGAAGCAGCGCAAGGAGTCGCGCTATGCCGCGCGGCAGAATCCCAATCCCCTTCGCCAATCGATCGATCGCCATGCATCCATCTCGCTATTCGACCCAATCGGAAAATCTTCTCATGGGAGTGCCATCGGCATGGGGATACGGCTTCTTGAGCCAAAATTGGGGAGAATGACCAATGGTTCCCCAGAGTGGAAAGTTAGACGGAGACAGCTACCAC
>Ga0315902_10008962_pt1 | contig 13479 bp, 15 predicted proteins | sample LakEriMetagenome_9_FD_203523 | JGI IMG/M metagenome (GOLD analysis project Ga0315902, IMG submission 203523) | Freshwater fungal communities from buoy surface, Lake Erie, Ohio, United States - Buoy 12 MA117 | ecosystem: Environmental > Aquatic > Freshwater > Lake > Lake biofilm | place: USA... | reverse complement strand
TATATCTGCAGTATTTATCGCTCGCTTAAGCAGGGAGGTGTGTAATACATCAGGTAATAACTGCGCCTCTTTTAGTAATTGACCAGCTCTTGCCGCCTCATCTTTGCCTTTTTCAGATAGATCAACATCAACCCATCCAGTGAAGAGATTTTTAGCATTCCACTGACTCTCACCATGGCGTAATAAAATTAGTTTGTAAACCATAGTGATAATCCTTTCACGCCTTTGCTTAAATTAAATGTTCAAATGCTTTTAGATTAGCTAAGGATTCACCCCGAGATACTCGCCAAGCCCACTCACGCCTGATGGCGGATGAAAAACCCAACTCAAGGAGTGGATTAAAGGATGAGTCGGCATACTGCAGAACAGCTCCTAAAATCCGATCAATCTCCCTCTCATTAACCGCATCAAGTGGCAACCTGCCCACCAGATAAATATCACCTAACTCATTAACTGCAAATGCGATTGAATACATTCCAGCATTTTTCTTCAAGAGATACTCAAAGACTGCCGCCTTATTCTCATCTGGCTTTCTAATTACAAATGCATTAATACTCAAAGAGTGATCACCAACTACCAATGCGCAATGGGTTTGCTGCTTTGCCTCCCCTGGCAGGGTAATCAGATAAGTATTTTCATCCTTTTGTTCAAAATCTAAATCATGCGATGATAAAAAATCATCAATTACTGCATTTGGATCAAGCATCTTAAGAGTTACTTAAATGCCCATAAAATTGGCTTGGTTATTAAAATCAGTATTTATTGATCGCAGCTCTTCAAATGTTCCCTGGCTAATGATCTTACCCTTATCAATGTAGTAGATCATATCCGCACTCCTTACCACCGATAGGCGGTGTGCAATAAAGATAACTGTGCACTCACCAGTTAACTTCAAAATTGATTCTGAAACACGATTTTCAGTCTCAGCATCAAGTGCGCTAGTTGCCTCATCAAAGATAACAATCTTTGGTTTTGTTAGAAGCGCCCTAGCAATTCCAAGCCGCTGCCGTTGTCCTCCACTTAGATTCTTACCAGCATCACTAATTCTGTAGGAGAGGCCTCCCTCTAAACCTTTAACAAAATCAGATAGATCAGCAAGCTGCAATGCCTGCCATACAAGATCATCTGAGACCGAATCTGGATTAAACCCTAAGCAAATATTCTCCTTAACAGTTGAGTTCTCAATAAATACATCCTGGGGAACATAACCAATCGAACCTGGCCATCTCTTTATGGCGTCAACAGGTGTAAGACCTGAGATTGCTATTGATCCAGATGATGGTGCTAGTAAGCCCAAAATTAAGTCAATCAAAGTGCTCTTACCGCCACCTGATGGACCCACAAATGCAATGAATTTACCCTCGCCAATTTCTAAAGAAATATCTTGAATTGTGTTCTCTGTTGCATCCGAATAAGTGAACTTAAGATTACTTAGCTTTACTCTTGGTGAAAAGTCTGTGTGATTAGTGCTGATAACAGTTTCTATTCTCTCTAGTTCTTCAACTCCATTCAACTCATCAATTAATTCAAAAGTAGGCTTTGCCGCCGACAAACTTGATTTAACTGATATTACATTTTGTTGCAACCTGATTATCGCAGGTGCAATTCTGGTGCTTGCAGCTAGGAAAACTGAGATGACTGCAATAGCTCGGTTGGAATCAAATAAGTAAAATTGAATTCCTGCGATCACAGTTATTCCCAAAATTACTGATATTTCAATAGTGAACTTACTTATATTAGGAATAAATTTAATTTCAGCATCATATCCAGCCAACTGCATTTTAGTTTTACGTATTTCATTCACATAGAACTCTCTACCGCCTTTTATGAACAAGTCTCGGAATGAGTTTATGCCTTCAGAGATTTTTTGATCGAAATAAATACTTTGATATGCAGATTTGGTATTTAAAATTACAATTCTCTTATGAAGCAGAAAGTAGAGTAAAAATGCAATTCCGGTAAATACAATGAATGTGCCAACTGATGTAATTGGGTCTACCAACATTAAGCCGACTAAAATTACTAGCAGTAGAACCAAATCAGAAGCTATCATTACCAAACTTGTGACAGCGCCACCTACTAATCTCTCAACACCCCCTGTGACATTATAAATTTGATGCTGAATAGGTTTACTATAAATTTTCTCTGCAGGTCGATTTAGCATTTTTGAAACGAGTGAGCTCGAAATCTGTGCGTTTCTAATGCTCATATATCTAAGAGTTCTTCTTAAGAAATATACTGACAAGAGTGTCTTTAGGATGAAGAAAAAGATTGCACTTCCACCAAGTAAGATCAAAAGGCTTCGCTGCGGTAAACCCTCTAAATTAAGTAACTTTAAAAAGCTAGTAACTTGATCACCTGCTGCCAACCCCTGTATGCCTCGAATCAATATCGCAGAAGTTATGCCAATAAGTGCCACGCCAAACAAATCTAAGAAGGCTAGAAACGTATTAATGATCAAGACAAGAAAAAGCTTAAAGCGATCTTTTTTATCCAAAAGAAGTAGGACTTTTTTGATCTCAGCAAATTTAAGTGAAGAGGGAATCAGAGAAACCATAGTTGCACTATACCCAATAAATTACGCTGATATTAAGCTTGAACTATTGGTATTTAACTTCTATTGATTTTTAAATAACTTGTATTTTTCCTTGTTCACTTCTCTGCCTAGTGCCCAGTCATAAACATCTAAGGTCTTTCTGGCAGTCATCTCCCAACCAAAGTGGCTGGCATGTTCAATTGCTCCCATAGATAAAAGTAATCGACGAGCAGGTTCAGCGATTAATCTTGAGATGACAGCAGACCAAGCTTTTGGATCATGGCCATCAACGAGTGATCCTGAAATACCATCTGAGACTGCAGTGCGAAGTCCACCGATTGCAGTTGCAACAACAGGTGTCCCACAAGCTTGGGCTTCAAGGGCAACCAACCCAAATGATTCAGAGTAACTTGGTACGCATACTAAATCGGTTGCGCGATACCAATCAGGCAATACTGATCGTGATACAGGATCAACAAAATGTGTAATATCTTCAATCTTTAAAAACTTGGCAAGTGATTTTAATTTCTCTAACTCATTTATATAACCAGAGGCCCCACCAATAATTACTACCGCAAGTTTTGCTCGAAGATATGGAGAATGAGAGACCATCTCAGCAGCAGCCCTTAGCAATACATCAGGGCCCTTATGAGGTTGAATTCTGCCCACAAAGGTAAGCAGGATGGCATCGGGTGCAATATCTAAACGCTGGCGTGCAGCAGCTTTGCCATCGGAAGGTGAAAAACTCTGCAGATCAACACCAGGGGCAACAACAAATACTCGATCAGGGCAGGCATCATAAAGTGATACCAAAGATGCAGCTTCCGCGTCAGTGTTTGCAATCAATCCAGTTGCAGCTTTTACCACCTGCTCCTCTCCAATAGATCTAACCTGTGGCTCTGGTTTTTCACCATCTGCCAAATTTAAATTCTTAACCTTTGCAGTGGTGTGCATGGTGTGAATTAATGGAGTTCCAGTTGCCTCACTTACCACCCAGCCTAATTGCCCTGAGATCCAGTAATGAGAGTGAAGCAATGAGTAATAATATTTTGGTAATTGTTTTTGGTAATTCATAAAAGCACTAGTTAGGGCTCCTAATTGGCTAGGAAGCTCCTCTTTAGAAAATCCCTCTACTGGACCAGCTTGTAGGTGTTTAACATTTACTCCATCTGCAATCTCAATACTCTCTGGCAGATTTGGTTTATTTGCTCTAGTAAAAATGTCTACTGCAACTCCTGCTTCTGCCATTTTCTTAGCAGTTTCCACCACATAAACATTCATCCCACCAGCATCACCCGTCCCTGCTTGATCAAGGGGTGAGGTGTGAACCATCAAGGTGGCTATCTTTGAGGTGCGAGGGGATTTCATAAGCTCAATTCTAACTTAACTCAAGTACTTTAAATATTGGCAATTACCTCTCCAATTACGCTTGCGCCCCCATAAATTTTCACACTTTCATCAGGCATCTCAACTCCCCACCTCTTAAAAATCTCCATAATGATTGGCGCAACTGGTCGCCAAGAGCCATCAACAATTTTTATTGCAATCACTCTGCCATCACGCAATGCACACACCTGCACACCCTCTGCTCCTTCTTTCATAAATAAACCTGGCACAGCCTGCATCATTCGGGTTGTTAATCGACCATCTCCTGCAACTAACTCTGGGTATTTTGTGCAAGCTGAGACTATTTGCTTATAAGGATCTTCTTTAGATTTAACTAAGTTTGAAATGGCTATTGCTAACCCGATTAAGGAGATTGCAAATAGTGGTGCACCACAGCCATCCACACTTACTGCACTCACCTTTTCACCAGATAAAGCTTCAATCTCATTTTTAATTGCCACTTGAAGTGGGTGGTTTAGATCTAGGTAACTCTTAATATCCCAGCCATTTTGCTGGCAGGTTATAAGCATTCCAGCATGTTTGCCACTGCAGTTTTGGGCCAATTGGCTTGCGGGCTTTTCACCCCAAGAAAATTTCTCTTTTTCTCCCAATGGTTTATCAACAGCGTTTTTAAGTTGTGAGATAGAAATATCTCTAGATGTGAGCATCCTGGTCACTAAATCAATATGGTTTTGGGAGCCCGAGTGTGAGGCGCAAATAATTGCTAACTCATTTTCTTCCACCTGAAGCCCTGCCTTAAGCATTGCAGCAGCTTGTAAGGATTTAATCGCACTTCGTGGATAGATTGGTAACTCAGGAGAGCCTTTTGATAAATAGGTTGAACCATCTACATTTAAAACAATTAGGTGTCCTAGATGGAGTGATTCAATTAAATCACCCCGTGTTACTTTGGCTAAAACCTCTCCTGCAAATTTTTTGTTAATTGTCAGATTGTCTTTCAAGTGAGGACCAAAGATGTGCTTGCAAGGTTTGGCCTTGGGCCGCCATATCGTAGGAGGTGAATAATTCACCCTCGACTAATCCATACAACCTAGAGCCAGCGGTAACTATTTTTGCAGAAGGAGATGAGTACCCTTGATCCATTTCAAGTTGAATCTTCGCCCCCTTAACAACACCAACCCAACCTTCAGCAATTCCTGTGTTATGCGCAAGTAATACTTCAAGCACATTGTTTTCCTTGACCCGCCAAAAGCCAACCTCAGAGGCAGCTGGTCTAACAATCTCATCATTTTCATCAATGATCCAAGAGCGGGAGAAGTAATTTAAGAAGGCCCTACCGTCATGATTAAAAGAGACCTCTTGGGCAAATTGAAAGCCTGGGATATTTGGATACTCACCCCGCCCCTTTCCTCGCCATGTTCCAATTAACCAGGCAAGTGGCATTAAATCTGGGTGAAGATTTTCTGGGATAGTAAATGCCATTATTTTTTGTCTGCCTTTAGAGTTTTTCTAACTCCCATAACGCCCTTGTAAATTAAAAAGATTGAAAAGATACTACTGACTGTAATCAACAAAACTGTAGTCAAAATTTCCATTAGGTAAGCCTAAACCCTTACCGAAGTGCTAACTCCTCCTGTGAGGCGCTAACTCCCTCACAAATTAAGGTAGCGTCTAGTGGCACATTGCGCTTTATTACGGCTAATGCAATTGGCCCTAACTCATAGTGACGGGCAAGGGTTCCAATAAAGCCAACCTCTTTATCCTCTAAAAATACCTTTGCTCCATGCTCTGGCATAGCCACCATGGAACCATCTAAATGAAGTCTGACTAACTTTCTTGGCGGCTGTCCTAAGTTAAATACCTTTGCAACTGTCTCTTGTCCTCGGTAGCACCCCTTATCCATATGAACAGCTTTATTTATAAAACCTAACTCATTTGGAATGGATTTATGATCTACTTCAAATAACAATCTAGCTCTACCTTGAGAAACTCTTTCTGCCTCAAGTGCCCACATACCAACTTGGGTATGGGCTTTGCTAAAAGCATCGGTTGTATCTTTTAACTCACTCCTTGGAACTAGTGCATAGGGACCACCTAATAGATCAGATTTACCAGGTGCTCGCAGCACTGCGTAATCATCTGATTGATCTTTAACCTCAACCTCTAACATAAACTTCATCTTATTTAAGTAATCTAATATTTCTTGTGTTCGAGAGTTTTCAGTGTGTAACCAGGTTGTATTGCCATCATCCACTAAAAACAACTGATCAATTACATGCCCCTGCACATCAAGTATTAGAGCCTCAACCCACTTACCAGCCTCTAGTTTTTCTACATGTTGGGTAGTTAAGGCATGCAGCCAGCTAAGGCGATCTTTACCTGAGATTGAGATAACTCCCCAGTGAGATAGATCTGCCCAAGCCTTTCCTGCAACTAATGCTTTTTGCTCCTGATTTGGCTCGCCAAAGTGCCAAATGGCACCTTTATCAGGACCTGACTCAACTAGTACAGCGCTCATTACTTACCTGATTTATTGGCGCACTTGCTACACAATCCATAAACAGCAAAGTGTGTTACATCAGTCTTAAATCCGTAATCATCCGCCAAGGTATTAACAAAGTTTGCTGCAGTCTCAATTGGTGCATCCCCAATTGATTCACACTCAGAGCAAACTAAATGCAGGTGGGTTAACTCCTCTGCTGCATGATATGTCGCACCACCATGACCTAAATGAGTATGCAGCACTAAACCAACATTTTCTAATGTTTCAAGGTTTCGGTAGACAGTGGAAAGATTTATTCCAGGGTGGGTTGTGCGAACCTTTTCTGCGACTTCTTCAGGTGTGGCATGACCAAGCTGTCTTACCGCTTGCAGCACTAACTCACGTTGTGGAGTTAAGCGAAGCCCTTTTTCCCGTAGCTCATTTGGTTTAGCCATGGGGTAAGTCTAACTGGCAATCTTGCGCCACCTAATTGCGAGAGGTTATGCGAGATTTCACCCGAAAGAGGATTAAATAAAACTGGCATCCTAAGCAAAAACCAAAGGCAGCATTTAAAAAGGCAGCCCCTAGTGCAAAGCTGGTTGCAATTAAAAACACAGTAGTGTTTCCAGTTAAGCCACCAAGGAGTGCGGTTGCAGCAAAAAGTGCGCCAATTAATTGGGCAAATCTTGGAGCAGCCTCATTCTCACTGGGAATGGGCCCAGAAAGACGTGGCTGAATTAAGTTTCGGTAGATAAAGCCATAGAGGGATCTTCGAAGCCCAAATAAAACAGCTGATAAAAAGACTGCAAATTGAAATCCAATAATTAAATTGGACTCTGTCACTAGTGCTGCTGATAAAACTAAGGTTGTAATTGCTGCTGTGTATCGCGGGCCCCTGGCATCGATTAAACGCTCAGGTTTTGCTTGAGTAATACTTGACACTTTTTTCTCTCCTTTGTTAGGTAAATAAAATTAATTTTGTAAAGCTAAAAAAATTAACTATTTATCCAACAAATACAACCCTTATTGCGGGCAAAATCAATTACACGCCGCTTTGTGAAGTAAACAGGTTGTATGAAGAACATGGGTAGATTTTATGATATTTATTTGCTTACTTCTTGCAAAGTATTTGCACAAAAGTGCTAGATAGCTTTGATCGCCTTGATAAGTTGATCACGTTTTGGCGCACCCTTTGCCCTAGCAATCTCAAACCCCTTGCTATCTAAAAATATGGTGGTTGGGGTGGAGCGAATATCAACTCTTCTAACCAAATCCAGATTGGATTCTGCATCAACTTCAACGTAGGCGATATCTTTAAAATCTTTAACTACATCTTTAACAATTGCTTTTGCAGTTCGGCACTCAGAGCAGAAGGTGGTTGAAAATTGCAGAATAGTAAGGTGGCTGCCATATTTGCCACCAAATTCACCCTCTGAGATTTTTACCCTTGTCCCTTTTTTTATTACACCCTTTTTAGCGCGAAGAAGCAGCCCAATTACTGAAGTTATGGAGATCAGTAAAAGAAGTGGCAGCAAACTTTCCATAGCGGTATTCTTGCACTCTTATGGCACGCCTACTTCTACTTACAAACTCAAACGGTGCTAGCGCTGATGTGATGCCATCCCTTGGCTTACTGCAGCATGATGTGAAGATCTTGCCGATTGAGGCCTCAGTATTAGTTGAACCACCAGTAGTTGATTGCTTGCTCATTGACGCACGCCGTGACCTACCAGCTGCTAAATCATTTACCAAGTTAATTACCTCAACTGGGGTAGATGTGCCGATACTGGTCATTACAACCGAAGGAGGACTTTCTGCAATAAATGCAGATTGGGGAATTGATGATGTAATCCTTGATACCGCAGGCCCAGCCGAGGTCGATGCTCGAATTCGAATTGTGATTGGCCAGACCGCTATTGCGCAATTGGCAAGTAATCCATCAGCTGGTGAGATAAGAAGTGGTGAGGTAATAATTGATGAGTCCTCATACACTGCCAAGATAAAGGGACGAGTTCTTGATCTAACCTTTAAAGAGTTTGAATTACTTAAGTACCTAGCCCAACACCCAGGCCGTGTATTTACTAGGTCACAATTACTGCAAGAGATCTGGGGATATGACTATTTTGGTGGAACTAGAACTGTTGATGTTCACATTAGACGGCTTCGTTCAAAGTTGGGACCAGAGTTTGAGGCAATTATTGGCACTGTTCGTAATGTGGGCTACCGCTTTTCAGTACAAAACAATCAAACAACAGCTGATATTAATTAATACCCCTTGCAACACTTAAATCACCTCTCTAAATCCCAACAAGAAAGTGTTTTATCCCTAATTAAAGCTGCCCATGATTTTGATGGCACACCTGCCATCGCAGAGCATGTACTCCTTCACCTTCGCCATGGTGGTGATAAATCAGATTCACACTTGGTAATTGAGGAAAACAAAGAAGTAATTTCCTACGCCCACCTTGATACAACAGATCTTGTTGCAGGCCCAAGTGTTGAAGCTGTTGTCCATCCACAACACAGAGGCAAAGGTTTGGGAGCTCTGATATTAAGAGAGGCAATTAAGATATGTGGTGATAGGACTCGAATCTGGTCACATGGTGATCTGCCAGCAGCAAAAGCTATTGCTGCCTCTTTAAAGCTTGAACGGCTCTGGTTAAATCTTTTAATGAGTAAGTCCCTTGGTGAAATACAACCTGTAATCTCTAAATACCCAATCCGAACATTTATCCCATCACTTGATAATCAAGCATTTCTTGCTTTAAACAACAAAGTCTTTGCTGATTACCCAGATCAAGGCGGGTGGAATGAGGATGATTTAAAGGTGCGAGTTAATGAATCTTGGTTTGATGATAAAGGTTTTTTTGTCGCAGAAGATAGGGGTGAGTTAATTGGTTTTTGTTGGACCAAAATACATGGAGCTCATACCCATTCACACACTGGTTCAGATGATGATCATGGACATGAGGCGCTAGGTGAGATCTATGTTTTAGCAGTTAACCCAGATTACAAAGGACAAGGAGTGGGACGAGATTTAACTATTACTGGTCTTAATTACTTAAAGTATCAAGGATTAAACAATGTGATGTTATATGTTGGGGTTGAGAATAAACCAGCATTTAAACTGTACAAGTCACTTGGCTTTAACGAATTTGGCAGTGATGTTATGTATCGGGTGGGTAAGTAAGTATCCACAGATTTTATCTTTATTAAATTTGTAACTCCTAAAACTTCCAACATCTGCATGCTACCTGTGTAGCTCAATCGGATAGAGCCGTTACCTTACGAAGAACAGGTTATGGGATCGAGTCCCACCACAGGTAGCATAAAAATAAGGGACCCGAAAGGGTCCCTTATTTACGCGCATTCTCTTACGAAGAACATCCAAATAATACAACAAAAAGTTAAATCAAAAATCTTCACTGAATGTTATCAAGCACTCAATATAACTCTCACCTTGGATCTTTAAGTTTTGGGCATCAGGGGGTGCGGTCACTGGTTCAATACAAATACCATCTTCATCTTGATCATATATATGCCAATAAGAGGTATCACTTTCTACCGTTACCTTTGCCGCCCCTGGCCAGATAATCTCAGGAGTTCCTAAAACCTCAACAAATGTGTCATCCCAGGGTGGAGCAGATGGTGATATTAACTCACCAGTTAGTATCTGATCACTTGATCTTTTAAACATCTTATTTGCTTTAAATGATAACTCTGCTGAATCACCTTTTCCTATCTCACGGGCAAACCAGGGGTGAAAACCTAGAGTTACCGGCAACTCACATCCACTGGCTTCATACTCAAGTGACCAGCGAATTGCATTATCTAAAATCTCATAACTCTGCGTAACTGTTGCACCATCATATGGTGATGGAAGTTCTAGAAACTGTCTTCCCCCTCCTAAATCCTCCCAAGAGGAATGTACTGCTTGGCCATTTAAAGCATGTGGTGGATCAAAGTTTGTTGGCAGTTGATACTCATTACCCTTTAAATCTCTAACTACTCCGTTTTTAACTCTGCCAGCAAAAGGTGCCATAGCAAACCAACCCCAGGTTAAATCTTGTCCTCTAAAGGGCACCACAAACTGCATATCCCGCCACTGCACAGATGCAAGACGTGCTCCTTGATCTAAATCAATTGCTATTGAGATTTGATCTGAATCAATATTTAGCAATTACTCAAGCTCCTCACTCGTTGGTGGACTAGCACCAACCCTGGAAACTGTAATGGCAGCAGCCTTTTCAGCCCGTTTAAGCATGGTTTCAAGCCTTGCACCCGTCAAACTATCCAAGCCATCCTTAACAATCGCCTCAACTAAAATAGCACCTACCGTGTCACCGGCACCTACTGTGTCAGCAACTACAGCCTTAACGGCATCAACACTAACTCTTTCATTTTTTCGATGACCGGTTAATCCTTTGTCACCGTATGTGACCACAACCAGTGATGGACCTTTTGTAAGCCAATCATTGACAATCTGCTCAACATTAAGTGATGGGTAAAGCCACTTCACGTCTTCTTCGCTTACCTTTACCACAGATGAGATCGCTACCCATCGATCTACCTGTCTCAAATATTGCTCGCGATCACTAATCACAGCTGGCCTAATATTTGGATCAAAAACTATTGGTGCAAACTTTGCTACAGACTGTGCCCATTCAACTAAGACAGAAGATCCTGGTTCAATTACTGTGGCAAGGGTTCCAACATGGAGAAGTGATGGCCGATCAGTTTGTGGATTTGGAAGCCACTCTGAAGTGAAATCAAAGGTGGCGGTATTTTCAATTACAAACACATAAGTGGCAGATCCTGAATCACTAATTGAAACTGTTGCTAAACAAGTTGGCTTATCTGAATACTTTACGTAATCAAGTTTTAAACCTGCAGTTATCAACTCTTTTTTTGCCATTTGGCCATACTGATCAGTTGAAATCCCATCAATAAACTGTGTATCAATGCCAAGCTTTGCAAGCGCTTTCGCTGTGTTAGCAGGCCCACCACCAACAATAGGCTTGCGATTTACACCTTCTGGAATTAGATCAATTAGAACTTCACCTGCTACCCAGACCTGACCCATTAAAGCTCTTCACCCTTTCGAGCCAAAAACTCAGTTAACACCTCAACTGCAAATAAATGGTCCTCAACTTGAGGTAAGCCGCTAACTACTAAAATACCTTTAAATCCTTCATTTGTAATCAAAGGAAGTGCCCCTCCATGGATTGCATGGGTTTCATCTGTTAAATTGTTTTCAATATGCCAATTAACTCCGCGCTCTTCTGCAGAGACTTTTTCATACATAGTTGAATGTTTCTTTAGCATGACTACTGCAACCTTGCGATTTATCCACCAATCATTTTCAGGTTTTGAACCCTCTAATGAAGCGTGATAAACAATCCAATCACCAATTCGTACCTGAACCGTTATGGGAAATCTCTTTTGATTACCTAACGTAGTTGCTATCTCACCGATTTCAACTGCATCTGAATTTGTGAGTGAGAGCAGCTTCAATATTTGCTCTTCTTCTAATAATTCCGTACTTCTAAAGCCGCTAGTGGTCATATATAAATAAACTAATTAGAATTATTACTTGGAATTAAAAGCAGCGATATCTTTAATGATTTGATCTAGATTGATTTCAGGTGTCCAACCTAGAACCCGCTTTATCTTTGAGATATCAGGAACTCTTCTTTGCATATCCTCAAAACCTGCTGGATAAGCTTGGTCATAAGCAATCTTTTCGATGCTTGAGGTCGATCCAGTAATTTCAATAACTTTTTTAGCTAACTCCATAATAGAGATCTGCTGGTTATTTCCAACATTGAAAACCTCTCCAATAGACTTTTCTGAATCCATAACCAAAAGTAGGGCTCTAACAGCATCATCTACGTGGCAAAAACATCTAATTTGATCACCGCTACCATATACAGAGAGTGATTCATTTTTTAAAGCAGCACTTACAAACCGGGGTACAACCATTCCGTAATGACCAACTTGGCGGGGGCCAACAGTATTGAAGAATCTAACAATTCTGGATTGCAGTCCTTGCTCTTGAAAATAGAAATAAGCTAAGCTCTCATCAACTGCTTTTGCTTCGGAATACGACCAGCGTGACTTAAGAGGATGACCAATAATTCGATCATCCTCCTCATTAAGGGCAGTTTTGATATTTTTTCCATAAATTTCACTTGTAGAGGCAATTAAAATTGGTTTTTTATACTTCACTGCAGCATCTAAGACAATGCTGGCACCCTTCAAATTTACGATTAAACTTTCTAATGGTTTATTGACGATATTGAATACACCGAGTGAAGCTGCTAAATTTACAACATAATCGCAATTTGATACTAAGTTTTCGACTAAACTAGAGTCTAAAATACTACCTTTAATAAACTCAATCTCATGGAAAAAACTATTCAAATTTTCTGCTACCCCTGTTGATAAATCATCCAAAATAATGACTTTGTCATTTCTTGCTAATAGTTGCTTTGCTAAGTGAGACCCAATAAATCCTGCGCCGCCAGTGATAAAGTATTTCATAGCACTGAGGACCGAGTGCTTAAGATTTTATTACTTTTAATTTTTGTCAAGTCAATATAGTCATGCGGAGTAGCAATAATCGCTAGGTCGCATTGAATACCAAGCGAAGAAGATTCTTCGCCATTCCATTTTTGAACTAAATCATCGTGCCAAAACACCGCTGCTTTTTTCAGTCTTAATCCCGTTATCAAAGCTTCGACTGGAGTTTCCCGAACATCAGAAATATTTGCTTTATACGCCACGCCTACAACTAATATTTTCTTATCCTCAAGTTCTCCTAACAAAGATTCAGCTTGCTGGATAAAAAAATTTGGCATATCATGATTTACCTTTATGGCTAAATCGATAAGGCTTACCGATGCGCCAATCTCCCCAGCTTTATGAGATAAATAAACCGGATCGACAGGAATACAGTGGCCTCCCACCCCTAAACTTGGAAAAAACGGCATGAAGCCATACGGTTTTGTCGATGCAGCGCTAATTACTTTATTAACATCAATTCCCAGTTTACTACAAAAAATAGATATCTGATTGATAAAAGAGATATTTATTAGCCTAAAACTGTTCTCAA
>Ga0315902_10008961_pt1 | contig 13480 bp, 16 predicted proteins | sample LakEriMetagenome_9_FD_203523 | JGI IMG/M metagenome (GOLD analysis project Ga0315902, IMG submission 203523) | Freshwater fungal communities from buoy surface, Lake Erie, Ohio, United States - Buoy 12 MA117 | ecosystem: Environmental > Aquatic > Freshwater > Lake > Lake biofilm | place: USA... | reverse complement strand
CCCAGCCGCCCTGGGCGATGTCTGCGGTCGCCTCCTTCTCGAACACCTCGCCGTTGGCCGCCACAGGGCCGACGAGGTAGATCATGTTCCCCTTGGCTGCGGGAAGGATGTCCTGGCCGGGCTGCAGGCCGCCGTCCTCCTCCGCGCCGTCGTCCGCGGGGGCGGGCACGGTTGTGGTGGTGGCCGCGGCAGGAGCGCCGCGCGAGCTGCCGAGGCCGCCGGAGGGCTCCGCCAGCGTGGTGTCAGGGGACGCAGGCACCGTGGTGCCCGCACCGCCCGCGACCGTGGTGGTCGTCGCACCGGCGACCGTGGTGGTCGGGGAAGGGTTGTTCTCCGTCTGGCCGAGAACCGGCCGCAGCTGCACCTCGCCGGTGCGCCCGACGAGCTCGAGCGCGCGCTGTTGGTCCTTCACGCCGGGCAGGTTCACCACGACGGTGGAGCCCTGGCGGATGATCTCGGGCTCGGCAACGCCGATCGAGTCGACCCTCTGCCTGATCACCTCGACCGCGACACCGATGGCGGCCTCGTCGTACTCGCCGTCGGGGATGAGCGTCACCGAGGCGCCGCCCTGCAGGTCGAGACCGAGCGAAGGCGAGTTGCCGGCGATCAGGTTGCCCACGAACAGCCCTCCCGTGACGAGCACGGTGAGGACGAGCGTGACGACGAGCCGGCGGGGCATGGGACCTACTTGGTCTCGGCGGGCTGGGTCTTGCGGGCGACCGCGCCGCGGGAGACCCGGATCTCGATCCGCTCGGTCCCGTGGCCGTCGGCGATGTCGAGCCACACGATGTCACCCTCGATCATGGTGATGAACCCGTAGATGCCGGAGTTGAGCACGACCTCGTCGTCGACCGCGAGGCCCGACTGGAGGGCCTGCGTCTCCTTCATGCGCTTGCGCTGGGGGCGCAGCAGCAGGAAATACATGCCGGCGAAGATGGCGCCGAAGAAGACGAGCTGGAAGATCGCGCTGCCCCCGCTGGAGGTGCTGCTGGTGGTCTCTGCGAGAAGTGAGGAAATCACGGAGACGGAGCCTAGCGACTCGGGCCTGTGCGACCCCTTTCAGCCCCAGACAGCGAGGATCTCGCGGCGCAGGGCCCCGAACGTGCCGTCCGTGATGGCCGCCCTGATGCGGCCCATCAGGTGGAGCGTCCATGCGATGTTGTGGACGGAGACGAGACGGGACGCGGTGGGCTCCCCCGCCTGCATGAGGTGGCGGACGTACCCGCGCGAATGCCGTGCACAGACCCAGCACGGGCATTCAGGGTCGAGGGGCGAGTCATCGAGCGCGAACCGGGCGTTCTTCACGTGGAGCTTGCCCCCGGAGGTGAGCGCCGTCCCGTGGCGTCCCAGCCTGGTCTGCAGCACGCAGTCGAACTGGTCGACGCCGAGGGCGACCGCCTCCACGATGGAGGCAGGGTCGCCCACGCCCATGAGGTACCTCGGGCGGTCCGCGGGCAGGTGCTCGATCGCGGCCGCGAGCGCCGGCAGCATCTCGTCGCGCGTCTCCCCCACCGACAGCCCGCCGATGGCGTACCCGTCGAAGCCCACGTCCACCGTGCGCAGGGCGCTCTCGCGCCGCATCGCCTCGTGGATGCCGCCCTGCACGATGCCGAACAGCGACTGGTCGGCACGTGTGTGGGCCGCCCTCGCGCGGATGGCCCATGCGTGGGTCCGCTCGAGCGCGAGCCTGATGTCGGCGTCAGTGGCGGGCAGCGACGTGCACACGTCGAGCACCATCTGGATGTCGGCACCGATCCGCTGCTGCACGTCGACAGCGGTCTCCGGGGTGAACCGGTGCATGGACCCGTCGTAGGTGGACTTGAACGTGACCCCGTCGTCGTCGACCTTCGGGTCGAGGGAGAAGACCTGGAACCCGCCCGAGTCCGTGAGCGTCAGCCCGTCCCAGCCCGCGAACCGGCCGAGACCGCCGAAGTGCTCGATGACGTCGGCGCCGGGGCGGAGCATGAGGTGGTAGGTGTTGCCGAGGACGATGCGGGCCCCGAGTGCGGCGTAGTCATCGGCGCTCAGGTACTTGATCGCGCCGCGCGTGCCCACGGGCATGAAGCACGGGGTCTCGTAGCTGCCGCGTGCGGTGGTGGCGGTCCCCGCGCGGGCCGGGCCCTCGGCGGCAGATGCGACATGGCGGACGGGGAACATCACTCACCGCCGAGGCTGCGGTCGAGGAGCATGGCGTCACCGAACGACAGGAAGCGGTACCTCTCGGCGACGGCCTCGGCGTACAGGCGGCGCCACCGGGGGCCGACGAACGAGTCGACCATGAGCAGGAGCGAGGTCTTCGGCATGTGGAAGTTCGTGAGGAGCAGGTCCACCGACTTCCACTCGTGCCCCCTCGTGATGAACAGCGACGTGCGGCCCGAGCGCTCGCCGGTGACGGCCGCAGACTCGAGCGCCCGCGCCGCGGTGGTGCCGACGGCGACCACGCGCTCGGCTCCCTCGCACGCGGCGAGCGTCTCCTCCGGCACGGAGTAGGACTCTGTGTGGATGCGGTGCTCGAGGGGGTTCTCCTCGGTGACCGGCTTGAAGGTGTCGAGACCGACAACCAGCTCCACGCGGGCGAGCGTGACACCCTTGCCCGTGATGCGTGCGAGCAGTTCCTCGGTGAAGTGGAGCCCGGCCGTGGGGGCGGCGGCGCTGCGCGCGTCCCGTGCGTACACCGTCTGGTACCTCTCCTTGTCCTTGAGGGACCCGCGGATGTACGGCGGCAGGGGCATGGACCCGATCCTCTCGATCAGCGCGAGCGGCACCTCGTCGAGGATCTCGATCTCGAAGGTGTCCCCCGCCTCGGTGCGCGCGCCGATGCGCACCACGCGCTTGCCGTAGAACTCGAGCACCTCGCCCTCGCGCAGCTTGCGGGCGGGCCGGACCATGGCCTCCCAGCGGCGGCGCTCCTCGTCCCTCGGCTCCAGCAGCAGCACCTCGGCCGCACCGCCGCTCGACCGCTGCAGCATCAGCCTGGCGGGAAGGACGCGGGTGTCGTTGACCACGAGGACATCCCCGGGGCCCAGCAGGTCCGCGATGTCCGTCATCCTCATGTGGCCCGGGGCGGACGGGCCGCGGTCGACGAGGAGGCGAGACGAGTCACGGGGCTCCACGGGCTTCTGCGCGATCAGTTCGTCGGGCAGGTCGTAGTCGATGTCCGACAGGTGCACGCCGAAAGGCTACGGGCTGGAGAGATGCCGCCACGCGGCATCCATCGCCACGCGGCCGCGCGGCGTGCGCGCGATGAGGCCCTGCTGGATGAGGAACGGCTCGTACACGTCCTCGACGGTCTCGGGCTGCTCACCCACTGCGATCGCGAGCGTGGTCAGGCCGACGGGGCCGCCACTGAACCTTTCGCACAGAGCATTGAGGATCGCCCTGTCGACCTTGTCGAGACCGATCGCGTCCACACCGAAGACGCGCAGTGCGTCGTCCGCGGTGGCGGGGTCGATCACGCCGTTGCCGCGCACCTCGGCGAAGTCGCGCACGCGGCGCAGCAGGCGGTTCGCGATGCGCGGGGTGCCGCGGCTCCTCCGCGCGATCTGCTCCGCACTGTCGCCGCGCAGGGGCACGTCGAGGATCCCCGCGGCGCGCTCCACGATCGCGCGGAGCTCTTCGTCGTCGTAGAAGTCGAGCCGGGCCACCAGGCCGAACCTGTCGCGCAGCGGCCCGGTGATCATGCCGGTCCGAGTGGTCGCCCCGATGAGCGTGAACCTCGGGAGCGAGAGGCGGATGGACGAGGCGGCGGGGCCCTTGCCGACCACGATGTCGATCTGGAAGTCCTCCATGGCCGGGTAGAGGATCTCCTCGACCGAGCGCGAGAGCCGGTGGATCTCGTCGATGAAGAGGACGTCCGACTCCTGCAGCTTCGTGAGGATCGCGGCGAGGTCGCCGGCGCGCTCGAGGGCGGGCCCACTGGTCACGTGGAGACCCACGCCCATCTCCGCCGCGACGATGCCGGCCATCGTGGTCTTGCCGAGACCGGGCGGACCCGCGAGGAGGATGTGGTCGGCGGCCTGGCCGCGCTGCTTCGCCGCACCGAGAACGATGTCGAGGTGCTCCTTCAGTTCGCGCTGGCCGACGAACTCGTCGAGTGCGCGCGGCCGCAGGCTGGCCTCGTCGACGTGGTCAGTCTCCGTGTGCACGGCCGGGTCGAGGAACTCATCCCGCACGGCGTGCCCCCAGCAGTGCGAGCGCGTCGCGCAGCATCGATTCCGGCGCGTCCACGTTGGTGACCTGGCGCATCACGTCGCGTATCTCGTCGGGCCCGTACCCGAGGGCGGTGAGCGCCTCCCGCACGTCGGCCGCGGCGGACTGCACGGAGCCGTCCGCCCCGACGGTGGACACGGAGTCGACGTTCAGCCTCGACTTCAGCTCCACCATCAGCCGCTCGGCGGTCTTCTTGCCCACGCCGGGGACGGCGGTGAGCGCGGCCGTGTCGCCCGAGGCGACGATCGTGACGAGCGACTGGGGCGAGTACGTGGAGAGGATCGCCATTGCCATCGCGGGCCCGATGCCGTGCGTGGCGATGAGCACGTCGAACGTGTCCCTCTCGGTCCGGCTCGTGAAGGCGTACAGCGTCTGTGCGTCCTCCCTGATGTGGTGGCGGACGTGCACGAACACCGGCGACGTGGGCTCCATCTCGGCGAACGTGGCGGAGGTGACCGTGCAGAGGTACCCGACCCCCTGCACCTCGATGAGGACGGTGGACGGGGCGGTGCGCTCGAGGACGCTGCCGCGCAGGCTCCCGATCATGCACGCCCCCTCGAGAGCGCCGCGTCCCTCAGCGCCGCGAACGGTGCCACCGCGCAGTGGCACAGCGCGATCGCGGCGGCATCGGCCGCGTCGGCGGGTTTCGGCACCGACGACAGCCCCAGGCGGTGCTGGACCATCTTCTGCACCTGTGCCTTGTCCGCGCCGCCCCACCCCGCGACTGCGTCCTTGACCTGGGAGGGCGTGTACTGGGCGACCGTGCACCCGGAGTTCGCCGCGAGGGCGATGACCACGCCGCTCGCCTGGCCGACGGACATGGCGGTGCGGACGTTGTTCTGGAAGAAGACCTGCTCGATCGCGACCGCCGACGGCTCGAACTCGGCGATGAGGGCGGCCACCTCGCGCTGCAGGAGGCCCAGTCGCTCCGGCAGGGGGTCCGTTGCGGACGTGCGGATGACGCCCAGGGACAACGGCCTGGGGGCCTGGCCCTGGGTCACCCCCAGGACGGCATACCCGCACCTGGTGAGACCTGGGTCGATACCGAGGACTACGTCCACGACAGCGCCCCGTCCGGGCGGCACGGGCAGCCCCCGGGGCCCGCATCTGGGGCATGCCTGACGCCGAGGGAACCGAACATAAGTTCGTATGGTAACGCTTGGGACGCCCGCAGGCGAGCCTTTCCCCCGGGGCTAGGCCGTGCGGGAGGCCTCCACGGCGGCCACCAGCTCGTCCACGGGGCGGTAGGTGAGGCCGGCGATCGCCCTGTGCGCGTACGAGATGGTCCCGCCGGGGCTGACCACGAAGACGCTGCGCCGGGGGAACCCGAGCGGGCCGATCGTGCCGTACTTCTCGGCCACCGACTTGTCGGTGTCGGCGAGGAGCGGGAACTTGAAGCCGTGACGGGCGGCGAACGCCTCGTGGCTCGCCATGTCCTGGGACGAGATCGCGAGGACCTGCGCGCCGACGCCGGAGAACGCGTCCAGCTCGTTGTTGTACGAGTTGAGCTGCTTCGTGCAGACGGCCGTGTCGTCTCCCGGGTAGAAGACGATGACCACGGGCTGGCCGCGGAACTCGGAGAGCGTGTAGGAACGCCCGCCCGTGCCGGGGAGCGTGAAATCGGGGGCGGTGTCGCCGGTTCCGACAGCCATCAGCTGACCTCTTCCATGATTGATTCCGCGATGTCGAAGTTCGCGTAGACGTCCTGCACGTCGTCGTTGTCCTCGAGGGTATCCATGATGCGCAGGATCTGGCGCGCATCCTCCTTGTCGGTGACCTCGATCGTCGTGGACGAGACCATCGTGCTCTCCGCCGACTGCACGGGGACCCCCGCGGCCTCCAGGGCCTCCTTCACGTCCCACACGACGGAGGGGTCCGTCAGGACCTTCCACGAGCCCCCGTCGCGTTCCACGTCGTCCGCCCCGGCCTCCAGTGCGGCCGTCATGACGGCGTCCTCGTCGGCCGCCCCGTCCACGAGGATCACGCCCCGGCGGCTGAACTGCCAGCCCACGGCACCTGGTTCGGCCATGGAGCCCCCGAACTTGGTGAACGCGCTGCGGACGTCCGATGCGGTCCGGTTCCTGTTGTCGGTCAGGACGTCGATCAGCATCGCAACCCCGCCGGGCGCGTAGCCCTCGTATGTGATCGACTCGTAGTTCGCGCCGTCGTTCTCGCCGATGCCTCGCTTGACCGCACGGTCGATGGCGTCCTTCGTCATCTGGGCCGCCTTCGCCTTCAGCACCATCGTGCGCAGAGACGCGTTCGAGTCGACGTCTCCCCCGCCCTGGCGTGCGGCCACCTCGATCTGGCGGGCGAGCTTGGCGAACAGCTTGCCCCGCGCCTTGTCGGCCGCGCCCTTCTTGTGCTTGATGGTTGCCCATTTGGAGTGCCCGGACATCGTCAGCCTTCCTTCTTCTCTCGGGAGTTGGTGCGTGATGTGCCGTCGTCAGTCCGGCCGGGGCCGACGACGGAGACAAAGTACCCGTGCAGGCGGTCGTCCCCCGCGAGCTCGGGATGGAACGAGGCGGCCAGCACGTTGCCGCTGCGCACGAGGACGGGCTCGCCGTGCAGCGACCCGATGGTCTCGACCCCGGACCCGACCCGCTCGATGCGGGGGGCGCGGATGAAGACCCCGTGGAAGGAACCCTCCACCGTGTCGATATCCGCCTCGAATGAGTCGACCTGCCGGCCGTAGGCGTTCCTGCGCACGGAGATGTCGATCGCGCCGAAGCACTTCTGGTCGGCGCGCCCGTCGAGCACCTCGGAGGCGAGGAGGATCATCCCCGCACAAGTCCCGAAGACGGGCATGCCCTCCCCGATCCTCGCGGAGACCGCGGCGAACAGACCGGACGACTCGAGCAGCTGCGACATCGTGCTCGACTCGCCACCGGGCATCACGAGCGCGTCGACCCCCGCGAGGTCGGCAGGGGTGCGCACCTCGTGGGTGGCCGCGCCGCAACGGCGCAACGACTCAGCGTGCGCCGCGAACGCGCCCTGGAGCGCGAGGACCCCGATCACCGGGGGCACCTGGAGGCCTCGCGTTCACGCGCCGGTCACCAGCCGCGCTCGGCGTAGCGCTGGTTGATCTCGTCCATCCCGATGCCGGTCATGGGGGCGCCGAGGCCGCGGCTGACCTTGGCGAGGATGTCGGGGTCACGGAAGTGGGTGGTCGCCTCCACGATCGCCTTGGCACGCAGGGCGACGGTGGACTGCTCGCTCTTGAAGATCCCGGAGCCCACGAACACCGCCTCGGCGCCGAGCTGCATGGCGAGCGCGGCGTCTGCCGGCGTGGCGATGCCGCCGGCGCAGAAGATCGGCACGGGGAACCTGCCCGTCTCGGCGATCTCCTGCACGAGGGGCAGGGGTGCCTGGAGCTTCTTCGCCCAGTCGAACAGCTCGGCGTTGTCAGCCTGGGTGACGCGGCGGATGTCGCCGAGGATGCTGCGCAGGTGGCGCACCGCCTCGACGATGTTGCCGGTGCCCGCCTCGCCCTTGGAGCGGATCATGCAGGCGCCCTCGGAGACGCGCCGCAGCGCCTCGCCGAGGTTTGTCGCGCCGCACACGAAGGGGACGGTGAACGCGAACTTGTCGATGTGGTGCGTCTCGTCTGCCGGCGTGAGGACCTCGGACTCGTCCACGAAGTCGACACCCAGCGCCTCGAGGATCTGCGCCTCCACGAAGTGCCCGATGCGGGCCTTGGCCATCACAGGGATGCGGACCGCGGCCTTGATGCCCTCGATCATCTCGGGGTCGCTCATGCGGGCGACACCGCCGTCGCGGCGGATGTCGGCGGGCACGCGCTCGAGCGCCATGACGGCGCACGCGCCGGCGTCCTCGGCGATGCGGGCCTGCTCCGGGGTGACCACGTCCATGATGACGCCGCCCTTCAGCATTTCTGCGAGCCCGCGCTTGACGCGCTGGGTGCCGACGGAGGACTGGGACGGAGAGGTCATGGGAAAAGCGTACCGAGGGGCCCGTGCCCGTTCACCCGCCATTCGGGGCGGACAACGGTCACGGGCGGCGGCTCAGGTGGCCGGCCAGCCGACCTTCTTCGGGTCGACGCCCGGGTCGACCTGGGCGAGGGACTTCTTGAACCCGAGCTCGATCCAGGTGCGGCCCGGGGTCATGCGGACGACCGCGCCGTTCGCGTCGGTGAAGGTGAAGACGTCCTTCTGCTCGGCGCGGGTCCACGTGATGGGGATGATGGTGCCGTTCGTCAGGATGAATCCGTCACCCTTCCCCGTCGTCTGCGCCTCCGGGCTCTTGCGGTCCGCCCAGCTGCGCTTGTAGGTGCAGTACAGGACGACCACGTTCTTCGCGTTCACCTGGTCGACCGGCGTGGTGCCCTCGGCGGACATGTGCGGCTCGAGCTCGCGCTTCACGTTCTCCGTGTACCGCAGGAACTGGCCGCTGGCGGCGTCCCACTTCCAGTACACCTTCACGTTGTACATGGAGATCTTCGCGCCGTCGACCGGGACGGCAGAGGACGGCATCGCGTCGCTCACCCCGCGGAACAGGAACTGTGCGGGCGGCGGGCCGGACCCCTCGGGAGCCAGCCCCCAGCCCTTCGTGGTGCTGGCGTAGAGGTTGTGCGGGATCTTGCGCGTCTTCTCGCGGTAGTAGCCGGCCTTGCCCCTGGAAGCCGAGTGGCCGATGTTCACGAGGTCGCTGCGGTTGATGACCTGCGTGACGCGGTAGTTGCCGCCGCTCCACATGAAGAGCGGCTTGTTGTAGGAGCCGAGGAAGATCTTGTCCTGGGTGCGGCCGCTGCGCAGCGGGCCGACGGGGTCGCTGCCGTCGCTGTGGAACACGGCGGCGAACCGGGTGAGGCCCTCCACGTTCTCCTCGATGACGATGTCGGCCTTGTTGAGACCGGCCTGCGGGCGGGCGTTCGGGTGGTTGTCGATCTTGGCCACGAGTGCGGGCCGGGCCGCCTTGGCGGGATCGTCGACAGGGAGACCCGTGAGGGGGAAGACGACCGCGGGTGCACCGGGCGCGGTGGTGTCGGTCGTGCCGGTGGTGTCGGTCGCGCCGCTCGCTCCCCCGCCGCCGCCGCACGAGGCGAGGACGGGCGCCATCAGGGCGGCCGCCGCGAGTGCTGCGAGTGTCGTTCGCTTCTTCATGTCAGATCTCCTTGAGGCGGGCAATCCGCTCCTCGATCGGGGGGTGCGTGTTGAACAGGTTATGGAACCGGGCCAGCCGACCCGCGTCACCGACGCCCGACAGTGGCTGCTCGATCCACATGTGGGCGGTCGCCATCGACGCCGAGTGGGTCACGGTCACGTCGTCGCGCAGCTTCTCCAGGGCCGAGATGAGGCCCGGCGGGTAGCGGGTCATCTGGCACGCCGAGGCGTCGGCGAGCGACTCGCGGTTGCGGCTCACGGCGGCGTGCATGAGGCGGGCGAAGAGGGGCGCCAGGATCAGCAGGGCGATCCCGACGAACGCGAGGGGGTTCGACGTGTCCTGGCGGTCGCCGCTGCGCGACACGCGGCCGCCGTTCCACCACATCAGCCGGATGGTCACGTCCGTGAGGATGGCCACCGCGCCGACCATGGTCACCGCAAGGGTCGAGACGAGGATGTCGTAGTTGCGGATGTGGGAGAGCTCGTGCGCCACGACCCCCTCCAGTTCGACCCTGTTCATCTTGTCGAGCAGCCCCGTGGTCACGGCGATCGCCGCGTGCTGGGGGTTGCGCCCCGTGGCGAAGGCGTTCGGCGCCTCGTCCTCGATCACGTAGACACCCGGCTTCGGAAGCCCGCTCGCGATGCACAGCCCCTCGACCAGGTTGTGCAGGCGCGGGTACACCGCCGGGTCGGCGGGCACGGCCCTGCTCACTGCGAGCGCGATCTTGTCGGCCTTCCAGTACGAGCCGAATGCCATGCCGCCGGCAAGGACGAGGGCGATCACGGTGCCCGCGGCGCCGTTGCCGACCAGGACGCCGACCGACATCCCCACGAGGCCGAGAAGTGCGACGAAGACGGTCATCAGCATGACCGTGCGGCGCTTGTTCGAGGAGATGAGATCGTGCATGGGACACCGAGCCTACGAAGGCCCGGGCCTCAGAACTGGACTTTCGGCGGGTTGTCCGCCGCGGGCTCCGCGTCGAAGTAGTCGCGGGGCCCGATTCCGGCAATGCGGGCGACGAAAAGACCGGGGATCTTCTGGATCGCGTTGTTCAGCCCGAGGACCTCGTCGTTGTAGAACTGGCGGGCGTAGGCCACCCTGCTCTCGGTCGAGGTCAGTTCCTCCTGGAGGGCGAGGAAGTTCGCGTTGGCCTTCAGGTCGGGGTACGCCTCGGACAGGGCGAACAGCTGGCGCAGCGCACCAGTGACCGCGTTGGATGCGCCGGCCTGCGCGGCGGGCGTGGCCGGCGCGGCGATCGCGGCCTGGCGCGCGGAGATGACGGCATCGAAGGTGGACTTCTCGTGCTCCGCGTAGCCCTTCACAGTCTCCACGAGGTTCGGGATCAGGTCGAGGCGCCGCTTCAGCTGCACGTCGATCTGGGACCACGCGTTGTCGACCCGGTTGCGCCGCTGGATGAGCGAGTTGTAGAGCAGCACGCCGATGACGACGACCGCCGCGATGACGATGAGTGCGATCTCCATGGTGTCTCCTCCTTGAAATCTTCCTGTTTCCTGCTTGTTCTTTGCTTGTTTCCCGCCTCATGCCTGGCTGCCCCGCCCCCGGCGACGGGAACCGGCGCCGCGGCAGGATCGGTCAGTCCCTGCGGATCCTCGGGCGCCGCACGAGGCGGTGCTCGAACCGTCTCAGCATACGGGGCACCTCCACCACGGTCGGGTCGGCTTCCTCCATGCGCAGTGCGCGTTCGTAGAGCCCCACGTAATGGGCGGCGAGTGCGTCCATCGAGTACCCGGCCGAACGTTCCGTGCCCGCCGCGACCAGGCGCGCAGCAAGGCGCGGGTCGACCATCACCCTGGCGATCGCGGCGGCGAGGGCACGCTCGTCGCCCGGCTCCACCAGGAGCGCGTCGGCGTCATGGGTCGCCACGTTCGTGTACCCGTCGATGTTGCTCGCCACGACGGGGGTGCCCGCCGCCATCGCCTCGAGGAGCACCACGCCGAACGACTCCCCGCGGAGCGACGGTGCGCAGAACACACGTGCCCGCTTCAGCCGCTCGACCTTCTCGGCGTCGCTGATCCGGCCCAGCCACTCGACCCTCGTGTCGGACCCGAACCTGCGCCTCAGCTCGGCGGTCTCGGGACCGTCGGAGGCGACCCAGAGCGCGACATCGGCCGGAAGATGCTCGAGCGCGCCGAGCAGCACCCCGAGACCCTTCCTCGGCTCGTGGCGGCCGATGAAGAACACCGCGTTCTCCCGCGGGAGCTCCGCCCCCGAGTACGCACCCAACTCGATCCCGTTGAAGAGCACCTCGTACTCGCCCGAGATGTACCGCTGGGCGAGCTCCACGGCGTCCTTCGACACCGCCACGCGGATGTCGATGCGCGACGCGATGCGGGTGAGCTGGCGGTTGAACACGCGGTACGCCGCGGACTCCCCCGCCGAGTGGAACGTGGCGACGATCGGTGCGAGCTTCATGAGGACCGCCGAGAGCGACGGGCCCGGCACGAGCGGCTCGTGGACGTGCAGCACGTCGAAGGCCTCGTCGTTCAGCGCGCGGATCGTGCGCAGGGCCGCCGGCACGTCGGGGGCGAGCGGCGCGACAGACCCGTTGACAGCGGTGGGGAGGCTGTTGCCGAGGGGCGTGACGAACGATTCCGGCGGTGGGCCGTCGCACGGCCCGAGCACGCGCACCTCGTGGCCCTGCGCCCTCATGGCGCGCGCGAGCCCGAGGACCTGCTGCTGGACGCCGCCGGGGATCGTGAGGCTGTAGGGGCACACCATTCCCACGCGCAGCATGGGGACTACGGTACTGGCATGCCCGAAGAAGCGTCCTTCCGCCCCGCACTCTCGATCGTCGCCACCGCAGGCAAGCGGCGCGCGATGCTGGACATCGCGAAGGAGGCGGAGGCGCGGGGGTTCTCCGGCATCGCGTGCCCGAGCCTGGGGGGCACCATGGGACTGTGCGTCTCGCTCGCTCATGAGACGTCCTCGATCCCCTACTGGACGTCCATCCAGCCGATCTACTACAGCCATGCCGTCGAGGCGGCGAACACCGCCGCCCACATCCACGAGGTGTCGGGCGGCAGGTTCAGGTTCGGCATCGGCGTCAGCCACGGGCCGGTCACGTCGCGGCTCGGCGTCGAGACGGGCAAGCCGCTCTCGGACATCCGTCACTACGTGGAGGCGATGCGCGCGAACGAGAGGTTCGGCGGGCAGCTCCCGCCGGTGTACCTGGCGACGCTGCGCAACAAGATGCTCGAGCTCGCCGTCGAGGTCTCCGAGGGGGCCATCTGGGCGAACTCGTCCCTCAGCCACATGTCGGCCCAGCTCGACCAGGTCCCGGCCGCGCGCGCGAAGGAGGGGTTCTTCATGGCGAACATGGTCCCCACCGTGATCGACGACGACATCGAGGCGGCCCGCGCGGTCAACCGCAAGACCCTGACCGGCTACGTGTCCCTGCCGAACTACCGCAACTACTGGCGTGCCGCCGGTTACGCGGCGGAGATGGACGCCATCGAGGCGGCCATCGAAGCAGGCGACAGGGACAAGGTCACGGGCCTCATGACGGATGCATGGCTGGACGACTGCACGATCAGCGGCCCCGCAGGGCGCGTGCGCGACAGGATGGCCGAGTGGGCCGCGACCGGCGTGCACCCGATCGCGGTGATGTCGTCCACCTCCGGCGGCCAGGCCAAGGCGATCGGCGAGCTCTTCGCCGCCTACAGCTGAGCGACGAGTTCCTCGACCAACGCGCGGATCTCGTCGCGGATCCTCCTGACCTCGTCGACGGGGCGGCCCTTCGGGTCGTCCAGCGGCCAGTCGACGTAGCGCTTCCCCGGGACGATGGGGCACGTGTCCCCGCACCCCATGGTGACGACCACGTCGACCCTCGCGAGCAGGTCGTCGGTGAACCTCTGCGGGACGAAACCCGCGATGTCGATCCCGACCTCCGCCATCACGGCCACCGCCGCGGGGTTGACGGCACCGGCCGGCTCCGAACCACCGGAGAACACCTCGACGCGGCCCGCACCTGCCTCGCGCGCGAAGCCGGCGGCCATCTGTGACCTGCCGGCGTTGTGCACGCACAGGAACAGGACGCCCGGCATCAGTCGCCCCGGGCGAAGAGCACGGCCGACAGACCGAGTGCCACTGCCCCACCGAGGACCTGCATCACCACGAACATCGGCGT
>Ga0315902_10008960_pt1 | contig 13480 bp, 6 predicted proteins | sample LakEriMetagenome_9_FD_203523 | JGI IMG/M metagenome (GOLD analysis project Ga0315902, IMG submission 203523) | Freshwater fungal communities from buoy surface, Lake Erie, Ohio, United States - Buoy 12 MA117 | ecosystem: Environmental > Aquatic > Freshwater > Lake > Lake biofilm | place: USA... | reverse complement strand
ACTTCCCGACTTAAAACTCTCAGAAACACGATTGATCTCATCGGATAAATAGAAGTCCACGACTTCCTGATAACGCTTGAGCTTTGCAGCGTGGTAGCCACCAATTGACTTGTGGAAATAGGCAACACTGGCATCGTTGAATACACCGGGTGAAGCAAGCAATACACGATAATCGGTATTCAACTGCAATGCTCCAAACTCGCAAGCTGCGCGCATTTTTTTGCTGTCGCGTCCAACGTAGGGTTCGGTTACTGACATACTTTTTTCCAACTTCGACACTTGCTCGCTGTAATCCGAAATAGCGGCCATCTCCTTACGTTGTATAAAACGATCACACGTGTCGGGGCTGTATGGAAACAACCGATCATCGATGCGATCGTAATGCGCATATTCCAGTTTGCCTGTTCGCGGATTCTTCTCCTTTTCATTACTGAAATACCGCGATGAAACCGACCACATATCGGCCGTAACTATCAATGCCGCAACTCCCGCAAGCACATACCAATTAATTTTCTTGAGAACAGTAAGCACAGTCAACGCAACAATTGCAAGCACGATGAACAAACTACGCTGTGCATCCTCGGAAAAAACAACAGAACGTACTTCTGGAAGAGCATCCTCAATCTCGTTCACCATGTTGAGTGTTCCTGCATTCCCCTTGTTTTGCTCACGAAACTTATCGAGATACTCTACTTCGTTTTGAGAAATAAGCGGACCCGTGATAGAAGGCGAAGTAACTACAATCAATAACAAAGCGAACAGAAGACCACTTGTAATAAAAAACATTTTACGCTTCTGAGCCGTGGGAGGATTTTGAATCAATTCGTCCAGGTAAACTATTCCCAGCGCCGGTGCCATAAGCTGAATGAGCACGAGAATCATCTTTGAGTCGCGAAATTTGTTGTACATCGGAAAACTCTCGATAAAGAATTTATTGATGCCATGCATTTCCTTCATGCACAAAAAGATAGCGAGCACAGCGATAAAAAGGAACGGCCACTTGATAGTATCCTTCGAAAGAAACAACGCAAGCACAAATAAAAACATCATGCCTGCTCCGAAATAAAACGCACCCGCAGAACTTCCCTGCTCGCCCCAATATTGAGGAAACCCCTGCAAATTTTCGCGCACTTGCTTGGGCGCCTTCTGCATAGCTTTCTTATTTTCTGACAGCGGTACCGACGAACTGCCTCCCTTCGCATTGGGTATTACCATGGCCCAAGGTTCACCCGCCGCCATATTATACTCCAGTATGTAATTGGTGTTCAAACCGTCGGCTGCCTGCGAATTATCTTCCTTGCCTTCCGGCTTGATGGTGAGATCTGTTTTTCCGCGTGTAGTGAGCTTGCTGTACTCATACGTAGTAGATAAACCCGCATAATTTGGCAAGAGGGCTACAATTCCTCCTACCAGCAAGGCCACAGCTGCTTTTCCTATATCCAACCACTGACGCGCAATGGCAAGACGAATCGTTTCACCCAACACCACTGCCGCAATCAAAAACGCCAGATAATAGGTCATCTGCAGGTGGTTCGATGCCAAATGAAGACTAAAGAACAACGCAAAAACAGCGCCTCCCAGCAACCATCGACCACGCAATGCCAGTATCAAACCGCCCAACACCGGGGCCATATATCCAATTGCATTCACCTTGGATGTATGCCCGCCACCGATGTAGAGAATGTTAATAGTTGAAAGTCCGAACGAAATAGCGCCTACAATTCCCAACCACGGATTAACGCGCATGCACAACATAAGAATGTAAAAACCAAACATGCACATGTAGAGCGAACCAATAGATGGATCGGCACCCCATTTCAACACACGGTCGATAGGACGCACCCAGTTCGATGGATAGAGCACATTGGTCTGATAACCCGGCATTCCGCCGAACATGTTGTTGCTCCAAAGCGCTTCCTCACCATTCATGAGGCGGTAGTCTGAAAGCTCCTTCGACATACCCATCACCTTCTCGATATCAGGTTGCTTCAACCCGTATTCATAATTGATTCCGGAAAAGAACAACTTAGCAATTATCAGAAAAACGACAATTGCCACTGCATGCGGCACGAGTTGCAGAAGTTTTTGCTTCATAGAAAAAGATGCAATTTGGTTCGGGGGTGAATTTAACGACGGACGAGCAATAGACCTTAATCCTCTTTTATTTCAACGTAATCAACATACTCTCCACTTTCGTTGCGGCCTTTACTGCTTTTATTCGAATCTACACGCACTTCTCCTTCACGCCTGCGATCTTCACGTGCTCGCTGCTGATTGCGCATTTGCTCCTGCATTCGCTCTTGTGCCCCACGCACCACATGGGGTATGGCCAGGCGCGCGACGAGTCGAATGATGAACGAAATGACGAATATCCAAAAAACAATTCGGATGATGCCTGCTAAAGAAGCTTCGTATACCATGGGCCAAAATTAAGACTGTATGGCTTTTACGACCTATTCAATGCGGAAACTTATGTTTTTCTTTCCGAAGTCACCGCCAAGGTCTAACTCATTCGGGACATAGGTTCCAACATAACCTTTAACTTCTATACGATACTCCCCTTTAGGCAAATAGTACTTACCATTGTCGGCCTTGCGAATTCGCACACTGTTCTCGGCATCCTTGCCCTTATTAAGAGCGTCCTGAAGCGGTTTTGCCTGAGATTCCGGCATCGATAAATCGAAGGGTATGACATTGAATCCCGGATCGAGCATGATTGTTCCCAATGATCCGATCCACAAAGAATCAGGACCCAATACATTCACACGCACGCGCACACTTTTCGAGGTATACACTGTTACTGGTGCTGATGGCACGTTAGCTTCCAGCCATTTGCTCCAGTTATCACCCCAGTCGCTGCGCCATTGAACCGCCGGCATTGAAAATACTATGGGGTCTTCTTGCCTTCGCGCCATGAACTCACGAAGCGGTTCAACGTCGATTATCCAAATGCTACGTCCATGTGTGCCTATCACCAAATCTTCCTCCCGCTCCTGCACCACGATATCGTGAATAGCCACGGCGGGCAAATCATCGCTCAACACGCTCCAACTCGCACCTCGATTCGTACTAACATACAAGCCATGATCAGTACCGACATACAACAAGTCAGGATACTTGCCGTCTTCGCGCAACACATTCACACACTCAATCGGCAAGTTGGATGCTATCTCACGCCACGTTTTACCCATATCATCCGAAACAAAAACGTAAGGTCTAAAATGGTCGTTGCGATAGCCATTCATGGCCACATAGATTCTATTTCTCTCATGCGAGGAAAACTGCACGCGCGTAACCCACAAGTTGGCAGGTAATCCCGCAGACACATCTTTCCACGTATATCCGTTGTCGGGCGAAAGATGCAGTTTGCCATCATCACTGCCCACGGCAAGCAACCCAAACTGCAACTTCGATTCATCGATGGTCGTCAATGTTCCGAACGGGACATTGCCCTGCCTTTCTCCTTGAGTCAGATCTCCGCTGAGGGTTGTAAACGTTTCACCTTTGTCGGTAGAACGATGAACCTTATTCGAACAGATATAGAGAATATCCTGATTGTATTTTGAAAGAAGTATAGGCGTCTGCCAGTTCCAGCGTAAAGGACGTTCGCCCAAAGTGTGTCGCACAGACAAATCCATGTAATCATCCTCACTCAATTTCACACGCGAGTAATTGCCGAACTGATAACCCGTGTAAAGTGTATTGTTGTCGCGCGTGTCGACCATCACTTGCATGCCATCGCCACCCATAATTTCTTCGAACTCATTGCGACCCGTGATGCGCCAGTCCTCGTTCGGTTTGGTGCGCGATGACGCATACCACACGCCATTGTCTTGTAAGCCACCATAAACATTGTACGGTTTCGCATCGTCCACCTGCACGGTGTAGAACTGGCCCACTGCAGGCGAGTTGCAATTGACATACGTAGCACCATCGTCATACGATATCTGCACACCGCCATCGCTGCCGTTGATGATGTGATTAGGATTCGTGGGATTGATCCATAACGCGTGATGATCGACGTGGACGTTACCGGGGTTGATGCCTTTCCAGGTAGAACCTCCGTCGCTACTTTTCAAGATGGGTACGCCTGCGATGTATACCTTATTCGGGTCTACTGGCGACACGCGTATCATTCCAAAATAGTAACCATATGTAAACACTACATCGTCGAGGTAGTCGGTGTGTGTGCGCTTCCAATCCATCATCTCCGGATTGCATGTATATACTTCTGCTCCAACAATGGGGGTATTGAAGAGATCTTCGTTGGCATCATACAGATAATCGTACAACGCAACAGGCTTTAGCTTTCCTGCTTTCACTTCAGCTTTGATGGAAACAGATGTGTGCTGCTTTTCGAATCGGTTGTCGCGCAGAAATCGCTCGAGCACAGAGTCAGGTAGGGCCTGCAATTCGTCTGCAGTCATTTGAATGAAAGCATCTTTCTTTATTCCCTCCTCCAATTTCTTCACTGCTGTATCGGGACGATGCGATTGATTATCGATGAATGCGTACAGCTTGTTTGTATCACCATTGTGATGTAAAGCAAGTCCAATGCGCCCGACCGACTCGGCAGGCAATGCACTTGTGAACGCAGTTTTACCATCGGTAGCATGCGATATCATCTTCCATGTATTACCACCATCATTCGACGACCATACTGCACTGCCATTGCCTTCGCCTTTGAAGTTCCATGCCGTTCGAGAGCGATTCCAGGTGGCAGCATATAGCACGTTCGCGTTCATGGGGTCGATGACTAAATCGACAGCACCGCATCCCTCAGCGGGAACTAGAGTCTGTTTCCAGGTTGCACCACCATCGGTTGTTTTGAATACACCGCGCTGACCGCCCGAAGAATAGAGCGGCCCGAGTGAGGCTACCCAAATCGTTTTCTGGTCGGTCGGATGAAACACAACACGCCCGATGTGGTGCGTATCGGAAAGTCCCTTTTGCTCGGCTTTGTAGCGAAATGTGCCGTCCTGTTGTTGAACTGGAATGACGCGATACACTCCTACACCGGCATACGATGATCGTGAAGAGTTTACTTCGCCCGTTCCCACCCATATCACTTCGCCATGCGACCAATCCACTGCAATATCGCCGATGGTCATTACCGCTTCATTGTCGAACACCGGCTCGAACGAAACGCCGTTATTGCGTGTCACCCATAAACCACCACTGGCATATGCAACATAGAAATGATGCGCATTATTCGGATTTACATCGAGATCGACCACGCGTCCGCTCATAACGGTTGGGCCGACGCAACGAGCAGGAATATTACGCCACGGGCTTTCACTTGCAACTGTGCGCGCCGCATTGAGGGATTGCAGACGTTCTACACCCAATGTAGCGGCAGCAGTTGATTGCTTTTGTTGTGTCTTGCGCTGCGCGTGGGCAACGGTGGTGAGGAGGAGGAAGGAGAGGAGGAGGAGGCGCATGGAACTAAGAATATGGTGGTGTAAACTTAGTAAAACAGAAAGACTATTCATGGCGAAGGATGCAAGGCCTTCGGCTTGTTTTTATTTCTAACCACAGAGAAGACAGAGGGCCACAGAGAATATTTCTATTTAATTTCTCTGTGGCCCTCTGTGGTATAAAAAACTTCCCCAAGCGTGGTTCGACAAGTTCACCAACAGCCGAGGTGAGGTCACCGAGCGAAGCCGAAGTGCGGTCACCGAGCGAAGCCGAGGTGATGCCTCCTACTGAACCCGCAACAAAAAGTAATTCTTCTTTCCGCGTTGTAACAGCACAACTCCACCTGCCAACACATCAACTGTATTCAATATACGCTCAGCATCCACTTTCAACTTGTTGACACTGATGCTTCCTTCCTGCAATGCCCTGCGCGCCTCTCCATTCGACTTCATAAAGCCGCTACCTACCATTGCGTCCACAATTGAAATACCGCTCAACAGTTCGGCATTCGACACATCACCCTGTGGTACGCCCTCAAAAATTTCGAGTAAAGTCTCACTGCTCAACTTTCGTAAGTCCTCGTCGGTGCTCTTACCAAACAATATTTCAGACGCAGCGACTGCCGCTTCGTAATCAGCCAACGAATGCACGCGGCAAGTAATATCTTTCGCCAACGCCTTTTGCATCGGTCTCTTTCCGGGATCTTGGCTTTGCTCGGCTTCCAAAGCCTCAATTTCGGAGCGAGTCATCAACGTGAAGATTCGGATGTATGTCGACACATCCGCATCGCTCGCATTCAACCAAAACTGATAAAATTTATAGGGCGATGTACGTTTGGGGTCTAGCCAAATATTTCCACTTTCGGTTTTGCCGAATTTCGTTCCATCTGCCTTCTTGATAAGGGGTGTAGTCAACGCAAACGCCTGACCGCCATCCTTGCGACGAATCAACTCAGTTCCTGTCACGATATTCCCCCACTGATCACTACCACCCATTTGCAGCATCACGTGCTTACTCTTCCACAAAAAATAAAAGTCATAGCCCTGCACGAGCTGATAACTGAACTCAGTAAACGACATGCCTGTCTCCAAACGATTCTTCACCGAGTCTTTCGCCATCATATAATTCACGCTGATGTGCTTGCCCACATCACGTATGAATTCCAAAAACCCGAACGACTTAAACCAGTCGTAGTTATTCACCAATTCGGCCGAATTCGCACCGCAATCGAAATCCAAAAACTTTTCGATCTGCTTTTGCTGAGACGCCTGGTTGTGACGCAGAGTTTCTTCATCGAGCAAGTTTCGCTCTGCACTCTTACCACTGGGATCGCCCACCATGCCGGTAGCACCGCCAATCAATGCCATCGGCATATGGCCGCATTGCTGAAAGTGCAACAGAGTCATGATCTGCACGAGATTGCCAACACCCAATGAATCGGCCGTTGGATCAAATCCAATGTAACCTCGCACCATACCCTTCTGCAATTCGTCTTCAGTACCGGGCATCACATCGTGCAACATACCACGCCACTTCAATTCCTCAATGAAATTCTTCTTACTCATAGTCAAGTGCAAAATTATCGCGTCACAGCGCGCTTACTACTTCCTCCAGTTTAATTCCGCGCGATCCTTTAATCAGTATTACATGATTGCGTATCGATGCAGCTTCTAAATAAGCTCTCGCGGCCACATTATTATCAAACACCTCGAAGTCACCATCGCCTCGGACAGACCTGAAAATAGGCCCAACCAATATCCCCTTCAACCCCAATCGTTTCGCCACTTCAATGATATGGCGATGTTCTGCCGGGCCCATTTCACCCAATTCAAGCATATCGCCAATCACAAAAAACTTCTGCTCGGTCGATTGCTTACTTAACGCTTCCAATGCAAACTCTAAACTAGTTGGATTGGCGTTATAAGCATCCAGTATCAGTGTATTATGCTCGGTGCGCTTCACCTGCGAACGATTGTTCTCGGGTGAATAAGCACAAATAGCCGCGTGAATTTCTTCATTCGGGACGCCAAAATGCTCACCAACGGCAATTGCCGACGCTATATTAAAAAGATTGTAGGCACCCGCGAGTTGAGTTCTGTATTCGCAGCGAACACCATCATGCACATGCGCATACACCAGGGTTGGGCTTTCAGAAACACACTCCAACTTACTACTCGAATACTGCAGAATATTCATCCCCTCAGAAGCCCTCCGCAGCTTATCCAAATCTGTATTCACGAAAATGACACCGCGTGCAGCATGCACAAAATCATATAGCTCCTTTTTTCCCTTCACCACTCCCTCCTCACCGCCAAATCCCTCTAAATGGGCCTTGCCCATGTTCGTAATGAGCCCATGGGTCGGAATGGCGTATTGACAATAGCTGCGGATCTCGCCCTGATGATTCGCTCCCATTTCAATTATCGCGAGCTCACAATTGTCGGGTATTGCCAACAAGGTCAACGGAATTCCAATATGATTATTCAAATTACCAAGCGTTGCACTCACTCGATATCGTCTGGCCAGAACGTCTCTAATCAATTCCTTCGTGGTCGTTTTACCATTACTCCCGGTGATGGCCAGAAAGGGAATATTCAAACTTTCACGATACAACCTAGCAACTTGCTGAAGTGCTTCGAGCACATCGCCCACAAGCACCATTTGTTCATGCATCGGCTCTTGCGCTTCATCAATAACCGCCATAGAAGCTCCTTGCTCCAGAGCCTTCGAAGCAAATGCATTACCATTGAAGTTTCCTCCCTTAAGTGCAAAGAAAATGTCGCCCGACTGAATGTTTCGCGTATCGGTCGTAACTCTTCCAACCTTTAAGAAGTGATGAAAAATTCTCTCAATCATTGGCTAAAAGTAAAAACCCCGATCGAATAGACCGGGGTTTATATATCTAAGTTTAAACAACCACTTTCTTATTCCTGGCCTCCAATACCTGTTGGGCTTCCCAATCGGTCCATTGCACAACGGAAACCAAGTGTAGACATTGAACGACGCTCATCCAAGAATCTGCGGGTACCGGGAATGGTATAGTACGCGCGATCTCTCCAATTGCCGCCCTTGTAAACACGAGATCGGTCATTGATGAGAGTTGTCACTCCTGATTCGTACATACGGTTCTTATCCTGCTCCATTTCAGCATTATTAAAGAATATGCTACTGTTGAAGTCACCATCGCGATGATCAATATAATCCGCTTTGCGGTAGTTGCGGCGGTCAATGTTCTCCTCAACAGTCACATTACGACGCTTCACTTCACCGGGAGCGTTTGTGATATAGTCCGACATTCCATCGCGCAAGTCAGCGGCAATTAAATCTTCAGAATCTGTTACGAGATCCAAAGCTTCCTGCATTACATCCTGTGCTTCGTCCTCCTTGCGTTCCTTTAATTTTTCCTGTGCGGCACTCACCTTCTGATTACACTGCTCAAGCAGAGTCTGCGATGTTTGCGTGAGTCGGGGTGCAGCTTGCTCTTGGTAGTTTTTCAGGAAATTAGAAACTCCGTCAATATCATAGTAATTCTTGTCGTACTTATCTGCAAAGCTTCCATCACTATTCAACACACGCGTTTTATACACGTTACCTCTGAAGGGGCGGAATTCGCTCTTATCTTCAGGAGATAGCGGACGATAAACATCCATTACCCACTCGGAAACGTTACCCGACATGTTGTACAATCCGTAGTCGTTTGGAGGATATGCATACACAGGTGCTGTTACGTCGGCATTATCGTTCAAATAACCTGCAACCCCCATGTAGTCACCACCGCCTCGAACAAAATTGGCTCGAATCGTTCCGTAAAAACGTCCACCCGAATCGTCACTTCTCACATAGTGACCATTCCAAGGATATGTTCGACGATTGGTTATCAATTCTTGCTCTGAATTCCCTATTAATCCCAGTGCTGCGTATTCCCATTCTGCTTCTGTGGGCAAGCGGTAACGCGGTAAAACAATTCCGTCGGACATAGTAACAAGTCGTGTTCCAGTGCCTTTCGGGTTATAATCTTTTAGACCACCCGATGCTGCATCGCCTGAGTATTGACCAGACAAATATGAATCGGTTGTAAAATGCTCATCATCTGCCTGTCCTGTAGGGTTATATGACATCAACCCTTCACGAATAAGAATTGCCTCGTTCACACGATCGGTTCTCCATACACAATACTCACTTGCCTGGAGCCAGCTAACGCCAACGACAGGATAATCTCGAAAGGCGGGATGGCGCAAGTAATAATCTACATAAGGCTCATTGTATTCTGTCACCTCACGCCATATGTTGGTATCGGGCAATGCGCGATTTACAAGTTCCGGATAATTATCTCCGTAAACGAGCTTCAACCAGTACAAATAGTCGTTCCAATACTGATTGGTAACCTCCGTTTCATCCATATAAAATGAAGACACCGTTACCCTGCGAGGAATATTATCCCATGTAAAGTTTAGATCATCTTCAACTCGTCCCATAGTGAACGTACCGCCTTCCACGAGAACGAGACCGGGTCCTGTCTCCTGCTCTATGAAATCTTGGCGCTCGAAACCTCCATTTTTCTCATCGTTGTAGGACCACCCGGTTGCTCCCGAGCGTTCCTTATCGCACGACGTAAGAGTGGACGCTACTGCAATGGCGGCCAATCCGAAGAACATCTTAGAAACGGTTTTCATGATTTCCTTTTATTTTGATGGTTCGTTTATAGTTTAAACTGTGTAAGCAACTAAAAAGTGGGGCAAGTAATTGCGCGGAACTTCTTTTTTTTCTGGCGGCATTCGAAATAGATGCCGAGTGATACTTCGTGAGATCCTCCGGTAGAGGGCGTAAGCTCCGAAATGGTAATGTCATAGCTGTATCCAAAACGCACTACGTCGGTTTGGATTCCAACAGTTGCAATGAAAGCATCCCGATAGGTTTGACCGAACAACAACCCCCTAAACCAAAGGCCCGCAACCAAAGGACCTTTGCTCACATACATACCAAGATTGAGCTGCTGGAATTCACCTTGACGGCGATACAACACATTCGGGGACAGACGGGCATCATTGTCCTTGCTTTTTTTCTCGATAGGAATAACCGCTCCTGCGTGCACCGTGTACTTCATGGGCAGACGGCTTGTTCCAAGAATGAGTGACTCATTCGGCTCATTCAAGTGATGCACCGCAAGGCCACCATAAAACTTTTCGCTAAAACCTAAAATCCCGGCAGAAAAGTCGATCGCTTTTACTTGGCCACCTCGCTGAACATCATTCGTTTGGTAAATAAATCCTTTGCGCGGGTCAATCATATCACCGAAAGTCAACTTACTCCAATCCAATGTCTTTTGAAAATAACTTGCTTGTAGTCCGGCTTTGATCGAAAACTTGCGCGAAATGGGCTGTTGATATGAGTACATACCACTCAAAGTAGTGGTATTTAGGGTTCCCTGTGCAGCTCGATCATTCATAACGATAAGGCCCAATCCGCCTTGAATAGTATTAACGTACTGATCGTACGATGCACTTGTCGTTACAAAATTCCCTGTGAGTGACGGCCATTGATTGCGGTAGTTCATAACCAACCGCGGACAGCGGTTAGTTCCTGCAAAAGCCGGGTTCAAATAGAGTGGATTAGCGTAAAATTGCGTGAACTCAGGGTCCTGAGCTCGCAATTCCGAGACAGCAACTAACACCGACAGAAGAACAAAAATCAGTCTAAAGCGTTTGTTCATAGAGAAACGATTTCTTTTTAGGTGGTTGAAAAGAATTAGCAATTATACAACATTTTTGCGAGGAAAAAAATTGCCCTCCGGTTGCAATATTCAGACTACTGAATGGTTAAAGCCGTTGCGCCAAACCAAAAATTTGCATGAACATACTTCGTAAAATATTGATATTATGCTTTTTAACCTCATTCTATCACGCGTTTTCGCAAGCACCTGAAACTATAGTTATCCGAAAAAAGTTACATTGGAACGAAAGCAATGTGTCAAAATCATCGGTTTTGAGCTTAGAATCCTTTGATGGCGCTGTTCCCTCGTGCCAGTTCGAAAACTTGCCGGCAATTGTACACAAACAAGAGTTAAAAAAATTCGGCCGCATTGCAGGGGTGAATATTGCCGTGGTCAACTCAACCACCACACGTATTTCCGCCACTATCGCGCAATCAACCCAACTGAAGAACAACTGGCAAATCAATGCCCGCATTACCGATGCTCGGGGCAAACCGTATTTGATAGTCGAGGTTATTCCACTGAGAAAAACAACTTTCGGGATAGAAAAACTCATTGAAGCCGACCTTATCATCGAATGGGAGCCAGGACCCAAACCATCCTCCCGAATGCTCGAATTCGCAGAACAATCGGCCCTGAGCGAAGGTACCTGGTATAAAATTGCTATTTCGCGAGATGGCGTCTATAAAATTGATAAAAACACATTCAATCAATTGGGCGTTGATATCAATAATCTCAGCCCTCAATCCATCAATGTTTATGGCAACGGTGGTGGCTTGCTTCCGGCTTCCAACTTAGAACCCCGTTTCGACGATTTGCAAAAGTGCGCCGTCTTTTTTCAGGGTGAGGCCGATAATATTTTTCAAGATAACGATTTCATACTTTTTTACGGCAAGGGCGCCGATTCCTGGAACAGAGCGCTGGATTCTGAGACCGGTCGAAATCGATGGAGGCATGACAAGCACTACTATTCCGATTCTGCGTATTACTTCATTCGAATCGATGACACGGAGCCATTGCGCATTCAACCCTCCACACCAATCGATCTTCCTGCCTCACATATAGTCAACCAATTTCAGGACTATCAGTTTATTGAAACCGATCTGTATAACATAGGTAGAACCGGACGTGAATTCTACGGAGAGCAATACGATGTGAATACAACCGGCACATACAGTTTTTCAATGCCCAACTTGGTTTCGCAAACCGAAGCACTGCTCGAAGCTAATCTAGTTGTGCGTTCGCTCGGAGGTGCCAGCAATTGGGATATCAATGTCTCTGGAAACTCTGCCCAAACCTCTCCGGTAAGCACCGGCGACGGTGTATTATCTGCTGTTGCCACAGCTGAACGACTTTCAATTCCGTTCACTCCTAACGGATCTTCCGTAACCGTCAATCTGCAATTCAATAAATACAGCAATACCGCCGAAGTAATCGGTTGGGTAGACTACCTGCGTCTAAATGCAACCCGTTCGCTTTCAATGAGCGGATCGCAAATGCGCTTTCGCGATACGCTGAGCGTCGGACCAGGTAATGTGGGTCTGTTCCAAATCAGCAACGCTTCCTCCATTTCACAGGTTTGGGACATTTCCGATTTCATCAACCCCAGAATCATGGAAATCTCGACAAGCGAAAACCTGGTAGAGTTCAAATCATCAACATCCGAACTAAAAGAATTCATCGCATTTGCCAATAGTGGTTACCTAGTGCCATCTTCGAAAGGTGCAGTTAGTAATCAGAACCTACACGGCCTTTCAGACATCGACTATGTCATCGTTGCTGCACCTGCCCATCGCACCGCAGCAGAAAATCTTGCTGAAATTCACGTCGGCCTTGGCACCTCCACGATTGTCGTTTCTCAACAAGAAATTTTCAACGAATTCTCCTGTGGCAACCCCGATGTTACGGCGATCCGTATGCTGATGAAAATGCTTTACGACAGAGCTCAAGGTGATACAGAACGAATGCCCCAAAATCTTTTGCTCTTCGGTGATGGTGATTTTGGCAATAACAAAGGATTAGAAGCTTTTAATGGCTCGAATGTAATCCTGTATGAGACCAGCGAATCACTCAGCCCTGCTTGGTCAGCCGTGAGCGACGACTATTTTGTTTTTCTCAGTGACGACGACGATGAGAGCAGCTCCAATCTTCTCGATGCAGGTGTGGGCCGCATACCCGCAACCGATGCAACCGAAGGAAGTACTTATGTAGACAAGGTGAGAACCTATATCTCACAAAACACAACCTCAAATGGGGCGGCGGGTTGCCTGGGTGAAGCTGCACAATCACCCTATGGTGCCTGGCGCAACGCGCTAACGTTCGTGGCCGATGATCAAGACGGAAATGGCGGCC
>Ga0315902_10008959_pt1 | contig 13480 bp, 17 predicted proteins | sample LakEriMetagenome_9_FD_203523 | JGI IMG/M metagenome (GOLD analysis project Ga0315902, IMG submission 203523) | Freshwater fungal communities from buoy surface, Lake Erie, Ohio, United States - Buoy 12 MA117 | ecosystem: Environmental > Aquatic > Freshwater > Lake > Lake biofilm | place: USA... | reverse complement strand
AGCGGGAGCGGACCGAGATTCCACGTGCCCTGGCTCGGGCTCGGGATCGACGCGAGGATCTCCACGGGAATCGACAGCGGACTCGCCTACTGGGCGGCCGCTGCCTCCTCGATGAGCTTCTCCAGGGTTGCCTGGTCAGCCAGTTGAGCACCGTCGATCGCCGTGCCGTTGAGGTAGCCGCGCGGAGTGCCCTCGACGTTGCCGTCGTAGAAGGCCTGCGTGGAGTTGGCCGCCCAGCCGAGATAGCGGTTGCTCGTGAGGCAGTCGTTGAACTGCTCGAGGGGCACCCCGGTGATGCCCGCCTGCTCGGCGAACGAGACGAACTGCTCATTGGTCCAGCCCTCGCCCTCCACCGTCGGCTGGTTGGCGAAGATCGCGTCGTGATACTCGACCGTCTTGCCTGCGTCGATGGCGCAGCCCCAGGCGTTGATGGCAGCAGCAGAGGAGTTGTTGCCGAGGTTGTTGTCGAGGAAGGCGGTCGGGCGCCACACCAGGCGGACCTTGCCGTCCAGGCCGAGACTTTGGATACCCGCGCCGTTGAGCTCCTCGAGGGAACCACAGGCGGGGCACTGGAAGTCCTCCCAGATCTCGAGCAGCGGTGAGGTCTCCGGCGCAGAGCCGACAGGCACGCCCCACGGCGCGACACCATCAGCGCCGTAGACACCGGTGGGGACAGCCGCGTTGGGGTCCGGGGCCGGCATCGGCGTGCCGCCGTTGGCCGAGGAGTCTCCCGACAGTCGCGGCACGACGACCGCGAGGCCGATGATGAGCACGACCACCACGACGACGCCGACGGCGCCGATGATCCGGACCGTGCGCTCGCGACGCTTCTCCCGGGCCACCTGCTCGGCCCTGGCCGCAGCAGCCTTCTCGCGGGTGCTCTTGGACTCTCTGTCCTTCGCCATGCTCGCTCTCAACCTCCGTTGTACGCCGCCCCGACGGGCGGGCGACCGCGCCCCTACGTTACGGGCCCGGCGTCCATCCTGCGACGCCGCACCCCGGCCGCGAGTTCCCCGGCCAGGCCGGCCACGGCCCGCTCGGCCTCATCGATCCCCGGCGCGTCGAGCACGAGGCGGATGAAGGCCGAGCCCACGATCACCCCGTCGGCATAGGCGGCGATCTCCGCTGCCTGCTCCCCCGTCGAGACGCCGAGACCCACGGCAACGGGCAGATCCGCGACCTGCCGGACGCGTGCGACGAGCGACTCGGCGGCGCCGGAGACCGAGGTCCGCGCACCGGTCACGCCCATGGTGGACGCGGCGTAGACGAAGCCGGAGCACGCGTCGCTCACGACGCGCAGCCTGTCGTCGGTGCTCGACGGAGCGACGAGGTAGATGCGGTCGATGTCGTGCGCCGATGTGGCAGCCGCCCAGTCAGCGGACTCCTCGGGGGTGAGGTCGGGAGTGATGACTCCGCACCCGCCCGCAGCGGCGAGGTCGCGCGCGAAGGCGTCGACGCCGAATCGCTCGACCGGGTTCCAGTAGGACATCACCACGGTCGCCGCTCCTGACTGCGCGACCTCGCCGGCAATGGCAATCACATCTGCCGGCGTGGTGCCCCCACGCAGCGCCTGATCGGCTGCCGCCTGGATGACGGGCCCGTCCATGAGCGGGTCGGAATAGGGCAGTCCGACTTCGACGATGTCGACGCCCGCGCCCACCATCGCGCGCATGAGGCGGACGCTGTCGTCACGCGTGGGGAAACCGGCGGGGAGATAGCCGATGAGGGCGGCCCGCCCCTCTGCTCGTGCTCGGGCGAAGGCCTGGGCGAGAGCCGTCATCGACCCTCGGCAGCCTCGTCGACCGCCGGGAGCCCGAACCAGCGAGCAGCGGTGGCCACGTCCTTGTCGCCCCGGCCGGACAGGTTGACCAGGATCACCGCATCCGGGCCGAGCTCGTGACCCAGACGCATCACGCCCGCGAGGGCGTGGGCGGTCTCGATCGCGGGGATGATGCCCTCCGTGCGACACAGCTTCTCGAAGGCATCCATCGCCTCCGTGTCGGTGACGGGCGCGTAATGCGCGCGTCCTGTGTCGTGCAGCCAGGCATGCTCGGGACCCACGCCCGGGTAGTCGAGTCCGGCGCTGATCGAGTGCGAGGGCACGGTCTGCCCCCACTCGTCCTGCATGACGTAGGTGCGCGCACCGTGCAGCACCCCGGGTGCCCCGCCTGCGAATCGCGCCGCGTGACGGCCTGTCTCTACGCCGTCACCGCCCGCCTCGAATCCCCAGAGCGCGACGTTCGGATCGTCGAGGAACGCCGCAAAGATGCCCATGGCGTTTGATCCCCCACCTACGCACGCGGCAACCGCATCGGGGAGCTGACCGGTGGCTTCGAGGATCTGAGCGCGGGCCTCTCGGCCGATGATGGACTGGAAGGTGCGCACCATCGTGGGGAAGGGACTCGGGCCGGTCACGGTGCCGAGGATGTAGTGCGTTTCATCCACGGTGGTGACCCAGTCCCGCATGGCTTCGTTGATCGCGTCCTTGAGGGTGCGGCTACCGGCCGTCACCGGCACGACCGTGGCGCCCAGCAGCCTCATCCGGGCAACGTTGAGCGCCTGGCGCCTGGTGTCTTCCTCCCCCATGTAGACCACGCAGTCCAGGCCGAGCAGGGCGGCAGCGGTGGCGGTGGCGACACCGTGCTGGCCCGCCCCCGTCTCTGCGATCACACGCTTCTTGCCCATGCGGACGGTGAGCAGGGCCTGGCCGAGGACGTTGTTGATCTTGTGGGATCCGGTGTGATTGAGGTCCTCGCGCTTGAGGTAGATCCGGGCGCCCCCGCAGTGCTCCTGGCCGAAGCGCACCGCCTCAGTGAGCGGACTCGGCCGCCCGGTGTAGGTGTGATGGAGGCGATCGAGTTCAGCGTGGAAGTCCGGGTCCGCCATGGCTTCGGTGAAGGCGGCCTCGAGTCCATCGAGTGCCGCGGTGAGAGCCTCCGGCACGAAGCGACCGCCGTAGGGGCCGAAGTGACCTGCTGCCACCTCGTTGCTCATCGCCTCGGTGCTACCCACCTCGTTGCTCATCGCCTCGGTGCTACCAACCTCGGTGCTACCAACCTCGGTGCTACCCACGTGTGCCTCTGAGTGCCGGGTGAGAACCCGCCGTGACGAGATCGTGCACGGCAGCGCGGGGATCCGGCGAGGTCGCCAGGCTCTCGCCGACCAGCACGGCGTCAGCCCCTGCCTCGGCGTAGGTGATGAGGTCTCGGGGATCGCGCACGCCGGACTCTGCGATGCGCAGGCAGGAGTCGGGAATGCGCGGTGCGAGCCGCGCGAAGGTCCCGCGGTCGACCTCCAGTGTCTTGAGGTTGCGCGCATTGACCCCGATGATCGTCGCTCCTGCCGCCAGGGCTCGATCCACCTCATCGGCCTCGTGGACCTCGACCAGGGGTGTCATGCCCAGCGAGCGGGTGCGCTCAATAAGGCTCACCAGCGCGTTCTGGTCGAGCGCAGCGACGATGAGAAGGACAACATCGGCTCCATGGGCACGGGCTTCCCAGAGCTGATAGCTCGTCACGATGAAGTCCTTGCGTAGGACCGGAATGTCGACCGCGCATCGCACGGCGCGCAGGTCGTCGAGGGATCCGCCGAAACGACGTTGCTCCGTCAGGACGCTGATGCACCTCGCGCCACCGGCCTCGTAGTCACGGGCCAACTGCGCGGGATCATCGATCTCGGCCAGGCGGCCCTTGCTCGGGCTCGCGCGCTTCACCTCGGCGATGACGCCGACCCCCGGCTCACGGAGAAGTCCCTCGGCATCACGCGGTGCCGGCATACGCGCGGCTGCCGCCTTGACTTCGTCGAGCGGGACGGTCTCCATGCGCAGATCGAGGTCGGCGCGGACTCCGGCGATGATGTCATCGAGGACAGTCATCGCTCACCCCCGCTGACTGGGCGTGACCCACGCCGCGCATTCACGTCGTCAGCGTGCCACAGGGGAGCCGTCTTTGCTCACCCGGCCCCCGCTCGCCGGACGCAATGGCGTCAGCCCGCTCCTGAGCCCAGGAAGGGCACAAAATTGCGCACGACCGCGAAGGCCATGGCGACGACGAGCACGATGATGGGCGCGGCGCGCGACACCATGTCGCGCGTCGGAGTGCGCGCCGGGGTGACCCCCGTCCACGCGCGGTATGCCCACACCGCCCACAGGCCGACCAGGAGCGGAACGAGGACAACGAAGAGCGCGTTGTGGTCGAACGCCGTGGCGATGTCGCCGTTCGCCAATGCATGCGTCGCGCGCAGGCCACCGCATCCGGGGCAGTCGATGCCCATCAGTGCCAGCGTCGGGCACATCGGATAGTGGCCCGGCTGATTGGGATCGACAAAGCGGATGTAGCCGGTCGCGAGGATCACGCCCGCTGCCGCGGACACCGGGCCGACGAGCCGGCGCGCGCGCGGACGCGGGTCGACCGTGGGCTCGGCCGCAGACGGCGCCGGTGCGAGGGCCATGACGGCAGACTACGCCGACCCGGACCCGGGAGGCAGGACTGCGAGGGGCACTCCCACAGAAAAGGAGGCACCCCCCTCGGGCGCGGTGCTCGCACGTGCCCACCCGGCCATTCCCGCGGCAAGTCGCCCCACAAGGGCGAGTCCGAGTCCCGTGCCGACAGGACGGAGCCCGCGATACCTCTCGTGCAGGATCCCGGGCTCGAAGGCGACGTCCATGTCCTCGGGCGCGAGCCCCGGGCCCGAGTCGCGCACCTCCAACACGCCCCAGCCATCCTCCACGCAACCCACCATCGCGATCACGCCCGCCGACGGCACGACGCGAAGGGCATTCTCCGCAAGGTTGTCGATCACCTGCCGGAGCCTGAGTGGATCGGCGCGCACGACGATGGGCACTGCAGGAAGGTCCACCTCGAGACGGACCTCCGCTCGCTGGCAGCGATCGGCCCAGACCTCCGAGGCATCCGCCAGCATCGCGCCCAGATCGACGTCGACGCACTCGATGACGAAGTCGTCCGCGCGCAGCCGAGCGAGGTCGAGCAGATCGCTCACGAGCCGGTCGAGGCGCTCCGTCTCCGCGGCCATCACGGTCCCCGTGCGCGCGATGTCGTCGCCATCGACAAGACCGTCCGCGAGTGCCTCGGCGTAACCGCGGACGGAGGTGATCGGAGTGCGCAGCTCATGCGACACCGAGAGCAGGAACTCCCGCTGGCGCCCTTCGGAGATCGCCAGCGCCGCGGCGAGGCGGTTGAGGGCATCGGCCATGTCGGCCACCTCGGCCGGACCCTCGGGCCGCACGTGGATGCCGCGCTCCCCCCTGCCCAGTCTGAGCGCGGCGTCAGCAGCCCTGCGCAGTGGAGTCGTGAGCCACGCACCCGCGGCAAGAGCGATCGCCACCGCGATGGCAAGGCCGATCACCAGCGCGATGAGGAGTCGCACGATGACCTCGGTGGCGGTGCCGCCGGCGACCGAGGACGGCTGGACCAAGATCACACCGATGCCGGGTTCGTAGGGACGCCCCACGACGAGCACCGCACCAGCCTGGGTGTCGACCCGGGTCTCCACGCTGTCACCGGTGGTGACCGCCGCGACGTCATCGGGGGTCACCCCCTCGGGCAGTTCCGAAGCACCCGGGCCCACGACGTAGGCCGTCACCTGCTCGACTTCGAGCACGCCCGCCACTCGCGGGGGCAGGATGTAGCGGCCCTGGGGATCCACGCGGAGCGAAGTCGCCGTGAGATCGGCGAGGCGAGCGAGCTCGGCCGTGGCGACGGCTTCGGCGTTGCTGCGGATGAGTGGCAAAGACACGAGGGCGGCCACGACGGCTGCGATGGTGGCCACCGCGACCGCGAGGAGCACGGTCGCGGGAAGGATCCGCAGGCGCTTCACGGGAGTTCCGCGGAGTAGCCCACGCCGCGGACAGTGCGAATAGGACTTGCGTCGCCAAGCTTGGCGCGCACCTGCGCGATGTGCACGTCGACGGTGCGCGTGCCCACGATGGCGGCGTAACCCCAGACCTCCTCGAGCAGATGGTCACGCGTGATGACGCGTCCCGGACGCCCCATGAGGTAGGCGAGGAGATCAAATTCCGTGGCGGTCAGGGCCACCTCGTCGCCATCGACGGTGACGCGTCGCGTGCTCCGATCCAGCGACACCCGGCCGAGTGCGAGATGGTCGCCTGTCTCGGGGGACCGGGCATGTCGAAGAGCGACCTTGACCCTCGCGACTACCTCACGCGGACTGAAGGGCTTCGTGATGTAGTCGTCTCCGCCCATTTCGAGCCCGAGGACGCGATCGACCTCGTCATCCCTGGCGGTACAGAACAGGACAGGGGTCCAATCGTCTTCAGCGCGCATACGCCGACAGATCTCGGTCCCATCGATGCCGGGGAGTCCCACGTCGAGAATCACCGCATCGGGATGCCGGTCTCGGACAGCCGCGAGACCTCGCAGACCGTCCGCCTCGACGGCGACGTCGTAACCTGCTCGGTCGAGGTAGAGCCGAAGGACGTCAGCGATGGGAGCTTCGTCCTCGACGATGAGGATGAGCGGCCGGCGATCGACGGGGGCCAATGGGGCGTCTCGTGGGATGCCAGTGCGGCGTCAGGAGGCGTGCTGACGGGGCTTGCCGAGTCCGGCAGCCTTCATGACGCCACCGACGATCGCGCCGATCGCGGCGATGCCGACACCAACCCAGAACACCGGCCACTGACCGACGACGAGTCCCACGGTGGACACGGTGACGCCCAGGGTCACGAGGACGACCAGGGTCCATGCCGCGGGGGTGGAACCGTGACTGCCGGCGCTCATCGCTCCTCCTCTGCCCGAGTATCGGATGCCGCGCTTCCGATCGAATCGGATGCCGCGCTCCCCATTGAACCAGGGCCCGAATCGGATGGAGCGCTCGGCTCGTCGCCCAGCGTGGGGTCCTCCCCACGGTCAAGCGCGTCCCAGGCTGCAGCGGCGCTCGGCACCCCGGTGGCGCCGTCCGGTCGGGAGTATCGCGCGCCGAGTCGCGGCCACGCGGGGCCGTCGAGGACGGTGAGGAGTCCGCACGCGAGCATGGCCAGGCCCGCTACGGCGGCGGGCAACCACCACACGGTGACCGAGACCTCGGTGGTCGCTTGATCCGCGGCATCTCCGAGCGCCGCCGCGACGAAGGTGCCACCGCCCCCGGTCGCCGCCTCCGTCAATCCGAAGACCAGACCCGTGACACCCGCGGCACCGCCAGCGAGGACGAGGACGAAGCCGGTGACGCGCCGGCCCCACGTGCGCGTGGCCAGCAGTCCCGCGATGGCCGCGAGACCGACCCACCCCATGGCGGCTCCGAGTGGTGCAAGATCACGTCCGGTGAGGCTCACCTCGCGTCCTGGGGTCGGGCCCCCCTCTGCGCCAGCAAAGACCGGCACTAAGGCCACGGCCCACGTCGCGCCGTAAGACACCAAGACGCCGAAGGAAGCAACGAGAAGCACGACGACGACGACGCCGAATCGCCGGCCGGGCGACGTCATCGCTCGCCTATCCCGCGCAGGCTGCCCGCGATGGCCACGGCACGCAAGACGGCGGCTGCCTTGGCTCGGCACTCCGCGTCCTCGGAGGCGGGATCGGAGTCAGCGACGACCCCCGCGCCAGCCTGCACGTGGGCCTGGTCCCCCCGGATGAGCGCGGTGCGGATGGCGATCGCGGTGTCGAGATCACCGGCGAAGTCGACGTAGCCCACCACGCCGCCATAGAGCCCGCGCCGAGCTGGCTCCAGATCGTCGATGATCGACATCGCGCGAGGCTTGGGAGCACCCGAGAGCGTGCCGGCCGGGAAGGTGGCCACGAGCGCATCGAGCGCCGTGCTGCCAGGCTGGAGCGCGCCGACCACGGTCGAGACAAGGTGCATCACGTGGGAGTAGCGCTCGACCTGCATGAACTCCACCACCTCGACAGAACCAGGCAGGCAGACGCGACCGAGGTCATTGCGCCCCAGGTCGACGAGCATCAGGTGCTCGGCGCGCTCCTTCTCGTCGGCGAGCAAGTCGTCGACAAGTGCGGCATCCTCCTCCGCGGTGGCTCCGCGCGGCCGAGTGCCCGCGATCGGGTGCACCCGGCACCGCCCTTCGTGCACGGTCACGAGCGCCTCGGGTGACGAACCCACGATGTCGAAGTCCACCCCGTCACCATCGACTCGCGGGATGCGCAGGAGATACATGTAGGGGCTCGGATTGGTCACTCGCAGGACGCGATAGACATCCAGGGCGCTTGCGGGGCAGTGCGCATCGAAGCGCTGCGAGACGACCACCTGGAAGGCGTCACCGGCCCGGATAAGCTCCTGCGCTTCCTGCACACTGCGCCGGAAATCCTCGGACGTCGTGCGGTCGACCACCTCGGTCGTGGCCTCGGGGTCGTACGTCGCGACCGTGGACGGAGCCGGCAGCTCGAGGTCGCGCTCCATGGCATCGAGTCGGCCCATGGCGTCGTGCCACGCCTCATCGATCCGGCGGTCGGTGTTGTCGACGTTGACGGCATTGGCGATGAGCAGCACGGTGCCATCAGCGTGGTCCAGCACGGCGAGATCCGTGGCGAGCAGGAAGCCCAACTCAGGCACGTGAAGCTCATCAGGATTGCCATCCGCGACGCGCTCCCAGCGGCGCACCGCGTCGTAGGACAGGTAGCCGACCATGCCTCCGGTGAGGGGTGGCAGCCCCTCGGGTCGATCGGTGTGCAGGAGCTCGACCGTGGCGCGGAGTGCCGCCAGGGGGTCGCCCTCGGTGGGGACATCGTGCGGCGGCGTGCCCCACCAGGCCACGGAACCGTCCCGCTCGGTGAGGAGGGCGCTGCTGCGGACACCGATGAAGGAGAACCGGGAGTAGGCCCGGCCGTGTTCGGCGGACTCCAAGAGGAAGGTCCCCGGTCGCTCCTGTGCGAGCTTGCGATAGAGCCCGACCGGAGTCTCGCCGTCGGCGAGGAGCCTGCGCACGACCGGGATCACGCGACGGCCGGGAGCAAGCTCGCGGAAGCGGTCGAGGCCGGGAGCGGTGCCCCCCGGGGCGGGTAGGGGGAAGCCCCAGGCGCGACGCTCGCTCATGCGCGAGGGTCCGGCGCGGGCGTAAAGCAGGTCCGTGACCCGGTGTGGCATGCGACACCGTGCTGGTCCACGAGCAGGAGCACCGTGTCGCCGTCGCAGTCGACACGCACCTCGCGGACCTCCTGGACGTTGCCCGATGTCTCGCCCTTGACCCAGTACTCCTGCCGACTGCGAGACCAGTACGTCGCACGGCCTGTCTCGCGCGTGCGCCGCAGTGCCTCGTCGTCCATCCACGCGAGCATGAGCACCTCACCGGTGTCCCACTGCTGCACGACGACCGGCACCAGGCCGCGATCGTCGTAGCGCACCTCGCTCATCACACCATTGTCCGCTATCGGGAAGCCGACGCGACCGCTGGGCGCACCGGGAGTCCCGCGGACGCGAGCGCGCGCTTGACCTCGGCGATCGTGACATCTCCGAAATGGAAGATGCTTGCGGCGAGTACGGCATCGGCCCCCGCATGAACCGCGGGCACCGCATGGGCGGCCTCCCCCGCACCTCCGCTCGCGATGATCGGGACATTCACGCGCTCGCGGACCACGCGGATGAGCTCCAGGTCGAATCCGTCACGGGTGCCATCGGCGTCCATCGAGTTGAGGAGGATCTCCCCCACCCCGCGGTCCACCGCTTCGCTCACCCAGGCGAGGGTGTCCAGACCGGTGCCTTCGCGGCCCCCATGGGTGGTGACCTCGAAGCCCGAAGCAGTGCCCGGCGCGCGACGAGTATCGACGGACAGGACCACGCACTGGGAGCCGAACTGGCGCGCAGCCTCGTCGATGAGGTCCGGACCCTGCACGGCAGCGGTGCTGAGGCTGACCTTGTCGGCCCCCGCCCGGAGCAGGCGATCGAAGTCGGCAACCGAGCGCACACCGCCCCCGACGGTGAGCGGGATGAAGACCTGGTCTGCAGTACGGCGGACCATGTCGTACGTCGTCTCGCGTGCATCCGACGAGGCCGTGATGTCGAGGAAGACGAGCTCATCAGCACCCTCGGCGTCGTAGCGATGGGCCAACTCCACGGGATCCCCCGCGTCACGAAGCCCCGCGAAGTTGACGCCCTTGACGACGCGCCCCGCGTCGACATCGAGGCAGGGGATCACGCGGACGGCGAGGCTCACGGCTGCGGCGGACCCCAGGTCCACAGATCGATCCTGGGCTCGATGGCAGCGACGAGCTCGGGGAAGGTGAAGGCACCGTCGTAGAGCGCCCGGCCTACGACAGCACCGGCAATCCCCTGGGGGACCATCTCGACGAGCTTGTGCACATCCTCGAGCGTGGCGATGCCGCCCGAGGCGATGACCGGGGTCGAGGTGTGCTTGCAGATGCGGTGGAGGAGATGGAAGTGCGGCCCGTGCATCGTGCCGTCGCGCTCCACATCGGTCACGATGTAGAGGGCGCAGCCCGCTGCATCGAGACGATCGATGGCCTCGAAGACATCACCGCCCTCCTGGGTCCAGCCACGAGCCGCAAGGGTCGTGCCGCGGACGTCGAGTGACACGGCGATGCGGTCGCCGTGCTCGGCGATGACGCGGGCCACCCAATCGGGGGACTCCATCGCGGCGGTGCCGATCACGACTCGGTGCGCGCCTGTCGCAAGCGCGGCCGCCAGGGACTCGTCATCGCGAATACCTCCGGCGACCTCGACATGGCAGCGATCCCGGACATCGCGCACGATGGCCGCGACCTGATCGGCGTTGGTGCCGCGCCCGAAGGCTCGATCGAGGTCGACCACATGAAGCCAGTAGGCGCCCTGATCCACCCACTGCCGCGCCGCGGCGACGGGATCGCCGTACGACGTCTCCGTGCCTACCTCGCCCTGGACGAGGCGGACGGCGGTGCCGTCGGCGATGTCGACGGCGGGGAGCAACTCGAAGCGGGTTCCTAGGGACATTCCGTCACCCTAGTCGGCGCCTTAGACGCGACCAAACTAGACGCGGCCGAAGCTGAGGACCCACACCACGGGCGCCGCGAGCAGTGTCAGCCCGAGGACGACGAGGCGACCGGTCCACGACGGCAGGAAGGGCCAGGTGAGCACCTGGATCGCGATGATGCCGAGCACGAAGGCGGTGAGGCGTCGCCGGCGCCGTCGGGCGAGCAAGCCTGGGGTGACCCGGGGCCGATCGGGGATCGCAGCGGTGACCGACTGGCGCACCCGCTCGATGCGATCCTTGCGCGCGCGTCGACGCGCGCGCTGCTCGCGCTCTCGAGCCGCCGTCGCCTCGCGCTCAGCGCGCTTGCGCGCGCGCTCCTTGGCCATGCCTAGCCCAGGGTCCCGAGCCAGTTGCGGAGCACATGTGCGCCGGCGTCCCCGGACTTCTCCGGATGGAACTGCGTGGCCCAGAGGGGGCCATTCTCAACCGCCGACACGAAGGGAGTGCCATAGGTCGTCCACGTCACACCCGGTGCCGCCATGAGGTCGGAGGGCGGCAGGCTCCAGTGCAGTAGGCCGTAGGAGTGGACGAAGTAGAAGTACTCCTCGCGCGCGCCCTCAAACATCCGCGAGTCCTCCGGAGGGGCGACGGTGTTCCAGCCCATGTGCGGCAGGACTTCCGCCTGCAGTCGCTCCACGGTCCCCGGCCACTCGGCGAGCCCCGGTGTCTCGATCCCGTGCTCGACTCCCGCGTCGAAGAGCACCTGCATGCCCACGCAGATGCCCAGCACGGGCCGTCCACCGGCCAGGCGACGCCCGATCAGCTTCGGCCCATCGACCCCGGTCAGGCCGGCCATGCACGCGGCGAAGGCGCCGACGCCGGGCACCACGAGGCCATCGGCCGCCAGCACCGCGTCGGCCTCCGCGGTCACCGTCACGGTGGCACCGGCCCGCTCGAGTGCACGCTGCGCGGAGCGGAGGTTGCCGGAGCCGTAGTCGAGGACGACGACGGATGGCATCAGATGGCATCCCAGGCATAAAGGGCGCCGCCGATGAGTGCCATCGCGGCCAGGATGCCCAGGATCACCGCGGCATTGCGCTTGCCCTGCTTGGCCATGGAGTAGACACCACCCGCGAGGAAGGCGGCGAGGGCGAGCAGGAGTACGGCGGTCCAGCCCATCAGGCCTCCGCGGACTCGTGGCTCGACAGCGTGCCCTTGGTCGAGGGCACGCCGACGACGCGGGGATCAAGGGCCACGGCGTCGCGCAGCGCGCGCGCGAAGGACTTGAACTGCGCCTCCACGACGTGGTGGGCATTGCGACCATTGAGGACGCGGACGTGCAGTGTGATCTGCGCGGTGGCGACGAACGACTCGAAGATGTGGCGCGTCAGGGTGGTGTCGTAGGAGCCGATGAGCTCCACGATCTCGGGCTCCACGTGCACGAGATAGGGCCGCCCCGACAGGTCCACCGCGCACTGGCACAGGGACTCGTCAAGGGGGACGAGGGAGTCACCGAAACGGCGTGTGCCGGCGGCATCGCCCAGCGCCTCGCGGAAGGCAGCGCCCAGCGCGAGGGAGGTGTCCTCCACCGTGTGATGCGCGTCGACCTCGAGGTCACCCGTCGTCCGGACGGTGAGGTCGAATCCCCCGTGCTTGCCCAACTGGCTCAGCATGTGATCGAAGAAGGGCACACCCGTCTGGACATCAGCGCGCCCCGAGCCGTCGAGGTCGATCTCGACGAGCACGCTGCTCTCCTTGGTCGTCCGCTCGACGCGGCCGGTGCGACTCATGGGGTGCCTCCATCCAGGCCGCCGTCGTCTTCGGCAGCGGGAACCATCATGCCGTCCAGGGCGACGACCTCGGCAAGGGCCGCGCGGAAGGCGCTGTTGTCCTCCGGTGTCCCCACCGTGACGCGAAGCCAGCCCTCCGGACCCACTTCCCGCACCAGCACGCCCCGATCCAGGAGCCCTTGCCAGGCGCGATGGCGGTCGGTGAACTCACCCAGAAGGATGAAGTTGGCATCGGAGTCCACGGCGCGCACACCGAGCGCGCGGAGCCACGCCACCAGGGAGTCACGCTCACGCCGAATGAGATCGACCTGGCCGAGCAGCTCGTCACTGGACTCCAGCGCCGTGCGCGCGACAGCCTGGGTGACGCTCGAGAGGTGATAGGGCAGGCGCACGACCCTGAGCGCATCGATCACCTCCGGGCTTGCCATCGCGTAGCCGACGCGTGCCCCGGCCAGGGCGAATGCCTTGCTCATCGTGCGCGTGACGATGAGGTTGGGGTGGGCTTCGAGCAGGCTGAGCGCCGTGGGGGTGCCCGGGCGACGGAACTCGGCGTAGGCCTCGTCGACGACGACGACCCCCGCCGACATGGCGCAGGCGGCCGAGACGACATCGAGGGACAGCGCGGTCCCGGTGGGGTTATTGGGCGAGGTGAGCACGACGATGTCCGGCGACCCGCCGATCATCGCAGCGACGACCATCGCGGCATCGAGACCGAAGTCTGCGCGCCTGCCCACCGTGCGATAGCGGGTGTGCGTGTCGCGCGCGTACTGCTCGTACATCGAGTAGGTAGGCGAGAACCCCA
>Ga0315902_10008957_pt1 | contig 13481 bp, 15 predicted proteins | sample LakEriMetagenome_9_FD_203523 | JGI IMG/M metagenome (GOLD analysis project Ga0315902, IMG submission 203523) | Freshwater fungal communities from buoy surface, Lake Erie, Ohio, United States - Buoy 12 MA117 | ecosystem: Environmental > Aquatic > Freshwater > Lake > Lake biofilm | place: USA... | reverse complement strand
ATAAAAATATAATGTAATCCATATAATATTTTCTACAAGTTTAGCACAGTAGACTTTTTTTGTCAATGACCATAAAATATTGTTATAATTGTTGGTGTTGACACCACTTTAAATAACAAAATAAAAAGCCTGATAAAAAAAGTCTACTATGCCAAACTTGTATTTTGCAAAAGCCAATAAATACAGAAAACATTTTTAAAATGGTGTATCGTTATATAAAAGGTCAACTGCTATATTGGTTATTTTAGATTAGATAATTATGGGACAAAACCTCTAAAGTAAAATTGATAGACATGTAAAAACATGTAATATTTATATCATATATATTATAATGTGTACTAACATTACGGACGACAATATAGATATATTACTACCTACATTACATACACTAACACACATTAGACTATCACAAAATCTTAGTATTGAAAATACAGTAAAATTTTTTGCGCAAAATGATAGACTTGTGAACTTGGATACCCTAAATTGTGCTATGTGTTCCAGTCTTAAAAAACAAAAAACTGGTATGATTAAAAAAATAGTATCATTATCTATATCATATCAACCTATAATGTTGTCACTGCCAGTTTTCAACACTATCACACAATTAATATGTTGTGAAACCAGCATTATACAAATACCATATTTACCAAATTTAATAAAGTTAGATTGTAGTTTTTGTGAAAGTCTGAAAATTATACCACTATTGCCTAATTTAGAAGAGTTATATTGTATAAAATGCCAAATAAAAATATTGCCATCTTTTTCAAGACTTACTAAACTGGATTGTAGTATGTGTAATAAGTTAAAGAGCATCCCGATGTTACCTAATCTACAAATATTAGATTGTAGTATGTGTAAAATGTTAAAGATAATACCAGATAATTTACATCGGTTATCCAAACTAAATTGTATTGGATGTTCTAACCTAGAAACTATATTATCACCAAACTTAATAACTTTAAATTGCCAAAAATGTTATAGTCTTACCAAAATTATAGATTCCAACATTTTGCTGGAATTATTGTGTAATAGTTGTATCAAACTAAAATGGTTGCCCAATACACCTATATTATCTAGATTAGATTGTCGCGGGTGTGATCAGTTAATGGTTCTACCAGAAATGATAGACCTTAAAGAGTTGTGGTATTCTGATTGTAAAGAACTAAAATACATACCAAAATTACCAAAGCTTGAAAAATTAAATGGTCATAGTTTCAATACAGCCTATATGTCAAGCAAACTTGTATGTTTGAGAGATACATTGCTTGTAACATCTGATATTAATAATACTACTAAGAACTACATTAAAAAGGATAATATAATGACGCTTACCGCCGAATTATATAGACCTTATTTATAATATTAACTGGACAAATAATAAAATACAATATCTATCATTTATTTTATGATGTTTTACATGAATTATTATTTTTTCCTATTTATTTTATAGTGGTAAACAAGATTATTAAGTAAATAGATAAGTTACTATTTATTTAAGATATAAATATTTAGCCGATTAACTATAAAAATATTTATAAATCTTGTCTACAATATGGACAAGATTTATTTTTCATATCGACCCATTGTTTTATACAACTAATATGATATGGGTGTTTACACTTAGTAATATATACTTTTTCATCATCACTATTTAGACATATACTACAACATTCATCAGACTCTATTATCATATTTTCCTCTAATTTTATTTGTCTTACTACTTCTCTACCATTTAATAATTTTAGTGTAATTATTTCACTTATGTCTATATTTGTGTCACAAGAGAGAGATGTTAATTTTGGAAATGTTGGTATTTTATTTAGATTGTGACATCTATAACACTCTAATTTATCTAAAATAGGTAATATAGCTAACTCCTTTAATTGGTCGCACCAACCACAATATAATATTTTTAGACTTGTAAGTAATGGTATGCTCTCTATTTTTTTACATCCACAACAATTTAAATATTCTACCCTTGGTAATATTGGAAGATCAGCTAAATTTTTACACCACGTACAGTCTAAAGTTGTTAGATTAGGTAATATAGGTATATTTTTTAATTTGGGACAGTCGTCACAGTTAAGTTCTTGTAAGTAAATTAAATCTGGTATATTATCTAAACTATTACAGTGACTACAATCTAAATGTAATAGATTTGGTTGTGCTGATATTTTAGTTAATTTATCACAACCATTACAGTTTATATCTGTCAAGTTAGTAAATTCTGGTATGCTAACTAGTTTAATACATTTACAACATGTAAGTTTTTGTAGATTTGGAAGTGATGGAAGTTTAACAAGATTACTACATATACTACTATCTAATTTTGTCAAATTTACTAAATAATTGGGTATTTCAACTAATTTAATACAACCCACACAAATAAGGATTTTTAAATTGTTTAGCTTAGGAATTCTATTCAAATTGTATGTATCACTAACATTTAAGTATGTTAGTTTAGGAAAATCTGGCAAATATTCTAAATTATGACAAGATGTACAATGTAAAGTATCAAGATCCATTAATTCTGGAAGGCTCACAATATTATCAATACCACTACAATCCAAGTATTTTAATCTAGGTAATAATGGTATATTTTTCAACAACTTAGACCTACTACAATATAAGTTTGTTAAATTTGGGAATGATGGTATGCTTATTAATTTATAACATCGTGTACAATCAAGTACCTCCAAATTTGGAAATTCTGGAATCTCAGATAAAAGTACACAGTTATAACAGATTAGTATCTTTAAATTTGGTAATAATGGAATACTATGTAATAATGTCTCATTACAATATAGTGTAGTTAGTGATGATAAAACTGGAATACTAACGACTGATCTGTTACATCCACAATTTAATAGTGTTAAATTTGTCAAATCATTGTCAAATAGGTAAGCAACATTGTAAGCACTTAGTCTAAAGTCTAGCTTGATAGATGTTAACGATTGAGTGTTTGATAATATTTCATCAATATTATCATTAGTAATACATATTTCTTCTGTATAGAACGCCATTATTATCTTATTAAATACACAAAAATAATTTCAAATTTTCAAATCCAGTTACGAATTACAAGTATGGCACGGTAGACTTTTTTGTCAGCCTTTTTAGTGTTTTATATATAGTGGTGTCAGGGCAAAATTTCTATATTTTAATAAGTACATGCCGGCTAAAATGGTCCCAATTGGGACCATTTATTTACAGTGATAGATGAGACCATATACAAAAAATATAATAATCTCTCCTTACCACATTTAAAATATTTGGTCCCATGTGGGACCAATCCGGCGCGTACTTATTAATATGTAGACGCCGGCTAAAATGGTCCCAATTGGGACCATTTACGTATGGTATGAATGGAGACCACATGTTTAAACGTAATCAAATACTCCTTACCACATTTAAAATATTTGGTCCCAATTGGGACCACTACGGCGTGTACTTATTAATAAAATATTTGACAGGTTTATATACTAAAAAAACAAAACCTATATTTATAATATGGAGTTGGAATTTATAAAAACCCTACTAGTTAACGATACGTATATATATCGTTATTTAAATAGTTTCTTGTTGGATCTTATGTATAAACTTAGAGACATTGTATTATATGATCCAGTCACTTTTTTAAGTGACGATACATCAGAACTGCATAATATTGGTACTAACGAGAATTTGGTATTCTATATATTTAGTACAGTGTCAACCGTCTCTGAAAAACTAACTGCTATCAACAACGCATTTTTACAAAACAAACTAAAACTATACCAATTCATTTTAGAAAATAAGAACACTAATCAGTACATTTATACTAGATTCCAAAAACTACATGAATATGGTATAAAAACAGATAGCGTGGGTTTTATGTGCCCTGGATATCTAGAAAAACGCACTATTTTAAAAGAAATAAAATATAAACCTAGTGCTATATCATATAACTATCTAAAACACCATTTAGCCGAAGACCTAAGTGATATAAATAAGTCATTTATACTGGATAATAATAATATAGTTAATGTTACAATTGGAAGCTATATATTTAAAGATATAGTTTTGACATTACCCATGATGAAATATTATTCAGATCTGGGATATGAAATAACGAGTGGACTAAGCGGTCACTCACTTACTTATCTTGATATGGCACTTCTATTTAATATGTCACCCTATACTATGGCGTTGTGTTTGTGTATTAAGTTAGTACCACTTCACCATAGTATAGTAGAAATAATGATGTCAATGATGGACTTGAATATTATTGATAAAATTATAAATCCTATTCATTTTTTAGAAAAGGAATGCCAAAAAATTAAAAATGCTAAAAATATAGAAAATACTATTAATGGCTAATATGCTATGTTGTATAGTTTAGTATACAACATAGCATATTAGCCATTAATAGTATAAATATATATTTATCTATTTATCTATTTATTTTATTTTCTGATTTATATTAACAGCATAAATAAAATAAATAGATAAACAGGTAAAATAATAATTGTGGCAATGTCCACTTTTCGCTTTATAGCGTTTTTTTTAAAAAAATACCAAATTTTATTTAATCATATTAAAAACGGCCATAATAAAATAGATCTTAATGGCTATCCAGTGGATTTAGCAAAATGCGAAATATTAATTAATCTACATCACATTTTTTATTATTTGTTAACGTAACATTATAAATAATAAAAGTATTTACTAAATTTTAGTTGCTGGCTAGATAGCCATTAACGCATCACTGTAGTTGTTATGTCTAATATTAAAATACGCACAATAATTTAATCACTTTCACAACAATCACAGTCACTTTCTACACTATTATTATTATTGCCATCTTTATGGTCTAAATATTTATCAAACTTGTCGAATAGTTCATCGATCCCTTCAAATAGTTCAATAAAGCTCTGTTTAGTAACGGGATCACTCATATATACAGATATTGTTATATGTGAAGCATTGCTTTTTGTTAAATCTGTATTTGGACGAAATGTTAAAATACCATTATTATGAAATATTCCAAGTGAAGTTATTTTTGGGTGTGAATGGTCACATAGTATGATATGAGCCTGTTTACCATCTAAGACATCTCTTGCGAATTTTTTAATATTACTACGGATTTCTGTTTTAAGATACAATATATATGTACCAATATTAAATACTTCTTTACCATCCGTTTCTCCACGGATTGAGATTTCAAAACATTGTGGATTAGCTAAACAAAATTCACTATTATAAAACGGAATACATCCATCATTTACAAAAACTTTAAGACTCATTGTTTAATAGAGTTTTCTAATATAACTACAGTTAAAAACATAACTTTCTGATTATCTTCAATTTTTTCAGTGCTAAATAGACATAATAATTAGTTAGAAATTCGTATATTGGCTATCCAACAGATTTTGCATTTTGTGAAATATTATTTAGTCTACATTACGTTTTTATTATTTGTTACCTTAACATTATAAATAATAAAAATATTTATTATATTTTATCTGATGAATAGACAACAGTTTTAGTTTAACTATTTATAACGCCATAATAAACAGCATCATCTTTAAACTTATATGTCACTTCTACACCTGAGTCTGTTAGTCGTTTTAATATGTCTTCACTCATCAACTTATCGGAGTGAAAAATCACAGTTTTAAGTGTTGTACCAATAGGTAGTAGATCCCATATACTATCAGGAATGCCTTCTGTTTCATTCAGATTTGTAAAGAATATCTCAAAGTGCTCCATTTTTTGGAGTTTTTCTTTGTGTTTTACTAGCAGTTTTTCTATAATATCTATTGGATCTGATGCTATCATAGCGTCGGTATATACTGTAGTCATACATGTATCAACACTTATACCAATAGTCTTGATATATTTAAGATTAGTCCAATGTGTTTTATCAATGCTATTATTTATGCGAAAACGCAATGTATTGTTTATCATACAAAGTGGGTGTTCTAATTGTTTAATAACACCATCATCATCATATCTAACACTCATATTTGTTCTTCTCTTAACGAAGAAATTTCGGACAACAACTATCAATTTTTTTAAACTATATTATTCAAAAGTAGTTTATATTGGATACAATAAAATTGTGATGTAGAGATAGTAACAGTAAAGTATCACTATAGCAGACTATTATCCGTAAATAGGTGTATCTCTGTTTGTAGGGAGTGTATGACAAATGCCCAACTAAAAACAAGTATCTCTAACCATAAAAGTTATTTCTATTTAAAAAATAAATTGTAACAGGGCGTTAGACAAACAGAGATACAAGTCCATTTTTGTAAGTTAAAACGTCCGATACCATAAACTTAGAAATTCTAACTATACGATAGTGTCTATATGGTAACCGGACATTTTTTACCGTCGTAGTTCACAAAAACGCACTTGTACACCTATTTACCGATGATGGATTGATAAAAATATTAGGAAACTTTATATTTAGGTTTTACAAATACAAGTCCATTTTGTGAGTTAAAAACGTCCGAGAACAGAAATGTAGGATTTCTAATCATATAACAGTGTCTACAAGTCCGTTTTTGTGAGTTAAAACGTCCTAGACCATAAATGTAGGTTATCTAATCATTCGTAAGTGTCTATACCATAACCAGACGTTTTTTAGCGTCGTAGTTCACAAAAACTGACTTGTATACAGTAACCGGACGTTTTTACTATTGTTATGAACTACGACGGACTTGTATTGATTTTGTTTTTTAGATGATCTAATGTGACTTTTTATATTATTAATATGTCAATGTGTTTATCATATGTTTCTTCAAATATTTTAATAGTTGGTGGATAACCTAGTATTTGGCATATATAACTATATGGTTTCTTATCAAAGTCTGATGTTATATGGTTTACACGTTGGATCATATTTACTACACACTCATCTATATCATTAAACCCATCACATTCCATATGTTGATATAGACGATGCTTTGGTGCTATCTTATCTAATGGAACTATATCATCCGGATAAACATATAGAACTGAACTATTATACATACCGGCATTTGGACCTAAATGTGTTTTTTTGGAATTAATTACAGTAATATTTTCACTATCAAGCCTATATTGATTATCACTTTCGTACGTAGCAAATACAAAAACAGCCACTAAATTTATTACGTCTGTTGGTGTGTATAATTTAATAATATATTCCTGTAAACTATTTATATCTGTAAAATATAAATCATCCATATTAATGGGTGGTCTATTTGTACATTCTACATAATACTCATATATAGAATGATCATAAATATTCTGTTTTTTAAGTAAATAATAATAATCAAATGGTGGAAACATACTTATACTTTCTCCTTTTATTATTATTCACCTGACCTGTATCAAATTTCTGTGACAATTTTTATAACAAGTTGCTATTTTTAAGTTTAACTAATGAATGTCTTAGACTATTTTGTTCTTTTACTAGAGAACAAGTATTCAACATACTACCTACAATAATTGTTGCCACTGTCATAGATGATGACATTATACATTTTATTTTAACATTCCTCATCTTTACTTATTAATAATATATTATTTTGTTACCATTCTAACTTTAAATTGTTTTTATACTAAGGCTTAATAGTATTAATAGTATTAAGTCTATCAATTAGATAAAATAAATATTTTATCCAATTGATAGGCACTTAATGTTGGAATTAATAATGAAATTCTTGTTTGGCGCAAAATTATACAATAGCGATTGGTTCATAATAAGTTATTTTAACAGTAAATAGTGGTTTAAATAGTTGATAGCATAGATAACACACCGTATATGTTATAAGTATAATACTTTCATATGTAAACATAACACCCGAAAATATAAGGAAATGTAAAAGTGTATATCCACAGTATTTGGGTATTATGTCATATGATAATAATAACACTACACGTGACATTACATAATACTTAATCCAATATATCTTCTTTATATTAGTAGTTGTCTGTTCATCAAACCATATAATTAGTACAAGTACGAAAACAACAGCAATACATAAAATCATTAGGTAAAGCGCAATTAAATTATAGGATGGTTCAATACACCATGGTGTTATACTATCTTTGATATAGTTGCGATAGTAATAGATACATATTGATGTATTTAAAATTACTAGTAGAAATGCCAACATTCCATATGTGCACAACGTCCTAAGTAGATTAATCGTATGTCTAGTACTAAACTCTGATCGTTCATAACGTGAAAACTGTATTAAATAATCACACTTTTCACAATATTCTAATTGTTTTACACACTCATAATGATAGACAGCATAACATTTATCATTATGTTTATATCGGTGTAGCATACCAACACCTAACTTACAAGAGGCACATGTCTGTGCTTTCATCATGATTAAAAAGTATGTAATGATTTATATTTTCAAATTTTTACATCTTATTTCAGCTTTTCTATACATATCTCATTTTAGGAAAAATCCTACAATTTTATCCTACAATATGGACATGTAATATATTCTACATGTTCTTTAATACTATCTATCCAGGTTTTAAGACAATTTCTATGATAGGAATGTTTACATTTAGTTAAATATACATTTTCGCCTGCTAAACATATACAACATATAGTATCTGATTTAATATACATCTTAGATACTATGTTTGTGACATTATTTTTAACTAGGGGTTCTGTTATAATATTTGCTAATGGTGGTAAGTCTATTAGGTTAGTACACCAGTTACAATTTAATATTTTTAGTTTTGGTAAATCTGGTATAAACGGCAAACTACAACATCTATTACAACTTAATTTTTCCAAGTTAGATAGGCAAGGTATATTAGATAATATGGTACACTCATCACACTCTAGCTCTACTAAATTAGGTAATATAGGAATACTATTTAACATATAACACCAACTACAATTTAAAGTTTTTAAGTTTTCCATAGCTGATATAGTAGTTAAAATACTACATCCACTACAAACTAAATAATCTAAGTTAGGCAAATCTGGTATGCTTTCTAAATTAACACAGTCTTTACATATTAGTCTAGTTAGATTGGGATATTCTGGGATGTTAGTTATTTCTCTACATCCACTACAATCTAAAATGCTTAAAGTATGAATTTCTGGTAATTGGTATAATGATACACATCCATAGCAAATTAACCTTGTTAAATTAGGAAAAGCAGGCACGGTTTTTAATCCAACACATTCATCACAAATCAATGTTTTTAGGTTAGGCAAAAATGGTAAAAATTCAAGACTATTACATCCACTACAATCTAAAATGGTTTCAGTACTTAATTTACTTAGAATATCTATATCATTAAACATAGTAGCATCAGTTATTATCATATCTCTTATTATTAATTAGCTTATTATTTAATTTAATATAATACAAGTATTATATCGTGCAAATCTATTCTAACCAGTAAATATGGAATTAAAAATTATAATAAAAATAGTGCTGGTGTATTAAATATAATGATAAATAGTAATATCATACAAGTTCTCAAATCCAGCAGTAATTTTGATGAATTAATGGCACATATAAATAATAGTATAGCAGGTGAAGCACACTGTTTAGATGATTTATCTAAAATGAATAATAAAAAGTTGGTTGGTGATATGTGGGAGAGGTTTTGTGCACTTTATCTAAAAAATAGTAAAAAATTTGTGGATGTTTTTTTGTGGCGAGATTTTCCATTTTTAAACTACCCACAAATACCAAAAATTACAGACCATGGTATAGATATTATTTGTGTAACGAAAAGTGGTCAGTTAGTAGCAGTCCAATGTAAATATAGACACACTAAGACAGGTGTAGTAGGATGGCGAGAACTATCTACTTTTTATAGTTTGGCACTCAAGTTAGGTTGTTTTGATGAGTTGATAGTTATGACAAGTGGTAAATATGTAAAATATATTACACGTTTAGATAATGAGACTAGCTTATGTTATAGAAATTTTAGCAAATTAAATAGTATGGATTTTCTGGAATTGTGTGGTTGTTCTGCTAAAGAAATAGATAAAAATGTTTTGCCATCAGAAACACAAAAATTATCACTGGAGGAATTGAGACAATATAGATTAGCCTACTATAAAAATAATCTCCAAATATAGATATATATTTGCTATAAAATGGATAATAAAGAGGAAGATACCATGTCCACACCATTACCACCACCATTAGAAACTGAAGTTATTACTGATAATAAAGCGCTTGATAATGATAAATTTGTGACTACTAATAACTTGGAAACAGTAGTGCCTACACAAAATAGGAATATTATTGAAATATATATAGCTGGACAACTATTAAATAACAAATATATTTTTGTATTTTTGTGGACTATTTATTTCATTGCTTGTTTGATAAATCCACCATTATTTAATAATACAATTGGAATTATATTCGTAAGTTTGATAGTTTATACTATGCTTTTTCAAGATGACTACTATTAACTATACCTATGTTTTTGGTCTATCCGAAATATTATACCATATTTTATGCAATTCCAGAGATAAAATCCTATCCAATCCATTATCATCATCACGGGATTTCTCCAAAAAATCTAAAAAATCTCTAATACATAGGAAACTATTATTATATCTAATATTACCACGTTCATACCATATTAGATATACTATACTATTTTTAAACTTATTATCCATATAAATATTTAATATTGGTCCACACAAATTAAATGTACATCTATGATTAGTCAGCTCACACACACCATAATATATAGTCTCAAAATCGTCCATCGTATTATTACATTTTTCTATAATACTTTTCAACTCGTTACTCAAATAATTTTTAAAAGCAGGTGTTATATATTTAAATTGATACCTAATAACACTACCACGTATATGATATAGTATTTCACCTGATTTATAACTTAATTCAATAGCCTTATCACCATCATATTCTATAACAAGTGATATATCTGTATAATATTTTATACCCAACAACACCATATATTAACACAATCAGACAAAAAATATACACACACCCCACTAAAAAATAATAACCAAGTTTTTAAATGGAGCTGTGTACACATATAATAAATTAATGGATGGGATAGATGCCTATAGACTTAACTTTATTATAAAACAATATTTAGTGTGTTTTGCTTAAAAAGTTTATGAGAATAGATTTCATATCAAATAATTATTCATATATATAATTATTTGTCATGGTAATATAGTATGTATATATGAATATAAATAATAGAGAAGGTATATTTATTGAAAATTTAAGGAATAAAAGATCGCAAATATACTTAGATAAACTAATAAAACTTGCCAAAAAATCAGATATTAATAAAACACTATTACCTTATTTTAATAATATAAACATACGATATAATGACTATAGTGATATGATTTTTACTATTAATCTTTCAGAATGTGTAATAATAGAACTAATTAAAGTAGATAATGAAACACTTATATTTGATAGATGTGATAAATATATTATAACTATAAATGACATACCACATAACAATAATAGTGTACATTATTTACCAGACTACTACTATGCTGAAAAAATTGTGAGTTCAATGAATATAGCTGAAAACACTATATTTGATATTGAAAAATTTATAAAATTTTTAAGAATTGTTGGTTGCTCTGAATGGATGTAGGATGTATTAATATTATTTATTAGTATGTAAATTTATGACTATAAAAAATTGATAGTAATGGCAAATAATAATACTTTATTGAACAGTAAGAAATGTACTCTAATATAGAAGGAATACGCGATATCTTAGCTAGGAGTGTAGGTTTTTATGATACTAACATGGATAAAGTCGCAGTTGAGTTGGCTGAAATATATTTTAGAGAGCATGTGGCAAAAATGTCACACGTCCTTACACAACTTACAAGTACACTACACATCTATAATATACATATGAAAAGCATTCATAATAAATCCATATCAAAAATGGATTACTATAGACGTGTGTATGAATATTTCCAATATTTAGCATGTAATGATATGCTAATTTATATTGAGACACCTGAAATAAATGACATGTTAGTCTATATCACCAATAATGGTACATACATACCTATATCAGACCAAAGACGTATAGATTTAGATGACTATTTTTATACAGGATTGACGTTTGGCGATATGATGGATTTGTATAGCCACACACCATGTAAATGGGCACCAGGTAAAACATTACTCCAATTTTATGATGATATAGATTTGGAGTATAATAATGTATGTATTCGGACATCTATAGGTTTAATTGTTTTGAGACTAATGTTTAATAAACATGGTTTTAGCAGCTACAGCAGTTAAATATAAAGGGGTCGTTGTATTTCTTTAGATACTCATATATCCTTCACTGTGCGGTACTTGTATTAGTTAATAGGTAGGTGTACCCGATATAAAGCAAAAAGTGGGCATTACCCAACTTATTATTTTGCCTGTTTATCTATTTATTTTATGCTGTTAAGATAGACCACAAATAAATAGATAAGTATCTATTTTTACTTTATAAATATTCCGCTTATTAGCCGATAATATATCCAATGTCCACACGTATAATATCATATTCTACCAAACAAGAATGCTTTAACATGTTGACTATTAGTGTAATGTTTTATAATATTTGTGTCTGGCGATAACTCGTCATCACATATATCACAATACTTAATACGATCTATTATTTTATCAGTATCAACATCTGCCATATCTGATTTGCTATTTGTTTTATTTGTTTTATTTGTTTTATTTGTTTTACCCGTTTTATCAAAGTCAAAAACATTTGGTAGTAATGTTTCTAGATCAATATCCATTTCACTAAATGCCACTTTCTTAGACATGTTGTTTATAATATTTAAAAATTGAGTAAACTATCTACTATATTTTATTCAATTTTTTCAACAGATAAATTATTTAACTACCGCTATAAAGCGAAAAGTGGGCATTGTCCGGATTATTTTTGCATGTTTTCATATTTATATTATGCTGTTAAATGATACTATGGAATGAATAATAAAATATCTAATTATTATCAGACAAATATTCCACTGATTAGCCATAAATAAGTCGTTAGATATTGCTGGTTTGTCTTATTAGCTCTTTATTTTACTATCATAAATTAGTGATTTTTTAATTAATTTTAAATAATGTTTAATCAGATGAATATTTATCAGATATAGCAAACATTTTTTATAACGACACCCCATTTTAAAAGGAAATTTATAGATTATTAATGAATTATTGTAATAATATATGAAATATCTCAGATATTAACATGTCGTCATAGAAAAAGTTTCACTGTAAAAATATAAATTTATCCACTTATTTTATGGTCTATTTACAAATATCAAATAGATAGAAAAATAGACTAAATAATATTTCGCATTTTTGTAAAATCTAGGCCTTTACAAATTTCTCAGTTGAGTTTTAATATTTTGTTTTTACTATCATAAAATAATATTTTGTTTTTATTTTATGGTGTTAATTTATAATTCC
>Ga0315902_10008956_pt1 | contig 13481 bp, 7 predicted proteins | sample LakEriMetagenome_9_FD_203523 | JGI IMG/M metagenome (GOLD analysis project Ga0315902, IMG submission 203523) | Freshwater fungal communities from buoy surface, Lake Erie, Ohio, United States - Buoy 12 MA117 | ecosystem: Environmental > Aquatic > Freshwater > Lake > Lake biofilm | place: USA... | reverse complement strand
GGCGGCGGCGCGGCGGATACCGCCGAGAGGAGGAGTAGAGAAAGTAGAAGCTGTCGCATCATGTCATGAAGGACGAATGCGCCTGCGTTTTCTGACAGGCAGAAAGGTGGTTCGCACAACCCGAGCGGCGTGGGTTTCATTGGCGCGGGGTCTTTTTCACCGACCAATCATCGGTGCGGAAAGGGCAGGCGGGCAGTCCTTCTTTGTTTATCAAGTTGGGACGCGCGGTCTCGCTCCAGGCGAATCTGACGGCGATGGGCTTGGGCACGCTCGCACTGCTGACGAGCACGCCGTCGCCTTCGATGACAGCTTCCGCGCTGACATACTTTTTATCCTCGCCCGCGATCTCGAAGAGGTTCGGGGCCAGGCCATCACGGGTGGCGAGACTTGTGCCGATACCGGTGAACTTCACTCGGATCTTTGCGCCTTCCAGGCTCATCTCGCGGTAGAAGGGGCCTTCGCCGGTCACATCTTTTTGCCCGTAGGTCTTGGCCAGCGCGAGCGCGGCGAGCCGCTCGCCGGGGATGCGCTTGTTCTGGGGATGGATGTTGTCAATGTCGCTGTCAGGCACGGAATCGTGGATCACGGCGAAACCGCTGTGGGGAATGGTGCTCCGCGCCGCCGTCTGAGCTTCCCAGAAGAGTGGCAGTTCCATCGGCCCAACGGGATTGTCCTTCAGCGGACCAACATTCTTTTTCGAGTAACGGAACGGCGCCAACTGCACGAACAGGAACGGAAACTCGCCCTGCCCCCAGAGCTTGCGCCATGCGGCGACATGAGTGGTGAGCAGTTCTGCGTATTCGGCGGTTTGGTTTCGCTCGAGATTGCTCTCGCCCTGATACCAAATCGCACCGCGAATCGCGAACGGAGCCAGAGGCTCGATCATCGTCTGGTAGCTTTTGCCTCCGGGCATCCAAGCCTGAATCGGCGTGGCCCCGACGGAGGCATGAAGCACGCCGATGGGACGATTCAGTTTCTTCCGCAGCTCGCGGCTGAAAAAATACGCCACCGAAGAATCGCCATCCGTCCGGCTGGCCGTGAGATTCGCCCGATTCGCAGCCCGCCAGACGCCCGCGAGTTCGCGCGGCGACGCCAGCTTGTCATTGCGGACGACGGTGAACTGCCGAACCCACGGGTCATCCGACTCATCCAGGATCTTCTCCTTGTCCGGATGCCTCACCCCGAGGTTTGCGTGCATGTTCGACTGACCTGAGGCCAGCCACACCTCGCCCGCGAGCACGTCCTTGATGTTGATCGTGTTTGTTCCCTTCACCGTCATCGTGCCCGCCTCGCCCGCCTTCAGCGGATCCAGTGTCACCCGCCAATGGCCAGCCGCATCGGGCTTCGTTGTTGTAGTTTGTCCCGCGATTGAGACGTTCACTTCCTCACCCGTGTCGGCCCAGCCCCAGACAGGCACGGCGGCCTCCGCCTGGAGCACCATACTATCGGAAAACACCGTGGCGAGCGTGACATCCGCTGTGGCAGGTAACAAACTGATCAGCGAGAGCACTGGGAGGAGCAAGGCAAAGAGGGAGCGAAATCGAGGAGATGGCATGGCGTGTAGGTTGGAATAAAGATTCATGGCAGCAGCGAACGACGCCCCAGCGTGAACCGAACGTTATCGAGATAATAACCGGTGAACTCTGCAGACTGGCTGGTTTTGGTCATCTGTTGCAAACCGATCTCGATAAGCAAGAAGTCTGCACTCCCGGGCAATCGCTGCTCGCAGTGCGCACCTCGCCACCGTAGCAGCCGATGTCGGAATAGCTCAGGTCATCCACCATGATGAGGAGAATGTTGGGCGGCGTCGGCGCGGCGGATGCCGCGGAGACGATGGAAAGGAAGATGAGAGCGATGAACTGGCGCATCAATGAAGGACGAAGGAGAAGGCGTTTTCTGACATAGGCGAGGCCTCCGGCGAACCGGAAGCACCAGTAGAAGTTTCGGCCGATGTGAAAGGAATTCTTTTGCGCTATTCCATCAACTTCGAGATGGCGATCGATGGATCGACGACTACGCGCGCGCTTTTGCCGAACGACGCGGTGGCCGCCGCCAGGGGCACGGGCGTGCCCGCAGCGGAGAGTGGATTGGCCAGCACGACCCGACCGGGTCCAGCCAGGTCGGCGAGATCGGGCAAGTCGAAGTCGAGGAGGACTCCCGGCACGATCAGATCCGAGACCGTCTCCGGATACTGCTTCGCCCGGACGATTTCCATGTAGGAGAGGAGGGATTGGTCCAAGACCACCCGGCTGATCTTCGGTTCGAGCGCCGCGGCGTAGAGCGCGACCACTCCGAGGTTGCGACGGCCCACGACGACAACGCCTTCGCCCAACTCGGGGCGGGACGAAACATAATCGTAGATCGCGAGCAGATCCTGCACGCGCATCCCGGGCATGGTCTTGCCGATCAGGATCGCCCGCATGGCGGTGCGGTAGCGCTCCTGCCAAAAACCGTCGGCCTTTTCCGGCATGACCAAGGTGCCGCGCAACGGTGTGATGGCGACGACATGGCCGGCCTCGACCCACGTTGCCGCTTCCTGGTCAAGCGTCGGCTGGTCCGGGCCGGCGCTCTCTCGCAGCAGGATCACGGTGGATTTCGACGTGGCCGGGCGCGAGGGATGTATGAGGTCCACGTCGAGGCGGATGCCCGCTTCCGGCACCAGCGCGACTTTTTCCTGCTGGTAGCCGGAGAGCGTTCCACGCTGAACCACCGTGGCCGTCGGCGCCGACCGTTGGAGTTTCATACCCAGACGGGCCGCCACGATTTCGCGGGCGTGCGCGGCGTTGTCGGCCTGTTTGATCGTGCGCTTCGCGAGCAGGCGTTCCGCCAGATCTTGATTGAGCATCTGCACGGTCTTGCTCTGCAGGGCGGTGACGACGTCGCCGGTTGTGGTGCATTGCAAAGTGACCGCCTCCTCCGGCTTGATGTCCGCCGGTTCAGTCACCGGATCGTTGCGGCCGAAAAACCATCGATCGAACCACCGGCAGGTTGCTTCGCGGCGTGGCTGAGACCAGCCGTGCGCATCGTCATATTCGAAGTAGCCAAGCTTTTCCGCAGCGCCCAGGAGGGCAAAGGCGGGCTTGGCCTCCACATGCGAATCGCGGGCGCCCATGACAGGGAAGAAATCGCGGGTGGCGGTGAGCATCAGGATCGGCTTGGGGGCAAACGCGATCGCCAGATCGGAAAAGCCCAATCCATTCTGGATGAAGTTTGGCACCACCTGCTCCGAGTCCTGCGGGCCCGAGGCTGGCAGGGTCCAGAGTCTTTCCCAAGACGTCCAGTAGCACGACGGCGCGACAGCGGCCAGGCGTGGGTCCACGACGCCGAGAAACGCCGACTGCGTGCCGCCGCCCGAGTTGCCGGCTGCGCCCAAACGCTTCGGATCCACATCGCTGCGCGTGAGCAGGTAATCGACCGCTCGCATGCCGTCCCACAGGAAATACCGGGCCACCGACCCTCCTGTGAGGAGGCACTGCAGACCCGGGGTGATGTGCCCCAGCGCCCGCGGCTTGCCGGTGGGCGATGTCAGATACTCCATCCGCTCCCCCTGCACGGGCGGATCATACGCGAGGACGAGATGGCCCCGCTTTGCCAGAGCGATGAACGCGGTTTGATAAGCCGGCAGCGCTTTGCCGACCGCGGCATGGCCACTCGTGCCGAGAATCGCCGGAAAGGGGCCGGGCGTTGAGGTGGGGACGTAAACGTTGGCGGTGACAAAGAAGCCGGGCAGGCTCTCGTAGATCAGTTTCTCGATCTTATAGCCATCGCGCACGAGCGTGCCGGTGATGCGCGCATTCAATGGGGTGCGTGTTTCCGGAAGCCCGCCGATGGCCTTGATGAACTCCGCGCGGATGTAGCTGGCTCGCGCGGTGACATCCGCGGCGCTTTTCAGGTTCGCGAGTGTCGTGCGGCGGGCGCTCCAGTGTTGTTCCGCGATGTCGGTCAGGTAATGCTCCAAGGCGTAGCGGTCCGTCCGATCCGCGATGGCTCCGGCAGGTGGTGGCGGAGTTGCCGCGGTCGGTTTCACCTGGCCAAACTTCGTCCGGATGAGCGGCGCGAGGAATTTCGCCGTCTCGTCGCCGATGACATGATAGCCGGCAAGATTCGGGTGCCGATCGCCAAACCAGCCCGGGAGATCGCCGAAGTGCGCATCGAGCCGATTGTCGAGGACAACGACCATCGGCCCCTGCCGTTCCGCGACGGCGGGATCGGCCTGAACGCCGGGCGGATTCCGGCCCGGCATGACAAACGGCTTCACAAAGTCGTGATACTTCTCCGGGATTTTCCCGAGCGGGAAGCGGCGGTAGTTGAGCATGTTCGGCCCTTTCGCCTGTTCCTGCGCATAGCGGGGGTAAATGTCGAAGAGCGTCAGTTTCTCCTCGGCCGCGACCTGCCGGACCAGATCATTCATCCGCTTGGCGTTGGGCGCGTCGGCATCGAGATCGGCGTTGAGAGGGATTGCCGTCATCGGAATCAGCGTGGCGGCGGGATGATCGTGGCGCAGGCGGGCAATCAGTTCGCGAAAGTCCTTGGGGTAGTTGTTGTCGAAGTCATCGCGCTTTGCCACATCGTTCGGACCGTAGCGGATGAAGACATAATCCACGCCGGGCAGTTTCGATGCGACCTTGTCGTAGCGCCCCGAGTCGATCAGCCGCCGGATGAATTCCCCGCTCAGGCCGAGGTTGATCACTTTGCAGGGCGGCAGGTCACCTTCGGCGGCGAGCAATTGCTCGATCACGTTTTCCAAGTGCGGCCCCTGCGGCGCGACCTTGCGCGGAATGCTGCCCTCGGTCGTGCTGTCACCGAGCAGGACGATTTGCAGTTTTCCTTCATGGGTGGCCCGGGATGTCGTGGGAGCCGCAACGAGCCAGACAAGATGGCAAAGCAGAAAGGAGATGGTGGAGCGGGGTTTCATGAGGGTCACGATGGGAACTGGCTGGCGTGAAGACAGAGTGATTTTCAAAACGGCGGTCGGTCACCGAATCCTAAGCAAAGGACATCCCGAACACCGCGGCCGATTCGAGATGCAGTCGCAGCCGGATGGTCCTGCCGCGCAGGCTGGAGACCTTGGCACCAGCACCGAAGGCCAGGGGCAATCGGACGCCGTCCTGCTGCTGCAATGCCACTGACTGGTCACGGCTGAAACCGGGGAGCGACTTGCCATTGGCATCGCAGATTTCCGCGATGATCCGGCCGCGACCGGCATCGGCATTGAGCTGGATTTCGGTGGCGTTGAAAGTGAAAGGGCGTGTCAGTAATTCGCCACGATTCGCCCATGCCGTCGGCACGGTTCGGCCCGGCGCGATGCGCGAAGGATCCGCTCCTGTTTCACCAGTTCGGTAGCCAACAAGCCGGCCCCGTTTCAACCGGACGCCACCGATCTGCCACATGCGTCCGCGCTCCGGCAGGGCCGTGACGTCGAAATGGTGGGTCCAGTTGTTTCCGGTGTAGTAAATGAACCAGTCGTCACCGATCGCCGCCGGGCTTCCGGCCGCGACGTAACCGACCATGCCGCTGTCCCACGCGTCGGCGGGGCCAAGCGGTATGAGGGGCTCCCGCCGCGGTTCCCGGCGCCAGTCCACGCCGTCGTAGCTGTGCGCCAGTTCCACCCACATATGACCATTCGTCGTGTCATAAATCTGAGCCAGGCCGATGAACCCATTCTGGTGCGGCGTCACCGTCATCCCATAGCAAACGAGATCGCGGCCGCGCGGCACTTCCGTCAGGCTGTCTTTGCGGCTCGCGCTGACCGTGCCCTGCGCCGGTGCGTCGGCCTCGTCGGTGTCGAAGACGACCCGCTCATTGTCCCAATGGATCAGGTCGGTGCTCTCGATCCGCGACAGGAGCGAGCGCACGCCCGCCGGCCCGGCGCGTCGGCCGTCCTGCCGGGATGTGGGCCGGATGTAGATGGCATAGCGCTGGGTGCGCGGGTCGTAGTGAAAATTGCAGAACGTGTCGCTCGCGGGCGTGAGCGGATTCTCCGGGTAGGCGTTCCAGTGCAGGCCGTCGTCGGACCAGGCCAGGGAAAGCCCGCCGCCGCGTTTCGGCACGCTGGTCCCAAAGAGCGCCGTGTAGCGCCCGCGGGCATGCGGCACGGGCTGGAGGGTGGCATCGAGGATGGAGAAGCCGGAGCAGCCGGTCGCCCCGCTCAAAGGCACCCCGCGGGCGTCCACCTGATTCATGCCGATGACGATGTTGTTGCGGCGGGAGCCCATGAACTCGCACAAATCCAGCACCGGTTGTTCAAAGTGAACGCCGTCAGCCGACACGGCATAGCGAATGACCTTGTCGTAGCCGATGAGCGAGCCGTTCGGGTTTTCCTTCCGGTGCGGCGAGGCATAATACATCACTAATCCATCCTTGGTCGGCAGCACCGTTCCCATCGCCGAAGCCGGGTTGGCTCCCCAGCCTGGATCCTTGGCTCGTGCCGCCACCACGCGCGGAGTGCCCTCGTCCTCCCGTTCGCGCCCGGGGCCTTCCGGCTTCGTCTCCGCCACACTGATCGCACCGCGACTCGTGTCGGCAATGACCGGCTCCGGCGAAACCCGCTCCGGCTGATACACCTTGCGGGTGAGAAAATAGGTGTGCTCGACCCAGCGCCGATCAAGGAAGTCCGCCTGGGAATTGGCATTCCCCTGAAGCGTGGCTTCCGTTTCGGATCCGGTCGCGGGCGCAGAGGCGGGCTCGCCATGGGCACCCGGTAACGCGACCAAGCCCGCGCAGCCGGCGAGTGATGCCTGTGCAAAAGCGCGACGGGTGAAGTTTTTGTTCTGGCTCATGATGGAAGAAGTGATGTTGGGATGGGTTGACGCCGACTGAAGGGGTGCGGGGCGATGACAGATGAATCAATCACCTTGGAACAGAAATCGGAGGACCTCCTCATGACGGGGAGATGGTTCGCTCACCCGAGCGTCAGCGCGCCAGTGCTGTCGCCGAAGCGGTCGAGTTTGGTTCCAGCGAGGTGGGCGGTGGTGACGAAGAGGTTTGCCATGGGGGTTTCGTCTTTGAGGCGCAGGTAGTTGCCGCCGCTGAGTGCACCGCCTGCGTGACCGGCGACGACGCAGGGGAGGTCGCCGTGGTCGTGCTTGCGTCCATCACCCATGGCGCTGCCGAAGGTGATGAGGCAGTTGTCGAGCAGCGTGCCTTCGCCCTCGGGGATGCTTTGCAGTTTGCCGACAAAGCGGGCGAACTCTTCGGTCATGAAGCGGTCGATTTTCTGAATCTCCGCCTCCTGGCCGCTGCTGTGGGTGAGCTGATGATGGCCGGAGGTGATGCCGAGGTGGTCATAGACGCGGTTGGTCTGCGCGTTGGCCGTCATGAAGGTGATGACGCGCGTGGCATCGGTCTGATAGGCCAATGCCATGAGGTCATACATGAGGCGGATGCGCTTCACGGTGCCGGCGGGGTCGGCCTCGGGACGGCTGGTGCCAGGCACTTCGATAGGCGGCAGGCTGGCCATTTGATCGATTTGTTTTTCCACGGCGCGGACGCTTTCAAAATACTCGTCGAGCTTGCGGCGGTCGCTGCCGCTGACCTGGCGCTGGAGGCGCTTGGCGTCGTCGGCGACGAAGTCGAGCACGCTCTGCCGCGCGGCGGAGCGGGCGCGGAGACGCTCGCCCTCACTGCCGCTGGCACCGAAGAGGCGGTCAAAGGCGCGGCGTGGGTTGATTTCGATGCCGCTGGGCTGTGTGGCGCTGCGCCAGGAGATGTTCGACATGTAGATGCAACTGTAGCCGGAGTCGCAGCGGCCTTCTTTGCGGCTCGGTTCGGTGCCCAGCTCCAGTGAGGGCAGGCGCGTGTGCTGGCCGAGTTGGTTTGCGATGACTTGGTCGATGGAAACGCCGGCGTGGATGTCTTTGCCACCGGTTTTCTTCGCCTGCACCGCCGTTAGATAAGTCGCGCCATTGCGTGCATGGGCACCTCCGCCATCGCCATTCTCGCGGGCTTTGTCATGGGCCAGATTGCCGATGAGCGTGACGTGGTCGCGCACGGGAGCGAGCGCGGCGTTGGTCTGATTGAACTGGAAATCGCGGCCCTCGCCCTGTGGCGTCCAAAAGTCGCGCACCATGCCGTTGGGAAAGAAAATCCAGCCAAAGCGCAGGGGCGGTTTCGCTGCTGCGGTGGCGGCGTGAAGCGATTCGAGGAACGGCAGGCCCACCAGCGCGCCGAGGCCGCGCAGGAAGGTGCGTCGTGAAGTGGAATGCTGGTTCATGGTTTGGAATCGGAGTTTTGAGTTTGCGTGAAAAGAAACGGACGACTCAGGGCGACCTCGCGCACGAGGTCACGGAAGCGAAAGCCGCCCGGCTTGGTTTTGCGGACGATTTCATCCAGCGCCACGCGGTCGTAGTATTCCACGCCGCGACCGAGCGCAAAGGTGAGCAGCTTGCCGCTGAGATGCCGGACGAAATCTTCGTCGCGGCGGGCAAGGATGCCGATCAGTTCCTGCGGTGACTTGAAGGCTTTTCCGCCCGGCAAATCGCCGCTGGCGTCGATGGGCCGCCCTTGGTCCTGGTCGCGCCATTTGCCGATGCCGTCGAAGTTTTCCAAGCCAAAGCCGATGGCGTCCATCGTGCGGTGGCAGGAGACGCAGGTCGGATTGACGCGATGCTGCACGAGTTGCTCGCGCAGGCTCAGATTTGGCGCGGCGGCGCGGGTTTGTTCGAGTTCGGGGACGTTCGGCGGTGGTGGCGGCGGTTCTTCGCCGAGGATGGTTTCGAGAATCCAAGCACCACGACGCGTCGGCGAGGTGCGGTTCGGATACGAGGTGAGCATGAGCAGGCTGCCATGCGTGAGCACGCCCTGGCGCGGTGTGCCCTGCAGCGAGACGCGCTGGAACTCCGCTTTGCGATCGACGCCCGCGATGCCGTAGAAGGCCGCGAGCCGCCCGTTGAGAAACGAATAGTCGGCGGTGAGCAACTCCAGCGCGGGCCGGTTCTCCCGCACGATGGACTCGACGAACATCGTGGTCTCCCGGCGCAAGTCGTCCTTCAACTCCGTGCTGAAGGTCTTGAACGTCCCGCGGTCCATCGTGACCTCCGGCACTTTGCGCAGTCCGAGCCATTGGCCGAAGAACGCCTCGGTGAACGCGGCCCCGCGCGGGTCGGCCAGCAGCCGCTCCACCTGCGCCGCGAGCGTCTGCGGCTCGTGCAGCGTGCCTTTGGCGGCAAGGTCGAGCAGCGTGTCATCCGGCATGGATGCGGTGAGAAAATACGAGAGCCGTGAGGCCAGCGCGTAGTCGCCCAACGGAGCGATGTCGTCCTTCCCCGGCGGGAGTTCGACGTTGTCGAGGCGGAACAAAAATTTCGGCGAGACGAGCATGGTCTGCACCGCGAGTTCCACGGCGCGCTCGAAGTCATCGCCCGCACTGCGGCGAGTTTCGACGAAGCGCAGCAGGTCCTTCAGCTCATCGGCTTTCAAAGGCCGACGGAAAGCGCGGTCACCAATGGCGCGGAGAATTTTTTCCGCCGCCGCGCTTTCGCTGAGGCCGGAAGCTGGCCGCGTTTTCAGCAAGACTTCGTGCGCGGGAGCCAGTTTGGCTGCGCCGAATTGCAGCGGCCCGCGCAAGGCCACACGTCGCACACCGAGACGCGGAGCGAGCAGCGGCTTTTCCAAATGCGCGGCGATTTGTTCCGGCGTGAACTCGCGGGGAAAGCGGTGATGCACGCGAATCGTGTGCACACCGGCCTGCGCGATGAAACGCAGCGTGTGAATCTGCCGACTGGCGGTGGTGCCATTGCCGGGCTGCACCGGCACGTGACCGATGAGCTGGTCATCGCACAAGAGCGTGGCCTCCACCACTGGCCGCGCTTTGGGGTCGAGCGGATAGTCCTTTTCCAGCCAGCGCTCGTTATTGCTCCGGTCCTTTTCCTCCGGCTTCTCCACGCCCCATGCGTAAAGTTTGATCTCATACTCGCCGGGCACGGGCAGCTCGAAATCGAGCCAGAGCTGTCCCTTCGGCACGATTTCCCAGCCGCGGTCGCTCGGGTTGCGCGGCTTCTGGTTGAACTGAAAAAAGACGCCCTCGCTGAACTCATCGTAAGGCGGCGCTTCTGTCTTCCCGAGCAGGATGGCGGTGAGTTGCTCGGCGGCATTGAGATACTGCTCCATGCGCAAGGGTGAGATGCTGAGCACATCGCCGATGTTGTCGAAGCCGTAGCCCACATCGTCCCCGGCGAACTCGTCCGCGAGTTTCAGCGACACGCCGAAAAGGTCGCGGATGGTGTGGTTGTATTCGGTGCGATTGAGCCGCCGCGCGGTGACACGGCCCGGCGGCACCGGTTTGGAGGTATCCACATGAACGAGCGCCCGCTCCAGCCAAGCGACAGCCGCCTCGCGCTCTGCGGCGGCAGGCCGTTTTTTGCCATCCGGCGGCATCGCATCGGCCTTGAGCTGCTTGAGCACCTTTTCCCAAGGCTTCCGATTCGTTAGCATCGCAGCAGGCGTAAGGAAAGACTCCAGATCGAAGTCACCCTCGGCCGTGGCCGTGTCATGACAACCCATGCAATACCGCTCGACCATCGGCAGCACCTTTTGATCAAACTCCGCCACGCGAAACGGCTCCGCCGCTGCTTTCAAGGACGCGAGCAGAGAAAGTGAGGAGACAAGCCAGATTTGTTTCATGGTCGGTCGTTCAATCATTTGGCGAAGGAGGTCAGCGACCATCGAGGGCCTTCAGCGCCATGGTCAGGGAGAATTCGAGGCCATAGTTCACGGGGTCGGGGCCTTCTTTGCCGAAGAAGCCGGAGGTGCGGCGTTTCAGGGCGTCGCGCATGATGTCGAGCTTCGGGCGGGCCTTTTCACCGAGGAGTTCGAGGGAGCGTGCAGCGCGGGTGGCGGCCCACTCGTTGCGGCTGTCGAGTTCGGTGGCGAGGAGGTCGAGCGCGGCGGGATTGGCGTTGTGACGCACCAGTGACTCGGCGGCGACGATGCGGACGGACGCGGCGCTATCCTTCAACAGCGGGCGCAGCGGCTCAATGTCACCGCCAAGCGCAGTGAGTCCGATGGCCGCCCAGTAGCGCACGGTGCTGTCGCTGTCAGCGAGCGCGGCGGTGAATGTGTTGCGATGCTGCGGTCCCTGGCCGACGAGTTTGGCGATGGGGAGAATCCGGTCGAGCGGGTAGAGCTTGTCGCGATGCGCCCGCAGATGCGCGGAGTGGCCGCTTTCGGCGGCGACGCGCTCGGGCTCAGGCCACAGGCCGAGGTCGTGATCGCGGAGCATGAGGTTCTCGAGTTCCGCGAGCATCTTCGCCGTGCGCTCGGCGTGGGCAGGATCGTTGGCGAGATTGTTCAGGCACCAAGAGTCGCTTTGCGTATCGAAAAGCATCACGGGCGGTCGCGAATCGCCCCAGAGTTTCCTTTGCGTGTCGTTGAGCGAGCCCGCAGCCTTCAGCGCGCGAATCTCGCGGCACAATTCGCCGTTGCTGTTGTAGCAGGAAAGCAGCGTCTGCTGATCGGCGGGCGGGCGCGTGTCGAAGCTGCGCACGAGGTGAAAACGGCCATCGCTGATCCAGCGCGTCGTTTCCAGCGTCTCATCCATGCGGTCGCGTGTGCCGTGGACGAAGCGATTCGGCTCGCCGATGCCATGGCCGAGAAAGGGCCGCCCTTGCATGTGCGCGGGCACTTTCACTCCGGCGAGATTCAGCACGGTGGGTCCAAAATCGACGAAGCTCACGAGGCGGTCGCTGACGGTGCCATTCGCCGCGGGTGCGAGGTGACGGAACTTCTCGGGGAAATGCACGAGCAATGGAACGCGCAACCCGCGGGCAAACGCCGCCGCTTTTCCACCCGGCATCCCCGCGCCGTGGTCGGAGTAGAAAAACACGATGGTGTCCTGCGCGAGACCGTCGACCTCCAGGTCGTGCAGCATGTCGCGAATCCACACATCGAGCGTGCTGATGCAATCGTAGTAGCGCGCCACCGTGCGCCGCGCGGTCGGCGTGTCGGGATAATACGGCGGCAGCGGAGCCTTCGCGGGGTCGTGGATGTCGCCGGGGCTGAGACGCGACTGCACCTTCTTCAGGAAGTCCGCGTAGTCGTCGCGGCTGGTCATGGACTGATGCGTGTCGCCGTAGTTGAACACGCTGAAGAACGGTTTGCCTGCGGGCCGCTTCCGCCAATGCGCGGTCTTGCTGGATTCATCCCAAGCTGTCTGCACGAAGCTCGGCGCGAATAGGTTGTAGTCCGTCTTGGCGTTGTTCGAGGTGTAGTAGCCCGCGTCCCGCAACCACGCCGGGAACCCGCGATACGCCGTGGGCACCGGATGCGCCGAACGCATCATCGAAGTGCCCAGCGGCCCCGTGTGCATGCCGGTGATCAACGCCGAACGCGACGGCGCACACATCGGCGACTCCGCAAAGGCCCGCGTGTAGCGGATGCCCCGAGCCGCGAGCCGGTCGATGTGCGGCGTCTTCGCATAAGCGTCACCATAGCAGCCGAGATCCGGGCTCATGTCCTCACAGACCAGCCAGAGAATGTTCGGGCGGTCGGCTGCCTGCGCGGCCCCAAGAAAAAATAGGAACGCAAGCAGCGCGGCGGATGACTGCCGCAGCGCACTCAATCGGTGCGGGCATCCTTTGGCGGCAGTGGGGTCGAAGCTCACATTCATCACACGATTTCCTTGATGACGCCATCAGCCTCGCCGCCCTGGAAGTGGTCGGGCACTTTCACGCCCATGACGCCGAACATGGTCTGCCAGAGGTTGCCGAGGCGGACATCTTTCTTGGCGATGTGGCCCTGGTGCTTGATGCCGATTTTATGGCCGCCGACGAGCATGGTGGGCAGGTCGGTGTTGTTGTGCGCGTTCTCGGTGCCGCCGCTGCTGCCCCAGACGAGCATGGTGTGGTCGAGCAAGGTGCCGTCGCCTTCCTTGGCACTCTTGAGCTTTTCGATGAAGTAGGCCCAGTCCTCCATATACCAGGTGTCCACGGTGGTGAGCCACTTGAGCTTGTCGGGGTCTTCGCCGTGGTGGGTCATCTCGTGGTAGCCGTAGGGGCAGCCTTTGTAAGCGTAGCAATGGGTGCCGTCGTTGAGGTCGCGGCGGGCATAGTAGTTGATGACGCGCGTGCTGTCGGTCTGGAGCGCGAGGGTGATGACGTCGAACATGAGGCGCTGGTAGCGGCGGTAGTCGAAGTTGCCCTTGGCTTGCAACTCGGGGTCGAGCGCCTGGACGTTCTTGCCGAAGTCAATCGCGGCGACTTTCGGCTTCGGCTTGTCGAGCCAGGCGAGGTCGGTGGCGATGCTTTGCTCCACGTCGCGGATGGAGGTGAAGTATTCGTCGAGTTTGGCGAGGTCGTCTTTGCCGAGCCGGTTTTGCAGGCGTTTGGCCTCGTCGCGCACGGCGTCGAGCACGCTGCCTGTGCGGCCGGCACCGACCCTTCGGGCGGCGACTTCGTCGGGACTTTCGGCGCGGAAGAGTTTGTCGAAGAGAATATGCGGACGGTTTTCTGCCGGGATGGGCGTGCCGCCGCGGGTCCAGGCAAGCG
>Ga0315902_10008953_pt1 | contig 13484 bp, 8 predicted proteins | sample LakEriMetagenome_9_FD_203523 | JGI IMG/M metagenome (GOLD analysis project Ga0315902, IMG submission 203523) | Freshwater fungal communities from buoy surface, Lake Erie, Ohio, United States - Buoy 12 MA117 | ecosystem: Environmental > Aquatic > Freshwater > Lake > Lake biofilm | place: USA... | reverse complement strand
TCTGCTGCACGATGAGCCGCAACCAGACGAACATTCCCCCGGCATTCACCTCGCGCCACACATGCTGCAGCCGCTGCTCGGCGTTGAGATACGACTCCTGCAGCACATCGTCGACATCGACGCGGGACGCAATCCGCGGATCAAGACGGAACGAGACAATGCGCCGCAGCCGGTCGCGATAACGCTCGAAGACCTCGGCCAACGCGGCCCGGTCTCCATGCAGCACCCGGTTCACCAGGGCGTCGAGCAGGGGATCGTCGGAGACAGGGTCAGACATGAACGGGGAATCCGGGGTGGGCAACGACACCGCATTCTACGGGAACCGACCGGTTCATTTCACTTCCGCACGGCGGCCGCCGAAGGTGTCACTCCCCACAGTTCACCCAGCAGGGTGTGCATGTCGGGGTCATGGTCGCGCAGTTCGGCCTGGTCGAAGGGGAAGAAATCGTTCCGGCCGAAGTACGATTCGCTCAGTTCCGCGAAGTACTCCATGGGGTTGGTGAGGGCGTAGGAACGGGCCTCGCGGCGGTTTCCCTCGGCGTCCTGGACCAGCACCTTTTCGTACTTTCCACCGCTCTTCGCCTGTTCAAACAGTGCCTGCACGCGGGGATGATCGAAGCCCAGCACCTGGTCGTGATACGCGTGGGCCAATTCGTGCAGCACGAAATTCGGCATGCGTTTCAGCTCTTGTTCGAAGATGGGAATGTCGGTGAATTCGACCCCCTTGACCATCAGCGGGTTGCGGCCGTTGTCGCGCAGCCAGGCTTCGCCAGGGTGATATTCGGCCCGGGCCCCCACTCCCTCGTACGCGGGAGAGAACCAGAGGTTGACCCGCCGCAGGGTCTCGACCGCCTTGGCCGGAACCAGCCGTTCGACTTCGCGCAGCTGGTCGTCGAGAATCTGCACCGCCTTCCGCAGCGGTTCGGGCTGATCGCGGGCGAGCCGGTCATCGATGAACAGCTTCCAACCCTGCACGATCCGCAGGGAGTACCCGGCGGGAACGGGGAGATCTGGAGGAGCCAGCTCGGCGAATTGGGAATTGGCCGGCGCCTGCAGCAGGTGTTGGCCGAGGTACCGCGTCATGGTGGTGAAAAGATGCCGGCTGGTGTTGGCCCCTTCAGAGATTCCGTGGGAACGGTTGGCGTAGGGGAGCACGGCGAAGTGCCGGTGGTGCGCGATGAGGGCATCCATCAGTTGTTCCACTCCCTGGTAGTGGACGTTGTCATCCCCCGTCCCATGCACAATCAGCAGATTGCCCTTCAGATTGGCGGCGTGGGTAAGGGGTGAACCCAGCCGGTATCCCTCGGCATTCTCTTCGGGAAGGCCCATGTAGCGCTCCTGATAGATCGTGTCGTACAGCTTCTGGTTGGGAACGGCCGCCACGGCCACCGCGGTCTGGTAGAGATCGGGATACTGCAGGATGGCGTTCAGGCTGGAACTGCCGCCGCCACTCCAGCCCCAGATGCCGACCCGTTGCGGATCGATCTGGGGAATCTGCCGACAGAGTTCCTTCAGGGCGGCGGCCTGGTCGGCCGGGCCCAGTTGACCGATCTTGTGATGCACCGATTTGCGCCAGGCCCGCCCCTTGGGCAGGATCACCCCGCGATTGTCGAAGCTGGCGACAAAACAGCCCCGTTGGGCCAGCATGGCGTGCCAGAGCCCGGTGTTTCCCAGCCAGGCATCGCGCACCGTCTGGCCGTGCGGTTCGCCATAGACGTGCACCAGCAGTGGATATTTCTTCGTGGGATCGAACTCGGGTGGGGTCATCAACCAGCCGTCGAGTTCCACGCCGTCGGCGATGGGCAGCTTCACAAACCGGGTCCCCGGCAGTCGCAACGTGGCCAGTTTCTGCCGCAGTCGGGCGTTGTCGGCCAGCGGGCGGACCACCTCATGGCTGGGCAGCTTGATGAAGTTGAACGCGGCAGGGGTCAGAAACTGCGAAACGCCGTGCGTGGCGTACTGGACCTGCGGCGCGATGCGATAGGTGTTCCAGCCGGGCGAATCGGCGGGTGTGATCCGTTCGGTCTGGGTTCCATCGAGCCGGGCGCGATAGAGGTAGCGCTGGGTGGCATTGTCGGGCGAGGCGGCAAAGTAGACCCAGCCCCCCTCCTGGTCGAGCGCCTCGACCTGCATGACATCCCAGTCTCCCTGGGTGATGGGGGTCAAGGTGCCATCGAGCGAGGCGCGATACAGGTGCCGCCACCCCGAGCGTTCACTCAACCACAAAAATTGCCGTCCCTGATCAAGCCAGCGGATTGGGTTGTCGTTCTCGATCCAGGCGTCATCCCGTTCGACCAGCACCACCCGGGACCGCGCCGTTTCGAAACTGGCGAGGTACACCGTGTTGGTGTTCTGCACCCGATTCATCTGCTGAATGAGCAGACCGGTCGAGGTGGGCGTCCACTCCATGCGGGGAATGTAATGATTGCGGGGATCGCCCGGCAGATCGATCCAACGGGTTTCTCCCCCGGCGACCGGCACGATACCGACGCGGGTGGCCGAGTTCTGTTCCCCCACCTTGGGATACGGAATGGTGATGACCCGCGGGTAGTTCCCCTGCGTGTTGTCGATCAGCGACATCTCCCGCACGCCATCGAGATGGAACTGCCAGTAGGCGATCGAACGTCCGTCGGGGCTGAATCGGAACGCATCGCGGATTTCGAGTTCCTCTTCATTCACCCAGTCGGCGGTGCCGTTGATGATGCGGGCCGAGCCATCGGTCGTCAGCGGGGTGATCACCCCGGTCTCGACATTCTCGACGTAGATGTTGTTGTCCCGCACGTAGGCGATCCGGCCGCCATCGGGCGAAAACCGCGCGAACATGAGCGAGGCGGGGGCCGCATCCCCCCCGAGCCGGCGCAGCTTCCGCGAGTCGAGATCGAGCACCCAGTAATCTCCCCGGGTGTTTTCACGCCAGACCCGGCGGGTGTTGGTGAACAGCAACAGGCGCCGTTCGTTGGCGGAAAACCGGAAGGGGGAACCGGCGAGCGAGTTCGTTCCTTCACCGGTCAGAAACAGGCTGGCGGGGGCGATGACCTCGGCCGCGTCGGTGGCGCAGTCGCGACGCACCAGGTCCTGACCCGTGGCGTTGGGCTCGGTCGGTTTCTCCCAGGTGAAGTAAGCGGCCGACCGTTCGCTCCAGAAAGGGGTGCGGGCCCCCTGTTCGCCGAATTCCCCCTTCTCGTAAAGGCGCTCGAGCGACAGCCAGGGGCTGCCCGCCGGTTCGGCCTCGGGCTTCTTCGGTGGCTCCTCGGCCTGCGGTTTCTGCGTTCCTTCGCTGCGGGCGATCGCCTGGGCGCGAATGGCTTTCTGGGCCGCGGCGAGCCGTTCGGGCCAGGCGAATTGCGGGGCCCGGGCCGGGTCGTATCCGGCAAGATGATCCTGAAGACGGGTGGCGGCCTTGGTGTAGCGCCACTCGCGGTCGCCAAACACCTCTTCACACAGACTGGCGAGGCCAGGGTCGTACTCACGCAGTTCTTCCCGCGTGTTCACATGGTTGTGGTCGTGATCGTTTTCGCGGTTGTCGTCGAACCACGACTGGGCCCCCTCGGCGAAATATTCGGCCGAGTTGACCGAGGCGTATTTTCCCTTCCAGAGTCCTTTGTCGAGGGCGGCGCGGCAGGTCTCGCGCAGACGGCGGTCGAAGGTGGGATCAAGTTTGTTCAGGGCCCGCAGGTGGATGGTATGGGCGAACTCGTGCAGCAGGAGGCACTCTTTGGCGTAGGGGTCACCCGCATAGCCCAGCAGGTTTTCTTCGCCGCACGAGCAGCAGGGATCGGTGGCACTGCCGCCGGTCCCGCGGGCCCGGGCATCCCAATAGTCTTTCGCCGTGAGCGACTCGAACCCCGGCACCGGTCCCAACCTGGCGAAGTCGGGGAGATCGGTGGTGAATTCGCTGTGGGCGATCACACACATCCGCGAACCGCTCGCGGCCAGGGCCTGCAGGATCTCGGGACGATGGCCGACCATCTGCCGCACGAGGAAGGCGGCTTCCCGCAGGGCGTAGTCATTCACCTGTCCCGAGGCGACGATGGGATAGCCTGCGACCTCGATGTAGCGGGTGTAGAACGGGGAGAGCCGAAGTGTCTCGGGGGGACTGCTGACAGCGGGCAGATTCGCCTCATCGGCTGCCTGTCCCCAGGCCACCCCCGGCCCGCTTCCCGTTTCATTGCCCAATCGATGGCCGAAGCCCAGACCGAGGCCGACCAAGAGGACCAGTCCCTGCGCACAACGCAACCACCAAGCAGCCACAGCCATCACCATCCGGGGCGATCGCCCCTGTCGAACCAACCGGCAGGCCCACCGGGCGGAACCGCCCAGACCCAGAACCGTGCTGTGGAAGTCCCGAAACGCCCCACCCCTCAGGCCATCCCCCATACACGCTTCCGAGATGGTAACAGCTTGCGACCCCACGGCCAGCCTTCGGGGAACGGCACTGTCACCTTCCCCCCTGGGCGAGGCTGCGACTCGGGTGGTTCTGCGGATTCCCGGTGGGATAGACTTGGCGATGTCGCCCGGGATGTTTCGACCGGCGATCGTGTCCAGCGGCGGTTTCAGGCAGAGGCGGTGACGGGTGGACGAGCGCGGGCGGGAGGTGGTGATCTGGAATCCGCACTCGGGCAAACGCCGGGGGAGAATGCGGCTGGCCCGGCTGCGCGACCGCCTGGGATCGGAGGCGGAGTTCTGGGAGACGACCGGCCCGGGGGATGCCGAGCGACTGGCCCGAGAGGCGGCTCTGGCCGGGGTCTCGCGCGTTTACGCCTGCGGCGGCGACGGGACTGTCCATGAAGTTGCCAATGGTCTGCTGACGGCTGGAGAGGAACGGGCCGATCTTCCCGCTGCCGCGCTGAACCCGGGAAACCTCAAGGCACCGAATCGGGAACGAACCGGCGAGAGGCGCTTTGAGGGGACTCTCCCCGTAGGCCATGCCCCGGCACTCATTGTGGTCCCGGTCGGGTCGGCCAATGACTACGCCCACAGCCTGCGGGCCGAGGCGCGGGGGGCCGGTCGTTCGCCCAGTGAACTGCGGCCGGTCGACGTGGGGCAGATCACAACGACCTCGGGACACAGTCGGTTCTTTCTGGCTGGTGTGGGGATAGGGCTGAATGGCATGGTGACGGAAGAATCCCGCCGCATTCACCATCTGCAGGGGGTGCTGCTGTACGGGCTCGCCACGGCCCGCGCGTTGTGGAAGCTGGACCGGGCTCCCGAGATGGCGGTGCAGCTCAACGGCGGGGTGCCGCTGGTGGGCCCGACCATGATGCTGAGCGTGCTGCTCTCGCAACGGGAGGGGAATTTTCTGCTGGCCCCCCAGGCGCGACTCGGTGATGGGTGGTTCGACGTGGTGCATGCCGGCCTCACTTCGCGCTGGGAGGCACTGCGGCTCTTGCCCCGCATCGCGCTCCGCGGTCTGCCGTTGGCCTATCCCGGTCTGACTCGCAGCCTCTGCCAGCGGGTGAGGGTGTCGGCTCCCGCGCCGCTGGTGGCCCATGCCGACGGTGAACTGGTCTGTGTTTGCTCCCAGGGAGTGACCGAACTGGAGATCGAGATTCTGCCGGGCCGACTGCAGGTCGGACTATGGGAGGAATAATGAAGAGCGGGTGCTTCCAGGGGCTGTGTGTCGGGGGCTTCCCGACGTTTTGACCGACGTTACAGATTGCCTGGCCGGCAGACTCTTCGACTTGGGAAAGGTCTGGTTCCAAGGCATGTCGTGCGTGCTGACCCACCAGACAGATTGTCGTTGGTGGTTGGGAGTCGTTTGCCTCATGCCGTGAGAAATTTGCGGACGAAATCAACAGACAACCCAATTTGCGCTGCGAGCCGGGGAACTCTCCCCGCCGCCAACTTCCCGCCCGGTCCCGGGCGACTGGGGAACTGCATGCCTCTGAACGAGACCCCCGAAAATCTCTCGTCCGTGAACTCCGACGAGCCGACTTCGGCCTTGCCCCAGGCGGGGCTGGTGCTCGAGATCGCCCGCGGACGAACCCGTTTCCCGCGGCGGCCGGTGAACGGCCCCCGATTTCTGATTGGCTCGGCCATCACCTGTGATCTGCGGCTGGGTGGGGCCGACATTCCCGCCGTCCACACGTTGATTGTGCATTCCGACCAGGGTTATGAACTGGAGACGCTGGTTGGGGATCCGCCCCTGAAGGTCAATGGCGAGATCGTTCAGCACACGTGGCTGCGGGATGGCGACCGGATTGAGATTGGAACCATCGAGTTGACCGCCCGGATGGTGTCCGAGGCCCAATTCACTCCCTCCGAAGCCTCCGCCGATCGTGCCGCGCTGGAGCAGATGACGACAGCGGAACTGGTCGACTACATCGAGTTCGAGCAGGACCAACTGGCCCGGCACGACCTTTCCCGGCATGCCGGGGCGGCGGCCCTGCTGCAGGAAGTGCGACGGCTGGCCACCCAACCCGGTTCGCACAAACCGCTGCCGGGTCGGCGGATCGACCGATCGGAAGCGGGCCTTCCTCGTCCGCATGCACTGCCTCGCGTTCCCGTAGGTGAGACGCCCCAGGCGGTGCAGGATCCCAGGGAAGTGAAGGCGCTGGGAGAACAGATGGCGGCGCTTTCGCAGGAGCTACGGCTTACGCTGGAAGCGGCCGGTCAGCGGGAGGGGCAATATGCTCAGTCGCTGGCCGATCTGCTGCTGGTGCAACAACGTCTGGTGCGGCAGTTGGCCGACGTGACCGACACGGTCGAGCAGTTGCGTCAAAACCAGGAGACGCGGGGTTACGAAGCACCGCGTCCGCGGGTGAGCGCCTGAGGCACGCTGTGACCGACGCTCGGCAGGCGGTGGCCCGATCGACACCGGACCGTTCAGGGAGTCGGTGAGTTGGCTCCCGCCTCGAGCACGTAGAGTGCCGAGTCGGCCCGCAGATTGGCTCCCCAGGCATGCTCCATGGCCCGCCCGGCGATGAGGGGAATCTCGCGGACGATCCGCCCGCCGACCACCTCGACGAGGTCGCGGAAGTCGGTCATCGACATGAAGTGCAGGTTGGGAGTTTCGTACCACTGGTACGGCAGGGTTCCGGTGCGGGGGGCCCGCCCATTGAGCAACAGGTCGAGTCGTACCCGCCAGTGTCCGAAATTGGGGACCACCACCAGCGACTGCCGGGCCACGCGCAGCATCTCGGTGACGAGCAACTTGGGATGCCGCACCTGCTGGAGCGTCTGGCTGAGGACCGCAAAGTCGAACGACTGATTGGGAAAGCCCTGCAAACCGCGGTCGAGGTCGGCACACAGCACGGGGACCCCCAGCGACATGGCGTGGAGCATGGCCTGACGGTCGAGTTCAATTCCCTGGATCGAGGCGCCATGGGTGTCGCGCAGTTTGGCCAGCAACCGGCCATTGCCGCACCCCAGATCGAGCACGCGGCTCCCGGCGGGAATCTGGGCCACGATGGTGGCATCGGTCAACTGCGCGAGGGGATCGGGCAGACAGTACCGACGATCGTGACGTTCGGCCGGGCGCTGAGACATGACGGCGGGGAAGAACCAGGGGAATGGGGACGGACGGGGCTTGGACCACCGTCTTTCGGGGAGCCGACTTAAGAGGCCGATTGCCGGGCGGCCAAGAGCGTCTGTTCCAGGAACGGTGCCAACAATTCGGCCAGCGGATCGACCTCCAGCAGAAACGAGTCGTGGCCGTAGGGGCTGGTCAACTCGACAAACGAGACATGGCGGCGGGCCGCCACGAGGGCGTTCACCAGTTCCACGCTCTGCGAGGTGGTAAAGAGCCAGTCGGTGGTGTACGAGGTGATCAGGAACCGGGCGTCGGTCTGGGAGAGGGCCCGTTCGAGGCTGCCATGGGCACCGGTCAGATCGAAATAGTCCATGGCCCGGGTGAGGTAGAGATAGCTGTTCGCATCGAACCGCTCAACAAACCGGCTTCCCTGGTAATGCAGGTAGCTTTCGACCTGGAACTCGGTCTCGTGCATGAGTTCGTAGGCCAGCTGCTGGGCGTTCTGCAGCCGGCGTCCGAACTTCGCCTCGATCGAGTTTTCGGAGAGATAGGTGATGTGGGCCACCATGCGCGCCAAAGCCAGCCCAAGATTGGGCCCGCTGGGCTGGTCGTAGTAATCGCCGTTGCAGAAATTGGGATCGGTGACGATGGCCCGCCGCCCGACGCAATTGAAGGCGATTCCCTGGGCCGAGAGCCGCGCGGCCGAGGCGAGACAGACCGCCGCCCGCAACTGCCGCGGAAAGCGGGCCGCCCAATCGAGTACCTGCATGCCCCCCAGGCTGCCGCCGACCACCGCCAACAGCCGGTCAATTCCCAGGTGCCGCACCAATTGCGAGTGCACCTGCACCATGTCGCCCACGGTGAGGAACGGAAACCGCAATCCATACGGGCGACCGGTCTGGGGGTCGATGGCCCCCGGACCGGTGGTTCCCTGACAGCCCCCCAGCACATTCGCGCAGATCACGAAGTAGCGATTGGTGTCGAGCCCCTTGCCCGGGCCGACGAGTTCGTCCCACCACCCGGCCTTGCGATCGTCAGCCCGGCGGCGGCCCGCGACGTGGGCATCTCCCGTGAGGGCGTGGCAGACAAAAATCGCGTTGTCCCGCTGGGGAGACAGTTCTCCGTAGGTCTCGTAGGCCACCCGCACCGGACCAAGGGTGGCCCCATTCGCCAGGACGAGCTGGTGGGGAGCCGCGCACAGATACGTGTGCTCGGTCTGGACGATGCCGACCGAGGGGGCTCCATCGCGGGAGTTGTCCACCAATTCTTCCTCGGCGGCCGAGCCTGAGGAAGCTGGTGGCGAATCGGGTGAGGTCACAATGAAATCGCAAAGCCTGAAGGGAACCGGGCGCGACAGGTGGAGACCGTAAGGGAAAGTCTACACCAGTTCGAGGAACTGCGATACCCGCCGCTCGACCACATCGAGACTGCGATTCCAGAAGTCGGGAGCCGCGAGGTCGTACCCAAACGTCGACTTCACGGCGGCTTCGGTCTCCTGGCAGCCGGTGGCGATCAACAGGTCGCGGTACCGCTGCGGGAACGAGGCCCCCAGTTCGGGAGCCAGCGCGAACAGCCCGGTCGACAGCAGGAAGCCGAAGGTGTACGGGAAGTTGTAGAAGGGCAATCCCGAGATGTAGAAGTGCAGCTTCGACACCCAGAAATCGGGGTACCAACCGGCGGGATCGAGCGCGTCGAGATAGGTTTCTTTCTGGGCGGCCAGCATCAGTTCCGACAGCCGGGCGGTCGAGACCTCTCCCTCGCGCCGTTCCTGGTGGAAGCGGTCTTCGAACACAAACCGGGCGTGGATGTTCATGAGGTACGCGACCGCATCGCTGCACATGTGGTCGAGAATGCCCAGTTTTTCCCCCTTCGAACGGGAGTGCTGCAGGCGGTCTTCGGCCAGCACCGCTTCGGCGAATGTCGAAGCGGTCTCGGCCAGGTTCATCGGGTAATCCTGCAGGAACAGCGGCTGTTCCCGCAGCACCCACGAGTGGTAGGCATGCCCCAACTCGTGCGCCAGGGTCGAGACATTGTCGAAGCTGTTGGTGAAGGTCATGAAGACCCGCGACTCGCGCTTCGTCGGCAAGCCAGTGCAGAACGCCCCCTGCCGTTTCCCGGCGCGATTCTCGGCCTCGATCCACCGTTTGTCGTCGCACAGCTGGGCGAAGTCTCCCAGCTCGGGACTGAACGCGCGGAAGGCGCGAATCACCCCTTCCAGCCCGTCGTCGTACGAGATCCGCGGGCTCTCGCCCCCCTCCTGCGCCTGGGGGAGCGGGGCCTGCGTGTCGTACCAGCAGAGCCGGTCGAGCCCCAGCAGCTTCGCCTTGCCCGAGAGATAGGGCAACAGGCATTTCCGCCGCTCGGAGACCACCCGCCACATCGTCTCCAACGTCTCCCGCCGCAACCGGTTGCGATGCAGGGGGACATCCAGATGGTCTTTCAATCCCAGCCGGCGGTAGAGGGTCAACCGGGTCCCGGCGAGGTGATTGAGCGAGTCGGCACAACTGTCGGCAATGGTCTTCCAGGCCTTGTCGGCGGCGAAGAAGTTGTTTTCGCGAATGGAGCGTTCGGGGGAGTCGAACCGCACCTGGCTGGGGGATTTTTCGACCAACTGCCCCTTCTCCATGACGGTGATTCGCAGGTCTCCCGAGAGCCTGTCGAACAGCCGGCCCCAGGCATGAAGACCATCGACGGCGAGGTCGGCCGCCAGGGTCTCCTCCGGTTTGGGCAGCCGGAGCGAGGCGTTCTTGCAGCGCTGCTCGATGAAAAACCGGTTGGCCTGCAGCCAGGGGTTCGAGGCGATCCAGGCCTCGAGCTGAGCGGGGGCCGCCGACTGCAGGGCGAACTCGAGGCTGGTGGCGATTCGTTCCCGCAGGGGGTCGAGGGCCGAGAGTTTCGCTTCAACCTGTCGAAACGCCCGATTCCCGGCATCGGCTGCGGAATGGCAGCCGATGAACGAGCCGAGATCGCCGGCCAGCGACTCGACCCCCTCGTACTCGGGCAGCAACCGGGTCCAGGCAGCGTTGGCGGCCGGATCGGCGCCGATGGGCCCCAGGCGATCGGTTTCCTCGGCCAGCCGGGTCAGCCGGGCGCGGTAGTCGTCAACGATCTTGCCGAACTCGGGGCTCTCGGGAGGGGGGAGAATCGAGTCGAGGTCCCAGACCTGGGAATGTCGGGCGGAGTTCATGGAGACACACGCGGGAGGAAAGAGTGGGATCGGCCAGGGAAGACCCAGTCTGGGGTCGCCCCATGGACCAGTCTCGCAGATGTTACCGATTTCGGGGCTGCTGCAAACACTGCGACGACGGTGGGTTAACCGGCTGGGCCGCGATAGGGCAGAGCGGCCAGGAAAGCGGTCATTCGTCGCTGTCTTCGAGGTCTTCCGAAGAGTCTTCCTCGCCGGTGTCGACTGACTGGCCGTCGGTCCCCCGGCAGCGGATGCTGCGGGCGATCTTGAGGAAGGTGTCTTCGGTCCTCTCAAACTCCTGGTCGGTCCCCTGGAACAACAGCAGGCAGGTGAACCGGGGAGCGCGAAAGGCGCGAATGCGGGCCGAGTTGGTCAGTTCGAGGCAGAAGAACTCGAGGTCCCAGGAAATGGCGGGGCGGCGCCCCACCTGGGCCCTGGTGGGGTAGATGTCGAGTTCGGTGTACTCGTCGCGAAAGGCCTGCAGGGCCGCCTCGGCGACCTCCTCGGGATCGGGACGGTCCTGAAAGAGGCAGATGGTGAGGAACGACGTTCCCGGGCTGATGAGCGAGATGGTCACCTGGCCGGGTTCGAGATGTTCGGAGAGTTCCCAGCGCTCGGGGTAGGCAAGCGCAATCCCATGTTTCTTGTAGTGTGAGGCCATACGCGACGAGGAAAAGAGTGAATGGATCAGCGGGCGATTTGTGGCCCGTACGAGGAGTCACGACGAAGGGGCGGCACCATCGCCAGGGGGGTGCGATTTGGTCCCCCACTTCTGGGCCTGATCGCGTTGCTTGCGAAGTTGCTGAATCCCTTCCATGAGGTACTGCAGTCCGCGGGTGAGGTTCCTCAGGGCATCGCGGTGGCGGCGAGCCGCCAGGTCGGCCAGGGCCTGTTCGCGCACCGCCTGATAGTGGGCCCAGTCGACCAGCCAGCCATCTTCCTGGGCGGTCCGCTGCACAGTGGCCTGGAGGGTGGACAGGTCTGAGAGGAACTGGTTCGAGAGCCCACACGTCGCGGAACGGTACGGTCCTCCCTTGACCATCGAGGGAATCTGCGAGGCCAGTTCCTGCTCGCGGCGGCGCCGCCGCAGCCAGAGCAGCAGCAACACACCCAGGCAAACATTCGCGGCGGCCATCAGCAGGTGACCCGCCACTCCGTAATCGGTGGAGAGCAACAGCAGCCCCAGCAAAAACCCGCCGGCAATGCCTATCGCCCCCGCCAGTTCACCCGGGTGAAACCAGGCCCGTGTCGACACGGGGGACGCCGTCTCTGAAACCGGCGATTCCTCCGGACCTCCTCCCGGCCCCACGCGAGCGATCACGACGGTGATATTGTCGGGCCCACCTCGCAGGTTGGCGAGATTGACCAGGGCCCGGCACGCCTCGGCCGGAGTCAGGTTGGCGGCCAGCGCGCCGATCTCGGGATCGGGCACCTGCCCGGTCAGTCCATCGCTGCAAAGCAGGTAGACGTCGTGCGACTCGACGGTGTGCGGCCCCTCAACATCCACTTCGACCGAGGGGTTGGGGCCGAGCGAGCGGGTGATCACGTTGCGGGGTTCGGTCCGCAGAATCTCTTCCGGAGACATGACCCCCTGCCGCAACAGCTCCCATTGCAGGCTGTGATCGAATGTCAATTGATCGATGCGTCCCCGGCGGATGCGGTAGCAGCGGCTATCCCCCACATGCCCCACCACGGCTCCCTGGGGACCGAGGACCAGAGTCGTGCAGGTGGTGCCCATGCGGGTGAATTCGCGATTCAGTTCACCCCGTTCGAAGATGGCGGCGTTGCCCGTCTCGAGCGCCTTCTGCAGTGCCCCCTGGACCGATTCATCCGAGAGTTTGGTGTAGGCGTGGGGGACGGTGTCGGCGGCCATTTTGCTGGCCAGTTCACCCACGGCATGCCCCCCCATGCCATCGGCCACCAGAAACAAATGCCCATCCCGCTCCCACGATTCGGGATCGGGGGCGATCTGGATGCAGTACGAATCCTGGTTGTTGCGGCGGCGAAAGCCAATATCGCTCAACGCCGCAAAGGCAACCTTCTGCTCCCAGTGCATGACCTGAACGACCGGCCGAAGAGAAAACGCCGCGTCAAAGGGCGGCGGGAGAGCAGGACATGTCACAGCACGAGCAGCACCCCCGTCCCGTCAGGCCTGTCTCCGGAACCTGAGGTGTCGAGTCACCGAGGGTGCAATTCTTTCATGGGCCGGGGCTTGCGCCAAGCAACAACCCTCGGTGCCAGATTGTCGGCCGAATTGCCACTGCCCAGTGAAACCGTGGCGGGAACTGTTCCGACGGTTCAAGAACGTTTGAACGAGATACTCTGCGACTGTGTCAGCAGGACCTCGCACGAACGGAGTGCCGAGTTTGGCAACAGATTCCGGTCTGATCTTGCTTTTTCAGAATGAGCCACCAGCAGATGCATGAAAAGGTCGGCACCTTCCAGCCGCAGGAACCCCCGGGCGATTTGGAAAACGTCCTCGGCACCGTTCGCCAAACGGAGTCCCCGTGTGGTCATGGATCCGTCGCCAGCCACTCCGTACCAGCGTATGATCGCCCCACAGGCTCGTTCGCCCACACAACCGCGTCTGATCAACGGCTTCATTCGGTTCAAACCGTCCACCTTCCCATCCCTTCCGCCCCTCCCCACTCGCGTGGTGACTGCTTGACCTCCTCCTCCCGCTTTCTCGCCGAGCAAACCTTTTCCGTCGGTGCTGTCTCGCTGCGCGTCGCCACCACACCTCCCGGCGATCCCCCCCTGGTGCTGCTGCATGGGGTGACCCGCCGCTGGCAGTCGTTTTTGCCGGTGGTGGCCGATCTGGCGACC
>Ga0315902_10008952_pt1 | contig 13485 bp, 9 predicted proteins | sample LakEriMetagenome_9_FD_203523 | JGI IMG/M metagenome (GOLD analysis project Ga0315902, IMG submission 203523) | Freshwater fungal communities from buoy surface, Lake Erie, Ohio, United States - Buoy 12 MA117 | ecosystem: Environmental > Aquatic > Freshwater > Lake > Lake biofilm | place: USA... | reverse complement strand
CAGTCTGTTCTGCGCATTAATAAAAACAATGGAAATACCGTTTGGGATACATACAGGTTGGGTTATCAGAATGGAGCAGAATTAGCAATCTATGATTCTAAAATTTATGGGATAGTTAACGACATGGGGTCAATTAAGGTGGCTGCCTTTGATTCAAGTTCAGGACAACTACTTTATAAAACAGCTGCCTTAGACGGTGGGCTCGTTCAGCAACACGGTTTGTTTATTGGAAATAATGGAACAATTTATTTACCAAGATCGCAAAACAACCCAATCACCGATTATTTGTATTCATTCACGGATAACGGTTCTTCCTTCAATCTTAATTGGAGTTTACCAATCGATTACGTTCCTTTTTCATCTGGAGGCGTCGGAAATGATGGAAGCATCTATTCCTACAGTAGAAGTGGAAGGGTAATTCGAATTGATCCTTTATCCGGAACTGTATTAGATAGTTCTATAGTAGTTTTAAGCGGTAACGCTTCTTATCCTCGAATGACCATTGACGCTGCCGGAAGAGTTTTTGTTACAAACGGTGGCTTTTCCGATGGTAATTTTTATTCTTTCAATGCTGATTTGTCATTGAGGTGGCAAACGGCAATACCCAATGTTTACATTGGAGGACCTATCATTGGATGGGAAGGCACATTAGTTGTTTGCGGAACAGGATTGAATATTAGAGCATACAAAGGAGATTTACAAGCTTCTTTAGTTGAGAGTTCTTCTCAAAAACCAAATCTTAAAATAGCGTATTTTCCTAATTCTGTTAATGATTACCTTAACCTATCAATTTCTCCAGAACTCATAGGTGCAGATTATTGTGTAACAGATTTACATGGAAAAAAAGTTTTGTTCGGAAAACTGTCTTCTCTAAATTCGACACTTGATTTTACCATTTTTCCAATTGGTACATATCTATTGAAGGTTATAGGGAGCGAAGATCTAGTTTATCGAATTATCAAAGAATAATGTGTATGAATTTTTCAAGTTTTACTTAATTTTGAAATAGGATGAAAAAGTCAATTCTATCTATTGTCTTATTTTTTGCATTCTGTCAAGTGTTTTCTCAGGTTGTCATCAATGAAGTAATGGTTAAGCCATCTGGTGGGGATACGGATCAGGCTTTTCAGTCCATGTATAATTCAACAACTACATTTGGTTCGGAATACGTTGAAATTTACAACACGTCCTCATGTGAATCTATAGATATCAGTTGTTGGTCGATTGGAGGAATGGATGGTGGAACAAATGGAGGTGCTTTTTCGTTCCCATCAGGTACTGTTATTCCGCCATTAGGATTTATAACAATAGGAGGTCCGAATATTCCAAATATAACCTTCAACTTAAATCTCGCTGTAAATGCCGCTCAACTTTGGCGTTCAAATGCTAATCGTTGGCACTTACCGAATGGTGATGGTTGGTTGGCCTTGTATGATGCAACTGGAGTAGCGGTTGATGCCGTTTATTGGACTTTTGCTGCAAATGATCCTACAAAGTTAAATACTGATGCTACATTTACAACTGGAGCTCTTGAGCGAATCCCAAGCTGCTCTGGTGGAGGATTGGCTACCGCTTCGGCAATTCCAGGAATTGAATATATTTCTCAAATATCAGTTACTGGTCAATCTTTTGAGCGCACAACAGATGGAGGAACTACTTGGGCGGTTGCTACCGCAACTCCAAACAGTTGTAACGGTATTTGTACGACTTCTTCTGCATTTCAACTAAATGCTACTGTTACTCAACCAACATGTGGTAACAACAACGGATGTATTTCATTTGATCCCACACCAGCAGGAACCTACTTTTACACCTGGCCATTCCCATCGAATTTTACAGTTAATAGTGTTTGTAATCTTAGTCCAGGTTCTTACAATATTACGATTAACAGTGTAGATGGCTGTCCGAGAGATACTACAATTGTCTTGACAGATATTCCATGTGGAAACACCTGCGATCCCACTGGCAATTTAGTGATTTATTCAAATTACGATGGGGGTATTTTAACAATAAATGTGGACCAAAATATTCCCAATCTAAAGGTGGGAATCTGCACCTACGAGCCTATTCAGGTAGATTTCACCGGACCATTTGTAGGAAATATCACTCAGGTTATTTATGCTGGAATGAACTCCAATCAGAATAATAACAATTGTGGACTGGGTAACTTTACAACTTCTATCACCGGCGTTCCTGCAGGAATTGTGACAATCAGTCCACCGATGAATCCACCATCTGTAGGATATACTCCTGCTCATGGCAATGGCACAGGATCTTGGGGAGGCGGTGTTATTGGAGTTGCAGGTCTTTGCGATACGACCATCAATGCTGGAGGAGGAAATACTCCCGATGAGGTGGTCTTTTACTTTCTTAATGCGACTTCAGGAACACTCCTATATCATCAAACTCAATATGCTTGTTGGGTAAATGAAACACTTAACGTTTCAGCTGGTGGAAACTGCTGTATTCTTCCTCCTAATAATAATCCATGTCCACCGGTAACTGCCACATCAAGTCAAATCAATGTTACTTGTAACGGTGGTTCAGATGGATCTGCGACTGTTGTTCCTTCAGGTGGAACTTCATTCACGTATTCGTGGTCTCCTAGTGGCGGTTCAAATGCAACTGCGACAGGTTTATCTGCTGGAAATTACACGTGCACAATTACAAATGAATGTGGCAATTCAACAACACAATCATTTTCAATCACCGAAACAGTATCATATCAATTGAACGCAACGGTTATACAACCAACTTGTGGAAACAACAACGGATGTATTTATTTTGATCCATCTCCCGCTGGAACGTATTTTTACAGCTGGCCTTTTCCTACAATTATGATTGTGGATAGTATTTGTGACCTTGCTCCAGGATCTTATGATATCACAATAAATAATGTTGATGGCTGTCCGATTGATACGACGATCATATTAGCAAATAGTAATTCAATTACCATTGATGCAAATCCAGAAATATCGACTATTAATTTAGGAGATACTGTTGCATTAAACGTTACAGGTGGAATAACCTACACTTGGAATCCTTCGTCAAGTTTAACTTGTGACGACTGTCCAAATCCAGTTGCTCAACCATCCCAAAACACGATTTACATTGTAACTGGAACGGATACAGATGGATGTAGTGGTAGTGATACTGTTGTTGTAAATGTACTACCGTTGCCTCAACCAAACTTTGAATTCCCAAATGTTATTACCCCAAATTCAGATGGAACAAATGATGTTTTTGAAATACAAAATTTACCAGCAAATACAGAAGTTCTAATTTTAAACCGCTGGGGAAATGTCGTGTTTACGTCTGACAATTATCAAAATAATTGGGATGGTAAAGATAATTCAGGTAAGGAACTAGTAGATGGAGTCTACACCTACAAATTTAAAACCCAAGAAGGTAAGGTTGGACATGGTTTTGTTACTTTAATACGATAAATGGCATGCTTAATAATAAAAGGAAATTCATATTTGTAATACTTAGTTTGATTATTCAAAAGTCTTTAGTTTTTGGACAATTGCAAAACAATTATTGGAATTTTGGTTTCAATTGTATGGTAGATTTTTCTGGTCCACAACCCAACGGAACGATCACATCAGCTATATACAGTCCTGAACAATGCGCATCTGTTTCTAATGAGTTAACTGGTCAATTGCTTTTTTACACAGATGGAACAAGTGTTTGGACTCCAAATCATCAAACGATGCCAAATGGATTTAATTTATTTGGGGGAGCTTTCCAGTCATGTACGCAGGGACCAGTAATTGTACCCTTCCCGGAAGACCCAACTAAATATTACATTTTCACGATGGACGATCTAGAATATGATAATCCACCATTAGATAACGGTTTAAGATATACGGTGGTTGATATGACACTCAACAATGGATTGGGCGATGTTGATCCTTCGCAAAAAAACATTTTTCTTACTGACTTTTTATCTGAAAAAATGACCGTTGTGCGAAGTGAAGCCATTCGAGGTTATTGGGTAATCGTGCACAAAAAAGAAAGCAATCAATTTTTAGCTTACAAAGTAGATGGTTGTGGAGTAGATCCAAGCCCTGTTTCAAGCAATGTGGGAACGTTATTGTTAGGCGCTAATTCTAATTTTGACCCACGAATGCCATTTTATGGTTCGATGAAAGCGAATCGAGCAGGTAACAGAATTGCGATGCCTATTGATGATAGTAAATTAATTGATTTTTATTCATTTGATGCCGCAACTGGGCAATTATTTGATCCCATAACAGTGGAAGTAACAGACAATACACCTGGCTCACCTATTCGCAAATACGGATGTAGTTTTTCACCGGATGGCAGTATGTTTTATTATACCAACAACATATCAGTCTTTCAATTAAAATTAACAACTTATGACTCCATAAATATTGCCTCCTCACATACCTTAGTTGCCACACCGAGCGATCCAACTTTTCAAATCGAGGAAGGACAAGACGGAAAATTGTACGTGGCTATCGGAGGAAGTAATGTTTTGGATGCGATTAACTCGCCAAATAGTTCGTTTTGTGATTACACCAGTAATGCCGTTTCTCTTAATGGATTGTGCATGTTAGGTCTACCTGCACGCGTTCACGAACGAAATTTTTCAAGTCCAACCATTACTTATTCTCCCGACTCATGTTTGCAAAGTAATATCGCATTTTCGATTGCCTCTAGTTTGCCTATCAATCAAATAAGTTGGAATTTTGGTGACCCAAATTCAGGAGCAAGTAATACCTCAACATCCATAAATCCAACCCATGAGTTTTCTGATTTAGCTTCTTATCAAATCACCGCCATCGTTGAATTCAATTGTTATACAGATACGATTACCCAAAATATAACCTTGTTTGATTGTCCCGATACGGTAACCCCCACCCTACCTTTTGAATTCCCGAATGTAATTACTCCAAATTCGGATGGAGCCAATGATTTCTTTGAAATCGAAAACTTACCTCAAAATACGGAAGTAATAATTGTAAATCGCTGGGGAAATATCGTTTTTTCCTCAACTAATTATCAGAACAATTGGAATGGTAAAGACAATTCGGGAAAAGAGCTCGTTAATGGAGTTTATACCTATTACTACAAAACGAAAGATGGCAAAACGGGACATGGTTTTGTACATTTAATAAAATAACCAACAACAATCTAAATTAGAATTTGACCACTTTTCATAATTTCAAGGCATTACGAGTTATAAGAATAAATTTTTTAATTTTTTCTTTTCTGGTTTTTGTTTCTTCGGTTTTTGCTCAAGGTGCGGATTGCAGCTCTGCTACGCAAATTAATTCAGTGTCGAATTATTGTTCAGGAAATGCTTTTTTTACCAATGTCGGATCAACAGCAAGTGCTAACGGATTACCAACATGTTGGTCTGCAACGGCAACAGAAGATATCTGGTTTTCATTTACATCTTTAGGAACTGATGTATTGATTTCTGCAAGTGGCACGGGTGGTGGTGGATCCATGTCCCAACCAAGAATCGCATTATATTCTGGGACTTGTGTAGGAACATTGACTGAATTAAATTGCGCAAATGGAACAGTAGGTTTTGGTACGACTCAACTTTATGAAGGTGCCTTGATGATTGGAAACACCTATTACATCCGCATTTCAACAACACAGGCAAATGAAGGAACATTTGAATTATGTATCAACAGCTATACCCCGTCAGCAAATCCTGGTGCAGATTGCGGTGGAGCGTCTTTTTTATGTAATCAAAATCCAGTTAGTGTTGCTAGCTTAGGAGGAGGAGGAGCATTTAATGATGAGCCCGAGCCTGGAACGTGTTTAGATATGCCCGGTGCTGATGAATCAAATTCTTCTTGGTTTTATTGGACTTGCGGAACAAGTGGTCCTTTAACTTTTGACATAACGCCTGTAAATCCTACTGATGATATCGACTTCATTTTTTATCAGTTAAATTCTGAAAACCCCTGTGGAACAAGGACTCCAGTTAGATGTTGTGCAAGTTCATGTTTAAATTCTACTGGATCTACTGGAATGAGTTTAACCGACACAGACCCAAATGAATTACCCGGATGTCAAGTATTTGACAATGCATACATACAAAGTATTAATATGGTAGCTGGAACGAGTTATGCTTTACTCGTAAATAACTTTTCTGCTAATACTGGTTTTACACTTACATTCAATGCAAATAATCCCAATGGAGGCACATTTGTCGGACCTAATCCGCAAATATCTTCAAGTTCTTTAACGATATGTGCTGGAGGAACTGTTGTGTATGATGCCTTGTTATCACAAAATTGTTCTAACGTAAGTTGGAATTTTACTCAAAATGCTACCCCCAGCTTAGCACCCGGTTTTGGTCCTCATACGGTTACTTACGCAAATCCTGGGAATTTTACAGCAATCCTTAACGGAATTGATCAAAATGGCTGCCAATCAGTTGACTTTGTTAATGTATCTGTTAATGCTACCGTTCAAGTTAATATTCCTCCATTTGATACAATATGCAGTGGAACCGCTTTTAATCAATCGATTTCATCTGTTCCTGCAGGAGCATCTTTTACGTATTCAACCAATTCTAATCCCAATATTTCGGGAGCAACAAATGGAACAGGTTCAACCATCAATCAACAATTAACAAATTCTTCGGCAGTCAATCAGAACATCACATATTATGTAAATGCAAGTTTAAATAGTTGCTCTAATTTAGACAGTTGCATCGTAACGGTTCGTCCGCTTATTGATCCACTTTTCACTCCGATGGGACCATATTGCCTGGGATTTTCTCCCACTCCTATTCTCCCAAGTCAATCCTTGGAGGGGATTACAGGAAATTGGAATCCTTCTAGTATCAATACACAACAACTGGGTAATTCCACCTACAATTTCACTCCAAATGTAAATCAATGTGCTGATAACGCTACCATGGATATTCAAATTTCACCAAATCCAAATGTTTCATTTTCTGCCGTTAATTTACTTGCTTGTTCTCCTTTGCAGGGAATATTAACAACACAATCAATTCCTAATGTTACCTACGAATGGTTCATTAATGGTCAAGCTGCAGGTAATACATCAACGATTGATTACGATTTATCAAATCCAGGTTGTTACGATGTAGAATTGCAAGTTGATGTAAGCGGTTGTACCGCAACCTCAATCCTAAATGACTACTTGTGTGTCGAAGCGGAACCAATTGCCTCGTTTACCTTTATTCCGGGTGAATTTTCAGCACCTTCTGAAAACGTGCAATTTTATAATTCAACTCAAGGAAATAATACGTATTATTGGAATTATGGCGATGGGAATTTTAGTTCTCAGATTGAGGAACTTCACCAATATACAAATACCGCTCAAGGATTTTTCATTACACTAACTGCTACATCTCCGGCTGGATGCATTGATTCAGTAACTCAGTTTATTGGCTATGAAGAGCAACTTGTTTACTATATTCCAAACACGTTCACGCCAGACCAAGATGAGCACAATCAATTGTGGAAACCGATTTTTACAAGTGGGTTTGATCCGTTTAATTTTCACGTTTCAATTTTCAATCGTTGGGGAGAGTTAATTTGGGAATCGTATGACCACACTATGGGTTGGGACGGTACTTATAATAAAGTTATTGCTGTTCCGGAAGGAACCTATACTTGGGTCATCGATTTTGAAGTGAAAAACGTTGATGATAAGAAAAGAATCACGGGTTCAGTGAATGTATTGCGTTAAACCTTCTCATTGTTATGATTTATAAGGGTATCTATTTTTTAATATTTGGGATATCAAGGTGAAATACGGAATGAGTGAAAGGAAAATTGTGTTGAAATAGATGAAGACAAAATAAATGGACAATGAGTAAAAATGAATTAATTCAACGATTGAATAAAACCTATAAAATGGAAAGGTCGCATGCGTTTTTTACTTTTCCTGCGATTGCAATTTATCTTCTTTTTAATCACTCACTAGTAGATATCCTCTTTCTGTTATACGGATTGATTCTTTGTATTTTTATCTTATTCCAAGGCCAACATTATTTTAAGTTAAAACTCAAAAGTCTTCATGGTAATTCATTTGATCAAAAAAAGAACCTATTGTTTTTCAGAAAATCAAAAAAAGTGAATTTGATCTTAATTGGTTTAATACCTTTTGTTTTCGTCATTCAGTTATTCATAACCAACTGGATTATAAAAGCCGACAACTTATTGATTTGGGCTGTTTTTGCAAACGTCTTTGGTATTCTTGAACACGTCAATTATTACAACCGACAACTTATGATTGACAATACTCAGGATCTTAACTATGTAATTAGGAATAGAAAACTGAAAATTGCAAGCTTAGCGAAAGACTTATCTGAAAATGAAATTTAACAACCCTGAATTTAAAGTCTTGGGACACGAAATGAAAGAAATTTCCATTGGTTCGAAAATTGATAAATTTGGGTTGAGATAACTATCCTTCGCATGAAAAAAGCAATCATAATTGGTGCAACATCAGGAATAGGTGAAGGTCTTGCCAAAATTTTGACTAAAAACAACTATAAAGTTGGAATTACAGGCCGAAGAACGGAACTCCTTGAAGCATTAAAAGCCCAAAAACCAAATGACTATTTCATCAGTTCGTTTGATATTTCAAATACGCAGATTATTGATGAGAAATTGAAAACTTTGGTTTCCAAATTAGGTGGTCTTGATCTTTTGATTCTTAGTTCGGGAACGGGTGATTTAAATGAGACATTGGATTTTAGCATCGAGAAACGTACCATCGATACGAATATACTTGGTTTCACGTATGTTGCAGATTGGGCATTTAACTATTTTGAAAAACAGCAATCTGGTCATTTAGTCGCAATTAGTTCCATCGCCGGTCTGCGCGGAAATGGGGTTGCTCCCTCATACAATGCTTCAAAAGCCTATCAGATAAATTACCTAGAAGGATTGCGTCAAAAAGCTTCTAAACTAAAATCAAAAATTATTGTCACTGATATTCGTCCCGGTTTTGTAGACACCGCAATGGCAAAAGGCGAAGGTCAATTTTGGGTTGCCTCCGTGAATAAAGCATCGGAACAAATTTTTAAAGCCATTCAAAAGAAGAAGAAAGTCGTTTATGTAACGAAACGCTGGCGACTAATTGCGACAATATTAAAGCGAATACCGAGATCAATTTATGACAAAATGTAATGACAGAAAAGAACAACGACCCGCTAACATAATTTAGGCAACAATAACTTTCCAGTGATTACCAAAATCAAATACGAATTTTCAGCGAGGATCTGGCAACATTCAGCTCCAGGTGGATGGTATTTTGTATCTCTTCCTGTAGAATTGAGTAATGAAATAAGAGAAACTGTAAAGTGGCAAGAAGAAGGTTGGGGACGTCTAAAAGTAAGTGCAAAAATTGGAAATTCAGAATGGAATACCGCCATTTGGTTCGATACAAAACATCATACCTATTTACTACCCATAAAAGCTGAAATTAGAAGGAAAGAAAAGATAGAATTGAATCAAATGTTAGACCTATCAATATGTTTATTATCCTGTCAATTTGTAGAACTAAATTTAAGCTATAACGTAACTTCGTTCATTTTTGATATGGCTGATGCAATTGATACATTTCTAAACTCTGTCAAATCACTTTGCCCCAAAGTAACAAAGGCCGAATTAGCCTATTTGGAAAGTGGCTTAACCGTCAGAGAACTAAAAGCAAAGAAATTAATCATTTACCTTGTTCATAAATAACCACAACTCAACTACCAATTTATACCCTTCCAAAAAGTTAGAAATTTGATCTTTCCCCGCTACAAAGAAAACCTGAGTCTTATGGCTCATGTTTTTTTTTATTGGATGAAACTGAATCAAAGCACTGGTTTTATAAGTTGTTACTTTTTCTATTTTTTTCGTAACTTTGATTGAATGTCAAATTCATTAATAAATCACCTTTATGCAATCATTTCAGGAAAGAGCGAAGTTAGGAATAGAAAAATTATCCAAACAATTGCCAACTACCTTAGAGAAAGCCAGAGAACAAGCACAGCGCCTAAAGGATCAAAGCTCTACAAAGAGCAAGAAAAGCAGAAATTAGAGTCGTGTATCTCTAATAATCAATTATGGGTTAATGAAATTGATTTCAATTAATACTTAGTGAAGGTGCAGAACAGAAGGTTTATTTAAATAACCAAAAATCTGTAATCAAATTAAATGATTCTATTTATTATAATTCTTGGGGAGATTATTTTCATAACTTACTCTTGCACAATACTTTTTTTGAAGATATGGCCTATCAATTAAGTGGCTTTCACACTGAAAATGACAATTTATTTGCATTAATCGAACAACCCTTTGTTAAAATCACATGTAACACAGATTAAAATCATATTAAAGCGATTCTTTCCAGTAAAGGTTTTACAAATTCCAAAAACCAGGATTATTATTGAGAATTATTTTTTACTTTTGATTCAAATCTTAAACTACTTTTGATGAAATTTTTTTTCACTCTTTTTTTAACTATCAATCTATTCTCCTTTGGTCAGAAAAGATACGATTATTTCAACTCAGATGTAGTTGAATCTAAAGGATTAATGCTTGTTTCCAAGGGGGGAGAACCACTCACAGGTATTGTTTTTGGAAAATACGATAATGGTCAATTACAATTTGAAGGAAGCTATATGGATGGAATGAAAAATGGATTACACCAACGTTGGTATAAAAACGGTCAGCCCGATAATGAAACCCATTACAAGGATAATTTACTTGATGGAATAAAGAAATGTTGGAATAAAAAAGGACAACTTACTTCGGAGGTTGAATACAAAAAAGGAAAACAAGATGGTTTTGAAAAGTTATATTATGACAATGGGAAATTATGGTGGGAAGATTATTATAAAAATGGTAAAAAGGATGGTGTTTCAAAACACTATTCTTATGAAACTGGTGAATTAATTAGTGAAGATGTATATAAAAACGGAAAAAAAGTAAAAAATAAGTAGACACCATTTTCTAATTACTTCATTTCTAATAATCCAACTTGAGTCATAATAAATAAGGTTTTTTATAGGACTAGTCAAAACTGATTCAAGCCAAGGGTTTTTCTTGATTATTTTCATAACTTACTTTTACACAATACTTTTTTTGAAGATACGGCCTATCAGTTAAATGGCTTTCACACTGAAAATGACAATTTATTTGCAGTAGTTGAACAACCATTTGTTGAGGTAACTTCTACAACGAATCTCGAACATATTAAAGAATTTCTACTTAGAAATGGGTTCTCAAACACCAGAAATAACGACTATTATAATCGAGAATTAGGATTGATTCTAGAAGATCTTCACGATGAAAATGTGTTAACAAAGGATGGTCTTCTTTTTTTCATCGATACGGTGTTTTATTTGACTGATGAATTTTGGATTGATTTTAACAACCTGGATAAACTTTAATCTTTTGAGTTAATTACTAGATTCACTTTGTTCCAACCCTTCCCGTATCATGCTTTGTCTTGACCGAGCGAAGACTCATCAGTTAAATTAATTGGTGAGTCTTTCTTTTGTTCTTCTATATCCCTTGATAAATCTGGGTTATCTGAAAAATCACCTGAATATTCGAGGTTCGATAGCAAAATACTCTTTTCTAATTAAAAAGTAAATATTCGAATTCATAATTATTTACTTTAAAAAATTTCACAACACAATCAACCTTTTTCTCGTTTCTTACATCATATTAAATTAAACTACTTGTTTTTGAGTGAAGAAGAGGTAATAAGGGCGTGTATTGCAGGAAACCAAAGAGCTTGTCGTGAGTTGTATGAACTCCACAAGAATTGGTTGTATGCCATTTGTCTTCGTTATCATCAAAATCAAACGGATGCGCAGGACAGTTTACAAGAAAGTTTTATTTTGATCTATAAAAATCTTTCATCCTACGAAGGTAAAGGCAGTTTCAAAGGTTGGATGCGCATGATAACGGTTCGATGTATTCTTGCAAGTTTTAGAAAAAAGAAAAAAATGGCTGAGACAGATCTAGGGAATATCCAAGATCCTGTTAATCTGGATTTTCTTCAAGAATTGGATTTGGATGAATTAAAGTTTTTAATAGACAAACTTCCTCCTGGACGTAAACACATATTTATGGCTCATGCCGTAGACGGGTTTTCACATAAAGAAATCGCTGAAATACTAAATGTATCCGAGGGGACCTCAAAATCGCAATTTTTTCATGCTCGTAGAGAGCTGAGACAAGCTTTAGAAAATAATATTGTTATCGCTAAAAAGATTCAACATGAAAGATAACTCATTTCATAATGACGAAAATTGGAAAGGTTCCCTTTCTGATAAGTTTGATTCGGAGAATATTGCAGCTCCAGACCAAGCGTGGAATCAAATTGAAGGTGAACTTTTTCCAAAAAAGAAACGCCGATTTGCTGCATTTTGGTTTTTGATGGCTGGCTTATTCATCGGCGGTTTCCTTTTCATTTATTTGAATTCTGGAAATGAAAAGATAAAAAACCAACCTATTTTAAGTTCGGAAAAAGAAATGCCGAAAGAGAATGAAAAACAAAAGGGACGTCAAAAAGAGAGTGAAAAACAGAGAAAGAAGGATAAAGAAATTGAGATCAGTGACAAGAACGAAAATAGTATAGATAAGAAAAATCAGCAATTTCAAAACACCTCAAATAAAAAACCACAGAAAGTACTTTCGGGAAGTTTTAAGTTCGCTGAAAACAACTTGTCTAATAACTCAAAATCTACGAAAAACAAGAAAAATCGGGCAAACGAAACCAAAATATCGACTCTTTCAACTAATTCTACTTCATCGGAAGATCAACTTGTTTTGCAAGAAGAAAAGAATGACCAACAAGATAACCTAATACCTTCCAAATCAATAAATAGTGGGTTGACTGCAATGGATTCGATACTCTACCTCAAACCATTCCCAATATTGCCCTTGAATATTGCACTTTCACCCGAACTAAAATTAGTCGTAAAAGAAGATTTAGAAACGACATTCAACCCTTATTTTTCCTTTCAAATAGCTCCATTGATTGGAAGAAATATTAGAATAATTTCAGGAACTTTCAATTCAGATAGTCCTACATCAAGTGCTTTGGGTGAAAGAAGGATCGCATTGAGAAAATACGGGTTCTATACAGGAATCAACTATCACTTCACGAATCAATTTTCAATCAATACGGGTTTTCAAATGGCATCGGGCGACGTGCAATCTCGCTGGTTTTTCAAGTATTTGTATGTAGAACCGAATTCAAATGAGTTGAGACTTTCAACAAATTCCGGTGAAGCAACTACCTCTGATCCAACGTTGATTCAGAGTATCACGAACGGTAATACAGATATTTATAAATTGAGAATCAATCATTCGTTTGTTTTGTATTCGCTACCACTTGGAATTACGTATCGTTTTACTCAGAAAAGAGTTTCACCCTATTTCAAAACTGGCATTAATGCAGAATTCTTTGGAAAAAGAACCTTGAGTATTGATGTAGAAGAAAATAATA
>Ga0315902_10008950_pt1 | contig 13486 bp, 17 predicted proteins | sample LakEriMetagenome_9_FD_203523 | JGI IMG/M metagenome (GOLD analysis project Ga0315902, IMG submission 203523) | Freshwater fungal communities from buoy surface, Lake Erie, Ohio, United States - Buoy 12 MA117 | ecosystem: Environmental > Aquatic > Freshwater > Lake > Lake biofilm | place: USA... | reverse complement strand
TCGCCGTGACGAAGAACGGCGTGAAGATCCTGGGCATCCCCAACCTGCCCGGCCGCATCGCCGCCGACGCCTCGGCCCTCTACGCCCGCAACCTGATGGCCTTCGCCGGCCTGCTGCTCGACAAGGATGGCAAGCTGGCCCCCGACTTCGAGGACGAGATCCTCAAGGCGGCGCTGGTGACGAAGGACGGGGCGATCGTCCATGAACAGTTGAAGACGGCGCCCTCCTCCGCCAAGGCTTCCGCCTCCGCCAAGGCTTCGGCGGACAAGCCGGCGGCCGCGAAGCCCGCTCCCGCGAAAGTCGCGGCCAAGCCCGCCCCGACGGCCGCCGCCGCCAAGGCGCCGGTGAAGGCTGCTCCGAAGCCGGCGGCCAAAGCCGCTGCGAAACCCGCCGCCGCCCCGAAGGCGCCGGCCAAGCCTGCACCCAAAGCGGCCGCCAAGGCCGCTCCCGCCAAAGCCAAGGCCCCGGCCAAGCCGGCCGCCAAGCCCGCTCCGAAGAAGAAGTAGAGGTCACTGACATGGACGCTGTCGATCCCACCGTCTTCCGTCTGGCCATCTTCGTGCTGGCCATCTTCGTCGGCTACTACGTGGTCTGGAGTGTCACGCCGGCGCTGCACACGCCGCTGATGGCCGTCACCAACGCCATCTCCTCTGTGATCATCGTGGGGGCCCTGCTGGCCGCCGCCGCGAGCGGCGTGGGCGAAGCCGCGCCGACAACCAACGTCTGGATCTCCAAGGGCGCCGGCGCCCTGGCCGCCGCCTTCGCGGCCGTGAACATCTTCGGCGGCTTCCTCGTCACCCAGCGCATGCTGGCCATGTACAAGAAGAAGGACCCTGCGAAGGGCAAGAGCGGGCATTGAGCGCGCGTTCGGGGGAAATCAGATCATGAACGCCAACATCGCCGCCCTGCTCTACATCGCCTCGGGCGTTCTCTTCATCCTGGCGCTGCGCGGGCTTTCCAGCCCGGTGACCAGCCAGGCGGGCAACCGCAACGGCATGATCGGCATGGCCATCGCCGTGGGCGTCACGCTGGCCACCCTGTGGGGTGACGGAAAGCTCGACGTCATCACGCTGGGCCTGATCGCCGGCGGCGTCGCCATCGGCGGCATCGCCGGGGCGGTGATCGCCCGCAAGGTCGCCATGACCTCGATGCCGCAGCTGGTCGCCGCCTTCCACAGCCTGGTCGGCATGGCCGCCTGCCTTGTGGCCGTGGCCGCCATCTACACCCCCGCCGCCTACGGCATCGCCGACGAGGCGACCGGCCATATTCACCTGCAGTCGCTGATCGAACTGGCCGTGGGCCTGGCCATCGGCGCGGTGACCTTCACCGGCTCGGTGATCGCCTTCGCCAAGCTGAACGGCAACATGAGCGGCGCGCCGATCCTGCTGCCCGCCCGCCACCTGCTGAACCTCGCCATCCTGGCCGGCATCGTGGTGCTGACCGTCATCCTGGTGATGAGCGGCGGCACGGCCATCTGGGCCTTCTGGGCCATCTTCGCGCTCAGCCTGCTGATCGGCGTGACCCTGATCATCCCGATCGGCGGCGCCGACATGCCGGTCGTGGTGTCGATGCTGAACAGCTACTCCGGCTGGGCGGCGGCGGCGCTGGGCTTCACGCTCGAGAACGTCACCCTGATCATCACCGGCGCCCTGGTCGGCAGCTCCGGCGCCATCCTCAGCTACATCATGTGCAAGGGGATGAACCGCAGCTTCGTCTCGGTGATCCTCGGCGGCTTCGGCGCCGACGACAGCGCAGCGGCGGCGGGCGGCAAGGTCGAGACCCGTCCCGTGAAGACGGGCAGCGCCGAGGACGCGGCCTTCATCATGAAGAACGCCTCCAAGGTGATCATCGTCCCCGGCTACGGCATGGCCGTCAGCCAGGCCCAGCACGCCCTGCGCGAGATGGCCGACAAGCTGAAGGAAGAGGGCGTGGAGGTGAAGTACGCCATCCACCCCGTCGCCGGCCGCATGCCGGGCCACATGAACGTGCTGCTGGCCGAGGCCAACGTGCCCTATGACGAGGTCTTCGAGCTCGAGGACATAAACGCCGAGTTCCCGACCGCCGACGTCGCCTTCGTCATCGGCGCCAACGACGTCACCAACCCGGCCGCCAAGACCGACACCACCAGCGCCATCTACGGCATGCCGATCCTCGACGTGGAGAAGGCCCGGACGGTGCTGTTCGTGAAGCGCGGCATGAGCTCGGGCTACGCCGGCGTCGAGAACGAGCTGTTCTTCCGCGACAACACCATGATGCTGTTCGCCGACGCCAAGAAGATGGTCGAGGGGATCGTCAAGAACCTCTAGCCTGAGGCTCCATGGGTCCCGCGCGGAGGTTTGGAATGAAGCTTACCAGGGCTGGGCGAGCGACTTTGGCGGCTGTCGCCGTGCTGGCGATCGGCGCTCTTGGCGCCTGCGCTTCTCAGCCTGCCGGCGCCGCGGGGACGCCAGCGTTCTGGTCGGGCCTCTGGCATGGCATCGTCGCGCCGATCGCCTTCATTGTCAGCCTCTTCAATGACGATGTCCGCATGTACGCCTTTCCCAACGCTGGACGCTGGTATGACTTCGGCTTCCTGATCGGGATCTCGGCCTGGGGCGGCGGCGCGGCGGCGAGCCGCTAGGCTGCGGAGCGGCCCGAAATCATGCTCCGCCAAGCGATCAATGGCGGGTTTCGCGCCGCCCTACGCCGCCGCTCCCTGTTCCTTGAGGAGCCCCGCAGCTTCCAGTTTCATCCGGGCGTTCGTCGGATCAATGTCGCAGCCATTCGGCCAGGTCGGCACACCCATCTCGAGGAACACGCGGGCGAAGTAGGCCTCATCGACCAGCGGCTGGACCACCTCGCCGCCGGACAGCACGAACTCACTGATATCGGCGATGCCGCTCGACCCGTCTGAAAACGTGAGATCCAGCCTGTAGCCAGGAAGCGCCCTAACCCGGCGCGCCTTTACGAGCTTGAAGGTCATTCCTGATCCAGTCCCGGGATCTTGAGGGTCGGCTTCATGTTGTAAGCCCGATCCCAGTTTTCGGCCAACGCCGCTTGATTGAGCAAGATCCATTGTTTGACCCGCCGTGTCGCCGCTCTCGGGATCTTCCCGGCCAAGGCCTCGCCACTTCGCAGATCAAAGATGGCTTCCCTGTCGCCATACTCCGCGTGGAGATGGGGTGGGTTGTGGTCATCAAAATTGATCCGGATGACGATCCCGAAAAACACAGAGATGATCGGCATGGACATGAGCGCCGCGATTTCCTCGGCGCTATATATACACGCAATCTGTACCAATACAACCTATAAGGTATTTCCATGCCTGCCGAACCCAAGACCAAGCCCACGGACGCCTCCGTCGAGGCCTTTCTCGACGCCGTCGAGAACCCGATCCGCCGAGAGGACGGCAAGGTGATCGCGAAGCTGCTCGCCGAGGTCACCGGCGAGAAGCCGGTCCTGTGGGGGGGCAGCATCATCGGCTACGGCAGCTACAAGGGGCCCACCGGCGACTGGCCGATCGTCGGCTTTTCGCCGCGCAAGGCCAACATGGTGCTCTACGTCCTGAGCGGCGTCGCCGAGGAGCTGGACCTGCTGGATCGGCTCGGCCCGCACAAGACCGGCAAGTCCTGTCTCTACATCGGCAAGCTGTCGGGCGTGGACCTGGGCGTGCTGCGAAAGCTGGCCGAGCTGAGCGTCTCGATCATGCGGGACAGATACCCGGCCTGACGTCGCCGCTTCCTTGAACCGGATCTCAACGAGTCCGTCCTACGGGATGCGACGAGGTCCCGATCACGCCCAAGCCGTAGTGCCCCGGCGGGCGGGTGCGTCGGTCGTGGACGGCTACCCAGGACAGAAACGCGAAACCAACACCAGAATGCAGTCTGCCCCTGAGGTTGAATCTTAACCTTCGCCCGAGTAGATAGCCGCGCTCCCGGACACACTATCGCCAGGATGGGTCAGCATATCGGGCCCCTGTTCATCCCCGAACGTCGAAGCTTGTGCACCAGACCTGTTCGCATCCTGCATAAAGCTCGACAGCGCTATACGAGGCCGATCATTGTTCGGTGAATTGCTTTCCCGTGAGACCCGCTTGCCGCCGATCCTTGGCGTTGGGCTCGCGGCTCTGCTGATGGGCTCGGTCGCCGTCGCGACCGCCCAGGCCAGCCTGCCGTCCCGTGAGGAGCGTATGGCGGCAGAGAAGGCCGCCGTGATCGAGGCGCGCGCCGCCGACGCCGCAGCGATCGAACAGGCGGGCTTGCCGAGGTTCTTCTTCGTCTCTCCCCTGGCCGGCCACGCGGTCAATTCGCCGTTCGGTCTGCGCAAGATGCCCTGGGAGGAAGGCGGCCGCCTTCACGAGGGCGTCGACATCGCCGCGCCGGCCGGCTCGGCGGTGCGGGCCACGATGGGCGGCGTCGTCCTGCGACGTGGCGTGGACGGCGGCTATGGCCGCTTCATCGAGATTCGCCACGCAGGCGGGCTGACCTCCCTGTACGCCCATCTCGGCCGCACGGCGCCGTTGAAGGCCGGGACCGTGGTCAAGCCGGGCCAGGTTGTCGGCTATGTCGGCTCCAGCGGCCGCTCCACCGGCGCGCACCTGCATTTCGAGATCCGCTACGACGGCAAGCCGCTCAATCCGGTGGTCTTTCTTGGCCGTGCCTTCAGGTCCGAAGCGGACCTGCCGCTGGCCCTTGCGTCACAGTTCCCGCGTCGCGTCCGGGTGGCCCAGGTGTCCAGTTGGCCGGAGCAGGTCCTGGCGCGCAAGACGAAGGCTGCGGACAAACAGGTCGTGGCGGTCGCCACCGTCGACGGCCGGGTTCGGGCGGTGATCAAGCCCGCCCCGCTGATGCTCGGCCCGAACGTGGATGGAGCGACGACGACGTCCCGCTCCCCCTCGCCCGCGGGAAGCCCGGCAGGGATATCTTCCGGCGAAGTCGCCTCGACCGCAGGCTAGACGTCAGCCGGCCCGGGCGAAGAGCCGGTCCGCCAGCCAGCCCGCCGCGATGATGCCGCCCAGGCCAGCGACCGCCATCCATAGCGGATGCGGCAGCATGAACAGCACCAGCACCGTCGCCGCGAAGATCAACGCCGCAGGAATGATGCCCGCGATCCGCCGTCGGTCGGACATCAGCAGGGCGACCATGGAGCCGGTGTAGGCGCCGAGGATCCAGGCGACGACCACGGTGACAAGGCCGCCGATTGGCATCGCGGCCAGAAAGGCGGCGGCCGCGGCCTTGTCCTTCAGGTCCAGCTCCGTCGCGACCGGCCAGATCAGCTGGCCGACGTGTTCCACGGCGTAGATCACAACAAAGCCGCTGATGATCCCGATGATCACGCCCAGCACCGAACGCAGCATTTAAAGCCTCCTCCGCTCTTCCCGCGCCGCGAACCTTCACTAGATTGGGTTCATGCTCAAGCTCGTCCCGAGGGCGGCGGCGGGTCTGACCCTCGCTCTGCTCTGTTTCATCGCCATCGGAGGCCTCATGTCCGCCGCCAGCCAGCCGCCGGCGCGCGGCAGCATGATCGACATCGGCGGCCGGTCGCTGAATCTCGTCTGCCTCGGCCCGACGGGCGGGGGGCCAGTCGTGGTCATGGAGGCGGGAGCCTTTGGCCTGTCGGCGGACTGGGGCGCAGTTCAGGTCCGTCTCGCGGCGCGTGGCATCCGGTCGTGCGCCTATGACCGCGCCGGCCTGGGACGGTCCGATCCGGGGCCGAACCCCAGGGATGGCGTCGCCGTGGCGAGTGACTTCGAAGCCATGCTGGCCGCCTCGGGTGAGCCGGGCCCCTACATCTACGTCGGTCACTCGATGGCCGGCCTCTACGCGCGCCTGTTCGCCGGGCGCAATCCGGACAAGGTCGTCGGCCTCGTGCTGGTCGATGCCGCTACGCCGGCGGCCGCCGATCTGCCGATCGCCAGCAAATGGATCGGTCGCTTCGCCGCGGCCTCGCGGGTCGCCGGCTGGGGGGCCTCGATCGGCCTGTTCAAGCCGGTCTCGCCCTGGATGGGCGACCGCATCGGCCTGCCCTCCGAGGCGGCGCGCGACAAGCGGCGCGCCTTTGCCTCCGGCGCGCACAACCGCTGGGCCGCGCGGGAGGTCGAACAATGGCTGGCCGCCTCCAAGCAGGCCGGGGCGCTGCCGCCCTACGATCCGGCCCTGCCGGTCGCCGTGATCACCGCCGGCTCTGAGGCCGGTCGCGAACAATGGAAGTCGGTTCAGACCGCCCCGGCCCGCGCCTCGACCCGTGGCTACATTCGTCACGTGGACGGAGCAGGCCACGCTACCCTGCTCGGCGAAGGCTTCGCGGACGAAATCGTGAAGGCCGTGCTCTTCGTGCGCGGTGACGGCCCGGCTACTCAGTAGATCACGGCATTGATTCGGGGTGGGTATGGACGCGGCGCTGCAGCTCGAAGGGGTGACCAAGCGCTACGGCGCCTTCACCGCCGTGGACGACCTCTCCTTCTCCGCGCGGCGGGGCAAGATCCTCGGCTTCCTCGGGCCCAACGGGGCGGGCAAGACCTCTTCGATCCGCATGGTGCTGGGTCTGGTGGCGCCGACCGCCGGTCGTATCGACGTGCTGGGCGCGCCGGACGCCCGTTCCGTGCGCGAGCGGATCGGCTTCCTGCCCGAGGAGCGCGGACTCTACCGCCGTATGACGCCGCTGGACGCCATCGTCTTCCTTGGCGGTTTGAAGGGCGTGCCGCGGGCCGAGTGCCGCAGGCGCGCGCTGGCCTTGCTCGAGGCCCAGGGCCTCGGCGACGCCGCCCGCCGCCAGATCCGCAATCTGTCCAAGGGCATGGCCCAGAAGGTCCAGCTGATCAGCGCCATCGTCCACGAGCCGGAGCTGGTCATCCTCGACGAACCCTTCAGCGGCCTTGATCCGGTCAACCAGCTGTCGCTGGAGACCGTGATCCGCGACCTCGCCGCGCGGGGCGCCACGGTGGTGTTCTCCACCCATGTCATGCAGCACGCCGAGCGGCTCTGCGACCACGTCGTCCTGCTGGCCAGAGGAAAGAAGGTGTTCGACGGCACCGTGGCCGAGGCGCGGGGTCATGCGCCGCGCGCCCTGGTGCTGGAGGGCGCGATTGACGAGGCGGCCGTCGCCGCGCTGCCGGGGGTGGGTCATGTCACGGTCGAGACGACGGAGGACGGCGCCCGTCGGTTCACCGCAGCTCTGCCCAAGGGCGCGGCGGGCCAGGATGCGCTGAAGGCCGCCTTTGCCGCCGGCCTCGACGTATCCCGTTTCGAGCTGCGCGAACCGACCCTGCACGACGCCTTCATCACTTTGACCGGCGGGGAGAGCAGCCAATGAGCCGTCTGCTCAAGATCGCCGCCCGGGAGTACGGCGCCTATGTTCGCACGGTCGGCTTCTGGCTCTCGATGCTGCTGATGCCGCTGATCGGCGCGGCCGCGTTCGGGGCGCCCACCTATCTGGAAAGCCGCTCGCCGCCGCCCTCGATCGCCGTCGTCGACCAGACGGGCCAGGCCTTCGCCGCGCCCGTGCTGGAAGCGCTCAAGGCCGGCAGCGGCGCCGGCGCGCGGGCGCGGATCGTGGACAGGGCGCCGAGCGCTGACCAGCCCCTGGACGCCCAGATCAGGATCTGGCTCTCGGGCGAGAATCCCCTGACGGCCGTGGCGGTCATCCGCGGCTCGGGCGAGACGGTCCTGATCGACTTCTGGAGCAATACCCTGACCGACCAGTCGCTGGAACGGGCGATCAGCCGGGCGGTGGGCGATGTGATGCGGGACCGGCGCCTGGCCGCGCTGGGCGTCCCCGCGGAGGCCCTGGAGGCTGCCCAGGCGCTGTCGCCCAAGGTGACATCCTTCTCGCCCCGGGCCGAGGGCGGGGGACAGGTGGCCCTGCGTGACCGGCTGCCAGGCATCGTGGGCTTCGCGGCGGCCTTCCTGCTCTGGTCGATGATCCTGACCGGAGCCGGCATCCTGCTGAACAGCGTCATCGAGGAGAAGTCCAACCGGGTGCTCGAGGTTCTGCTGGCCTCGGCCTCGGCGTCGGAGATCATGTTCGGCAAGATCCTCGGCGTGGCGGGGGTCACCCTGACCGTGATGGCCGTCTGGGCCAGCGTCGGCGGCACGGCCCTGACCCTGGCGCAGCCGGCGCTCGCCGCCGATATCGGGGCGGTGCTGTTCGGCAAGGGGCTGGTCTTCTACTTCGGCTTCTATCTGATCGGCGGCTACCTGCTTTACGCGGCCATCTTCATCGCCGTAGGCGCCTTCTGCGAAACCACGCGCGAGGCCCAGACCCTGCTGGGGCCGGTCATGGCGCTGCTGACCATTCCGATCATCTTCATGACCCAGGCGATCCGCCGGCCCGATTCGCCGCTGCTGGAGGCGCTGTCCTGGATCCCGCCGTTCACCCCCTTCCTGATGACGGCGCGGGCCGCCAGCCAGCCGCCGCTGTGGCAGGTGCTCGGCACCGGCGCCCTGATGCTGGCCACTGTTGGGGTGGTGGTGTGGCTGGCCGGGCGGGCGTTCCGGGTCGGCGCCCTGTCGACCGGCAAGATCGATCTCAAGGGGTTGATCGCGAAGATCCGGGGCGGGGAGGCCTAGGAGCGTTGCCTGGTTCCCCAGGATCAAGTCCAGGGGAAGGACACAAAGCAAAAGGGCCGCCCGGTCGCCCGGACGGCCCTTCTGAATCTTGGTGAAGCCAGCGGTCCTTAAGGGCGCGTGGGCTTCTTCGGGGCGGCGATCAGGCCTTCACGCTGGGCGCGCTTGCGGGCCAGCTTGCGGGCGCGACGGACAGCTTCCGCCTTTTGACGCGCGCGCTTCTCCGAGGGCTTCTCGTAGGCGACGTGACGCTTCATCTCGCGGAACGAGCCTTCGCGTTGCATCTTCTTCTTCAGGGCCTTCAGCGCCTGGTCGACATTGTTGTCGCGGACGAAAATCTGAACCAGGGGACTCTCTCCTTCGTACTGCCCGCCGCTGGCCGTGCGGCGTGGCGGACGAAATCCAAATGTGTGTGGCCCGGGAAGGCTCCCGTAGCGAGGCGCGCGAGATAGCAGAGGCGCGGAGCGTTGTCTATCGGCGAGAGTCTATCGATGCCGCCGCCAAGGCCTTGTATAGAATAGCGTCATGACCGCTCCGGATGCCTGGGCCCTCGAAACTGAACAGCAGGTGCTGGACGCCGCCCTGCGTATCGCGCCTCGCCTGGGCTGGGGCAGAGCGACGCTGGTCGCCGCCGCGAAGGCTCGCGACCTGTCGCCGGCCGAGGCCGACCTGCTGTTTCCCAACGGCGGCCGTGACCTTGCCGCGCTTTTGTCCCGCCGGCATGACGCCGCGGCGCTGGCGGCCCTGCCGGATCCGGCGACCTTGAAGATCCGCGAGCGTATCCGCGCCGCCGTGGTCGCCCGGCTGGACGCCGCCGCCGCCGACCAGGCCGCCCTGCGCCGCTGGATCGGCTTCCTGAGCCTGCCGCCCAACCTGCCCCTGGCCCTGAGGCTGGTCTGGGAGAGCGCAGACCAGCTGTGGCGCTGGGCCGGCGACACCGCCACCGACGAAAACCACTATTCCAAGCGCGCCATCCTCTCGGGCATCCTGATCGGGACCCTGGTGCAGGACCTGACCGCCGGCCGCGGCGCGGCGCTGGAAACGCTCGACGCCCGCATCCAGAACGTCATGGACTTCGAGACGTGGAAGGCCGGCGTCAAGCCGAGCGACTTCGCCAGGGACGTGGCCGGGGCGCTGGCCAGGCTGCGGTTCAGCTAGGCCTCGGCCCCTCAACGCGCCTTCACCCTGTTCACGTGGCCCATCTTGCGGCCGGGGCGGGGCTCGCCCTTGCCGTAGAGGTGCAGGCGGGCGTTCGGCTCGGCGGCGATGGCCAGCCAGGCGTCGACCTCGTCGCCCAGCAGATTGGTCATCTCGACCTTGACCATCGGGGTGGTGTCGCCCAGCGGCCAGCCGGCCACGGCGCGGATATGCAGCTCGAACTGGTCGACCTCGCACCCGTCCTGGGTCCAGTGGCCGGTATTGTGGACACGCGGGGCGATCTCGTTGACCAGCAGGCCCGCCTCGCCGAGGTCGAACAGCTCGATGCCCATGACCCCGACGTAGTCGAGGCGGCCCAGCACGGCCCGGGCGATCCGTTCGGCCTCGTCCCGCACCGCCGGCGTGACCTCGGCCGGCGCCAGTGTGGTACGCAGAACCCCGCCCTCGTGGACATTTTCCGACAGCGGGTAGAAGGCGACCTCCCCGCCGCGTCCGCGGGCTGCGATGATCGACAGCTCTCGTCGGAAGTCGGCCCGGGCCTCCAGCACCGAGGGCACGCCGCCCACAGTCCCGAACGCCGCCGCCGCCTGCGTGGCGTCGCGGATCCAGGCCTGGCCCTTGCCGTCGTAGCCCTCGCGCCGCGTCTTGAGCAGCGCCGGCAGACCCGTGCGGGACAGGGCGGCGACGATGTCTGCGGCGCTGTCGATCTGGGCGAAATCCACGGTCGGCGCGCCGGCGGCGTTGAGGAAGGTCTTTTCCTTCACCCGGTCCTGGGCCACGCGCAGCGCGTCCGCCCCGGGCGCGACCTGCGCCCCCAGCGCCGTCAGCGCCTCGACCGCCCGCACAGGCACGTTCTCGAATTCGTAGGTCACCACGTCGGCGGCCCGGGCCAGCGCCGCCAGTGCGTCGGGATCATCGTAGGCCGCCACGAGCGTGCGCCTGGCCACGCGAGAAGCGGGCGAGCCCTCGTCCGGCGTCAGGATGACAACGTCGAGGCCCAGCCGCGCCGCGGCCAGGGCCAGCATGCGGCCCAGCTGCCCACCGCCCAGGATGCCGATGGTCGAGCCGGGCGGGAGGGGGAAGGTCGTCGCCATCAGTCCTCGACCGTCTCGGCGACCGAGGCGGTCTGGGCCGCGCTGTAGGCCGCCACCCGCTCGGCCAGGGCCGGGTCGCCCAGCGCCAGGATGCGCGCCGCCATCAGCCCGGCGTTCCTGGCGCCGGCCACGCCGACCGCCAGGGTGCCGACCGGGATGCCGCCGGGCATCTGGACGATCGACAGCAGGGAATCGAGGCCGTTCTGCAGCTTGCTCTCCACCGGCACGCCCAGCACCGGCAGGTCGGTCATGGAGGCGGTCATGCCCGGAAGGTGCGCCGCGCCGCCGGCCCCGGCGATGATCACCTTGATTCCTGCCGCCTTGGCGCCCTTGGCGAAGGCGACCATGCGGTCGGGCGTGCGGTGGGCCGACACGACCTTCGCCTCCCAGGCCACGCCGAGCGCGTCGAGGTTGTCGGCCGCATGCTTCATTGTCGGCCAGTCGGAGCGGCTGCCCATGATGATGGCGACCGGCGGGCTTGCGCTCATGACGTAGTCATCCCCTGCCTGGCGCGGCGTTTGCGGGTGCGCCAGAAAGGCGCGGAGTATAGGCGCCGCTTGTGGCGCCGCAACCGATGCGTCAGATTCATCTTGTCAGGTAACTGGGCAATGATTCTCACATGAAGATCGGTGGCGCGCCTGCTGAAGCGTTCTCGGCCATGCGCAAGCGCGCACTGGCCCGGGCCGGCGCGCAGGTGACCGCCGACAAGGCCGCGCCGGCGGACAAGACCGCGTTCCTGGGCCTGGCCGAGGCCGACCTGACGCCGGCCGTACAGGGCGCGGTCAAGACCCTGCTGACCGAGATCGACGACCTGCGCGGAGAGGTCACGCGCCTCAAGGCCAGGCTGGCCGAAGTCGAGGCCCTTGCCGACCGCGACGTTCTGACCCCGCTGCTGAACCGCCGGGCCTTCGTGCGCGAGCTGCACCGGATCGGCGCCTTCTCCGCCCGCTACGGCAGCCCGGCGGCGCTCGTCTATTTCGACCTGGACGGCTTCAAGGCGGTCAATGATCGCTTCGGCCACGCGGCCGGCGACAGCGCGCTGAAGGTGGTGGCCGAGCGGCTGCTGGCCAACACGCGCGAGACCGACATCGTCGGCCGGCTGGGCGGCGATGAGTTCGCCGTCATCCTGGTGCAGACCGACCTCGACAACGCCGCCGTCCAGGCCGAGCGCCTCAAGCAGGTGATCCAGACCACGCCCGTGGACCTTGGCGACTGGTCCGCTCCGCTGCGGATCAGCTACGGCGTCCGCGCCGTCGAGCCCGGCATGGATCCCGAGGAGGCCCTGGCCGAGGCCGATGCGCGGATGTTCGTGAGGAAGAAGGCGGGCGCTTAGGCAGCCCGCGTAAGCCGGGCAAGCCCAGCGAAGTCCCGTCCAGTGTCCCCGGTGTCTCGGGTAAGCTTTCACTGATGCCTATACACTGGGGTCACCCTGTCTGTTGCGGGGAGAGGTCGCGCCTCCGCGGGCTGGCCTGGCCCGCACGAGGGTCGGGCCGCCCGGTCGACGTCAGTCGAAGATGTCGAAGATCGAGCTGCGCTTCTTGCGATAGCCGCCGTAGCCCTCGCCGCGCTCGCCGTACTCGCCTCGCTCGCCCCGTTCGCCGTAGCCAGGGTTGTAGCCCTGTGGAGCCTGCGGGCGGGGCGGCGGGGCGTAGGGCGCGGCCTGTGGGTACGGAGCCGGGGGCGGCGCGGCCGCCACGGCTTCCTGGGCGCTGGCGGCCATCAGCTTCTCCAGCTCTCCGCGGTCCAGCCAGACGCCGCGGCAGGTCGGGCACATGTCGAACTGCACGCCGGAGCGCTCGACGGTCTGCATGGGGCCGTTGTCGTTGGGGCAAAGCAGAAGTGGCATAGGGCGTCCCTTCAAATGATCGGAAGCTGACCGCGCTACGGGCGACCGGCCTCGGGTTCAAGCTGTGACGCGTCCGACATCGCCGCGACCGCCCGAAGGGGTCGCCGCCAGAGGGGCCCGGTCCGCAGCCCCAACATGGGGGACGTCGGGCGATGGAACAAGACTGCGCCGCACCGGAACGGCGACGTCCGGCACGCGGTTTTCCGAGGGCGCCTCGCCGGGATGGGTTAATCTGTCGACGTGCGGGCCGGCGGCCCGCCGGGTCGAAGGAGGCGCGGATGATCGTCGTCGAGGAAATTCTGGGCCGATCAGAGCTGCTGGTCCTGCGCGAGGCGCTGGACGCGGCGCGGTTCGTGGACGGCCGGGCCACGGCGGGCGCGGCGGCCATGTCGGTCAAGCACAACGAACAGGCCCGGGGCGACGACCCGGCCGCCATCGCCTCGGCCCGGCGCGTGCGGCTCGCGCTTGAAGGCCATCCGGTCATGCGCCGGCTTGTGCGCCCGGTCCGCTGGTCGAGCCTGATGTTCTCGCGTTACGGGCCGGGACAGCAGTACGGGCTGCATGCCGACAATGCCGGGATGTACGCCGTGGACGGCTGGCCGCTGCGCACCGATGTGAGCTTCACGATCTTTCTGTCCGACCCGGAGACCTACGAGGGCGGCGAACTGTTCATCGAGGACGGGGCGGGCGGGCGTGCGTTCCGCCCTCCGGCGGGCTTCGCCGTCTTCTATCCCACCGGTCTGCTCCACCGGGTCACGCCCGTGACGGCGGGGACCCGGCTGGCCTGTGTGGGATGGGTCCAGAGCCTGGTCCGCCGTCCTGACCAGCGCGAGATCCTCTTCGAC
>Ga0315902_10008946_pt1 | contig 13488 bp, 8 predicted proteins | sample LakEriMetagenome_9_FD_203523 | JGI IMG/M metagenome (GOLD analysis project Ga0315902, IMG submission 203523) | Freshwater fungal communities from buoy surface, Lake Erie, Ohio, United States - Buoy 12 MA117 | ecosystem: Environmental > Aquatic > Freshwater > Lake > Lake biofilm | place: USA... | reverse complement strand
CTCTTACTTTTTAAATCTGAACAAGTTAATTTCTCCGGTAAATTCTTCATCCGTGCACTTGATCGAATAGAAGTAAACTCCGTCAGGCAATGGCTCACCATCCTTTGTTCCACCCCACTCATTCTGGTAATCGGTAGTTTCATAAACAGGTTGCCCCCATCTGTTGTAGATGGTTACAGCGCATCCAGAAACCTGTGTAGGATCCGAAATCTTCCAGGTATCATTTTGTCCGTCATTATTCGGAGTAACAATGTTACTTATCTCAAATGCCGCTGTACAATCTGCTACAGACAATTCAAGGTACACAATTGAGTCGCAACCTGAAGAAGTTGTAAACTGCTCCGTATAAACTCCACTCACTGAAAGCGTTTGCGTTCCAAAAATCATTGAAGATCCCTGACAGATGATAGAATCTGTGTAGAATTCTGTCGGTTCGGTAACAAACAGATACAATATGGCCGTTGAATCACAACCGCTTGCCGTTTGTACGTTCTCAGTATAAGTGCCGGATGTTGTTAATGATTGTGTCCCAAAGTTATAAGACTGGCCTTGACAAATAGTAGCGGACTGCGAAGAGTTTAATGCGGGCAAGACAGTAAGATATAAGGTTACAACTGAATCACATCCTGTAACCGTTGTGAATGGCTCGGTATACGTACCTGTCGATGTCAGGATTTGTGTTCCAAAAATGTACGATTGTCCTGAACAGATCGTTGCTGCTGTTGATCCCGACAGTGCTGGATTTACGGTCAAATTCAATGTTACCGTTGAATCGCAACCGTTCACATCACTGAGTACATTCGTATAAGTACCGGATGTACCATAGGTTACTGCACCAAAGGAATAGCTCTGACCCTGACAGATCGAAGCATTGATCATACTTCCGTTCGGAGGTCTCACTGTAAGGAACAAGGTTACGATCGAATCACATCCACCTAATGCTGTCAGTATAGCATTGTACGTTCCTGAAGCAGTTAAAGTCGAACCTTCGAAAACATATGAATCACCGTCACAGATCGTCATACTGTAATTTGATGTCAATACTGACTCAACGAATAATGTAGTCGTAACCGTACTGTCACATCCGTTTGCAGCAGTCAGTAAATCTGTGTAAATACCGGAAGTATTATACGTATTCGATCCAACTGTCACTGAACTTCCCTGACAGATCGTGAAGGTCTGGGCGAACGCAACAGGCTCGATCACGGTGACAGTTGTGTAAATAGTACTGTCACATCCGTTAGCAGCAGTGAAGGCATCTGTGTAAAGTCCGGCCGTAGTTTGATTTGTACCTTCAAGGAAAATACTTTCTCCGTTACAGATCGTTGCATTCACGAAATTGATGTTCGGGTTGGTCAAACAAGGATTCGAACATGCGGAGGCATCTACCGTGAAGTTATACGGACATGCCCCGTCTGTTACTGTAATGGAATAAACTTCAGCAGACGGCACTGGAAAAACAACCGTACCGCCATTTGTGAATGTACCAACCGCAACCGTGTTCATCGCAGCGTTCTGAATTGTATAGCTGAATGTACTGCTGTTAAATGCTGCAAGCCCACCTGCTGCGGAGAAGGTGATCTCACATACGGCACTGTTGTAACTAGAGGAAGGAACAACAGGCTGAAGAAACACAACCGGCACTCCTTCTTCAACTGTTGAGCTCACACAAGTAAGATCACCCCAATTCGCAGGCTCATCGGCCATAGGGGAAACGAAATAAACTTGATTGAATAACGGATTTCCGAATGTTCCGGAACCGTCAGTATCATTTACAAATGTTCCTGATGTTGTTTGAACAGAGTCAATAAAGGTGAAACCAGTATTCGCTACAGGATCCGGTATTGGATCGATATTATGGATGACGTATCCCAATTGCAGACAAGATGGAATGTCAAGTGTTGTCTGTCCGATCCCATTCAACATAATTCCAGGAGTAATCGTTTCTCCGAAACAAACGAATGCGGTATCCGGCTGTGCAACATTGATAATGCTTCCATTATCGAGCTCTACAAACACATCCCCTGCATCACTTGCCACTTCTCTGATATATTCAATGATGTACTGCCCTTCATCACCCGGTGAACCACCGTCAAGCTGAACAGCATAGATCGTTCCAGGCACTAAACAACATAGAGATTCCTGAGTCCCTGTAAATCCTGCAACACCGCTTAGGACAGGTGTGATAATAGATGTATTTCTAGTTCCATCTTCTGTATAGGTTGCTGGATTCAATCCACCATAGCATTCCGTACCATTCAATAGCTGAAAGACATTATAGCGCAGCTGATTCAATCCAATATATGCACGTATGTTCATTTCAACAGCTCCTGATGGTGGAGCGACAAAATAATGCCATACAGTCTGATCTGCTCTGTTTGCTATGTTAGGATCAGCAGCAGGCTCACCTGCAAGATATTCACGACAAGCGAAAGTATTATCGCCTGCAACAGCCTGGAAATTAGGATTTGTCCCCGCTGGTGTAACCGGTATTTCGTAGAGAGGATCTGTTAATGCTAAACAAAGAATATCATTTCCGGGTGGATTGGTTGATGGATCAACCAAAGAAGGATCAAATAGCCATGCTCCAATTTGCTGAGAATTAAACAGGGTAACATTGCTGGAAGGATCGATCATTCCAAAATATTTATATCCCGGTTCCAAACACTGCGCGGTGATTACTGCACTCGGATCTCCCCCAAGGATACTATTGGTACCACCTTCATCCTGTGCAATGAAGGAAAGATTAGCGCACGAATAATCTGTTGGTATACCCGGCGAAAATCGAACGTCATAACCGAATAACGCATTGTTTTCTCCGTAAATAGCTGATTCATAATCTGCTTCAAAAACCATTCTACCATTGTTCGGAGCAGTGAAATTCAACCAGACACTTTCATTCACTGTCGGATTATTTGCGGCAACGTGATCGTAATCATAAGCATGGTAATTGTTAGGATCATTGTTCGTATGAGGCGCACCTGTCTCGGCAAAATCATTACCACCATCATAAGCACAGCCGAAATCTAAAATAGCGGTTTCAGCACTTCCAGTTTCAGCAGAAATGAATGCTGTTCCTGGAGCCACCGGAGTAGATTGACAAGGTATATCCTCTGTATCACCCGAAGGACCACCTCCAAGATCGCTCACGCGAATTTCTATGATTCCGGCGTCGTTTGGATCATCTCCAGTTACCTGAACATAATAGGTCTCACCTGCGATCAATTTTTGATAACTTATTAAAAATACCGGATCGCATGCATCCAAAGTGATCTGAGCCTCTGGATCAACCCCAAGTAAATCTGTGCCATCAGAGAACTCAATGTGGGACAAGTATTCAAACTTATCCTTGATCAATGTTCCTGTTATAGGTTGAACACCTGTATTGCAAGCACTTCCATCTGCAGAATGATAGATCTCAATATACGTTCCAAACTCAGTTCCACCGAGATCTGTTGAAATCTCAACTTCTCCACTCGCAGGAGCGACGAATCTGAACCATGCTGACGAATTGTGCGCGGCAACATCTCCACCTCTCGGTTCATTCGTTTCAAGCGAGTTACTTAAGCAAAGTGCCCCTGAATAAGTTGTATTTACAGCGAACAAAGGCGCATCGCAGATATCATCTGCAAGAATTATGGCAGAGGGAGCGAAAATCGTTCGTGAAACTTCCAATGTGATACGGTAGCTTTGGGTGCAACTACCATCTGTACTGTTGGCATTGAATACGTAATTCAGCACACCTGCCCCAGCGGGTACCGCCATCGTAACATTTTGAGGACCAGTTTCACCATCAGTTAATCCTGCAATAGAATAGTTTCCAGGTTCATCGTTGTCATAGGCTTCCCAAAGAAGGTTGATTGAAGTAGGTACATCCGTAGGGCAAATATACTGGCGATCGAAGAATATCCCATTGTTTGGAACGAATGCGCCGTTTGGAGAAGTAATTGTATATGGACCATTATTCCCATTAACAAACGCATAATTAAAATCATAGATCCCAAATAATGCCGGATTGTTATTCGAGTATCCGAGCGTATTGTCAGTCGCCGTAAACTCCCAAACGAAATCACTATCTCCTTGCAAGAAACCGTCGCAATCACGGTCATTCAATGTTTGAACGGAAACAACGCGTACCTTTATAATGGCCTGTCCAAAAGCAAAATTAGAACAAGTTAGCAGTAGTAGCGTCATTGCCCGAACAATTGCTGTTCGAGTCATATGCATATAATTAAATTTAAGTTTAAAAGATCCAGATCACAAAAGCATGTTTACCGGGTTCTCCATATAGTTTTTAAAAGTTTGCAAAAAAGCTGCCCCCGAGGCCCCGTCCACGACACGATGATCACACGATAACGTCACTTTCATAACATTACCGGGTACAACTGAACCGTTTTTCACAACAGGCACCTCCTTAATTCCTCCAACTGCCAATATACAACTATCCGGCGGATTTACAATAGCAGTAAACGACTCAATACCGAACATGCCAAGATTCGAGATCGTGAATGTATTCCCTTCCCAATCAGATGGCTGTAATTTTTTATCTTTTGCTTTTTGAGCGTAATCTTTTACTTCAGCACCTATTTGTGTCAATCCTTTCGAATCTGCAAAACGAACAACAGGAACAAGAAGTCCTTCATCTACAGCCACGGCAACACCAATGTGCACATGATGATTTCTTCTGATCACGTCTCCAAGCCATGAACTGTTAACTGTTGGGTGCTGTTTCAATGCCATTGCAACCGCTTTGATCACCATATCATTGAAAGACACTTTCACTCCTTCCATTGCATTTAAGGATTTACGCGCTTTCATAGCGTTGTCCATATCGATATCTAGTGTAAGATAGAAATGTGGTGCTGTAAATTTACTTTCAGCCAATCGGCGAGCGATCGTTTTACGCATTTGAGAAATGTTCTCATCCGTAAAAGACTCTTCTCCTGCAGGAGCTGCTGTGAATGAGCGTTGCGCCGGAGTGTACGGTACATAATGATCGACATCTCTTTTTACAATGCGTCCAGCTTCACCTGTACCCGCAACTGCAGCAATATCAATTCCTTTTTCTTCTGCTATTTTTTTTGCCAATGGCGATGCGATCACTCGACCATTTCCGTTCGAGGAAGCAACTGGAGCCGGTGCAGGTGTTACTGCTGCCGGAGCTACCGGAGCTGCCACCGGAACGGGAGTTGGCGCTGTTGCAGCAGGTTTTGGTTCTTCTTTGACCGGGGCTGCTGCAGGAGCCGAAGCACCAGCTAACAACGTAGAAATATCTTCTCCAGCCTGACCTATGACCGCGAGAACTGAATTTACAGGCGCTGTCTGTCCCTTTTCAACACCAATATGCAACAATACACCGTCATAGAAAGATTCAAATTCCATCGTAGCCTTATCTGTTTCGATCTCAGCTAACACTTCGCCGGAAGCCACTTTATCACCAACTTTTTTCGTCCATTCCGCAACAACACCTTCTGTCATCGTGTCGCTCAACTTGGGCATGTATATGATCTCTGCCATTTCTTTTAATTATCGTTTGTCAATCTTAATATTCTTTGATATACGGATAATCCGCTTGCATGTAAACATCTTCATAAAGTTCGTTAGCTTCCGGATAAGGTGAATTCTCTGCAAACTCAACTGATTCCTCAACTTCCTTTTTCACCCAAGCATCAATTTCTTCAATCTGTTTTTGAGACAACCATTTATTACCATTGATCACACGCAGACAATGCTCTATCGGATCTTGTTCGATCCATTCTGCCACCTCTTCTTTTGTACGGTATTTCTGAGGATCAGACATTGAATGACCTTTGTATCGATATGTTCTAATATCCAATAATGTTGGTCCGTCTCCTCTTCTGGCGCGAGAAGCGGCCTCCTCAATCGCTTCATGAACAGACTCAGGAGACATGCCATCCACGATCTTCGATGGCATCTCATACGACAGACCAATCTTTGATAAGTCAGTCACATTGGTTGTTCTGGTAACTGAAGTTCCCATCGCATAGTTATTGTTTTCAATAATAAAGATTACAGGCAGTTTCCAGATCATCGCCATATTGAACGTTTCGTGAAGAGCTCCTTGGCGAACAGCACCATCTCCCATCGAAACGAATGCAACGTTATCAGTTCCGTTATACTTTTCAGCAAAAGCGACTCCAGCACCCATTGCGATCTGAGCCCCAACGATCCCATGTCCCCCCATGAAATTCTTTTCTTTGTCAAAGAAGTGCATCGAACCTCCTTTGCCTTTTGAACATCCGGTAGACCGTCCATATAATTCGGCCATCAAAACACGTGGATCTGTGCCCAATGCAATAGGATGAGCATGGTCACGATATGCTGTCATGTGCTTATCACCGGGACGACATGCGCTGGCAGTTCCTGCTACGATAGCTTCCTGGCCAATATATAAGTGACAAAAACCACCAAATTTCTGCTGGATGTATAATTGACCTGTTTTCTCCTCGAATCGGCGGATCAACAACATATCCTTGTACCACTTTATGTAGGTTTCTTTGGGAAATTTCGTTTTTCCAGCTGCAGCCGCTTTTTTGGTTGTCTTTGAAGGTTGTTTTGCAGTTTTTACCGCCATTTTGCTCCTTATTTTAATTCAATCAACAAATATAGAAAATTCTATTTATCGTCTAGCGATGATCATTTAAAAGCTATACACATTATTGGTCATGATTGGATTTTCATAAAATTCCTGATGCCCTTTAAATGAATATTGAATTCTATTTCACCTGCCGAATAAGTAGATGTATAATAACTACTGCAAAGAAAATACATGCCACATAATAAAATGAACGTTTTTGTTCAGAGAAAACTTGGTATCCTGACACCGGAATCCCAAATCACTTAAATCTGTCTAAGACTGAATATCGTTTTGCCTTCCGAAGCAGCTTTTGGCCAAGAAAAAAGAGATAAACGCATGGAACCGAAGATTGCGCGTTACCTCATTGAATGCCTTTTAAATTTTTGAAGGAATTTTACCTCAAAACATATCAGAAAATAAGCAAAACCTCTAATTTTCAGGCCTAATAACAATCATTGATTTGTTCCGAAAGCAAATGGTAAAAGATCAGCCGCCGAATGAAAAACGATCGTTCTCATGTTTTGGCTAACAAGGACCACCCTCATTGGACGATGTTGCCTGTTTTCTGTTTCCAACATGACTTGGCGACATCCGCCGCAAGGAGACAATAACTGGTCGTACGGTAATAGTTCACCCTTCGCAACAATGCACAGAGTATTTACATATTCTTTTGGGAAGTTGGCTCCTGCATAGAAAAGCGCAACCCTTTCAGCACATAAACCTGAAGGATAAGCCACATTCTCCTGATTGTTTCCAAGGATAACATCACCATTGGAAAGTAAAGCGGCAGCTCCCACACTAAATTTACTGTACGGTGCATATGCATTTTCACAGGTTCCGCGAGCAGCATGAACAAGCTGACGATCTTGGTCTTCGAGTTCTTCCCATGTTTCAAATAGAATATAATCAATCTGGTGTCTGTAGTTCATAGAAAATGATGTAAGATCAAAAATAATCAAAACGGTAGAATTATACTGAAAGTCCAATTGTAATCGTTGAACTATCTTCTATTATTTGTGAAGTCAACCATTTCTGTTTATTTTTGATCCACTTTTATGAACCAGTATAAAAAAGTTTCATTCTACACCCTTGGATGCAAGTTGAATTTCTCGGAAACTTCAACAATAGCGCGCTCATTCGATGAAGCAGGTTATGCCAAAGTTGATTTTGATGAAACACCTGATATTTATGTAATAAACACATGCTCGGTTACAGAGAATGCTGACAAAAAATGCAAGCAACTGGTTAAAAGAGCTTTGAAGATTAACCCAAATGCCTTTGTGGCAATCATCGGTTGTTTTGCACAATTGAAACCAGATGAAATCAGTAAGATCCCCGGAGTCGATATTGTTTTAGGAGCGAATGAAAAGTTCAATATTGTCGAACACGTAGAAAAGTTGGATCAAAAACCGACAGAAACCATCGTGGAATTCGATAACATCAAAAAGACTAAAGAATTCGTTCCGGCTTTTTCATTTGGTGATAGAACGCGTTCATTCTTGAAAGTGCAAGACGGCTGCGACTACTTCTGTACCTTTTGTACTATTCCTCTGGCAAGAGGAAAAAGTCGAAATGCTAGTATTGCAAAAACAATTGAAGAAGCTCGTAAAATAGCAAAAACGGATATTAAAGAAGTGGTTTTAACCGGCGTAAATATTGGGGATTTTGGTCAGGGAGGAGAAGAAAATCTATATGGACTTGTTCGTGAACTAGATAAATTAGAGGGTATTGATCGTTACAGGATCTCCTCGATAGAACCTAATCTTCTGACTAATGACATCATTCGTTTTTGCTTGAGTGAATCGGATCATTTTGTGCCACATTTTCATATTCCACTGCAATCAGGTAATAATCGCCTGCTTAAAACGATGCGCAGGAAATACCTGAGAGAATTGTACTCAGAAAGAGTGCAACATATTAAATCTCTTCGCCCGGATGCCTGTATTGGAGTAGATGTGATCGTCGGCTTTCCCGGAGAAACAGATGAGGAATTCCTGGACACGGTAAATTTCCTGAAAGATTTAGATATTTCATACCTACACGTTTTCACCTACTCTGAGCGCGCAAATACTACAGCCGTAAAACTGGGAGACCCAGTTCCCATGAACGTTCGTCGTGAGCGCAGCAAGCAATTGCATATCCTGTCAGACAAGAAAAAAAGAGCTTTTTACGAATCGAACTCCGGAACTTCGCGTAGGGTTCTCTTTGAGCACGAAGAGGACAATGGTATGATGCATGGTTTTACAGAAAACTATGTTAAGGTAAAAATGCCGTACGATGAAAAATTGGTGAATACTTTTCAGGAAGTTACCCTTACAGAGATCGACCGCGACGGCATCATGAAGTGCTCCTTCAATTAATAATTGACAATTTTAACAGCTCTTGTCATCTCGCGTTTTCCTAGAGGACCGGGCAAAGCCTCAATTTTAAAACCGATTGCTTTTAAGTCTCTCTTAACCTGACCCTTTGCACAATAAGTTACCAGTGCACCACCGGGTTTAAGCATTTCGTGCATTTTTGTCAAGATAAGTGGTGCCCACATTTCCTTCTGCGCTCTAGGACCAAAGGCATCAAAATAGACAAGATCGAACTGCTCCGTTTGAGGAATGTGTTCTTCTATCTTTTCAAATACCTTTCGGAAACTAAAATTGGGAGTCACCTTGTGATCTTTGTCCCACTCCATTTTATGCAATTGTTGAAAGACTTGCCTGTACTCTTCTCCAAGAAGAGAAGGGTAATTCATATCGACAGCCATTTGCTCTTCAACCGGAAATGCTTCTATCCCAGTGTAATTAACTTGCAGGCCATTTTTTTCGGCTTCAATCAAGGAAAGCAAAGCATTCAATCCTGTTCCAAATCCCATCTCGAAAACCCAAACCTCTTTCTTTTCATGATAAAGAGACAATCCATTCCTAATAAAAACATGAACAGCCTCTTGAAGAGCACCATGACCAGAATGATAATTCTCATCCATCTCTGGTATGAAGATAGTTTTTGATCCGTCAGCTGTCAAGATCACTTCCCTTTTCATAATTCAAAGTTAGAGTAAATGCTATTAACAATTGTTGATAAACGCCTTTTAAATCTTTTTAAGAAACTTTTTTCTTGCAGCTTGAAAAGAGCCACTCGATTCCCTATATTTGTTAAATGGAGAATCAACCCGAAAACAGCAGAAAGCCCGTTTCAAGATTAAAAAACCCATCTGTATTGGCAAATGACCTTGGAAAGGTTCCTCCACAGGCCGTTGACCTGGAACAAGCAGTATTGGGTGCTATGATGCTTGAAAAAAACGCTGTAACGGATACGATTGATATTCTTAAACCAAATAGTTTCTACGATCCCAAACATCAATATATCTATGCCGCAATCCGAGATCTTTTCGGAAGTTCTAGTCCGGTTGACTTATTGACGGTTACCAATAAATTAAAGCAAAAAGGAGAACTAGAGGCTGCAGGTGGTGCAGTATACATTTCTCAACTTACCGGCAGAGTTGCGTCCACTGCCCATGTGGAATATCATGCCCGGGTAATCTCTGAAAAGCATATAAAACGTGAGTTGATACGTATGAGTAGCGAGGTCATTCGGGATGCTTATGACGACACAAACGATGTTTTCGATGTGCTCAACAAAGCTGAAGGAGAGCTATTCCAAATCGCTGAGAATAACATGGGTAAGAACGTTGAAACAATGACCAGTGCCGTTCGACAAGCGATAGAAGAGATCGAAAAAGCATCCCAGAACTCAGATGGTATATCTGGTGTACCAACTGGTTTTCATGATCTTGATAAACTTACTTCAGGTTGGCAACGATCAGATATGATCGTCATTGCGGCCCGACCAGCAATGGGTAAAACCGCTTTTGTGCTATCCATGGCCCGTAATTCAGCAGTAGATTACAACATGGGGGTAGCGATCTTCTCTTTGGAAATGTCCTCCGTTCAGCTTGTGAAACGTTTAATTGCCAGTGAAGCACGTTTAAGCGCTGAAAAACTGCGCAAAGGAGATCTGAGGGAACATGAATTCCAGCAGTTGCACTCGCGAATCACAAAGCTAGCGACCGCTCCAATTTTCATAGACGACACTCCGGGCATCTCTGTATTTGACCTTCGAGCCAAATGTCGTCGTTTAAAAATGCAGCATAATATTGATATGGTAATAATCGATTACCTTCAGTTGATGACTGCAGGAGGATCAAAAGGTTCAGGCAATCGCGAACAGGAAATTTCAACCATTTCACGATCCATTAAAGAGATTGCAAAAGAATTGAATGTTCCAATCATTGCACTATCCCAGTTGAGCCGTTCAGTTGAGCAGCGAGGAGGAGATAAAAGACCGGTTCTTTCTGACCTTCGTGAATCAGGAGCGATCGAGCAGGATGCTGATATTGTATCTTTCATTTACAGACCTGAATACTATGGTTTTATTCAGGATGAAGAAGGGAATTCAAATCAGGGAGTTGGAGAGATCATTGTCGCAAAACACAGAAACGGTGCTTTGGACAGAGTTAGACTTCGTTTCATCGGTGAGTATGCGCGATTCGACAATATTCAGACTTATTCAGAAGATATCAATGTTCCAACACAAACTAACTTGAATGCCAACACAAGTTTTGATTCTCCGGCGCAGAATAGCTATACAATACCAAGCAAAATGAATCAAACCTTTGACGAGGAGAGTTCAGATTTTGGAAGGGACCTGGATGATACCCCACCTTTCTAAGAGTGGTAAATATTTTGTAGTAAACAACGAAATCGTAATAATGCGTTCACTATTGATCATTTTCATCCTTTTCTATTCCTTTCAAGGTAGATCGACCCAGATACTGGTACCAATGGATGATGCACAGACCGATCATCTAAAAGCTTACGGAATGGCTTATTGGACGCTGGAAAATCAGGTTGTTCTTGAATGGCTATTGAACTATCGAGGAGGATCCTTTTTAATGCCTCATCTAAGAAGTATTGAAGAAGAATTGATCATTCGCAATGTGAAATATGAGATCCTTGCGGACGGTCAGGTAAACCAGATCCGCAGTGAAATAGCCCATCCAGAGGTGAATATGGAAATCGTTCAGCTGGAAAAAGCTCCTAAGATCGCTGTATACACCCCTGAAGGTAAACAGCCCTGGGATGATGCCGTAACACTTGTTCTGGAGTACGCTGAAATACCTTATGAAAAGATTTATGACTCTGCTATCGTCATGGGAGTACTCCCCAAATATGACTGGCTGCATCTTCACCATGAGGACTTTACAGGTCAATATGGGAAGTTCTATGCTGCCTATCGTTCCTATCCTTGGTATCAACAGCAAGTAGAAGATGCCGAATCAGATGCCAAAATGTTGGGATTCAATAAAGTTTCTGAATTAAAACTTGCTGTTGCAACGAACATCAAGAACTTTGTGCTTGGTGGCGGATTTCTATTCACTATGTGCAGTGGAACTGACAGTTTTGACATCGCATTGGCAGCGCATGATACGGATATTTGCGAACACATGTTCGATGGCGATGGATCGGATCCAAGATGTCAGGAAAAACTCGATTATGGCAACACTTTCGCTTTTGATAACTTCAAACTGGAAAGGGATCCAATGGTTTATGAATATTCTAATATTGATGGAACGGATATTCACAGAACCCAACGATTGAGCGAATCTACCGATAAATTTACACTTTTTGATTTTTCCGCTAAGTGGGATGTTGTACCAACGATGCTGACCCAATGTCACACGACAGTGATCGACGGTTTTATGGGACAGACAACTGACTTCAGAAAAGATATGATCAAGCCGAATGTTCTTGTTATGGGAGAGAACAAAGCTCTTGGAACCGCCAGATACATTCACGGTGAAATGGGTCAAGGTACATGGACCTTTTATGGAGGCCATGATCCTGAGGATTATGAACACAAAGTTGGTGATCCTCCTACTGACCTGAACCTACACCCAAATTCACCCGGTTACAGACTGATACTGAACAACATACTCTTTCCGGCAGCCAAGAAAAAGAAGCGTAAAACCTAATATTTTTCAACATTCCTTTTATTTCAAGTTGTGATAGTTTAATTTGCACGTTCAAATCAAATTACATAACGATGAAAAAAGGCTACTTATTACTGGTGACAGCCCTGTCACTTTCCTTATCGTCCGTTTTTGGTCAAATTCAGCAAGCTAACCCATCGATGAACAAGATCGAGCCGGCAGTTAGCCCGAAGAGCGCCATGAATCTTCCATCAAATTCGAAGAAACATGCATCAAAAACAGTGGCAAACGGTAATGTAGGATTCGGCACACACACGTGTAAATCCCATGAACTTAACGAACAGCATTACACAGACAGAGGTGTCTTGGAAGATTTCAATCAAAGTTATTACAACTCGACTGCGAACATGCAGGTTCCATCAACGATGCGAACTCCAGGTGTAAACACAATTTCTGTCATCTTCCATGTTGTTCACAACCCAAATAACCCAGCAGAGAACGTATCGAATGCTTTGATCATGCAGGTTTACAATGACATTGTTGAGGATTTCCAGTTATTGAACGCTGATGCAGCAAATGCTCGCGGCGGATTTGGTTTCGTTCCAGCTGATGCTAACATCAACTTCTGTTTGGCTACGAGAACACCAACAGGGGTTCCTTTGACTGAGGTTGGGGTGGTACGCGTTTCTACAACGGAAGATTGGTACAACTCTGACGGTGGTGAAGAAAACAAAATGAAGGCATCAGCAACTGGTGGTTCTCAGATCTGGAACAGAAACCAGTTCCTGAATGTATGGATCTGTGATATCTCAAACGGAGCTAACTCAGGAACTGCAGGGTACGCATACAGACCTACTACTACATTCCTTCCGTCTGCATCGATCGACGGAATCGTGTTGGATTACAACCT
>Ga0315902_10008937_pt1 | contig 13494 bp, 10 predicted proteins | sample LakEriMetagenome_9_FD_203523 | JGI IMG/M metagenome (GOLD analysis project Ga0315902, IMG submission 203523) | Freshwater fungal communities from buoy surface, Lake Erie, Ohio, United States - Buoy 12 MA117 | ecosystem: Environmental > Aquatic > Freshwater > Lake > Lake biofilm | place: USA... | reverse complement strand
TTAAAAAGAAATACACTTCCCTCAAAATACCATGCGCTCAATGAATTTTAAGGGTTCTTTCAAAGACGAGCGAACATTTGTTTTGAGTTTTTTGCCATTCTTAGTATATTTAGCGCGAAATTTTAATTATACCGTATGAAAAAGTTGTACATATTAACAGGTGCTTTGTTAGGTTCATTTGTGTTGAATGCACAGGTAATGCCCAATAAGGTATCCGCCAAGTACGAACGAAATGAAGTTCGTCCAGTGAACAAAAAAGTTGTGAATCAACAAAAAGTGGAAGGCCAACAGTGGTGGCAAAATGGATTCGATGTCCTTGCGGATTGGGCGCATGTAGATGGCTTAAATCATCAAAATGGCGATTGGGAAATCCTTTCGGCAATACCTACAAATGTCACTTCACAACAAGCAGGTTACCAATGGCCAGCTACCTTTGGAGGTGCGAGTGGAAATTTCGCTTTTATCAATTCCGACAACGCAGGAAGCGGGGTAGCACAAGATGCATATTTTGAGTACACCCAAAACATTGACCTTAGTGGTGCCGGTTCTGCAGCCATGTACTTGGTTTTTTCAGAATACTACCGTCACTACTACGACGAGAACTATGTTGAAGTATCGAACGATGGTGGGGCTAATTGGACTGTTTTTCAAGTAAATCCAGAAGCTGAAGTACCTGTGAACACCAACTGTGTTCCCAACGAGGAAGAAGTGGTAAACATCACATCTGCTATCGGTACTGGTGGTGTTTGGACAAACCAAGTAAAAATCCGTTTCCACTACGTAGGTGTTTGGGATTGGTTCTGGGGAGTCGACAACGTGCGCATCGTTGAGGCTTGGAACAACGACGTTAAAGTAACAAACTGGTACCAAGCAACAGATGTTGCAAACACATTTGGCTTGGATTACTACCATATTCCTGCTTCTCAATCCTCTTTTCCAGGAATGACTTTTGGTGCGAAAGCATTGAACAATGGAGCGCTTAACCAACCAACAGTTGCTATGACAGCTTCTGCAACTGGAGGGTATGCTCAAACAGGAACAACTGTTGCTATCAACTCAGGTCTTGTTGATACAGTTTCCATTTCCGTTCCTTACATTCCAACAGGCATTGGAACTAAAACCATTGACCTTTCAACCGACTTAGGAGCTAACACAGATGCTGCTTTAGCAAACAACCAAACTTCTATGGAGGTTTTCGTTACGGACTACGAATACTCCCGAGACAATAACGTATTTTCTGGTTCAATCAGTCAGATTTCTTCTCAGAACGACCAACCGCTGAAAATTGGTAACGTACACGAAATTTTTGACCCAATGGATGTGACTGCCGTCAAGGTTTATCTTGCAACGCAAGGTTCAGCAGCTGTTGGAAGCGAATACTTTTGTGAGCTTTGGAAATACAATGGCGTAGATGCATACGAATTCCTAGCTGAGACAGAACTTGGAGTGGTTGGCGCTACCGCAGCAACTTGGGCAATGCTTCCAATCGTTGGTGGACCTATTACCTTGAATCCAGGTGACGACATTCTTGCCGTAGCTGGACACTTTGGAGGTGCTACTGAAGTACGTTTCGGTCTTGCACAAAATACATTTGAAGGTTCTGTTCTTGGTTTCGATGCGAACGGCGATTTGTTCAGCCTTACCGCACCAGGAGCTGTGATGATTCGTTTAGTAGATGACCCATCCGCTTCTGTAGCTGAATTAATCAATGAAGCTGGTATGACGATCTATCCAAACCCTGCAAATGGTTCAACAACAGTAAGCTTTGAAACTACTTCTGCTTCTGAAGTTGCGTTAAATGTAATGGATTTGTCAGGTAAAAATGTGTACAACACAGTTCTTGGAACAGTGAACGGTGCACAACAAGTGAACATAAACACCGATGCGTTGTCAAATGGTGTATACATGGTGAACTTGAACATCGATGGAAACATTTCAACTCAGAAATTGATCGTTCGTAAATAATTCAACGTTACTTTAAAGTGGAAAAGGGTCGGGTAACCGACCCTTTTTTAGTTGTATTACTGAACTTTATGTACTTTTGTACCATAAATAAACGCATATGAAAGCATACGTTTTTCCGGGCCAGGGGGCTCAGTTTTCAGGAATGGGAAAAGACCTGTTTCAACAATCCGAGGTGGCAAAAAACATGTTTGCAAAAGCCAATGAAATACTTGGTTTTGATATTGCCTCCATTATGTTTGAAGGATCGGACGAAGAATTAAAACAAACCAAAGTGACTCAACCGGCTATTTTCATTCATTCAACGGTTTTGGCGGCTTGCTTGGGCGAACGATTTCAACCCGACATGGTGGCTGGACATTCCTTAGGTGAATTCTCTGCCTTGGTAGCAAATAAAACCCTTACCTTCGAAAGTGGTTTAGCCTTGGTACACCAGCGTGCAATGGCCATGCAAAAAGCATGTGAAGCCGAACCGTCCACGATGGCGGCGATTCTGGGATTAGACGACGCTATAGTTGAAGAAATCTGTGCAAATACTTCGGGTACAGTGGTTGCGGCCAATTACAATTGTCCCGGACAACTTGTTATATCAGGTGCTCTGGCAGCTGTGCATGCAGCGTGTGAATCATTAACGCAAGCGGGAGCTAAGCGTGCTATGGTCCTACAAGTGGGAGGTGCGTTTCATTCCCCATTGATGGAACCGGCACGAGCCGAATTAGCAGCAGCCATTGAACGCACTGCTTTCGCTCAGCCCATTTGTCCCGTTTACCAAAACGTGACCGCCTCGGCAGTGATAGATCCTGCTCAAATAAAAGAAAACCTCATTGCACAACTTACCGCGCCTGTTCGTTGGACACAGACCATGCAACAGATGATTGCGGATGGTTCCAGCGAAGTAATCGAGGTAGGGCCAGGTAAAGTACTTCAAGGCTTGTTTAAGAAAGTGGACAGGGCATTTCCTGTTTCGAGTGCGAGCTTGGACGAGGTTCTTTAAAAAATATCGGGATCCTTTTATGCAATTTTTTCTTTTTGTGCATCTGAAACAAAAAATCAGGTAAACATGAAGAAACTATTAATCATTGGATGTATGTTGGCGGGCCAAGGTACATTTGCGCAAGAAGCACTCGGGGAAATTGTTGGAACAATTGCAGAGAAAAACGGAACAACCATCGTTGGAGCACAGGTTTTTGTGCTTGATCAGGATAAGAAATACCAAGCTCTGACGGATGTTGATGGCAGGTTTCGTATCTCAGGTATTCCAGCAGGGAAATACAATATGAATGTAAAGGTATTGAGGGATACCATGAAAGGAATTCTCGCTGAGGTGCCAATGGACGGTTTTTTTCAAGCGGGTGTTATTCATTTTGACCCTAAAACGGTTGATTTGAAAGGGGTAACGGTCAAAGCAAACAACGGAGAAATGAAATTGGTGTACGGTTCATTGCCAATACGTGAGGTGACCTCCGAAGAAATTGAACAAAGTCCAGTTAAATTTAGCGTTTCTGCGCTTGCAACAGCCTACAATTCAGATGTACGTATGGCAGAAGACGGTGAACTTATGTTTCGAGGTGCACGGAAAGGTGACATGGTTTACTTATTAGACGGTGTGAAGGGAAGGCAGGTGAACAACGTACCTAGTTGCGCCATCGGCCGAATGATGGTGTACACGGGAGGCATACCCGCCAAATACGGCGATACACTCGGTGGTGTTATTGTGGTCGAAACCAAAAGTTATTTTGACCTTTACCGCGAATGGGAGAGGGAGCAAATGAGAAAAGAATAATCATAAGCCGCCTTCGGGCGGTTTTTTAATGCGCTACAAGAAATTTAATCCGTTCAACGCCATTTGCTGATTCTAACGATAGGGTATATGCCCCGTCGTTCCATTTTTCCGATGAAATAGTGATCGTCTCATTTCCATTTAAAGGATGGCAATGAATGACTTTTCCTGTCATATCCGTTACACGCAGTTGGCCGTAGGATGGACCTGAGAGCTTTACGGTCAATGCATCATTGACTGGATTTGGAAAAACAACAAGTGGAGCATGAATAAGCATGGCGGAACCAGCTTCGAAGGCATGAATTAGGGCCTGATGAGCATTGATTCTTCCGTGTCCCATTTCTGTATTCCATGTTCCATGAACCGTGAGACTGTCATACGAATACGTGGATACCCGTTCAGCGGTGGCATTTAGAATATGCCGCACTTCATCTGCGGATAGATTTGGATTTTCGGACAACAACAAGGCTCCAATTCCAGCGGCCAATGGACACGCAGCACTGGTTCCATTGAAACTCAAGGTATAATCGTCGTTTCCATAGCCAAGTGCTCCGCCCATATCGGTAGTGGCGATTTTTACCCCTGGGGCAACCAAATCCAATCGTTCTCCGAACGAGCTCCCCCACCAGGTTTCTGGCGAACAATCGTTCATACTTTTTCTTCGGTCGCACATATTACTTGCTCCAACAGCAATTGTTTCGGGTAGGTTGGCAGGCCAAATAACCTGATTGATGTTGTCATTTCCTGCCGAGAAAAACAGTACGGTTCCTTTTCCATTTCGTCCCAATTGGGATGCTAGACGCATTTCTTCATTGCAAATGGTAGTATCAATGCCCAACAGTGAAATGTATTCATCCGTCAATCCAGCGGAACAACTAATCACATCTGCATTCATGGAATCCACCGAATAGGAAATCCCAGCTAAGAGCGCAGCCATATTCGTAAAAGGAACGGTTTGTCCTTGAAAACTGACGTACGTAAACATCCGAACTGGAATCAGTTGCACATCGGGTGCAATTCCGCTTACGCCCTGCGCATTGTTTTGCTCCGCACCAATAATACCTGCGCAGGCAGTGCCGTGTGCATTTTCCGGGAAATCAAGGGCAGGGTATCCTTTGGTATCGCTCGTTTGGGTTGCAAATGCATCATATCCGGGAAGAAGTCTTCCGCTGAATTCGCTGTGCAAGGTGTCAATACCGCTGTCCATGACTGAAACAATTACTGAACTTCCCGTGCTAAGGCTCCACGCTTCGTTTCCATCCACATCTGCATCTGAACTACCGTTAAATTGAATGGCGTTACCTGTATTCTCGAGGTGCCATTGGTTCGGATAAAGAGGGTCATTGCTACAAGCGTCAAGTGTGAAAAATTGATCCCTTTGAACCGTTTGGAACATACCCGAAGACTTGATTTCTTCTATAATAGCTGCGATTTCCTCTGTGTTGGAGGCACGTGTTTCCAACACCAACAGGGTTGATTTCGAATGCATCGAAGAAAGCTTGCCATAATTCGAAAGGAAGCGCTTTTCCAATTCGGAAGGCAATTGATGGCAACGGAGGAGTATCCGATTCGTGGTAAAACTGAAATGGTTCTGGTGAACTTTTACTTGCGTTCGAAATCCTTTGAAGTTGGCCGGAATTTGAGTTGAAGTGAGGTGCCAGTTACCATTAAGTGATAGAAGGGTTTCTTCTTTAGAGAAGTATGAACGATCGTCAGCTTTTTCCAGACATACGGCATGGAGCGTCTGCGAATAGCCACGGTTTCCGCAAAGGGTAAAAAGAATCAAGAAGAGTTGAAATAGGAAGAAACGATTTATTTGCATGGCAAAAAAAGTGAAGTTGAACCTTAATTTTCTCGGGTGAGCAGGTAATCTGACAGTGCGTAGAGCGTTTTTTTCTTTTCCTCCGAAATGGAAACCTCTTTTAACGCTTGAAGGGCTTTTTCATGATGTTCCCGCATTTCGATTTCACACAGTTCCTTGGCACCAATTTGGTCGTATATCACACGGACTTCTAATACTTTTTTCGCTAGGTCCTTTTCGTTGGAAAGCTCTTCTAATTTAACTTTTTGAGTTTGATCGGCATGTTGGTACGCGAGGAGGTTCAGTAAGGTTTTTTTATTCGAAATAACGTCACCGCCCACTTGTTTTCCAAACAGATGTGCCTCCGCATACAAGTCCAGAATATCGTCTTGAATCTGAAAGGCCATGCCAACGTGCTCCCCAAAGGCATACAAGGCATTTCGGTCGCCTAAATGTGCGCCACCTATAATCGCGCCCATTTCAACTGCACACCCCAATAAAACGGAAGTTTTTAGTCGAATCATTGTCCTGTACTCGTCCAGTTGAACATCTGAACGACGTTCAAAGTCCATGTCGAGTTGCTGTCCTTCACAAACCTCGATGGCTGTTTTATTCAACAACTCCAGCATTTGATCGAGTGGACCCTTCTTTTGGTGACTTAACTGTTCATATGCTTTAATCATCAGAACATCTCCAGATAAGAGGGCAATGTCGTTGTTCCAACGCTCATGAACAGTGACCTTTCCTCGCCGCAGGGGTGCGTGGTCCATCATATCGTCGTGAATGAGCGTAAAATTATGGAAGAGTTCGATGGCCAGTGCTCCTGGCAAGGCATCCTGATGGGAAATCCCATACATTTCTGCTGAAAGAAGCGTGAAAACGGGACGCATACGTTTACCACCTAGTGTCATAAAGTAGCGCAACGGCGCATAAAGGTTCTCTGGATGTCCGGGTAGATTCAATGCGTCAATCCCTTGATCGATGCAATGGTGGATGGGTTCCAAGGCTTTCATGAGTTGGAAATAAGGTTCATTAAATAGGTGCCGTATCCACTTTTTACCAGTGGTTCCGCCACTTTCTCGAGCTGGCCTTTATCAATAAACCCCTTTTTAAAAGCAATTTCCTCGATGCATCCGATTTTTAATCCCTGTCGTTCTTCGATTACCTGAACAAACTGACTGGCTTGCATGAGCGAAGAAAAAGTGCCTGTATCCAACCAGGCAGTTCCTCTATCCAACACGGCAACTTGCAGTTTTCCCATATTCAAATACGCAGCATTCACATCCGTAATTTCATATTCTCCACGAGCGGATGGTTTCAATTGTTTCGCGATTGAAACGACGGAATTATCGTAAAAGTAAAGTCCGGGAACGGCAAAATTGGATTTTGGAAACTGCGGCTTTTCCTCGATGGAAACCACTTGATTGTGTTCGTTGAATTCCACCACACCATAGCGTTCTGGGTCGCTGACATGGTAGGCAAAAACCACCCCACCTTCAGGATCATTGTGGTTCATGAGCAAACGGTCCATGTCTGACCCATAAAAAATGTTGTCTCCTAATATCAAGGCAACTTTATCGTTCCCAATGAAGTCGGCTCCAATAACGAAGGCTTGCGCCAAGCCATTAGGTACTTCTTGAACGGCATAACTAAATGCACAACCGATGGATTCGCCACTTCCCAACAGTTTTTCGAAATGTGGCAAGTCATGGGGTGTAGAAATGATTAAGATTTCGCGTATTCCCGCGGTCATTAACACCGAAAGCGGGTAGTAAATCATGGGTTTATCGTAAATAGGCATCAATTGCTTGGATACAGCAAGCGTCAAGGGATGAAGCCTTGTTCCGGACCCTCCGGCGAGTATGATTCCTTTCATATTAACTCATCGTTTTCAGATTCTCCTGAAAAAGATTCGTCTTTTACCTCCAATTGGAACAGATCAAAGTCCAACTCCTCATCGTACAACTCGAACATTGGCTCTTCAAAGGATTTTGTGGTAATTCTTCTTTCAAGCGTAAGCAAAAGACAAGGAAGGAGAATCAGGTTGGTGAATAAGGCCACGAAGTAGGTAATGGCCGACAGATATCCGAGCGCTTGCGTGCCTCCGAAATCAGAAAAGATGAATACGATAAACCCGAAAAACAAAATAACCGAGGTGTAAATGATGCTCAGTCCGGTTTCCTGAATGGAGATCGCAACACAGTCCTTAAGGTCCCACCGTTTGTGACTTAGCTCTTGACGGTAACGGGCGAGAAAATGAATGGTATTATCTACCGTTATTCCCAATGCGATGGAGAAGATAATAAGCGTTGAAGGTTTTAATGGGATATTAAACCATCCCATGATTCCAGCCGTCACAATCATCGGGATGAGGTTTGGTATCATCGAAACAATGACCATGCGAATGGAGGAAAACAAAAGGCTCATCAATGCAGCAATCGAAATGATGGCAAATCCAATCGATGAAAGAAGGTTATAAACCAAATACTGGGTTCCCTCGGATACAACTACAGAAGTTCCTGTTAAGGTAACATCGTAATACTCCTGATCAATCGCTTTTCTTAAATGTTGATTAAACCCGGGCTTCGAATAATAGTTAACAACCAATTCTGGACGGGCATCAAAAGCGTATTGCATTGACTCATTTCCATTGGAAAGCAATTGGGTCAAGCTGTTCTGAACGTTGGAGTAATTCGTCAGAATGGAATCGATATACCCTTTTTTTCCTTTTTCTACCTTGGCGAATAGCCGTTCAATATCCTTTCTGTTCGGATTCATTATGCTGTCAATCATCGCCCGAATTTTCTCCACTTTTGCAGCTACCTGATACGAGCCTTCATCTTTCATTTGCGTTCGTATTCGGAGAATGCAATGGTTTGTATCCACCAATTCTTTGATTGAAAATCCGGCATTGTTATTAGTCATGCTGAAGTTGTCTAGGTATTTAGCCAACCTCAATTTGTCGTGTTTCGAAAAAATGGTGTAGTGTTTCGGGTTGTTGTCGTAGTACGCCATATTGATGACTTTTACAAAGTCAACAATGGAAATGGATTTGGCAAAATCGGGATCTTTCGTCAATTCCTGTTGAACCGCTTCAACCTGGTACAAGGTGTTTTTACCAAATAAGCGTCCTTTTTCCTTGTATTTTATCATCACTTCAAACGGCACCGCCCCGCCAAAGTTTTTTTCCATGAACTTTATATCTTTCAAAATGGGGTCATCGGATGGAATGTCACCCGTTAGATTTCCGGTAACTTTCATTTTGAAAATCCCTACAATCCCGATAACTGTAATAATCAACGTGATGATGTAAACCCAGTTTCGGCGCATCGAGGTGATGAACACCAATTTATCCAAAAAGCCAACCGCCATTTTCCGGTCTAGGTGTTTCAAATGGCGATCTGGAGTAGACCTTAAAAAAGAAGCAAAGATAGGAATGAGGCACAATGAAACGACGTAGCACAACATGATGTTGATGGTAGAAATCATTCCAAATTCAAAGAATTTTGCCGAACTGGTGAAGAGGAAAGTAAAAAATCCGAGAGCCGTAGTAACGTTCGTCAGAAACATGGCAATACCCGTTTTACTTACCACCCTCACAAGGGCCTTCATCCGGTTGCCGTGGCTCGCTAGCTCCTGATGGTATTTGTTGTAAAGGTAAATGCAATTTGGAATTCCAATCACAATCATCAGTGGAGGAATCAATGCCATCATCACGGAGATGTTGTATCCGAATAGCGCAATGGTACCCATGGCTTGAATCACAGAGACGGCAACCACCGTCATACATATCAGCACAGCTCTAAATGAACGGAAAAAGAAGAACATCAATAACGCACTCACAAACATGGAGAGACCGATAAAGATGTACATTTCCGCCTGAATTCGCTTGGCAAGAATAACACGCAGGTAGGGAAGTCCGGCGTAATGTATTTCACCGAATTTATCACAGAATTTTTTAGTTAAATCCTGAATCTCAAAAACAATTTTTGATTTCTTGATGTCGTTTAAAAACCGCTCATCAATATTGACCATCATCAACGAAATATGCTCCTGGTCATTGTATAGAATCTTGTCGTAAAGCGGACTGTTTCGGATTTCCTTGAAAATGCTGTCCACCGATTTTTCATTGAATTGCACATCAGAGAATACCCGTTTAATCTCGAATTTTTCCTGTATTCTGTTGTTCTTTAAGGTAAACAAGGTGGCCTCCGAAATAACTGATTCCACCCCATCTAATTGAAGAATACTATCGCCTAATTCTTTCCATGCAAGCAGGTTTTTCTCCGTATATAATTTATCGCTTTTAAGTGCGATGACGAACGTACTTCCATCCTCTCCAAATTGTTTTTTGAAGAACTCGTAATTCTGAGTGGTCGGGGATTCTTTGGGCAATACAATCCCATACTTGTTCTCCATTTTCAAACCAGTCACGGCATAATACCCCAAGTAAACTGTTACAAGTGTAATCAGCCCAAGGACAAAAAACCGATTTTTAAGGATGAAATTGGCGAGTCTGTGCCACATGCAAGATGGAAGTTAAAAACAAAGGGACAAAGGTAATGAAATCAACGGATTTGGCAAATTTTTATGGTTTGAGGTCCGTCCAAAGCCATTCAAAAAATTCCCGTTGCCAAAGCACACTATTTTGAGGACTTTGCACCCAATGTCCTTCCTCTGGGAAATAAAGCATTTTACTGCGTAAACCTTGTAATTGTGCGGCTTGAAAAGCCTGAAATCCCTCGCTTTCGGGTACCCGGTAATCCCGCCCACCATGGATAACTAGCATGGGTGTGTCCCAGTTTTGAACATAGCGGTGCGGACTGTGTTTTTGGTAATTTTCCTGATGTTCTTTCTGCCAATACGGGCCACCATGATCCCAGTTGGCAAAAAACAATTCTTCGGTGGTTCCATACCAGCTTTCGAGGTTGAATAATCCACAATGTGCAATGAACGTCTTGAATCGCTTTTCATGAATTCCCGCTAACATGTATACAGAATAACCACCATACGAAGCCCCCACTGCACCAAGCCTGTTTTTATCGACGTATGCCAGATTACTTGCATAGTCTGTCGCGCTGAGGTAATCGTTCATCGCTTGTCCGCCCCAATCGCCGGAAATGGCATCGTTCCACTCTTGTCCAAAGCCCGGAAGTCCTCTTCGATTTGGAGCAATTACTACATAACCTTGAGAAGCCATCAAAGCCAGATTCCATCGGTACGAGAAAAATTGACTCACCTGACTTTGAGGTCCACCTTGACAATACAACAACGCCGGGTGTTTTTTAGTTGCATCCATAGCTGGTGGTAAAACCATCCAAATCAGCATTTTCTTGCCATCGCTCGTATTCACCCAATGCGGTTCGACCGTTGGCATTTTTATGTTCCTCAATAAACTGTCATTCGCATGAGTGAGTTGTGTTAGTGTTCCTTTTTTTATCGAAATGGAAAACAATTCGGTAGGTCTTACCATAGATTGCAACCCACAAATCAATAAATCCCCGGCCAGGGAAAGACTCGTTAAATCATGTTGTCCATTCGTTACCTGACGGTAGGTTCGTTTTTCCGTTTCAAGTTCAAAAGCTTGAACAGTGCCCTGATGAGCAGCTAAAAAATAGATGTATTTTCCAGAAGGATGCCATACAAATTCTGATACGGTAAGGTCTATTTTTTCAGTGAGATTCAACCGGTTTCCCTGCGGGTCTAAAACAACAATATCGTATTTATCCGACTCAAAACCATCACGTTTCATACTCAACCAAGCTAATCTTCCATTAGGTCCCAAGACCGGGTTAGTGTCGTATCCATTTAGGCCTCCACTTACAACTTTTGTTGTTCCAGTTGAAATATCAAAGCGGTACAACTCACTGTTGGTACTGAGTGCAAAAGATTTCCCTTGTTTTTTCTTAGAACAGTAATAAACGAAGGATTCATCTGCGCTGAAAGAAACCGTTTCCATGCCCCCCATAGGAGGTAAAATGCCATCGTAAGGTTCTCCATTTAACAAGTCGATTTCCGGCGTTGAAATAAGTTCGTTTTCAAAAGCGTACAGGATCAAATGCCTGCGCTGATAATCGTCAAAGTGGTCCCAATGGCGGTACATTAAATCCTCTTCTACACGTGCGTTGGCCTGCGGTAAATCTGGGTATTTCTCTTGAAGCGATTGCTTGGTTTTAACGGGTTCTATCGATAAAACATACGTTCCTTTTGGTGATACCTTAAACCCTTCCGCTTCCCAGTTGTAAAAAAATGAATGCGTTTTTTTATTTTCGCCTTTTGAATCAATGGAATATAGTTGCAGTCCATTTTCCTCGCGGCTCATGAACCAAATGCGCTGTCCCGGGCCCCATTGTGCTTCCATTTCGGAAAATGGCGTTTTTGTGAGTTGAATTACCTTGTTGCTTTCAAGTTCGAATAAATACAAATCCGTATTACCCTTGTTGCTTGCTAAATCAAAACTCCGTTGACCATACAAGACGAATTTCCCATCGGGAGAGACTTGACCACCGCTAATCCGTTTGAAATCCCACAACATTTCGGGCGTAAGTGTTACTTGAGCGTAGACGTTACAAGTAAGGAGCAGTAAAAAGAAGGAAAGCGTGCGCATGGATGTGTAGTTGATAAAATCTACTCAAAAATGGCGAAAAATAATGGATTCTAGCTATTTTCTAAAGATTTCTTGTTCTTCTTGTAGAACAAGTGCGAAGCGATTAGGGTAAGGATTATAACGCTGGAAATGACACCTGCGGTAAGTAACAGGTTCCATTCAATAGCCATACCGTGCATGGACATAAAAACAAATGAATTGATAGCAACAAGAAGAACGAGCATGAAGCGTTGAAACCTTCGAATTCCTTTCATTTATGTGCTTTAGTGAATGAAATATAAAGTTTTCCTAGTTCGTTTCCAATAAATTGTGTCATGTTGTTTTGAACAATTAAGTGAAATTGACTGTTGAAAACGTTCGTTTTAGTAGAAAATATAGAGTATAACAGGTTTTGAACTTGCTTCTATAATGAGGTCTAAAGTTTGAAAAAACCGGTCAGATACCATCGGACAGCCAAGCGATAAACAGATCGGTTCTTCTTGTTCTTCATCTGGAACACAATCTAAGCGATGCAATACGATGGCGCGCTCTTGAGCCTTGTTATTGCTGGCATCTAACCCATGAAGAACATATGACTTTCCATATGCACCGACATAACTTTTTCCAATGCGGTACCTTCCCAACGAAGTCATGTAAGAATTCGGAGTATTGCTAAAACTCAAACTGTCTTGTCGTTCCGTTTCTGAACCAGAACCATGTGCAACGAGTGCTTGGTACTTAACAATACCTTTGGTTAAATCACAAACAAAGAGCCTTTTCCTGCCCGATGGTATACGCATGTTAATTAAAATGGCTGTTTGTTGATTATAGGAGCTGTTTTTCGAGAGGTATTGTTTGATTTCGATTACCTTTTGATGAATCAAAGCTGTGTCTTGCACGTATGAGGTTACTGAGGCAACAGAATCTACAATAGTTGAATCCTCGTTCAGCGCATTTGTTTCTTGAGCGCAAGAGCTCATCCATGAAAAAAGCGATAAAAGAATAACGAGGTTGCGCATGGGTTTAAAGGTTAGGGCGCTAGTCCAAAAATCCTTTTTCCTGCATCAATACGTGCATTTCTTGTTGAAGTTTTTGGGCTTCGAGCCGCGCCTTTTTTGCAAAATCCATGCCGTTTGAGGCATAAATAATCCCTCGGGAAGAGTTTACCAATAAGCCACAATCGGTGTTCCAACCATGTGTTACGACCTCTTGAAGTGAACCTCCTTGTGCGCCAACACCGGGAACTAAAAAGAAATGATCAGGGACTATTTTCCTCACCTCTCCAATGGCTTCTGCGCGCGTTGCGCCCACAACAAACATGAGCTGCTCAGGGGTAGACCAACCGGCTGCAGTTTTTAATACATG
>Ga0315902_10008936_pt1 | contig 13494 bp, 12 predicted proteins | sample LakEriMetagenome_9_FD_203523 | JGI IMG/M metagenome (GOLD analysis project Ga0315902, IMG submission 203523) | Freshwater fungal communities from buoy surface, Lake Erie, Ohio, United States - Buoy 12 MA117 | ecosystem: Environmental > Aquatic > Freshwater > Lake > Lake biofilm | place: USA... | reverse complement strand
CTCAGGGAGAAAGAGAAATCCCTTTGGTTTGGCGAAAGTTCCAAACTCTTGAACGAGATAATCTGAAATTTCGTTCTGTGAAGGAAATCCTTCTCCAGAGACAGCCACGTGCAGCGCTGCTCCCCATTGGCTATCACTTACCGGGAATGCAGCAAAAGTTTTATGGGGGAAGTGTTTATGTAGGGCACCTTCAATCGCACTCAGTGAGATGTTCTCCCCACCAGAAACAATGACATCGTCACTTCGACCTTCAACAATCAACTTTCCATTCTCAATTCTTCCAAAATCAGTTGAGTGGAACCAGCCATCGACAAATTGAAGGTCCCAAAGAGGCTCAGCACCGATGTAACTCTTAGCAATTACCGAACCCTTAATCGAAATCTTCTTCTCGCCAGTTATCGAAATCTCTACACCTTCAAGTGGAATACCGTTATAAACACATCCACCGGTAGTTTCAGTCATGCCATAAGTAGTAACAACATTGATTCCAGCTTCTTCAGCTTTGATATGCAGCTCTGGTGCTAGATGTGCACCGCCCACCAGTACTGCTTTGGCACCTTGAAGATGGCGGAGTAAATTCCCATCACCGTTAAGTGCGCGATGTAACTGTGTTGGTACGACTGATGTGAAATCAACTTTTGGATATTCGCCTTCAAAATTTCTGAGATCGATTGGATCTGTCCCAAGTTCTAGCGCACGAGTTAAGACATTGATGCCGGCGATATGTGTAAGTGGAAGCAGTAACGACCAGACGTTTCCGAACTCAGCCCCAAGAAATTTATTGGAAGCCTTTGCAGATGCAAGAAGTGCAGATGCGGATATGCCAACGCTCTTTGCAACCCCCGAACTTCCGGTGGTTGAAATGACGATACAGATTCGATCACTGACGTGTTCTGTCGGAATCGGGCCAAAGGCCAGGGCAGGGCCATCTGAGACGAGGGATTTAGCGAGACGGGCCATTAATTCGCTGACAGTCCACTCAGGGTTGGCTGCGCGAAGTTCTCGTTGTGCGTTCTGCTCCATTGCCCGCGTAGGCTATCGCTCGTAGACCAAATGGAGGAACCGTGAGCAAGCCTATTAAGCGTGATTTTGGTGACCGAACTATCCCTGCGTGGGCAACTGGCCCTGGCGGAGAAAACTTTATTGATATCACCTATCAAGTTGCAGAAGGCATGGCGAAGATAACGATTAACCGCCCCGAGGTTCGTAATGCATTTCGCCCACAAACAATTATTGAACTCAAGAGCGCATTCGATTTAGCTCGCGACAATGCAGAAGTCGGCGTAATTATCCTCACCGGTAAAGGTGATGAAGCATTCTGTTCTGGCGGAGATATCAGCGTTCGCGGTGATGATGGTTACCTCGGCGATGACAGCCTTGCACAACAAGGAGTCGGCCGACTTAATGTTCTAGATCTTCAAGTACAAATTCGCCGCACACCTAAGCCAGTTGTTGCAATGATTGCAGGCTGGGCAATAGGTGGCGGCCATGTTCTCCATGTTGTCTGCGATCTATCAATCGCGGCAGATAATGCAAAGTTTGGTCAGACCGGCCCGATGGTTGGCTCATTTGATGGTGGTTACGGTTCAGGTTTATTGGCTGCAAGTGTGGGACAGAAGAAGGCTCGCGAAATTTGGTTCCTTACTCGTCAATACGATGCAACTGAAGCTTTATCTATGGGACTTGTAAATACCGTTGTTCCGCTGAAAGAGTTAGAAGCTGAAACAGTTTCATGGTGCCGTGAGATGTTGCAGAACTCTCCGTTAGCCCTACGCCTCTTGAAAGCATCGATGAATGCTGCCGATGATGGACTTGCTGGAATCCAACAACTTGCAGGCGATGCAACTCTCCTCTTCTACTTAAGTGAAGAAGGTCAAGAGGGTCGCGATGCTTTTAAAGAGAAGCGCAAACCTGATTTTGGAAAGTTTCCCAAGCGACCTTAATTTATGGATCAATCACTGCTCGAAAGCTTGCGCGTAGTTGCGCTACCCACAAAGACAAACTTTCGTGGAATTAGCGTTCGGGAAGTTGCGCTCTTTAAAGGCGAATATGGGTGGGGCGAATTTTCGCCATTTCTTGAATACAGCAATGAAGAATGTGCGCCTTGGTTAGCAAGTGCAATCGAAGCAGCCGCAAAGCCGCTACCGACGCTCTTTCGTAAATCAGTGAAGGTCAACGGAACTATTCCTGCAACAAACGATAAGAGCGTTATTGATTCACTTATTGCTTCTTACAATGGCGTAAAGACTTACAAGGTAAAAGTTGGAGAGAACTTAAGTGAAGATATTGTGCGTCTGGCACGAATTCGTTCACTTGGCCGTGACATCAATATTCGTATTGATGTCAACGGGCTCTGGAGTGTTAAGGATGCGATTACCAATCTCTATGCCTTCTATGAAGAAGTCGGTCCATTTGAATATGTGGAACAACCATGTGCAACTCTTGACGAGCTACACGAATTAAAATCAAGTATTCATATCCCACTGAAGATTGCCGTAGATGAGGCTGTCCGTAAAGCTCACGATCCATTCGCGATTAGCCTCGATGGTGCCGCCGACATTGTGATGCTCAAGGTTCAACCATCAGGTGGCATCGCACGAGCACATAAAATAGCTGAGCACCACAAGCTGCCAGTCGTTGTATCAAGTGCTCTAGAGAGTGCGGTAGGAATCAATTACGGTCTAGCCCTTGCTGCTTCATTTAAAGATATGAATTTCGATTGTGGCCTTGGAACAGGTGCTCTTCTGGCCTCTGACGTTGCTCACCTTCCAATAGTCGATGGCGAGATTGAGATAAGTGAGATTGAGCCTAACTTTGATGGTTTAGATGTGTCTGCAGAGCGATACGAATGGTGGAAGAATCGCATTATGAAGACGGCGGAGCTACTGTGATTAACGAATCTACAAAGTTGGCTCGCGTTATTGTCCGCCAGATACTTGAAGCTGGCGTGACTGATGTTGTGATCTCACCAGGATCTAGAAATGCACCGCTTTCACTCGCTTTCTTCGCAGCTAGTAAGCGCGGGTTAATTAAGTTACACACCAGAATTGATGAACGTACCGCTGCCTTCTTCGCACTTGGAATCACAAAGGCATCTGGCCGACCAGTACCAATCGTTTGTACAAGCGGTACCGCTGTTGCAAATTACCACCCTGCGGTTTTGGAGGCATCACATACAAATCTTCCTCTATTGGTTCTGACTGCTGATCGCCCTGCAGCGCTACGCAGAACCGGTGCTAATCAAACAACGGAACAGGCACGTATCTTTGGAAAAGCAGTTCGCTATTTCGCAGATATCTCAGGTTCTGCATATCCGATGGAGCTTCCATTTAACTCACTGCACTCTGGTCCGGTACATCTCAATATTCAATTTGAAGAACCACTTGTTGGAGATAACGACGAAGGTTGGCTCAATGACCTAAAGGTGAGCACACCTAAGGTATTTGGAAGAAAAAAGGCTGGAACTTTCTTCACCAAATCAACACGTGGAATTCTTGTGATTGGTCATGATCGCGCAGGTCTTGAATTAAGCGATGTGCAAGATTTTGCAGAGAAACTTGGGTGGCCTGTGATTGCAGAAGATCCACTCTCGTTCCCAAGTGCACTTGCGCATGCCAGCATCTTCCTGACTTCAAAGACGATTGCTGAAGATATTACGCCAGATACCGTAGTTGTCATTGGTAGAACAACACTTTCGCGATCCATTAATGCACTTGTTAACTCGGCACGAAAAGTCATTGCGATAGATCCACGTATGGCTACTGTCGATTCCGATCGCGCTGCAACGCAGAAGTTCACGCAGCTGCCAACAGTTGAAGTCGGCACACCCGATGCGGAATATGCACAGAAGCTGCAGAAGTACTCGCAGAGAGCCCAGAAGTTGGTTTCAGGAATCTCAGATTGGTCAGAGGCTCTTGTTGCTCGCGAGATTTCAGGAGCACTTCCAAAGGGAACATCTCTCTTTATCTCCTCTTCTCGACCAATTCGCGACATTGAAGGTTTTGCTGAACCTCGTAGCGGTGTTGAAACCTTTGCCAATCGTGGCCTTGCTGGAATCGATGGAAATATCTCTACTGCGTTGGGAATCGCCTCACAGCGAAGTTCAACTTTTGCAGTACTTGGCGATCTTGGTTTTCTTCATGATGTAACAGGTCTGATTCACAATGCAGATATCAACCTCAAGATCTTTGTAATCAATAACAATGGTGGGGGAATATTCTCAACGCTAAGCCAGCGCGGGGTTGAAGGATTTGAGGAAGTCTTTGGAACTCCTCATAACTTAGATTTAGTTGCAATAGCGAAATCATTTGGAATTTCAGCTTCAGCAGTTGGAACGAAATCAGAGTTACTTGCAGAGATTGGAAAGCCTGTGAGCGGTCTTAGCGTTGTGGTTGTGAGCGTTCCCGACCGTGAATCAAATGCAGATTTGCTTAAAAGAATTTATAACAGCGTTTCATCCATGTAGCGCAGAGCGCATCGGAATCATCTTTGCATTACTCTCTTCAACTTCCTTGTCGGGAATCGATCCTGCAACGATTCCACAACCTGCAAAGATTCTGATTTCTCGACCCGATATTTGGCCACAGCGCAATGCGATACCAAGTTCTCCATCGCCGCTTGCATCAATCCAGCCAACTGGTCCTGCATATCGACCGCGGTCCATACCTTCAATCTCATCAATAACATCGAATGCAAGATTTCGTGGAGTTCCGCAGACAGCAGCTGATGGATGAAGATTTTGTAGCAGTGAGAAAGCATCTATATGTTGCTTAGATTCAATGAGCGCCCCGGTGACATCTGTTGCAAGGTGCATCACATTTGCTAAGTGAAGTACGAATGGCGATTCTGGAACATTTGTTGAAGAACAGAATGGATCGAGTGCGTCGGCCACTGAACGAACTGCGTACTCGTGTTCTTCTAAATCCTTCGATGAACGAGCAAGGGAAGCGGCAAGTGCTAAATCCTTCTCGTCATCGCCTGTCTTTGGAATTGTTCCGGCAAGAACGCGTGAAGTCACCATTCCGCGAGATAGTCGGAGTAGAAGCTCAGGGGTTGCTCCCACTAAACCATCGACAGAGAAGACCCAGGTCGATGGATATTCAGAGGAAAGATTTTTAAGTATTGGTCGGGCATCAATTTCGGAATCAGAGTTTGCGACGACATCGCGAGCCAAAACGACCTTATCTACCCCGTTGGAATTAACTCTATTAATCACCTCTGTAACACGTTCTTTCCATTGATCTGCGGTCAGAGTTCCGTCGCTGAAGGTGAAGGTAGATGGGGCGGTAGCCGCAGAAGTTTCCGGTAGCTGAGGTTGGTTATCGCTTCCAATCCATGTAATCCATGAGTTGGAACCTTTCTGGCCCACAATAACTTTAGGAATTACGAGTACAGATTCTTGATTTCTATCAAAGGAGAAAGAGGTAAAGAGAACTGGCCCAGTGCCGCTGCCGTGAACAGAATTTGAGATTGAGAAAGTCTCTAGTTGTTGGTGCCACCATTTACGAGCATCTTCAAATCGATTGCGATCTGAAACAGTTGTAGATGCATGCACGCCCCATCCGACAAGTCCTTCGCCACCTCTGACCCAAGTAAATTGCTCACCTGCAGGCAGTAAATCAAGTAGCGGAAGATGGTCACCGATACGTGAAGTAGTTACGGGAAGCAATGGGGACATTTAGCAAGTAACTTACTTATTGAGAGTACGTGAAATCTTGCGCCAGATAAGGGGCAGCGAAGTAGCTGTGATTGCGATCTTAAGCATTTCACCAAAGATAAATGGTGTCAGACCTGCAGCAAAGGTTTCAGACCAAGAGAGATCTAGCGAGTAGTGAAGCCAGGTAAGTCCGAAGAAGAAGATGGTTGCATCGCCAAGCAAGAGCGCTGGAAATGAAGTTTTAAATTTCTGATCAGCTTTGCGATCTGCGAGATATCCAAGCAATAAAGATGCAACGAACATTCCAACGAGGTATCCACCAGTTGCTCCAAGGAGTCGATCGATTCCGTGGTTTGCAGCAGTTGCTGATGGTGCAAAGACGGGAGCACCAGCAATTCCGGCAAGGAGATAAGTTGCAAAAGTTGTGACACCAAGGCGAGCGCCATAAGTAGTTCCGATTAATAGCACTGCAAGAGTTTGGCCAGTCACCGGAACAGGTGAACCTGGAACTGGAATTGCAACCTGCGCCATCAGCGTAATAAAGGCAACGCCACCCATGACAAAGAGAGCTTGAGTCAGCGCGGTGCTACGAGGAAATACTGTGGCGCGTAGTGAGCCCCGGTGAAGTGATTCTGGGTGAAGTGACATCAGATGGCTCCCTCGATTAACGAATCAATTACAAGTTGTGCGCAGAGCCTACTCTCAGCGAGAATAAGCGCATGTCACGAGCCAATATGGATAAGAACCCCGAGGAAGTCGCAGCGATGTTCGACGGGGTCGCCAAGCGCTATGACCTAGTAAATGACCTTTTGAGCCTGGGCCAGACCAAATTCTGGCGCCGGGCCACCACCAAGATCATCGCCCCTCGCCCCGGAATGAAGATCCTCGACCTCGCCGCTGGCACAGGTTCGAGCTCAGAGCCGCTGGCTGCTGCTGGCGCGGACGTCATTCCAGCCGATTTCAGCGAGGGAATGCTTGCCGCAGGGCGTAAAGCGCGCCCACACCTGCCATTTACCAAGGCTGATGCCTTGAATCTGCCCTTTAAAGATGGCGAGTTTGACCTTGTGACCATCTCTTTTGGGCTGCGCAATACCCAAAATACCGAGAAGGCGCTGGCAGAGATGCTGCGAGTAACCAAGCCTGAGGGAGAGATCGTTATCTGCGAATTCTCGAGCCCAACCTTCCGTCCCTTTCGTACCATTTACACCAATTACCTCATGAGGGCACTTCCAGCGATCGCATCGAAGAGTTCATCAAATCCAGATGCCTATATCTACCTTGCTGAATCGATTCGGGCATGGCCAAATCAGGTGGCGCTCGCCGCCAAAATCAAGGCAGCCGGCTGGGTCGATGTCACGTGGAGCAACCTCACCGGCGGGGTTGTCGCAGTTCACAAGGCCCGCAAGCCGTAATTGTTTTTAGCCTCTCTAGATAGCGTTTAGTATTTCGCTCGTGAGCGGAAACCCATATATCCCAATTATCGTGATTTTCGCGATTGGCTTTGGCTTTGCCGCTTTCTCCGTAGCGATTGCGTCGGTCACAGGACCTGCCCGCTACAACCGTGCCAAGTTAGAGGCGTACGAGTGTGGAATCGAACCGTCTCCACAGGCGCTTGAGGGCGGTCGCTTTCCCGTCAAATACTTCCTAACAGCAATGCTCTTTATCGTCTTCGATATTGAAATCGTATTTCTCTATCCATGGGCAGTTACATTCGACCAGCTTGGTCTCTTCGGATTAGTTGAAATGGCAATTTTTATCGGCACTGTATTTATTGCATTTGCATATGTATGGCGCCGCGGCGGATTGGAATGGGATTGAACCAATGGGTTTAGAAGATAAATTACCAAGCGGAGTTCTACTTTCAACTGTAGAAGGTCTTGCTGGTTACATGCGCAAGAGCTCTGTCTGGCCTGCAACATTCGGTCTTGCATGTTGTGCAATTGAGATGATGGCACTTGGTTCAGCTCCAAAACATGATATTTCACGCTTCGGAATGGAGCGTTTTTCTGCATCGCCTCGTCAAGCAGATCTCATGATCGTTGCAGGTCGCGTTTCGCAGAAGATGGCGCCAGTACTTCGCCAGATTTACGATCAAATGACTGCGCCAAAATGGGTGATCTCAATGGGTGCTTGTGCATCATCGGGTGGAATGTTTAACAACTATGCAATCGTTCAAGGTGTTGATCACATTGTTCCGGTCGATATTTATCTTCCAGGTTGCCCACCACGTCCAGAACAGTTGATGGATGCAATAATCAAGCTACACACGCTTATTAGCGATACAAAACTTGGTCCAAATCGCGAAGCTGTTATCAAAGAAGTTGAACTCGCAGCGATGAACGCGAAGCCAACAATCCAGATGAAGGGGTTGCTGGCGTAAATGAGCGAAGAACAGACAGGTATGTTCGGCGCTACAGGCACCGGAGATACCTCAGGGTACGGCGGCCTTGTCCGCACTGCTGCATCAACGGGCTCTACAGAACGCCCATTTGGCAGCTACTTTGACCAGGTTGCAGATGATTTAGAACGCGCATACCCAGACTTTGCTGATGCAATAACACGCGTTGTCGTTGATCGTGGTGAACTCACACTTCACATTAAGAAGTCACGACTTGTTGAAGTTGCACAAATTTTGCGTGACAAGTTGCTCTTTGAAATGTGCATGGGAGTATCTGGCGTTAACTATCCAGATCGCACAGGTGCAGAACTTGTTGCAGTTTATCCATTGCTCTCGATGACAAAGAACCAGCGTATTCGTTTGGAAGTTTCGACATCAGATCTCGATCCGCATATTCCATCTGTAGTAAATGTTTGGGCCGGAAACAATTGGCATGAGCGCGAAACTTTCGACATGTTCGGAATCATCTTCGATGGCCACCCAGGACTTACTCGCATCTTGATGCCAGATGATTGGGATGGACATCCGCAGCGCAAGGATTACCCACTTGGTGGAATCTCAGTTGAGTACAAGGGTGCAACAACACCAGCGCCTTCTAACCGCAGGAGCTACCAGTGACCACACGCATCGATCCATACGCATCCTCACGCGAAACAACTGAAGGCACAGTCTTCTCAGTTACCGGCGGCGATTGGGATTCACTCGTCTCTGAAATTGGAGAATCTAAAGAAGAGCGCATCATTGTAAATATGGGGCCACAGCACCCATCAACGCATGGTGTTCTTCGTCTTGTTCTTGAACTTGAAGGCGAGACTGTTACAGAAGTAAGAACAGGTATTGGTTACCTGCACACTGGTATCGAAAAGAACATCGAATTTCGCAACTGGACCCAAGCGGTCACATTTGCAACTCGCATGGATTACCTCTCACCAATTTTCAATGAGACTGCTTACTGTCTTGCAGTTGAAAAGCTATTGGGAATTACACAGGATATTCCAGAGCGCGCATCAGTAATTCGCGTACTGATGATGGAGCTCAACCGCATCTCATCTCACATGGTTGCACTCGGTACAGGAGCTCTTGAACTCGGTGCAATGGCGCCAATGTTCTTCGCCTTCCGCGATCGTGAAATCGTTCTCGATACCTTTGAAGAAATCACAGGCCTTCGCATGAATATGGCCTATGTGCGCCCAGGTGGAGTTTCACAAGATCTCCCAGCAGGTATGACAACGAAGCTTCGTGATGTTGTTAAATCACTACGAAAGAATTTCAATGACAATGCACAGTTGCTCATCGGAAACACAATCTGGATGAAGCGCACTGAAGGTATTGGCTATCTCGATCTCGCAGGATGTACAGCACTTGGCATCACAGGACCAGTTCTTCGCTCTGCCGGACTTCCTTGGGATCTTCGCAAGATGCAGCCTTACTGCGGATATGAGAATTACGAATTCGATGTAATCACAGCAGATACTGCAGATGTTTACGGCCGCTTCTTAGTTCGTATGGCAGAGCTCGAGCAATCACTACGAATCATTGAACAAGCAATCGATAAGCTCGACAAACTTGAAGGTCAGCCAGTAATGGTTGCAGATAAGAAGATTGCATGGCCGGCACAGCTTGCACTCGGTGCAGATGGACTTGGAAACTCACTTGATCACATCCGCGAAATTATGGGAACTTCAATGGAGTCACTCATCCACCACTTCAAACTTGTTACTGAAGGTTTCCGCGTTCCAGCCGGCCAGGTTTATGCATCGGTTGAATCACCACGTGGTGAACTTGCAGCACACGTAGTTTCTGATGGAGGAACGCGTCCATACCGCGTTCACTTCCGCGAACCTTCATTTAATAATTTGCAATCAATTTCAGCGATGAGCGAAGGTGGCATGGTCGCAGACATTGTTGGCGCTGTTGCGTCTATCGATCCTGTTATGGGAGGAGTGGACCGCTAATGGCAATCGATCAAACTTTAAATCACGAAGTAATGCAATCAATCATCAAGCGTTATCCACGCACACGTTCTTCAATCATGCCGCTGCTTCATTATGTGCAATCTGTTTCTGGTTATGTAACTAACGAAGGTATTGAAACTATCTCAAAGCTTCTTGAAATCGAGACAGCAGAAGTATCTGCAGTTGCTACCTTCTACACGCAGTACAAGCGCAAGCCAGTCGGCGAATATCACGTAGGTGTATGTACAAATACCTTGTGTGCTGTAATGGGTGGAGATGCAATCTTCTCTGCACTTAAAGAGCACCTCGGCGTTGAAAATGATGGCGTGACAGCAGATGGCAAAGTTTCTCTCGAACATATCGAGTGCAACGCTGCTTGCGATTATGCGCCAGTAGTTATGGCTAACTGGGAGTTCTACGACAACCAGACTGTCGAATCTGCAAAGGCTCTCGTCGATGGAGCACGTCAAGGAAATCCACCTGCTCCAACACGTGGACCAAATCACCTTGTTACATATAAAGAAGCATCTGCCGTTCTTGCAGGTCTAGATGATGGCCTTGCACGTGAAGGCGTTCAAGCAGGCGGACCAACGCTGCTCGGATTGAAACTTTCAAAGGAAGGTAAGTAATGTCAAAGTTAACTCCCGTCCTTTCTGCTCACTGGGATGAGAAAGATTCATTCACCATTGAGGCATATACACGTCACGGTGGATATACAGCGTCGAAGAAAGCTCTCGCAATGGATCCCGATGCAGTTATTCAACTCGTCAAGGATTCAGGACTTCGCGGTCGTGGTGGCGCAGGCTTCCCAACTGGAATGAAGTGGGGCTTTATCCCACAAGGCGACGATAAAGATCATTACCTAGTTGTAAATGCTGATGAATCAGAGCCAGGTACTTGTAAAGATACTCCGCTCTTGATGGCAAACCCACACGTTCTCATTGAAGGTTGCATCATCGCTTGTCATGCAATCCGTGCAAAGCGCGCATTTATCTATATTCGCGGTGAAGTCACACATGTTGTGCGTCGCGTCAATGCAGCGATTGCAGATGCATATAAGGCAGGACATCTCGGTAACGGAATTGATGTAACGCTTCACATTGGTGCAGGTGCATATATCTGCGGTGAAGAGACAGCGCTCCTTGATTCACTCGAAGGCTTCCGTGGTCAGCCACGTCTTCGTCCACCGTTTCCTGCAATTGCTGGTCTCTATGCGCGACCAACAGTTGTTAACAATGTTGAATCAATCTCATCCGTTCCAGCGATTATTGCCAATGGCGCAGAGTGGTACCAATCAATGGGTACAGAGAAGTCAAAGGGCGCAACTCTTTACTCACTCTCAGGACATGTGAATAACCCAGGACAATTTGAAGCACCACTCGGAATCACACTCCGCGAAATTCTTGAACTCGCAGGTGGAGTTCGCACTGGACATAAGCTCAAGTTCTGGACACCAGGTGGATCATCAACACCGCTCTTTACAGATGCACACCTAGATACCCCACTTGATTACGAAGGTGTAGCAGCAGCGGGCTCAATGCTTGGAACAAAGGCACTTCAGATCTTTGATGAAACAACATGTGTTGTTCGCGCAGTACTTCGCTGGACAGAGTTCTACAAGCATGAATCTTGTGGCAAGTGCACACCATGTCGCGAAGGCACATGGTGGTTGGTTCAGATTCTGCGCGATCTTGAAAATGGAACTGGCACAGAGGCAGATCTCGAAAAACTTCTCGATCTCTGCGACAACATCATGGGTCGTTCATTCTGCGCACTTGGCGATGGAGCAACTAGCCCAATTACTTCATCAATTAAATATTTCCGCGACGAATACATCGCTCACTTAACAAATGGCGCTTGCCCATTTGATCCAGTGAAATCAACTCTTTTTACTGGGGCGGTGAACTAATGACTACAACTCAAGAGTCAGCAGTTGCAGTAGAACTCATCACCGTTGTTATCGATGGTTTTGAAGTCTCTGTTCCAAAGGGAACTCTCATTATTCGCGCCGCAGAAAAACTTGGAATTCAAATTCCACGTTTCTGCGATCACCCGCTGCTCGATCCAGTTGGTGCTTGTCGCCAATGTTTAGTTGATGTTGAAATCAATGGTCGCGCATTTCCAAAGCCACAGGCATCATGCACAATTCCGGTAGAGCCAAATATGATTGTAAAGACTCAGCTCACATCTCCTGTTGCCGATAAGGCGCAGAAAGGTGTGATGGAACTTCTTCTCGGAAACCATCCACTTGATTGCCCAGTCTGCGATAAAGGTGGAGAGTGCCCATTACAGAACCAAGCTATGAGCAATGGTCGTCCAGATGCACGCCTAGATGGATATAAGCGCACATTTGAGAAGCCAATCGCAATTTCGTCTTCAGTCCTACTTGATCGCGAACGCTGTGTTTTGTGTGCACGTTGCACACGTTTCTCAGAACAGATTGCATCAGATCCATTTATTACGCTCAATGAGCGCGGTGCGCTTCAGCAAGTTGGAATCTACGAGAACGATCCATTTAAATCTTACTTCTCAGGAAATACTGTGCAGATCTGCCCAGTTGGTGCACTAACTGGAACTTCATACCGATTCCGCGCACGCCCATTTGATTTAGTTTCAACTCCTTCAGCATGCGAACACTGCGCATCAGGTTGCGATATGCGCACAGATGTTCGCCGCGGAAAGACACTTCGTCGCCTCGCTGGTGATGATGCATCTGTAAATGAAGAGTGGAACTGCGATAAGGGTCGTTGGGCATTTAAATATGTCACAGCCCTTGATCGCTTGACGCATCCACTTGTGCGAAATTCTGAAGGCGTACTTGTTCAGGCTTCATGGCCTGAAGCAATTGCCGCCGCAGCTGCTGGCCTCAAGGGAAAGCGCGCTGCAGTCCTTACTGGTGGTCGCGTAACAACAGAAGATGCATATGGATATTCAAAGTTTGCTCGCATCGCACTTGGTACAAATGATATTGATTACCGCGCACGCGTGACATCTGATGAAGAACGCGATTTCCTTGCAGCACACGTTGCGGGTTCATCTACAACCTACCGAGATATCGATACCGCAGATCACGTTGCACTTATCGCATTCGAGCCAGAAGAAGAGTCACCAATCGTCTTCCTTCGCCTCAATAAGAACTTTAAGAAGCGCGGTTTAAAGGTAACTTCAGTTGCAACAAAGCAGTCAATTGCAATGGATAAGTTAAAGGCTGACTTTATTAAGGTTGCACCAGGTGCTGAAGGAACAGCAGTTGCAGCGCTCTCATTGACCGCAAAGTCAGTGATCCTTGTTGGAGAACGCGCTTCTGAAACACCAGGACTGCTCTCAGCAGTTGCAGCACTTGCCGCAAAGACAGGTTCAAAGCTTGCCTATATTCCACGTCGCGCAGGCGAACGTGGCGCACTCGAAGCTGGCGCAATCGGAAATCTTCTTCCAGGTGGACGCCCCGTATCTGATGCCGCAGCTCGTGTAGATATTGCAGCAGC
>Ga0315902_10008935_pt1 | contig 13494 bp, 8 predicted proteins | sample LakEriMetagenome_9_FD_203523 | JGI IMG/M metagenome (GOLD analysis project Ga0315902, IMG submission 203523) | Freshwater fungal communities from buoy surface, Lake Erie, Ohio, United States - Buoy 12 MA117 | ecosystem: Environmental > Aquatic > Freshwater > Lake > Lake biofilm | place: USA... | reverse complement strand
GATAACGGTCTGGCCCTGAGCAGCAGAAACATGCGTCTATCTGAACAAGAGAAAGAGGAAGCGCTGATCATCCCGAAAACGCTCTACATAGCGAGGGATGCAGTGAGCGGACATACTCCTGACCAGGCTCGGCAGATCGCTCTTGATCATTTTAGCTCGGGAGCATTAGAGCTCGAATATCTGGAGATCGTGGATGGTGAGACACTGAAACCGCTTCTCCATGAATGGTCCTCCAATGCGGTGTGTTGCATCGCTGCCTATTGCGGACCGGTGCGCCTGATCGATAATCTACGTTTGGTGTGATCAGCAGAATATTCATTAACTCCTTTTCTCTTTCGGCTTTATATGTAACTTTAACGCCGAATTCGTTTGTATGTTGATACAAGTTGTCAAATCAAAAATTCACCGGGTAAAGGTGACACAGGCAGATCTGAATTACATCGGCAGCATTACTATTGATGAGGTGCTGATGCAAGCTGCTAATATCATTGAGGGCGAAAGGGTACAGATCGTGAATATTAACAACGGTGAACGCTTTGAGACCTATGTGATCAAAGGGGAAAGTAACACCGGTACGATCTGTTTGAATGGTCCGGCAGCGCGAAGAGTTGCCGTTGGTGACGTTATCATCGTTATAGGCTATGCACTCATGGATTTTGAAGTTGCCAAAACCTTCAAACCTTCGCTTGTCTTCCCGAACGAGGATACCAATCTTCTCGACTGATGAAGCCGGCCAAGTTGCTTGTTACGCTTGCAAAAACAGTCCTTCCGCTTGCCCTTGGGATATATCTTTTCTGGTATTTCTTTTCCAGTATGTCCGCTGAGTCGAAGCAATTTTTCTACACTGCGATTCGAGAGGCCGACTATCTGTGGGTAATACTATCGCTACTGATCGGTGTGGTCGCTTATTTTTCGAGGGCCTACCGTTGGAAATATGTGCTCGAACCAATTGGCTACAAGACGAGTTTCTGGAATCGATACCATGCTGTCATGATTGGATACTTGGTCAATCTGACCATACCTCGAGCCGGAGAAGCTTCCCGATCAGCAATGCTCTACCGTTCAGATGGAGTCCCCTTTTCCACATCATTCGGAACCATTATTGCGGAAAGGGCTGTAGATTTCGTTGCATTGTGCTCCATAGCGCTTGTTACAGCCATGTTAGGTTATGACGATCTTATGATCATAAAACAACAAATCGAAGATAATTTTGGTGGGACATCCACCGTTCAAAAAGCAGGTTTTGAGTGGAAATACCTTGTTTATGTTCTCTTGCTTTTAGGATTTCTTTCGGTAGGCGTGCTCTTTGTGCTAAAGGATAGCTTTCGCACCAAGTTGGTGTCTTTTGTTCGCGGAATCTCGGAAGGTGTACTTTCGATCTTCAGGTCGCAGTATCCTTTTTCCTACCTGTTGCATACTGCCATTATCTGGATGTGTTACCTGGCTATGTTCTTCCTTCCCTTTCAAGCATTGGATGAGACCTCCGGCATGAACGCTGAAGCCATGCTAGTTGGATTTATAGCCGGCTCCCTGGGAATCATTTTTACCAATGGCGGGATAGGCGTCTATCCCTTACTTGTTGGTCTTGTGGTGGCCTATTATTTGGGAGATGAACACAAGGATGCACAAGCTGTTGGTAATGCATTGGGCATGTTGATCTGGACTTCTCAAACAGTACTTATGATCATACTTGGACTAGTATCATTGTTCCTTTTACCTCGAAATTATTCAAAAGAGACTGCAGATGAGCCGGTTGACCTATCAGGTAAATAAGATCGTTGATCTGGATGAAGCAAAACGACTTGTCGCTATGTGGCAGATGAAGTCGGAAAAGGTTGTTTTCACCAACGGTTGTTTCGATATTCTTCATCGCGGTCACGTTACCTATCTTGCTCTGGCAGCTTCCGAGGGAACTAAACTGGTTGTTGGATTGAATTCGGATGCTTCCGTCAAACGGCAGGGCAAAGGGGAGGACCGTCCCGTAAACAGCGAAGAATCGAGGGCACTCGTACTGGCTGCTCTGGCTGTGGTAGATCTCGTTGTCCTCTTCAATGAAAATACGCCTGAAAACCTTATCGAAGAGCTGAATCCAGATGTTCTGGCAAAAGGAGCAGATTATGATCCGGAAGAAACGGATCCAAGCTCACGTAAATACATCGTAGGTTCGGATGCCGTTAGGTCGAGAGGAGGAAAAGTAATCGCAATTCCCTTGGTAGATGGCTTTTCTACTACAGCATTGATCGCTAAGATGAACCGACCTGCCTAGATTCGCGATTTTGATCTGAATCCACCGCCGTCACCGGCATTGAACCGCAGAAACAACTCGAATCCTCCTCTGGCTCTCGAAACCTCGTTTAGACTGGAGATGTTGATGTCGTAGCCGAAGCCTGCCATGAACTGATCGTATTCAAACATGAATTTCCCGACTAAAGCATCTTTCAGACGTCCATACAGACCTAAATACAAGGCGATAGGGCGTGTGAAGCCGGTGTGCCGAGAACCTTCATGAAGGTTGTATTTGTAGTTTGCCCCAAGAAAGATCTCTTGTGCATTTTTCTGACGGTGATAGTAAACTCCGGGCATGATCGTTCCTCGGGTATTGGCTATACCGATCTCAGCATTGACAAAGGCCGACATGCGCATGTACAACCGCTCATTTTCTGCATTGATGAAGGAGTATTTCGGTCTGTTCACATGATAAACGGCAAAACCTGCATTGATCTTCCGATCGATGTTCTGGTTCATGTAGCCACCATTTGAACCATAGGAATATAAGATCCCTGCACCAGCATCCAGATAACCGAAGTTGGCATTAGCAAAGGTTTCTCCTGGATCAACGGATGCGTCATAGGTTAGACCGTTATATTGAGATCCCCATTTTCCTCCGTTGGCATTTAAGGAGCGCTGGCCATAACCGCCATATATACCTATTCCCAGTTTATTATTGTCGTCAAGCAAAAGATGATACGCTAGATTTAGGTTTACATTGTTGGTTGTCACACGCACATCTCCTGCTCGGTCATTGTAGAAATTGATGCCACCGGCGATGATACCCGATTTTCTTCGTTTATTTTCGTTGAAACGTGCATCGAACGATGCGGCAACAGTCTGAAAAGGTTCTGCAACACTGTTCCACTGGCTTCGGAAGTTCACCACACCTTGCAAGGGGGAATTGGCACCAGCGAGTCCCGGGTTTAGTGACATGGTGGAAAATTCGCTGAACGAAAAATGTGTGTCCTGAGCAAAGGCGTTCATCGCAATAGCGGACAGGCTTGCGAGGACAAAAGTTCTCATGTTCTTTCTCATCTTCATGATGTTTCTTATTTCAGGATTGTAAGGTTTCCGCTTTCATTGATCTCTGTGCCGTCGAAAAGTACGGCGTAAACTTTGTAGGCATATACACCGGATTGTACCGGTTGGTTCCTGAAGTTCCCGTCCCAGCATTTTTCGGGGTCTTCTGTTGAGAACACCACTTCTCCCCATCGGTTGTAAACTGCATATTGCAGCTCCGCAATACAGTTACCGAAGACACAGAGCGAGTTGTTCGCGGATGGCCCCTCGCCATTGGGAGAAAAGACCGTTGGAACAAAGAAATCACCACACTCTAACTGAACTACAATTGTAACTTGCGCGGTTCCTGTACATCCACTGTCATCTGTTCCCGTGACAGTGTAAGTTGTTGTGATCGTTGGCGTGGCCACAGGAGCAGGGCAATCATCACAACTAAGTGTCGAACCGTTATCCCATGAATAAGAAGTCGCACCGGTGGCCTGAAGTTGAACTGATTCACCGGATACGATCGTTTGAGTGATCGGTGAAACGGAAACAGGTAATTCCCCAATATTCTCAACTGTAAATGTTCCTGAACTTGTACAGCCCTCCTGATCGGTAACGGTTACTGTGTAATTCCCTGCTGTTAGACCGGAGGCGGTTGCCGCAGAACCTCCCGTTGGTGACCAGCTGTAGGTGAAAGATCCGGTTCCGCCAGCGGCAACAACGGAGATACTTCCATCCGATGCACCACAGTTGGCATCAATAATGGTTTCATTTATCGCAATGGCAGTTGGTTCACCGACAGTGAGGCTTACCGATCCCACACAACCCAAGTTGTCGGTGACAGCGACACTGTAGGTGCCAGCCGAAAGTCCAGATGCAGTCGCACCTGATCCACCTGTTGGTGACCAGCTGTAGGTGTATGGGGATGTTCCTCCTGAAACATTGACCGTCGCAGAACCGTCATTGCCACCAAAACAACTCACATTGTTAACGGATTGAGCAGATACTGAGGGCCCATTCGCATTGTTAACGACCAGTGTAATCGATTCCGAACAGCTATTCTGATCTGTTACTGTAACGGTGTATGTTCCGGCAGCAATGTTAGTTGCTGTTTGCCCATTTCCACCCGTCGGAGACCAGGCATAGGTATAACCACCAGCTCCTCCGGAAGCAGTAACTGAAGCCGAGCCGTTGCTGATACCACAATCAGCAGGAATGATCGTCCCTTGTGTGACAATTACTTCAGAAGGTTCATCAATTGTAACCGTTGTTGAGTTGGTGCATCCTGCCGCGTCAGCTACCGTCACGGTGTAGGTTCCCGCTGCTAAAGCAATTTGTGACGCTCCAGTGAGATTCCCCGGTGTCCAGGTATATGTCAATGCACCCGATCCACCAGAACCTGTAACGCTTGCCGCGCCGTCGCTACCACCAAAACAGCTTACATCGTCAGAAGAGGTTACACTGATGGTCGGCCCATTATTGGTTACAACTGATGCAGTCGCTGTTGCCGTACATCCGTTAGCGTCAGTAACGGTCACGGTGTAGTTTCCTGCCGCCAGGTTGCTGGCTGTAGCACCTGTACCACCAGTTGGTAGCCAGCTGTAGTTGTAGGATCCTGTTCCACCGTCAGCCACAACAGAGGTCGTTCCTGTTGATGCGCCACAGTTGGTTGGTGTAGCCGTAGCAGTTGCTGAAACCGCGGAGCTTGGCTGGGTGATGGTTACTGTTGTCGAGCCCGGGCAGTTATTCGCATCCAGCACATTTACTGTGTATGTGCCGGCGGACAGTGCAGACTGTGTGGCTCCGGAAAGATTGCCGGGAGTCCACGTGTACGAATACGCACTCTGGCCGCCTGAGGCTGCAACAGTCGCTGATCCGTTCGTTTGACCGAAGCATAAGATGTTCGAAAGTGCAGAGGTCCCTACCGTGATTGTTGGACAAGGATTGCTTGTGCAATCTAGCACGGTATTCAGGTCAAACGCAAGTGAGCCACCAGAATTATCAAGTACTTGAAGCTGCGTTAAGCCTGCAGGAGCTGTGACATTCGTTCCAGTTGCAAACGTTGACCACGCAGCAGGCTGAGTACAAGATGTTGCTGGGAAAAAGCCGTTCAGGCATTGACCCAACAATGCATTCCATGTGTACCCGCAGGATTGACACTGTGTTTGATTCGTGATTGTAACGGTCTGTGCAGGAATCCACTGTTGCCAGGTGTATGGTCCGACGCCACCTGAAACTGTCAAAGTTCCATTCGTTTCCTGACAAACCTGAAGGGCAGAGCAAGAGCTCACAACGATCGAATAGTTTTCAAAACCACAAGGTAGCGTGTAGGTTATTGTATGTGTTCCAACTCCGGCCGTTGATGGGTTGAAAACACCGGTTGCACTTATTCCCGGTCCGGACCAGGTACCACCTGAAGTCTCAGTCGTAAGGGTGACGGGTGCGTCTGAAACACAGAGTGTATTCGGACCACAAACGGTTGCGTTACAGCAGCTGGCTGCCAACGGTGCACATGCCGAAGCAGCGAATGACTGAATTCCACCGGTACGCGTGCCGGAAGCAGATGTCCCTGTACCTCCGCAGGCAATAACTTCTCCGGCAGTGTTCACCTCGACATCAAATACCTTGAACGAAGTAGGATAGAATGCTTGCTGAACCAAACTGGAATTGAATTTATACACTCCGGTGGTCGAACCAACGTATACGTTACCACAATCGTCGATGTCGATTCCACTATTTGAGACTGTATTACCTCCAAGGAATACGCTATTCAAAGCACCTCCGGGTATGTTTACTGTGTTAAGGATACTACCATCCGTTAGAGAGCGTTTCTGCAATTGATTCCCTCTGTTGACATAAAGCGCATTCTCATCAGCAGCCAAGGCACAGATTCCTGTATTATCGTAGCGATAGTCTTCACACTTGTATCCGAAATCAGTGCCGTTGGTTGTTTTGTAGAAACTGGAGGAACCTAACGAACAAAAAGTGGTATTATCATTCAAATAGCCTATTGTATCTTGGGTTAGCCAATAATATTTTCCGTTGGGAGCCGCAGTGATTGACCTGACCTCCTGTACATTGGGAGGAATGGACAAAGTAGGACCAACCGCTACTTCAATTGTGTTCGTGTAGTTACCATTTGATGTGTTAATCTCAAATATCGCTGCTTCTAACAGGGGAGGAAGAGCAAAAGCTCCGGAAGTACCTCCCACGATCAGTTTGGTTTGATCACAATTAAAAGCGATAGACCAATACTCGTCCGAGTTTCCGATTGATCCTCCACCTCCGGTATTATTCCAAGTCAAGGTTCCTGCTGAGGAGATCTTCTGCATACCGGAAACAGACCCTCTTGTCACATATGAATTTCCGGCCAGATCCGTTGCTAATGTTCCAAGCCAACAATTCGAAGTATCATAGGGCGTTGAATAGGTCCATTGAAGCACTCCTGCGTTGTTGTATTTCAATACCTGCATAGGCGTTATACCGCCAAGTATATATACATTACCTGCTCCATCTCGCTCGCATTCCCAAACCACATCCCAATTGGTATTGAACGCAGGTGTCTGGGTCCATGGGTCGATTATTACTGTTCTTGAGGGATCGTATTCTCCAAGTTTAAAACTGATCCGACGTCCTTGCTGAAAGAAATTCGATTCAATGAGTGTGTTATGGTCATCCCCATAAAATGTAACCGGAGCATGATCAACGATCGATCCGAAGTAGGTCGGAATATCTAGTTTGCCTTCCAATACTGAGAGGTCTCTGTCAAAAAGCATGTTTAGAGCAGATACGTCGGCTCCGGGATGAATGATGACTGCGTATTTGATGCCAATTTCAGGGTGAACGGTGTATTCCACATCGATACCCGGATACAGATTTCGGTAATAAAGTTTTTTGAATCCCTTGGCATAAGATGCACCAATTATCTCGCCCTGACTGTTCTGATAGGAATAGTTGTGGTAGTCTTCCGTTAGTCCTTCACCTACCAGTTCCGTTTTTTGGGAGCTACCGGCCCATTCCATGTTGACGTCATCGCTCTTGAATAGGAATTTACCTACGAGCTTTTCTTTTTTCTTGTACTCTTCAACACTGTTTGCGAGTTGTTTTTTCAATGATTCCCGTTCTTCTTTCGGAATCTTAGTGGCTTCCAGAAAAGAGTAGCGTATACCTTTGATCCCGAAAAATATACGGGTCTCTCCAAAATCAACAGCATATTTGATCTTCCCCGTCTGCTGGTTTTCAAATTGGTCGAACTGTCCTACGTTCTCGATGAAGCTTCTGCTTTTTTTGTAGTCAGCAGACCAGCCGGCTGTATTTTTTTGAGCAAAAACAATTGAAAGACAAGCATTCAGAAAAAACGAGAATACAAAAAACTTTATTTTCATGTTGAGATCTTTTTCAGCGCTGATTTTTGAACCAAAACAGCACGCAATGAACTGAGTACAAAATTATGGAAGGAATAACTGTGTAAAGGAGGGGTTAACCCCTCAATTAGTATAATGTTAATTAATTAACAGATAAGTGATTCCCCTGACATTTCGGAGGGTTTTTCAATTCCCATTCGCTCAAGAATGGTTGGAGCCACATCTGCCAGGATCCCATTTTTCAATACGATTTTATCTTCAGTGATCAAAATGGCCGGAACTGGATTGAGTGAATGCGCCGTGTTAGGCGTTCCGTCCGGATTGATGGCGAAATCGGCATTGCCATGGTCAGCGATAACCAGGAATTCATAGCCCAGTTTCAAGCCCTCAGTGACGACATTTCGAAGGCAACTGTCAACCGTTTCAACAGCCTTGACGATCGCTTCGTAAACTCCTGTATGACCTACCATATCCGGATTGGCGAAGTTGAGGCAAATAAAGTCAGGTCTTGCCGAATTCATGTACATAGTGATCTTATCCGTCACTTCAAGTGCACTCATCTCAGGCTGTAGGTCATAGGTGGGAACCTTCGGTGAATTCACGAGTATCCTTCTTTCGCCTTCGAATTCTTGTTCTCGCCCGCCACTAAAAAAGAATGTGACATGCGGGTATTTTTCGGTTTCCGCAATTCTCACCTGTGTTTTCCCCGCCTTACTGAGTACCTCACCAATTGTCATGGATAGATTATCTTTCTCGAAAACAACTTTCACATTTTTGAACGAAGCATCGTAATTGGTCATGCAGTAATAATCGATATCCAATGGACTCATGTTATACTCAGGAAGATCTTTCTGGGTCAAAGCAATTGTGATCTCTCTCGGACGGTCGGTTCTGAAATTAAAACAGATCACCACATCGCCTTTTTCGATCACTGCGAGAGGTGATCCATTCTCGATTATAACGATCGGGTCGATGAACTCGTCGGTCTTTTGTTGCTCATAAGAAGCTTTGATGCCCTCAGCTGCAGATGTAAATTCTTTACCCACCCCATGAACTAACAGATCGTAGGCCAACTTTACACGCTCCCAGCGGTTATCGCGGTCCATGGCATAGTAGCGACCGATCACGGATGCAATACGTCCTGTCGTTTGGCTGATATTTTCCTCGAGCTCCTTGACAAATCCAAGTCCACTATTCGGATCGCAGTCCCTCCCGTCGGTGAAAGCATGGATAAATACGTTCTTCAAGCCATGGTCGTTGGCCATCTTACACAATGCGTATAGGTGATCCTGTGAACTGTGCACTCCACCCTTGGAGACCAGTCCGATGAGGTGAAGCTTCGTTCCAGTTCGAGAAGCTTTTTTCATCGCTTCCAGCAGGACAGTGTTTTCGAAGAATTCGCCGTGCCGAATTGATTTATTGATGCGTGTAAGCTCCTGATAGACGATCCTTCCGGCACCAATGTTCAAATGTCCGACTTCGCTGTTGCCCATTTGACCGTCAGGAAGACCAACATCCTCACCGCATGTTCTCAGGTTTGCGAGGGGATATGCGCTCGAGATGCTATCCATGAAAGGCGTATCAGCATGAAAGATCGCATCCGATTTTGTTTTGTCTCCAATTCCCCATCCATCGAGGATGATCAATCCAAATTTCTTACTCATGGTTGAACGTGATTTCAAAATCTGCACCACTCGGAACATTATCCTTACAAACGATGATACCACCGAGTAATCGCGTGAATTCTGACGCAATGAAAAGTCCGAGGCCAGTTCCTTTTTGAGAGCGTGTCTCTTCGTTCCCAGATCGGTAGAACTTGGAAAAGATCAGACCCTTTTGCTCGTTCTCAACACCCTTTCCCGTATCTTGAACACCCATGCGAACCGATCCTTGCGCACATTTCAGGTAAAGTGTGATTTCACCCGCTTTATCGCCATATTTGGTCGCATTCTCAATCAGGTTCCGAATGATTGTCTCCAACAGAGAGCGATCAGAACGTAGATAAATGTCGGGCTCAATGTTTCCTTTAAAACGATATTCGGGATATTTCTTTGAGAATTTCTCAAGTAATTCATTCATTAATTGTGATACGAGGATCCGTTCGCGAATGATCTGTAAGGCTTTATTTTCGATCCGTGAAGCATCGAGGATATTGTCAATGAGGTATTCCAAGCGTTCATTCTCCTGAAGTGCTCTTCCTATGAGATCTTTGCGCTGTTCGATCGAGAGCTCTCTTTTCTCCAGGGTTTGCCAGAACAGTTTATTGGCTGCAAGTGGTGTTTTCAGTTCATGGGTCACCGATAAAAGGAAATTTTTTTGGCGTTCAGCCAGTTTTAATTCTTTTCGGATAGAGCTTTGGATCTTCCATAAACCGGCGATCAGAAGCAGGAAGAAAACCAGTCCTTCACCGATGATCATGGTGACTCTTTTCGAAAGAAACTGCTCCGTGTCATCGAGCTCTTTGGTGAGTTCTATCAGATGATAACCCCACCAGATGAACTGGAGCACTACGTAGATGCTGAGTATATAGAATATGACTGATGTCTGCCGTTTCATGGCAAATTTCAGTAGGCTCTTTGATTCTTCCCTTCCATCCAGTTGATGAAGGCCCTGTTCACAACTTTATTTCCTCCGGGAGTAGGATAATCACCGGTGAAATACCAGTCGCCCAGATTCTTCGGGCATGCGAGGTGGAGATTCTCGACCGTTTGATAAATGATCTCCACTTTCGCGTGAATAGAGGAAGGGGTGAGCATCTCAGCGATCTTGTCGGCGATCTCCTCATCTGAAAAGGGCGCATAAATATCCTTCACGTAATTCCGAATCTCCTCTTTTGGAAGCGCAGTTTGTTCCAGACATTTGCGGTAGGTGCTGTCGATAATATCGGATAAGCCACGTTCCCGAAGTAGTTGTATGGCAGCCTCAAAGGCAATGAAATCACCCATTTTAGCCATGTCAATTCCGTAACAGTCGGGATAACGGATCTGAGGTGCTGAGGAAACCACAATGATCTTTTTCGGCCCCAAACGGTCAAGGATCCGAAGAATACTTTGCTTCAGTGTAGTGCCTCGAACAATACTGTCATCGATTACAACCAAATTATCCTGATCCCGTTTTACGCTTCCATAGGTGATATCGTAAACGTGTGCCACGAGATCATCCCGTGATTCGTCCTGCGTGATGAAGGTTCTCAGTTTGGCATCTTTGATGGCGATCTTCTCGATACGAGCCCTCTGGTAAACGATCTGTTGCAGTTTCTCCTCGGTGATATTGCTGCCCAAAGCAAGAATGTCGGCAAACTTTCGATCATTGAGGTAATCTTCAAGTCCTTTGATCATTCCGTAGAACGCCACCTCAGCTGTATTCGGAATAAAGGAGAAAACGGAATTATCGAGGTCGTAATTTATCGCTTTCAACACCTGCGGAACAACGTTCTTTCCAAGCTGCTTGCGTTCATTGTAAATCTCAATATCATTCCCTCGAGAGAAATAGATCCTTTCAAAAGAACATTTTAGGGAACGTTCATCCGGTTGGTTGATCTGGATCTCCTGAACCGAGCCGTTCTTACGAATGATAAGTGCATGTCCCGGAGAAAGCTCCTGAACCTGCTCGCTTTTCAGGTTAAAAGCCGTTTGAATCACAGGACGTTCGGATGCCACTGCACAAACCTCATCATCCTCATACCAATAGGCCGGCCGAATTCCGGACGGGTCTCGCAATACGAAAGCATCACCGTGTCCGAAAAGTCCGGCCATAGCATAGCCGCCATCCCAGTCTTCAGAGGCGCGTTTCAGGATTCGTTCTATATCGAGGTTTTCAGCGATCTTTTGGTAGATGTCAGTATTTGTATTCCCCTCTGCCTTGAGTTTTGCATACATTTCCTCGTTCTCAACGTCGAGAAAATGACCGATCTTTTCAAGTACTGTAACCGTATCCGATTTTTCTTTTGGATGCTGACCGATCTTAACAAGCACTTCAAAAAGCTCATCGACATTCGTCAGGTTAAAGTTGCCTGCTACCACGAGGTTGCGGGTTACCCAATTGTTTTGTCGCAAAAAAGGGTGGCAGCTCTCGATAGAATTTCTTCCGAAGGTCCCGTATCGCAGGTGCCCGAGAAAAAGCTCCCCTGTAAATCCTGCGTTTTTCTTCAAGTAATTTACGTCTTTCAACAATGACGGATCTTCCTCACCGATCTGTTTAAAACGCTTGTTGATATGATCAAAAATATCTTGTATGGGCTTGCTGTCTATGGATCGGTATCTGGAAATGTATCGTTCACCGGGTTCCATGTCCAGCTTGATATTTGCCACACCGGCACCATCCTGTCCACGATTGTGCTGTTTCTCCATCATTAGGTGGAGCTTGTTGAGCCCATAGAAAGCCGTACCGTATTTGTCCAGATAGAACTGGATCGGTTTTTTCAGCCTTAGAACAGCTATCCCACATTCGTGTTTGATCGCATCGCTCATGGATCGGTATATATCAAATGAGCCGTAAAGTTACGCTTTTAGTTGAACGGAATTGGATAAACGGCGTGAAAGATTATTTGTTGATAAACAGGCAACCATTCGTGCCAGAATGGAGTTATTATGATGTGCGGAGAGATGAACTATTGGCGTTTTTCCATGTTTTCAGATAACTGTTGTGCTGATTTGTCGTAAATTCGGCTTGTATGAGGATGCTTTCGATCATATTCTTTTTTGTTGCGACAGCGCTGTCAGGTTCTGTTATTTCGCAGGTTTGGATGGTCCCGAATCGTGGCCAATGGGATGATCGCATCCTGTATAATGTGGAGCTGAGTAGCGGGAACATGTTTGTGGAGAAAACAGGATTTACGTTTTCATTTTCCAATTTAAAACAAGTTTTACATCACCCTCACGAATCATCCGAAAGTGATCACGAGAACGAATCTATGCGTGGTCATGTGGTCCGTTCGACATTTATGGGGGCAAGCAATACAGGATCAATAAAGGAAAGCGATTCGTCTGATTTTTACAGCAATTACTTGATCGGTAATGATCCTGCGAGGTGGCAGTCCGGTATTCGAAGCGTATTGAATGTCGAAATGACGGAATTGTATCCGGGGATCCAGATGCTGCTCAATGGAGAGGAGTCACAGCTTGAATATGCCTTTACACTTTCACCCGGGGCAGAACCTGCACAGATCAAGCAGCTTATTGAGGGACATGACAAGTTGTGGGTCGACGACCAGGGCTTGCTTCACATTGAGCATAGTTTCGGTGAGATCGTGCAGTCGGCGCCTGTTGCATGGACAGAAAAAGAAGGAAGAAAGAGAGCGGTGAATTGCCGATTCGCACTGAACGGTTCGGTTCTGTCCTTTGAGTTGGGTGAATACGATACTTCTGCAAAGCTGATCATAGATCCCAGCCTGACCTTTTCCACTTTCACCGGCTCAACCGTAGACAATTGGGGTTTTACGGCAGCACCGGATCCTTCAGGGAATTTGTTCGCTGGCGGAATTGTTTTTGGTGTCGGTTATCCTCTCACCACGGGTGCATATGACCTTAGTTTCAATGGAGGTACCGGTACTTTTCCATTGGATATAGGTATCACGAAATTCAATGCGACAGGCAGTGACCTCATCTACTCAACCTACATTGGCGGTGCGGGTAACGAAACTCCCAACAGTATTGTGTCAGCACCTAATGGCGAATTGTTCATATACGGCGTTACCTCATCGGTGAATTTCCCAATGGCAGGAACTCCTTACGACGCCAGCTTTAATGGAGGTCCTTCAGTAACCGAGAACAACCTGAATTTTGAGGGAGCGGATATTTTTGTCACCAGACTTAATTCGACCGGTACAGCTCTCATTGCTTCTACCTATGTTGGT
>Ga0315902_10008934_pt1 | contig 13496 bp, 12 predicted proteins | sample LakEriMetagenome_9_FD_203523 | JGI IMG/M metagenome (GOLD analysis project Ga0315902, IMG submission 203523) | Freshwater fungal communities from buoy surface, Lake Erie, Ohio, United States - Buoy 12 MA117 | ecosystem: Environmental > Aquatic > Freshwater > Lake > Lake biofilm | place: USA... | reverse complement strand
AGAGCAGCTGGGGCTCCTGGGCCAGGCCGCGCGTGCCGCGACCGCCGAGGCCGACCGCCTCGCCATGGCGGAGCAGGCCGCGCTGGAAGCCCTGGCCTCCGATGAGGCGACGCTCGCGGATCTCGAGGAGCGCCTCGTCGCTGCGGAAGCCGAGAGCGGGGGGGAGGACATCGCAGATCGGCGCCCCGAGTTTTCCCGCGCAGCGGAGCAGGCCCGAGCCCAGGAAGTAGAGGCGCGCCTCACTGTGCGCACGGGCGAGGAGCGACTTGCCTCGCTCACCGCACGCGCGGACGGCCTTGAGCGCGCTGCGGCCAACGAGCGTGCTTCGCGACGTCGGGCCATCGAGCGCCGCGAGCAGCGTGCACGCGAGGCCGAGGTCGCCCAGGCGGTCGCCAAGGGCATCGACGTGGTGCTCCGGTACCTGGATTCCTCGCTCTCACGCGCCGAGGTCGAGCGTCGTGAGCGCGAGGAGCAGCAGGCGACGCGCGATGCCACGCTCCAGCGGGTGCGCCAGTCACTTCGCGAGTTCGGCGCGGAGATGGAGAGACTGACCGACTCGGTGCACCGCGACGAGGTCGCGCGCGCGGAGCAGCGCCTGCGCATCGAGCAGGTGGAGGGGCGCGTCATCGAGGAGTTCGGCATCGAGCCTGATGCCCTCGTGACGGAGTACGGTCCCGACCAGCCCGTGCCTCCCACACCCTCGGCGCCGGGCGACGAGATCGATCCTGACGCCCCTGCGCCGGAGCCCTATGCCTACGACCGGGCGCAGCAGGAGCGACGGCTCAAGTCGGCGGAGCGCGGTCTCGCGCTGCTGGGCAAGGTCAACCCCTTGGCGCTGGAGGAGTTCACCGCACTGGAGGAGCGCCTTCGCTTCCTCACGGAGCAGGTGGACGACCTGAAGCGTTCGCGCACCGACCTCCTCGCGATCATCAAGGAGGTGGACGAGCGCGTCGAGGCGGTCTTCACGGAGGCGTACCACGACACGGCCCGCGAATTCGAGCGCGTCTTCGCCCGACTCTTCCCCGGGGGCGATGGTCGCCTCGTCCTCACCGACCCCTCCGACATGCTCCTCACCGGCGTTGACGTCGAGGCGCGCCCGCCGGGCAAGAAGGTCAAGCGTCTGTCGCTGCTGTCCGGTGGAGAGCGTTCACTCACCGCCGTGGCGTTCCTCATCGCACTCTTCAAGGCGCGTCCCAGTCCCTTCTACGTCCTCGACGAGGTCGAGGCTGCGCTGGATGACGTCAACCTGGGCCGCCTCATCGACGCCATCGACGAGCTGAGGACGACCTCGCAGTTGATCGTGGTGACGCACCAGAAGCGCACCATGGAGATCGCCGATGCGCTGTACGGCGTGTCCATGCGCGGTGACGGCGTGACCCAGGTGGTGGGCCAGCGCCTTCGAGACCGGGACCCCGTCTCCGCCTGACAGGCCCGCGTTGGTCCCTGAGAGGATCCACCCGTGGATTCCCTTGGCTTGATTCTCGCCGTTGCCGTCGCACTGCTCGTTGTCGTGGGAGTCGTCGTCGCCCTGGTGCGGCGCCGCCCAGCCGCTCCTGAGCGGCCACGCCCCGGCATCGACTACGCGCCCGGAGTGGGTGACGACGACACCACCCCGCGCGACACGGCCCGCCGGGCCATCGAGGAGGCGGTCCCCGCCGATGCGCTCGGAGCAACCGACCTCATCGAGGTCGAGGACCTCGATGCCGGCGTCGAGATCGATCTCGAGGAAGTAGACCTCGAGACGCTCGGGATCGAGCAGCCCGAGCCGGCGGCGGGACGTCTCACCCGCTTGCGCCGAAGGCTCGCGCGATCGCAGTCCGCGCTGGGCCGTGGATTGCTCTCCCTCATGTCGCGCGACACCGTCGATGCGGCCACGTGGGACGAGGTAGAGGAGACGCTCCTCACCGCGGACCTCGGTGTCGCAGCATCCACCGACCTCCTGGAGCGACTGAGGGCTCGCGTGCTGGCGGAGAGTCCGTCCACACCTGAGGAGGTGCGGGCCCTGCTGCGCGAGGAGCTCATCGCCCTCGTCGATCCCACAATGGACCGCTCGCTGCACTCCGTGCGCGATGGTGATGGCCCCGCTGTGCTCCTCGTCGTAGGCGTCAACGGAACGGGCAAGACCACGACCACGGGCAAGCTCGGGCGACTGCTCGTCGCAGAGGGGCGCACGGTCGTGCTCGGCGCAGCCGACACCTTCCGCGCGGCTGCTGCCGACCAGTTGCAGACGTGGGGTGACCGCGTGGGTGCCGCCGTCGTGCGCGGGCCCGAGGGGGGCGATCCCGCCGCCGTGGCCTTCGATGCCGTGCGCATCGGAGCAGAGGCAGATGTCGACACCGTCGTCATCGACACCGCGGGACGCCTCCACACCAAGGTCGGCCTTATGGACGAGCTCGGCAAGGTAAAGCGCGTCATGGAGAAGCAGGGACCTGTCAATGAGGTCCTGCTCGTGCTTGACGCGACGACGGGCCAGAACGGCCTCACGCAGGCCAAGGTGTTCTCCGAGGTCGTCGACGTCACCGGCATCGTGCTCACCAAGCTCGATGGCACCGCCAAGGGCGGCATCGTCGTGGCCGTGCAGCGGGAGTTGGGTGTGCCGGTCAAGCTCGTCGGCCTGGGGGAGGGCCCGGACGATCTCGCCCCCTTCGACCCCGCGGAGTTCGTCGACGCGCTCCTCGAGGAGTAGTCCGCCCCGTCACGCGCCTGCGACGTCACATGCCTGAAACATCAAGGCTGCGGAAGTCACCCACACGTAACCGGGGAACCCCTCCGAGGTAACGCCTGTGGGCTTGGCTCCCTCCAAGTCGACCGACTCAGGGATGCGACACGAGGAGTGTGACGCTCATGGATTCCGCGCTCAACACGGGTGATACCGCCTGGATGCTCATGGCAGCAGCGATGGTGCTGCTCATGATCCCCGGACTGGCCTTCTTCTACGGTGGCATGGTCCGGGTCAAGTCAGTGCTCAACATGATGATGATGATCATGGGTGCGCTCTTCATCGTGGGCATCCTGTGGATGCTCTACGGCTACTCGATGGCCTTCGGCGCCTCCTATGGGCAGGCGGGCCTACTGGGCAATGTGACGGAGTACTTCGGCCTCGAAGGGCTCATGGCAGACGACCCCGAGGCCAGCGTGCCGGCCATGATCTTCGTGGCGTTCCAGGCGATGTTCGCCTGCCTCACCGTGGGCCTCATCGCGGGAGCCATCGCGGATCGCACGAAGTTCAGCGCGTGGCTGGTGTTCGCCGCCATCTGGGCAACCCTGGTCTACTTCCCCGTCGCGCACTGGGTCTTCAACCTCGACCCGGAGAATGGCGGATGGATCGCCAAGCTCGGCGTGATCGACTTCGCCGGCGGCACGGCGGTGCACATCAACGCCGGCATCGCTGCGCTCGCGCTCGTCATTCTCATCGGAGCGAGGCTGGGGTGGCCCCGCACGCCGATGAAGCCGCACAACCTCACCCTGGTGATGATCGGTGCCGCGCTCCTGTGGTTCGGGTGGTTCGGATTCAACGCGGGCTCCCAGGTAGCAGCCGACAACACGTCGGCGGTCGTCTTCCTCAACACCTTCGTCGCCACGTGTGCGGCGGGGCTCGGCTGGCTCATCACGGAGAAGATCCGCGACGGGCATGCGACCTCCCTCGGTGCGGCGTCAGGCATCGTCGCCGGCCTGGTGGCGATCACACCCGCCTGTAGCGCGGTGAGTCCGCTGGGTGCGTCCATCATCGGGCTGATCGCCGGCGTGCTGTGCGCCTTGGCTGTCGGGCTCAAGTACAAGCTGAAGTACGACGACTCCCTCGACGTCGTGGGCGTCCACCTCGTCGGCGGTCTCGTGGGCACGCTGCTCATCGGCTTCCTCGCGACAGAGGCGGCTCCCGCCGGCGTTAACGGCCTTCTGTACGGCGGAGGCGCTGACCAGCTGGGCAAGCAGGCCATCGGGGCATTCGCCGTGCTCTTCTACTCGCTTATCCTCACCTTCATCATCGGCTACCTCATCAAGGTGACGATGGGCTTCCGGGTGAGCGAAGAGGTGGAGATCAGCGGCGTCGATCTCGAAGAGCATGCGGAGTCGGCATACGAGCTGGGCGATTCGGGAGGTGGCGGTGTCTTCGCAGGTATCGGTCACCGCACGCACGGAGGGGAGCAGTAGATGAAACTCATCACCGCCATCATCAAGCCCTTCAAGCTTGAGGACGTCAAGGTAGCCCTTGAGGGCAAGGGCATTCATGGCATGACCGTGAGCGAGGCGAGCGGCTTCGGCCGTCAGCGCGGGCACACCGAGGTCTACCGGGGCGCGGAGTACACCGTCGACCTCGTGCCCAAGGTCCGTGTCGAGGTGGTCGTCGACGACGCGGACGCCACAGGGGTCGTCGAAGCCATCGTGGCGGCTGCGCAGACAGGCAAGATCGGCGACGGCAAGGTCTGGGTCGTCCCGGTGGAGTCCGTGGTCCGCGTGCGCACCGGGGAGAGCGGTCCGGACGCACTCTGATGGTCGAGGCCACCGTGAGCGACGGGTCGGCGAGTGGGGCTTCGGCTCCACTCGCCGACCCTGCGGCGTATCGCGATGCTCGCACCGAGCTGCTGGGCCGCCCGGTGGGCTCGCGCGCGGCGCGGCGCCGGGCGCTCGCGACGCTCACCGACGACTGGCTCACCGCCGTCTTCGCGTCGAGCCGCGCCTCCGATTTGGGGGCGTGCCTCCTCGCGGTGGGCGGCTACGGACGGGGTGAGCTGACGGCCGGGAGCGATCTGGACCTCCTGCTTGTCCTGCCGGATCGAGTCGATCCCGCGGATGCGCGCGTGGCCGAGGTCGTCGACGCACTGTGGTACCCGGTCTGGGATAGCGGAGTGCGCGTCGACCACAGCGTGCGCACACCGGCAGAGGTGCGCCGCACCGCCACGCGCGATGTCCGAGTCGTGCTGGGTCTTCTGGACGCGCGTCCCGTCGTCGGCGACGCCGCGCTGGGGGAGCGCGTCACGGCATCGATCCTGTCCGACTGGCGTGCACTCGCACGCACGCGGCTGGGGGAGGTACGCGCGCACGTCGATCGTCGACGTGCCCAGCACGGGGATGCGGCACATCTGCTCGAACCCGATCTCAAGGAGGCGTACGGCGGCCTGCGCGATGCGGGAATCCTCGATGCGATTGCCGCGTCGTGGGTGACGGACGTGCCTCGCGAGGGCCTCGAGGATGCTCGCCTCTCGCTGCTCGATATCCGCGACGCGCTTCATGAGAGCGCGCTGCGCGATGGCCGGCGTCCCTCGGACATCCTTCGGGCGCAGGATCAAGAGGACGTGGCTGAGCGCCTTGGCTTGGCGAGTCGCGATGCGCTCCTGAGAAACCTTGGCGAATCCGCCCGGGCCGTGTCCTACGCCTCGGACACCACGTGGCACCGCATCGCGCGACTCGAGCGCGATCGATCCCGGCAAAGCGTGCGTCGCCGCCTGCGCCGCCCAGGACCCGAGCGTGTCCCGCTTGCCGAGGGTGTCGTCGTCCATGACGGTGAGGTGGCGCTGGCCGCAGAAGCGCGTCCCGATCGCGATCCCGTCCTCGTCCTGCGCCTTGCTGCGGCGGCCGCTCAGGCCGGTTTGCCGGTCTCGCCGGGCGCGGTGGCCCGCCTGGCACGCGAGTCCGCGCCCATGCCCGTGCCCTGGCCGCCCGAGGCACGCGATGCGCTCGTGTCCCTGCTGGGGTCGGGCCCTGGGCTCGTGCCCGTCTGGGAGGCACTCGATCAGCACGGCCTCATCGTGAGGCTGATCCCGGAGTGGGAGGTCGTGCGATCCGCTCCGCAGGGCAATCCGGTCCATCTCTACCGCGTCGATCGCCACCTCGTGCAGACGGCCACCGAATGCGCGCCTCGTCTCCGCGACGTCGTGCGCCCCGACCTGCTGCTCCTCGGCGCCGTCCTGCACGACATCGGCAAGGCACGGCCGGGAGATCACAGTGAGGTGGGTGCCGAGCTCGCCGACGTCATCGCCGCGCGCATGGGCCTCGCCGAATCAGACCGCGCCGTCCTCGTCGTACTCGTCCGCCAACACCTCCTGCTGCCCGAGACGGCGACACGACGCGATCTCGAGGATCCCCTCACGGCGCTGCGCGTGGCAGATGCCGTGGGCACGGTGGAGACCCTCGATCTGCTCAGGGCGCTCACCTACGCCGACGCCGCCGCGACAGGGCCGGGGGCGTGGAGTGAGTGGAAGGCCTCACTCGTGGACGACCTTGTCGCTCGGACGCGCGCCAGCCTGGCGGGAGCCCTACCCCCTGCCGCGCCGGTGATCGCGGAGCGGCATGCGCATCTACTGGCCTCCGATGGCGTCGACCTCATCCTCGAGCGAGGCGCGCCGGCCTCGCGCGTCGTCGTCGCGGCGCCCGATCGCCCCGGATTGCTCGGCGCCATCGCCGGGGTGCTGGCGGTGCATCGACTCGAGGTGAAGGCTGCCGACACGGAGTCGGTGGGGGATCGGGCCGTGACGTCGTGGACCGTGGTGCCCTTCTACGGGGATTTCCCCGCCGTTGACCTCGTCCGTGCTGACATCCTCCGTGCGCTCGCGGGCGAGATCGACCTGAGTCAGCGCCTGGCACATCGCCGCCAGGGCACGACGGGAGCGCCTCCGCGCGTCGACTTCGTGCCGGGTGCCGCGAGTGACGCTGACGTGCTGGAGGTGCGCGCCCACGACGAGCCCGCGCTGCTCCATCGCATCGGCGAGGCGATCAGCCAGGCGGGGGCGACGATCGTGGCGGCGCGCGTCGAGACTCTCGGATCCGAGGCCGTGGATGTGTTCTATCTGCGTCGCGCCGGGGGAGGGCGATTGGCTACTGAAGATCGAGCGCTCGTCATCGGTGCCGTCCTCGACCGCCTTCAGCGAGCAGACGAGCCTGCGGGCACGGATGCAGGGGTCGAGCCGCCCCCATCGGGTCATCCCGGCACGATCTAGGCTGGGGTATCGCCCGGGTGCCCGGGCCTCGCCTTGACCAGGAGCCCTTGAGTTGTTCGCATCCCTGTCCGACCGCCTTTCGGTCACCTTCCGCAACCTCCGCGGCAAGGGGCGTCTGTCCGAGGCGGACATCGACGAGACGGTCCGGGAAATCCGGATCGCACTGCTGGATGCCGACGTAGCCCTGCCCGTGGTGCGCGACTTCTGCGCGCGCGTCAAGGAGCGTGCCCTGTCCTCGGAGGTGTCGGGCGCACTCAATCCGGCCCAGCAGGTCGTCAAGATCGTTCACGAGCAGCTCATCACCATCCTCGGCGGGGAGACCCGCCGACTGCGGTTCGCCAAGCAGCCGCCGACGGTCATCCTCCTCGCGGGCTTGCAGGGTGCGGGCAAGACCACGCTTGCAGGCAAGCTCGCAGCGCATCTGAAGTCGCAGTCCCACACCCCGCTGCTGGTCGCTGCGGATCTGCAGCGGCCCAATGCCGTTGACCAGTTGCGCATTGTCGGCGAGCGGGCCGGCGTCCCTGTCTTCGCACCCGAGCCGGGCAATGGCGTGGGGGATCCTGTCGAGGTTGCCCGAGCTTCGGTGAAGCACGCGGAGGTGCAACTCAACGACATCGTCATCGTGGATACGGCGGGCCGCCTCGCGATTGATGCCGAGCTCATGGACCAACTCGTGCGCGTGCGGGACGCGGTGAATCCCGATGAGGTTCTCCTCGTCGTCGACGCCATGATCGGTCAGGACGCCGTGCGCACCGCCGAAGAGTTCGGAGCCGGGGTCGGCTTCGACGGCGTTGTCCTCACCAAGCTCGACGGTGATGCCCGCGGCGGTGCCGCACTCTCGATCGTGTCCGTGACGGGCCGGCCCGTCCTCTTCGCGTCGACGGGGGAGAAGCTCGAGGACTTCGAGGCCTTCCATCCCGATCGCATGGCGTCGCGCATCCTCGACATGGGGGATGTCCTCACGCTGATCGAGCAGGCGGAGCAGGCATTCAATGCCGAGCAGGCCGAGCGCATGGCGCAGAAGGTCTCGCAGGGAGAGGACTTCACCCTCGAGGACTTCCTCGAGCAGATGCAAGCCGTCAAGAAGATGGGCTCGCTGGGCAAGATCCTGGGGATGCTGCCCGGCATGGGCGAGATGAAGGCGCAACTCGACCAGGTCGATGACCGCGAGCTTGATCGCGTTGCGGCGATCATCCAGTCGATGACCCCCGAGGAGCGTCGCAATCCCAAGATCCTCAATGGCTCGCGACGGGCACGCATCGCACGGGGCTCGGGGACACAGGTGAGCGACGTCAACGGGCTCGTCGACCGCTTCGGCGAGGCGCAGAAGATGATGCGCCAGATGCGCGGGGGCAAGGGCATGCCGGGAATGCCGGGGATGCCGGGGATGCCGGGCTTCGGCGGCGGGGGCGGCAAGAAGTCGAAGGGGCGATCGGGCAAGGCCCCGGCCAAGCCCAAGAAGGGTCGCAGTGGCAATCCCGCCAAGCGTGCCGCCGAGGAGAAGGAGGCCGCCGTGCGCCCCGAGGGGTCAGGGGGGATGGCCGAAGCCCCCACCTCGGCCGACTTCGAACTCCCCGACGACCTCAAGCGGCTCCTCGGGGGCTGATTCGCTCCCCAGGGCGCGCTTCTGGCAGACTCCTCCCTGCTGTACGTAGTCCAGGGTCCCTCTCAACCCCGGTCGGCGTACCCGACCGGTCCGGCGGCGACGCACCCCACGCGACGCTCACGGCCCACCATGACCACCCTCGGGTGGACGAATCGAATGGAGCAGCCCGGCCGTGGCCGCCAAGATCAAGTTGAAGCGCGTGGGCAAGGTCCACGCCCCCCAGTACCGTGTCATCGTCGCCGATTCGCGGACCAAGCGCGATGGTCGAGCGATCGAAGAGATCGGCGTGTACCAGCCGATGCAGGATCCCAGCCTCATTGCTATCGACTCCGAGCGCGCCCAGTACTGGCTCAAGGTCGGCGCCCAGCCCACCGAGGCCGTGCTCGTGCTGCTCAAGATCACCGGTGACTGGCAGAAGTTCAAGGGCCTCCCGGGTCAGGAGGGGACCCTCAAGGTTGCCGCTCCCAAGGAGTCCAAGGTCGTCGCCTACGAAGCCGCCGTGAAGCAGGCTGCCGACGAGCCCAAGACCCCGACGCCGCGCAAGGTCGCAGAGAAGGTCGCTGACGCCGCTGTCGCCGAGGCAGTCGCTGTCGCGGCCGCCGACGACGCCGTGCTCGCCGAGGCCGAGGCCATCGTCGAGATCGCCGAGGCCAATGCCGGTGAGGTGAGCGTTGCTGAGGCGGAGGCCGCAGTCGAGGCTGCCGTCGAGGCTGACGTCGTCGCCGATGCCGCCGCTGCGGTGGCCGACGAGGCTGTTGCCGAGGCTGTCGAGGCCGCGGCCGAGTCCACCGAGGCCTGACATGCTCGAAGACGCCCTGGGGCATCTCGTACGCGGCATCGTGGATCACCCCGATGACGTCGCCGTGCGCGCCCGCACCGGCCGCCGCGGCCGCTCCCTCGAGGTACGTGTGCACCCCGAGGACATGGGCCGCGTGATCGGTCGTTCGGGGCGCACTGCCACAGCGCTGCGCACGGTCGTCTCTGCGATCTCGCGAGACGGCAGTGTGCGCATCGACTTCCTCGACGTCGACGAACGCTGACATCATCGTGCGCGTCGTGGTCGCGCGTGTGGGCCGCGCACTCGGGGTCAAAGGCGATGTGCTCGTCGACGTGCTCACCGACGAGCCGGAGCGTCGGCTCGCTCCGGGTGTCGAGCTGCAGGCGATGGGCGGCGGTCGCACGGTCCGCATCGAGTCGGTGCGTCCGCACGGTGGCCGGCTGTGCGTGCACTTCGCTGGCATCGAAGACCGCACGGCCGCGGAATCCCTCACCGGTCTCATGCTCGAGGCAGAGCGAGGAGCCGACGAGCGGCCGGAGGATCCCGAGGAGTTCTACGACGACGCGCTCATCGGGCTCGAGGTCGTGACGGAGGCCGGCGAACGCGTGGGCTCCGTGACCGAGGTCCTCCACCTGCCCGCGCAGGATGTGCTTGCCGTGCGCGCGGCCCCCGATGGACCCGAGATCCTTGTCCCCTTCGTCGCAGACATCGTGCCTGTCGTCGACATCGAGGGGGCACGCATCGTCATCAGGCCGCCCGATGGCCTGCTTGATGTGGCGGAGGAACCCGAGGAGTCCGCGTGAGGAGGGAGTCCGCGTGAGGATCGACGTCGTCACGATCTTCCCCGACTATCTCGCTCCGCTCGGGCTCTCACTGGTGGGCAAGGCCCGCGAGCAGGGCCTCCTCGAGATCCACGTGCACGACTTGCGCGAGCACACTCATGATCGCCATCGCACCGTCGACGACGAGCCCTACGGTGGTGGACCCGGCATGGTCATGCGCCCCGAGCCTTGGGGCGAGGCGCTCGATGCGGTGCTGCCCCTGCATTCCGACCCGTTGCTCGTCATCCCGACTCCCTCGGGCCGCCCCTTCACGCAGGCGCTGGCCACGCAGTGGGCCTCCCGACCCGGCCTGGTCTTCGCGTGTGGTCGCTACGAGGGCATAGACGCCCGCGTCGCCGAGGAGTACGGCGAGCGCGTCGAGGTCGCACCGGTGTCGATAGGCGACTACGTGCTGGCCGGTGGGGAGGTCGCCGCGCTCGCGATGATCGAGGCTGTCACGCGACTGCTGCCGGGCGTCGTCGGCAACGAGCAGAGCATCGTGGACGACTCATTCGCACCCGGGGCGATGGAGGGACTTGTGGAAGGCCCGGTCTACACGCGCCCTCCCGAGTGGCGCGGTCACACCGTGCCGGACGTGCTGCTGTCAGGGGACCACGCCCGGATTGCCGCGTGGCGCCGGGAGCAGGCGGAGCGGCGTACGCGTGACATGCGCCCCGACCTCTTGGGAGACTGAACGCCGCCCTCGGCGCGTCCGCCTAGCGAACACCCGAAGCCGGCTCCCAAGGTCCCCTGTGGCACACTTTGCCTGCCGTTCCCGCCGATAGCGGGGCCCGCCCGCCACAGGGGGAGGGCCAACAGGGAGCGGATCTCTCGCCCAGTCCCGGGCCGAGAGCCGTGCCATCCCCACGGGATGGATCAACCGCGGGCGACCTGTGGCGCCGGCAGGAAGTGATTGCGCCATGCAGACTCTCGATGATCTCGACTCCGCGTCCCTCCGCGATGACATCCCTGACTTCCGTGCGGGCGACACCGTCAAGGTGCACGTCAAGGTCGTCGAGGGCAACAAGACCCGCGTCCAGGTCTTCCAGGGCGTCGTGATCGGTCGCGCGGGCGATGGCATCCGCGAGACGTTCACGGTCCGCAAGGTGTCCTACGGCGTCGGAGTGGAGCGGACCTTCCCCCTTCACACCCCGATCATCGACAAGGTCGAGGTCGTGTCGCGAGGCGATGTGCGCCGGGCCAAGCTCTACTACCTGCGCAATCTCCGAGGCAAGGCCGCCAAGATCAAGGAACTCCGCGACACCACTCCCGCCGCCGCGGAGTGAGGCCGTTGCGCACGCTCGCACGCGGTACTGTCGAGCGATCATGAGCGAGTCCGGTCCGCGCGAGGGAACCCCCGCGGGCCAGGAGGCGTCCCAGGGCGTGTCGTCGCCGAAGCGTTCCCGGCCGCGCATCCCGGCGTGGCTGGAATTCCCCTTGCTCATCATCGGGGCTTTCCTGGTCGCCTTCGTCGTCAAGACCTTCCTCGTGCAGGCCTTCTACATCCCTTCTGGCTCGATGGAGGACACCCTCCAGGTCGGTGACCGCGTCTTGGTCAACAAGGTCGTCTACCACCTACGACCCATCGAGCGCGGCGACATCGTCGTCTTCGACGGCACCGGCTCCTTCATCACCGGTGAGGTCGTCGAGCCAGAGCGCTCGCCAGTCGAGGTCGTCGGACGGCTCCTGGGCGAGATCGTCGGTCTCGCTCCGCCGCGAGACACGGACTTCATCAAGCGCGTCATCGGGGTGGGTGGCGATCGCGTCGTGTGCTGCGATGCCGACGGTCGCATCACGGTCAACGGCGTAGCCCTCGACGAAGAGGCCTACCTCTACCGCAATAACCCACCGAGCAAGCAGCCCTTCGACGTGCTCGTGCCGGAGGGGACGCTCTGGGTCATGGGCGACCACCGGTCCGCGTCCGCGGACTCACGGGCGCACCTGGGCGACCCCGGCGGTGGCATGGTGCCGGTCGATCGGGTCATCGGCCGGGCCTTCGCTGTCGTCTGGCCTGTGGGCAACGCCCAGGTCCTCGAGATCCCGGCCACGTTCGACCAGCCGGCCCTCGATGGATCCGGGCCCTCCCCGTGAGCGCACCCTCGCTGCGCCCACCCGACGATGACACCCAGCCCATCCCGGTGGTGCGCGGCCGTCACGCGGCCCCGCGGCGGAAGCGGTCCGCCGGCGCGTGGGCCCTGCTCATCGGTCGCGAAGCGGGCATCGTCCTCGGCATCGTCGCCGTCCTGGTCATCCTGGCGAGGCTGGTGATCGGCCAGGTGGCCTACGTCGCCGACGATGCCATGGAGCCCACCCTCAACGCCGGGGATCGTGTTGTCGTGACTTCCTGGGGGGAGCCCGGCAGCGGTGATGTGGTCCTCGTGCGCAGTCCCGAGGCGTGGGGCTTGCCCTCAGACACCGCCGTCGTCCGTGTTATCGCCGTAGGCGGCCAGCGCGTGGCCTGCTGCGACGACTCAGGCCGCGTCACCGTCGATGGCGTACCCCTTGACGAGCCATACACCTCGGGTGTCACCGACCAGGTCACCTTCGACGTCGTCGTCCCCGAGGGCCGAGTCTTTGTGCTCGCCGACCGGCGTGCGGCCGCGCGCGACAGCCGCGTCCTGTTGGAGGTCGATGGAGGCACCCTCCCTCGCGAGGATGTGCTGGGGCGCGTTGTCTTCGTGGCGTGGCCGCCCCGGGGCCCCGTGGGCTAAGGCAGTCGATGGCGGTCACCCTGCGCGTCGAGCGCGCACTCCTGCGGGAGTCGAGCCCCGGCACTCTCCTGGCGGCCATCGACGAGGTCGGTCGTGGTGCCCTGGCCGGTCCTGTCGCCGTCGGCGTGGTCGTGATTGACGGTGCGACTCCGGCCGCTCCCCGAGGAGTGCGGGATAGCAAGGAGTGCGATCAGACGACTCGCGAACTGCTCGCACCACGCGTGCGTGCGTGGGCGCTTCGCAGTGCCGTGGGGATGTCATCGTCAGCCGAGATCGACGCGATAGGCATCGTGAGTGCACTCGCGCTCGCGGCCGCGCGTGCCCTCAACGCCACGGGCGTACGCCCTGACCTGGTACTCCTCGACGGCAAGCACGACTGGATGTCGCGCGTCACCCCGGGATCTCGGGTGGTCACCCGGATCCAGGCCGATGCCACCTGCGCCGCCGTGGCAGCGGCCAGCATCATCGCGAAGGTGACGAGGGACGCCCACATGGTGGACCTGGCCCGGCTGCAGCCGGAGTATGGCTGGGGCGCCAACAAGGGCTACGCCGCTCCCGACCACGTGGCAGCGCTCGAGCGTCTCGGGCCCTCGCCGTGGCATCGAGTGAGCTGGCGATTGCCGGGGGTGTCCACAGCGTCGCCTT
>Ga0315902_10008932_pt1 | contig 13499 bp, 16 predicted proteins | sample LakEriMetagenome_9_FD_203523 | JGI IMG/M metagenome (GOLD analysis project Ga0315902, IMG submission 203523) | Freshwater fungal communities from buoy surface, Lake Erie, Ohio, United States - Buoy 12 MA117 | ecosystem: Environmental > Aquatic > Freshwater > Lake > Lake biofilm | place: USA... | reverse complement strand
CTGGCAATTCAAAAAAACGTCAGAAGAAGGAAATTTATGCGGATCTAGCTAAGAGATTCGGCGTTGATCCGCGAACCATCGAACGGGCGGCGGCAAAAGGTGCCCCAGTCGAGGACGTGCAGGCAATGGACGCATGGTTTGCCGAGCAGAAGCAGGCGCCGGGCGGATCAAGAATCGCCAGCCTCTCAGACGCGAAACTGGAGAAGCTCCGGCTGGAGTGTCACCGGCTGAAAATCAAGATCGACGAAGACCTTAAGGCGCTCCTTCCGCGCGACCAGATGCGCCGGGACCACGTCAAAATCATGGCCACCATGCGGGCCGAGTTTCTGCGGTTTGTTGGCGACATTCCTAATTGGTCAGGCATGCCACCGGCAGAGATTAAAAAGCGGCTCGACGCGAAGGTTGACCAGCTGTTCTCGGATCTCAAAACCGCGTTCGAAGACCTCGGGAAATGAGCACGGACGCAGACTCACCGGTCGAGTGGTGCGCGTCGGGATGGCGGGCGCCGGACAAACGCACGGTCGCCGAGTGGGCGTCCGAGAACGTGAAGATCCCGAACAGCGCACGCTCCTCAAGTTTCGATCCGACAGCATCACCATGGCTCGCGGAACCGCTGGAGTTTTTCAGCGATGACACGGTGAAGGAGCAGGTGCTCATCCTCCCGACCGGGGCCGGGAAGACCACGGTTTTCGATGTCGCGATCCCCTACATTATTTCGGAATCGCCCGGCTCGATCCTGCTATCGATGCAGACGGATCAGGATGCTAAGGAGCACATGGAGGATCGACTGCTCCCCATTTTGAAATCGTGCGATCCGATCGCGCACGCTCTCGCCGGGGTCGACCGGCACGCTAAACGCAAGGACGCGGTTATTCTTCCACACATGTCGCTGTTCGTCGGTGGAGCGAACAAGCAGAATTTCCAGCGAAAATCGGTTCGGTACGTTTTTCTCGACGAGGCATGGCTTATTAAGCACGGGCTGATCGAAGAGGCCCGCGCGCGGACGCATTCCAGATGGAATTCGCGCGTGATCGTGGTCTCTCAGGGAGGCGACCAGCACGTCCATCTGCAATCCGAGCGCCGCGACACCGAACTGTATTCGGCGTGGATGCGGTCAGACCGGCGCGAGTTTTCGATGCTGTGCCCGACGTGCGACGAGGTGAGTCGGTGGGATTTCAAAAACCTGAAGTACGAGGTCGCGAAGACCGAGGATGGACGCATCGACGAGGCCGCAATCGCACAGTCGGCGTGCTACGAGTGCCCGCTCTGCCAGACTCGTTACGAGGACAAGCCGGACGTCCGGCGTGGACTGTCGCTTGCGTCTCGATACGTCGCCACCAATCCCGGCGGACTCCCCGGCCACCATGGGTGGCACGCGCCAGCGGTGGCACTTTTCCACGAACGATGGGGGGATCTTGCGCTCGGGTGGACGCGAGCGCAAAAGGCGTTGAGCCTTGGGGATCAAGAGCCAATCAAAATCTTTAAAACCAAGCGGCTCGCGGAGTTTTGGCGGGAGGAGGAGACCGCGCCGGAGGTGGCGCTTGGCGGGGCTGGGTATATAAAGAGCGATTACCAAAACGGTGAGGCGTGGGAGGACGAAGAGTTTGAATCTCGGCTCTCTCCGATCGTCCGAGCCATGACGATTGACCGGCAACGCGACCATCGATGGGCTGTCGTGCGCGCATGGAAACGGGACGGATCGAGCCGACTGCTCTGGGAGGGGAAGGTCCACACGTCGGAGGGCGTCGAGGAACTCAGGAAGCGAATGAACGTCAGGCCGACATTTGTCTTTCAGGACGCGCAGTTTGAGACCGGTCAGGTGTACGACGAGTGCGTGAAATTCGGGTGGGTGGCAATCCACGGAGCCAAAGACGACGGATTCATGCACTTCCCGAAAAACAAGCCAGCGACGAAGAAGTTTTACTCCGAACTGAAACGCGCCAGCGCACCGGGCGGGGGAACCGCGCTCTACCTTTTTTGGAGCAATGAGAAGGTCAAAGACGTGCTCGCGAATCTGCGCGGGGGTAAGGGCGCACGATGGGAAACCCCGGACGACGTCAGCGGAGACTACATCCACCAAATCGCCTCCGAGGTTAAGCGGGACGTCGTCAACGCCACAACCAAAGCGGTCGTATCTCGATGGGTGCGTGTCCGCAAAGACAACCACCTTTGGGACTGTGAGGCGATGCAGACCGTGTTCGCGATTTTCAACGGGTTCCTTGGGTCGAGTTGACAGATCCGGGGTTTCAATGGCATCGCCGGATTTCTTCATCAAATCCCTTCTGCGGATCGCAATGACGCAGGGGCGCGAGGTGCTGGAAAACATCGTCACCGGGCAGTTCACCTTGATCTCCGAAAAGGGGGGTCGACAAATGACTAGCCTATCCGCGAACGGCAAGAGCTTCTCTTTTCAGGTCGATCCTAAACTGTCGACCTCGGAACTGCTCTCCCGAGTTGAGGAGGCGCTGGAGTTTTTTGATGGATCAACGCTCGATCAGGTGCAGACGTACCTGTCGACCAAACCCTTGAGGCGCACGCGCGCCAGATTTTGATATGGCACTAGTTGACCAGTGGGGATACCCAATCGACTCGCGGCTGATCAACGCGACAAGCCAAACAACCGGGCGCCCATACCTTCCGACCCGCACAGAGTCGATCACGCGCAGTGTCAACCTGCAGGACTGGCGCACGCTGCTCTCACTGTCGCGCCGCCTCTGGGCTAATAACGGCATTGTGAAGGGCGCCACCGCTCAAAAAGCGATGCACTCAGTCGGCCGCGCGTGGAACCCAGTTTTCCGCGGGGCAGATCAGGAGTGGGGGAAGGTGGCTACCGAGTGGCTTTTGCTTTGGTACGGCACCAGCAACGTCCGAGGTGAGGTGTTCGATTTCAAGACCAGTCTATACCTGCAATCGATCGCGATTGACCGGGATGGGGATCAGGGGGTGCTCCTCACCACGTCCGAGGATGGCGTTTGGCCAATGGTGCAGACCATCCCAGTGCACCGGATCGGGCAGCGATCGAGCGGTGAGACCATCGTCGAGTCTGGGCCTTATCGGGGTCTTAAGATCTCGCATGGCGTGATCACAAACCCAGTCGGGCGTGCGGTCGCATACCGCGTGCTCGCGGACGACGAGGGAGACTATCAAGACATCTCGGCTCGCGATCTCATCCTGAGCTTCGATCCCGAGTGGGCCGACCAACTGCGCGGACTCCCGCTCTTTTCGCACGCCCTGAACGATCTCAGGGATGCCGATCAAAGCCAGTACTGGGAGCAGCTGAATCAGATGGCGTCGAGCAGTCGCACTCTCATCGAAACAAACGAGAGCGGACAGGCGGATGCGAATGACCCTGGGATGCTGCTCTCCGGGCAGCTGAGCGCCGACGGCATCCAGAATGACGGGCTTGCCATGGAGCGGCTGGAGGGCGGCACCATCACCTATTTCAAGGCTGGGACCGGCTCAAAACTGGAGCAGTTTGTTAACATGCGCCCCGGTCAGGACTGGGACCAGTTCCAAGACCGGCTCGCACGCAAGGCGCTGCTCGGCGTCGGGTGGCCGTATAGCCTGTGCTGGAAGCCGGACGGGCAGAATGGCACGCAGGAACGCGCGGAGATTGAAAAGGCACGCACCACTATTCTTGATCGGCAGGAACTCCTAAAGCCGGTCGCTCAGCGCGTTGTCGGCTACGCCATTTCAAAGGCGATCAAGGAAGGACTTCTGCCAGAGTACCGCGGGCAGGACGCCGGTGGATTCCTCAAATGGGACTTCACGCTTCCTCCTAAATTCTCGATCGACCTTGGACGGGATAGCGCAGCACGCCGGGAAGACTACAAGCTCGGCTTTAAGAATCTGTCCGAGGTGATCGCGGAGCAGGGTCAGGTGCTCGACCAACATATGGACGCACGCGAACGCGAAACGGTCGACGTCATCAACCGCGCAAAGCGGATCTCAGACACAACCGGCATCGATTTCGGGACTGCTCTTTCCATGCTGCAACAGCGCACTGCAAGCGGCATGGTCGGTGGAGGAATGCAGGGCCAACCGATGGAAATCTAATGCCGGGGTTGACACGAAAAAAAGATCATGGCCGCAAGCAACTGGTTTGAATTTAAAGCCTCGGCAGAAATGCCGGAATCCGACCTGTACCTTTACGGTGAGGTGGGAGGCTGGGGCGCCAGCGCAGCGAAGTTTATTGACGCACTCAGCACTCGCAAAGACCAGCGGATCAACCTTCACATTCACTCCCCCGGCGGTTCAGTGTTTGAGGGTCACGCTATTTTCACCGCGCTTAAATCCCATCCCGGCGGTGTCACGACTTGGGTTGATGGCATTGCGGCGTCCATGGCGTCCGTCATCGCGATGGCCGGGTCGCCTGTGAAGATGGCGTCCAACGCTTTCCTGATGATACACAACCCGTGGAGCCAGACTGCGGGCGGCTCCGACGAGATGCGCAAGGAGGCCGACGTGCTCGATAAGCTTAAGGAGTCGCTGGTGAAAATCTATGCGGCGAAGTCAGGCATGAGCGAGGACGAGATCGGCGCCGCGATGGATGCAGAAACTTGGTTTTCAGCGGAGGAAGCGGTCGCGTTCGGTCTTGCGGATGAAGTTTTCGAGGGCATGCAAGCGGCGGCAAAAATCGACCTTTCGAGGATCTCCGCAAAGGCACCTTCTGGAGTGTTTGAATTCTCCAACCCGTGGCCAGCCCCAGGCTGGATGCGGGACAATTTCCGGCGCGGACTCGACTGGTTCGAGAAAGGTTTCGGCGGCGACGGTCTCGCGGATTCAACCATCGAAGAGGCCCGCGCAATCGCTGGCGGAAACATGGTGTCGCCGGACAAAGCGCAACGCATGGCGGCGTGGTTTGCTCGCCACATGGCGGATCTCGACGGAGTCTCAGAAGATCAAGATCCGCCGACTCCCGGCATGGTCGCACACGCGCTTTGGGGCGGGTGGCCAAAGGCAGACTCGGAGCGGGCAATGGAGTGGGCCGCTGCGAAATACGCGGAGCACGAGACTCAGGCAGAAGAGGAAGAAACTATGGACGCAATCGAAACCCAGAACAGCATCGAGGATGCGCCGGTGCTCCCGGATTTCCAAGGCATGCTCGCAAAAGCCGCAGAAGATCTCGTAAACGCGCAGGCCCGCATCGCCAGCCTGTCCGACGATTTGAACGCAGTACAGGCCAGCCTGAGCGCATCCAAGGCCGAATGCGAAAGCCTTCGATCTGAACTGGAGGCCGAACGCGCAAAATCCGCCTCTGTCGCCGAACAAGTGAACGCGAAAGCCGCGGCGTTGGTGGCTTCTGCCGGTCACGCGCCGGTCGCCATCGGCGCAGGATCTGACGACAAGATTTCGCCTGCAAAAGGGCAAAACATTCTCGAGCGGTTCAATGAACTGCGGAGGAGCGGAAACTCAGCCGAGTGGATGAGTTTTCTCAGGAAACACCGCAGCGAGTTGATCGAAGCGGCGAGGACCACCAAGTAAACCCACACAACTACCATGGCCAACACCATTACTGGCATCAACGATGATGTCATTTCTCAGGGGGTGCTCGACGGTTTCGTCGCAGCGATCCTCCCCTTGCAAGCATTCACCACGTCCTTCAGCGCGGACGCGGTCAAACGCGGGGACAAAGTGTCCGTTCCGCGGATCGGGGCGCAATCTGCAGCAGTCGCGAAAGTGGCTGGCGCGGACTACGTCATCCAAGACAACACCAGCGACGCAGTCGAGATCAGCCTCGGACAGCCGGTGTACGTCAGCGGCGGACTCGACGACGTCGAGATCGCCAGCAGCAGCGTGCTAAACCTCGAAATGTACGGCAAACAGAAGGGCTTTCAGCTCGGCAAGAAGGTCGTGCAGGACATCATGGCTAACATCACGCTCGCCAACTTCGGTGCCGCTGCATTCACCGGCGCCGCTGGCACGTTCGACGTCGACGCCGTGGTTACGCTCGCGCAGGTGTGCGACACCGGCGACATGCCCGAGGACATGCGTTCTCTGGTCCTGAAGGAAACCTACTACGCCAACCTCCTGAAAGATCAGACCGTGACCGTTTTCAACGCTTACGGGTCCACCGATCCGCTCCGCGAAAACAAGATCCCGCGCCTTGCAGGTTTCGACCTCTACAAGTCGACGCTGGTCCCCGGCAACGCGCAGAACCTCGTCGGTTTCGCGGTGCATCCGTCCGCTCTCGCGGTGGCCATCCGGTATCTGGCTCCGCAGGACGGAAACGGCTACATTCGCGCAGAGGCCATCACCGACTCCGCGACTGGAATCACCATCGGCGTGCGGGAGTGGTACGATCAGGACTCCGGCACCAAGAAAAAGGTCTGGGAGTGCGTGTACGGTTCCGCAGTCGGGATCGCCGCTGGCATCAAGCGCATCGTCTCCGCCTAATCGCAATGGCTTCTTACGCGATGCTCTTGGGGATCAACGCCGGACGTGCCGAGGTGCTCGGCGCACCGGTGGAGCTGTCCGACGCCAAACGCAAGTTTGCGTCGATCGTGCAGGACGGTGGAGTGCTCGGCGACAGCACGTTCGACGAGGTCTGGCTTTGCGACACAGCGCACGGCCGGCTGCGGCGGAAAGCTTTCTGCCACGCGCCAGCCGAACCCGCAACAGCAGCGGAAAAGAAGCCGAAGCGGTGAAGCATTAGGACTCAAACTAGGGGGGCGCTGGGAGACTGGCGCTCCCCTCTTTTTTAGACGCACATGGGAGAGTTTTTCGATCTGATGGGAGCAGGTTTTTCGGAGGTGGCGAACGAATGCGGGAACACGATCACGCGTTCCGGGTTGTCCGCAAAATGCATCGTCACGCCCCTTGAAACTACGCTCGCCATGCAGGCCAGCGGGTTCTTTGGCGACTTTTCCAGCACCATCGAGATGCTCCGCACTGAGCAGGTCCGACTCGGGCTTGTGGTCCGCTCCACCGCGCAGTTGGCGGGCAAATGGGTGCGCGTGGTCCAGATCGACGACGACCCAGACGAGCCGTGCGTCCGGCTCATGCTCAAAGAGGAGCAACCGACCGCAGTTCCGCGCTGACCATGGATCTCATCGCGCGAGTCGACACGGTTGGTTTCAAAAAGTTTTGCGACGACCTCGCGAAGATCTCGGGCCGGTCATTTGAGGACGTCGTGAAGGCCCAGGCCGGCGCCGTGCTTAAGCGGGTTATGTCCAAGACAGAAGCGGCGAAGAGGGAAAAACTGCAAAAGCGCGCGCAGAGAATTGCGGCATTTGAAAGGGGATACTGGAAGCGCAGAGATGGCACTGCGCTAATCATTGGAGCGCCAAAAAGCGGGATGACTTTTTGGAGGGATTACTCGCCAAAAACAGGCAGTCCGACCATCTACCCGATCAGCAAAGCGAAGCTGCCAAATCAAATCTGGTCGAATTACATGGCGGCATCAGCATCGATCAAGAAAGCCTCGATCGAGTATTCCAAAAAACTTGTCGGCGCTCGCGGACTAAAGAAATCAACCTGGTTGAACATCGCCAAAGAACTCGGGGTCGATTACATCCTGAAGGCTCCGGCATACGTCAAAAAGGCAAAGAGCACATCGAAAAAGCGGTGGAACAACTCCGACGGATCAAAGTATTTCACGATGCAGGACGTGTTCGTTGTAATGCGTCAACGCTATCCAAACCTTACGGCTAATGGGTTTGCAGCAACGATTCTGCAGGCCGCGATCAGGGCGCGGATGAAAGCATTCCAGCACGATTTGAAGAGAGGCGTTTTTGACGATGCCAAGAAACGCGCATCCCGCTACCCCGGCGTTTTCGTGACACAAACCACAACCTAACAATGCCCGCGCCAGATCTCCAAACACTCTACAAGGTCGAGGATGCCATCGAAACCGCATGGCAGACGGTCCTGCAGGCCGAGAGCATCCCTGCATTCAAAACGCGCGACGATGACGTGCTGACACTCCCGCGCGTGGACGTCGCCGTGACGCTGGGCGGAGCGACCGGCCACCGCGGGCAGAGGGCGCCAGGGCAATTTACGCTCGATGCGTGGAGCGGTCAGGTGACGCTGCAGGTCAAAACCAAGCGGGTCTCGGATCAGCCTGACACTCACGCCGATTGGGTGGCCGAGATCCGGCTCGCGGCGCAATATTTCGAGGATCGATTCGGGGCAGCCGTGCTCCCTTACCATGCGCTGAGCATGATCCAAGAAAGCGGCACGGAGCGATCCGTTGGGGAGGATGACGAGACCGACATCTCGACCGTCGCATTCGATTTCATCGTGTCGATCCGAAGCAATGCGTGGCCGAGTTGACAGGCCTTGAACCAATATGCCAGACCCAGCAGGAACCAAGAATGACGGCGGCTTAGTATTCGGCTCCCAAGTCGTGACCATCGACTCGGTTGCCTATGTGGCCGAGAATATTTCGATCGACGCGCCGAGCACAATCATCGAGCAGAAAAACGAGTTCGGGGTGCCCAAGGGGCAGGTGATCGTCGAGGGGTTTGTGACCGGAACCGCTACGCTCCAGCTGGCGAGCAGCGCGACCGCGATGCCTTCGATCGGCGACACGTTCACGCTCGTTCAAGTCGGCGGCGGCGCGGCAGTGAATTTCCTTGTTTCTCAGGTTGGCCAGAGCTTCTCGCAAGACGCGGAAACCAAGGTCAACATTAGCTTCCGCAAGCGCATCAACACGCCCGCTCCTTAATCGGGTGGGAGGACAAATGAACCTCCACGAGATCCCCGGTTACAAGGAAGCTATCGAGGCCGAGCAGGCCGCGCGGTCCGTCGTGCTCTTAGGCATGGAGCACGACATTTGCGGAGTCGCGTGTCGGCCTTTCACGGTTCAAGACCTGATCAACCTGCAAGCGATCAAATCCCCGTTTGTCTGCGGTGGATGGATCTCGCGCATGGACTGCCTCAGGATGCTCTGCATTCAGTCTGTGACGCACCGGAAGCCGGGGCCGGGGTGGTGGGAGCGGATGGCACTAAAGCGGCGCAATGCGGCCATTCTCCGGCGCGTGCGCTCGGTCGGCACCGAGGACATGATCGCTGGCATCAACGCATTCCTGGACGATGCATTTCTCGACGCTCCGGCGAGTTCCGGCGGTTCCGCTGGATCTCCAATCGCATCGAGCGCGGCAACCATGGTGGACGCAATCGCGAGCGAATACAGTTGGCCGATCTCCGAGATACTCGGGCTGGAGGTGGCTTTCGTATTCCAGTTGTTCCGCCTCCGGCACGTTGCACGCGGAGGGAACCGGGCGGCGCTGATCAACCGGCGCTCGTCTAAGGTGGTCGGGGAATACCTGCGGGGACTAAATTCTGGGATGGGGGCGGCTGAATGAGTGTAACTGTCATGGCAAAGCTCGGGGTGGACGCCTCGGCGATGAACACCGGGCTGGCAGAGGCCAAAGGGAAGATGGACCGCGCGGCTAAGGACATGGCCGGGAGCATCCAAAAAGCATCTGCAGGTGGCGGCGCTGGCGGCGCAATGGGTGGCATGCTCGGCAAGCTCGCAGGCATCGGCGCCGGGCTTTTCGCTGCAGACAAGATCAAAGACTTCGTGGTCGGACTCACCGACATGGCCGGGGCGCTCATGGACATGAGCGACAACCTGGGTGTCCCGGTCGAGCGACTGCAGGAACTGCAGGGCGTTTTCGGAGAGTCTGGAGTCGGAGCGGAAAAGTTTGGGAAGGCGATGAGTTCGCTTAATTCCAAGATCGAGGAAGCCAAGGGCGGATCTGAGAGCGCCGCGGCGGATTTCGCGGCATTCGGAGTCACGATGGACGACCTCCGCTCAAAGTCGCCGGACGAGATCATGCTGCAGATCGCGGACGCAACCGCACAAATGACCAGCGCCGGCGAGAAGACGGTGAAGCTGGAGGGAGTGTTTGGGAAGGTCGGGAAAAGCATGGTGGGAGCCATGTCTGCCGGAGGCGAGGCGATCGAGCAGGCCGGGAAGTCGATGCGCGTTTTGTCCGAGGATAATGCGAAAGCACTCGATCAGATGGGCGACGATGCCGCTCGTTTTTGGAACGGATTCAAGGCGACGTCGGCCAATGCGCTCGGGTTCACGGTCCGCGCGTTCAAGCATACGATGGGCGAGCTTGGGATGGGCGACAAAGCCGAGTCTCCTTTCGCAACGCCAAAGGCGCCGGACGCAGCCGCGCAGGCCGCAGAGAAGGCCGCGAAACTGAAAGCCGAGCAGGAGCGCAGATTTGCAGACGAGATTGCCAAATTTCAGAAGGAGCGTGAGAAGCAGGCCGAGCAAACACTGCTCCAGCACCATGAGCAGCGGATGGCCGCGGAGGAGCAGCTGGCGAAGCGGCAGGAAGACGCCGAGAAGAAGGTTCTGGATTTCCGAGGGAAGCAAAAGGTCGAGATGCGCGACCTGCTCCACATGATGGATCAGGCGAAGCAGATCGGCGGGGACATCGGGGGAGAGTTTGCAGCTAAGGCCGGTCAGGCCAAGATGGATCTCGTCGAGGCACAGACTCAGCGGCTCCTAATGTCGCCAGCCGAGCGAGTCGCTGCAGATCGTGAGTCCCGGCGCGTCCGGCACGCACAGCAAAAGGCGCAGCGGATGGTCGAGCGTCAGATCCGCGAGGGGAAGATTCAGGACGCTGCACCAGCGATGCAACCCATGGGACCAGAGGCAAAAATGGGAATCTCCGTGGATAAGTTTGGAGGGTTTGTGAATCAACTTGTTGAGTGGCAAATCAAATTCAAGAACCAATAACGCACCATGCCGACCGGAGTTTACTACGACCTGCCAGCTGGCGCCAATACGGCGCAGGAAGCCGACGCTCGCGTGTTTGGGTACGACGCCGAGGTGCAGGCCAAGTTTTTCACGCAGGAGTTCGTCGTCAACGGATCGGACTTCACTCCGCTACCGTTTAACTCCAGCGTGATCGTCGGCGGCACGACTTATTACCTCGTCGACGAATCAAACACGCAGGACGCCGGGGGCGGGATGGTGCGGTGGACGCGCACCTATTACCAGAAGCCTCCCGACCGTTCGGAGTACGAGAATATCGTCTACAACTACACTCTTGTGTATGTCCGCGACATCGACACTGGACTTTGGATTTCCTTCCCGCTGGGGGCATCCTTTCCGCTGCAAGTGGCCACGCGCGTCGACTACAAATATTACACCACGGACGATCCGGGCACGGACATCCCGACGAATAAGGGGTGGAAGATTTTCAAGATTGAGAACGCGATCTGCACGCAGGGGACCAACCCGGTTTCCGGCACGGTACCGAATCTCGCGATCACCAGTCCATACCTCGGCGAAGACTCCGAGGTGACACGCTGGAAGGGTGATATCTGGGTTAGGAAACAACGCTGGGTGCCATACCCAGAGGTCAACGTGGAGGTGATCGTCGCCTAATGGCCAAGCGGATTCCAGAGCTTGTAAAAGGTTCCGAGGACACGCTCCTAAAAGCGGAGCGTGGAAACGAACTGATCGGGACGGTTAATGCGCTGGCAGGCATGACGTTCCAGCCAGCTAATGCTGCCACGCTGGATGTCGGCCCGGAGGGAGGAGCCGTGATGAAATTCAACATGGACGTGCTTGGTGGCGGCGGGGGCGGAACTCCAGTTGGAAACATTGAGGATGTGGTCCGGCAGGTGCTCGGGACTGCTACAATAGGAATCTACTGTGACAGCCCCGGGGTGTTCACCGTCACGTTCACCGTCCCGCCAGCTCCCCCGCCATGACACCGTGCGTTCCTAATTTTGAGTGCAATGATGCTCCTATCTGTCCGGGGCCATGCCCGACAGGGCAGTCGTGTTATCGAATCTTGGAAGGCTATGAGGATGGGTATTGCACTTGGACACCTCCTCTTCCGGGGTCGCTTATGACATCGTGCGAATCGCCAGAGCACGATTGCTGTTGCAAATGCGAAGAAATCGAAGGTGCTCCTCCGTGCACGTTTGCAATCGAGTTTGGAATCAATAACCCTGGGCAAACGGATTGCTATGCCGCGCAGTCTGCTTGCATCTCGCAAAATAGCGAACTGCAGTACCATCAGGAGTCTCCGTGCTGCCAAATGACGAAGCCGCGCGTGGAGGAACTTCCTCATTACTATGGAGCATGCAACATCACTGGATGCTATTGCACGCCTTGCAACCGCTTCTCTCAGCCTAGGGTTCCAATCGACCCGGCGCGTCCCTACCCATACTCCGACTTTTACGCTCCATGCTACGAGCCGCCCGCAGGATTTTGGGATGAGCATGACCCGTTTAACAAGCCGCTTAAATCAGCCTACTGGACCAGCGTCAAATTTCAGGAGCCGGGATACAATGGATGCACGCAACTTAATAGATGCCGAGCAACGTGCCGCGTGTATTCGCAATGTAACGAGAATCCCGAGGAAATCTACGATCCGTGCCAACAGCAAAATGACACCGGATATTTTTGTTACGATCCCGATTTTCCAGCTTCCGAATGCGCACAGCCGACTGGTTTCGGAACGTGTGAGCCGCTTTGCACATGCCAGTATGGCGATCCGATCACGACCTACCAAGAGTTCACTTGCGACGGGCTTGGGCCGATACCATATTGCGAGTTCTTCTGCCCGCCCGATCCGTGCACCGCTATCACCTGTCCGCCCGGTTACTATTGTGACCCGTTCGCAAACCCGAATTGCCAGCCTCTCCCATGACGAAAATCACCCCGTTTGCGTTCCCTGTCCTTGAAGAAATCATAAAGCGGAAGCGGCTCCTGTCCGCGTTCCTGCAGCAGTTCCCGGCCATCGCTGAACACATTGGAGATCATGGGTTCAAGGACCGCAGAGAGGCCATAAAGGCACTCTCACAGACAGACTGGCTTCCATGGGTTGAACGTGTCTGGATGGACTTGGAGGATCTGTCCCAAATCGTTTCCAAGTTTGGACCGCTCGCGGAGGACCGCAGTCAAAAGCTGGCGCAATATGCGCCGGACAAAGACAAGGAAAAGATCGAGCAGCGCACCAAAGAGACGAAGAGCCAGATGGAGGTTCAGGGACCAAGGATCTGGAAGTGGCTCCATGACATGGCGCTCGGATGGAACGGAGAAAAGGACGAACTGCAAAGCATCATTTCGATGATCACAAACGCGGTCCCGTGCGGGGAGTGCAAAAAACACTGGGTGGAGATGCTCGTCGCGCATCCGCCAAAGGCCACAAACGCAGAGGAGTTTTTCGCGGAGTCGGTGGCGTGGCACAACCAAGTTAACGCGCGACTCGGGAAGCCTGAGCTTACCGTCGAGGATGCCCGCAAAATCTACGTCCGCGCTAGTTGACAGATCGTCGGATTTAACGCCATGGCCATTCGCCTCCGACCCAATTTCAATCTGCCGGATCATCGGACGGGCGACACGTTCCGGGCGATCGATATTCGGATCTCGATTAATGACGTTCCGGTGGATCTCACCGGAGCCACAGCACTAGTTCAGGTCCGCACTGAGCCGACTGCGGCAGCGGCTGCCATGACGCTCGCAACGTCGATCCACAACCCGACGCAGGGTCTTCTGAAAATCGTTGAGCAGGCCG
>Ga0315902_10008927_pt1 | contig 13502 bp, 13 predicted proteins | sample LakEriMetagenome_9_FD_203523 | JGI IMG/M metagenome (GOLD analysis project Ga0315902, IMG submission 203523) | Freshwater fungal communities from buoy surface, Lake Erie, Ohio, United States - Buoy 12 MA117 | ecosystem: Environmental > Aquatic > Freshwater > Lake > Lake biofilm | place: USA... | reverse complement strand
ACGCCACAATACTTTCTACTATCGAAACTGCCAAAAAACAAGGCATTTCAATACTTTATGCCTGTAAATCTTTAATAAATGGGCTTAAACTTGCTTTTTAGGGCTGAGTAGTTACAACGGGATAGATTCTAATAAAAAATCTATTGATTATCAAAAGATTTTTGGAGAGATTTTTAGCTCTTGGAAGTATAAACTCCTAGGGTTAGTAATTTTAAAATTGTGCTTAGACTCGAAAAATCTTCGATTTTTCTCGTATTTTTTGTGTGTCGCTCAATCTACGCATCGACTTTGCCCGTGGAATTACTAACCCTTCTAGACACGTAAGCGTCGTCGATGCTTGTTGAGCTAAGAGAGTTTTATTAAGGATTCGCTAAAAAACGAAATTTTGAGGCGGATTCCGCTTAACAAAAATTCTTAAGAATTCACTTCCTAAGCCAAGATTCACTCTTAGCTCAGAGCTAAAAATCGACGAAGTCGAATTTTTCAGTGGATAATTAAGAATCGGAGTCCTTTAAAGGGTCATCATTAAAGTATCTATTTACAATTTCAAATATTTCTTTTTTTGCAAGATCTTCAGCAATTTCTTCCGGCGTCTCAAAAGGTATTAAACACCTATTAATAAAGTATCTATCATCATCGTCCAATGCCAATTTTTCATAAGAATCAGATTTAAAGAAACTATCAAGGGATTCTGTAAATGAATTCATATTTTCACTATTTGATAGTAAAGTTCGGATCTGCAGAATAAATTCTCTTGTTTTACCACTCTCGAACTCTAAAACTGTATCATAATGACTTAAACAACCTCGTTTAGCCTTTTTGAATTCTTTCGCTTCGTCTGAAGAATCTTCTGGACTAGAACTAAAACGGGTTTTCATTCCAGTAAAAACATTATCCATGTAAGCTGTAAATTTATTCAATTTGTCTTTAGCTCCGGTGTATCCAGCTTCAACATGAGTTTTTACCTTTTCTGTAGCTTGCCGGAATGCTCTTCTACCTTGAGTCCTAGCATATCGGTATCCATAACTAGCACGGGGCTTTAGATCCTCGTAAACTGATTCAGCGGTGCCTTTTAACTTTCCGCCTATTTCAACAGCACCGTCTTTTAATCGTTCAACATGATTATCTAAATGTTCTTCATATAGCCTAATAGCCTCTTTTCCGGTCTCCTGAAAAGCGTAAGAGACTGGATCCTCCTTAATTGCTGTTTTTGCAGCATCAACAAGAGAACTATCAGGAGTTTCATTCTTAACTTCAACAAAACTTTCTTCTAAAGAATATGTTTCTGGACTCCCAATAATTACTAACTTAAAATCCTCAGGTAAATTTTTTTTTGATTTTAAAATATCAATTAAACGAGTTACTTGCTCTGGGGAGTCTGGCTTTAAAATAATTTTTTTAAGACATGAGGGTATGGGAGCAGAATTTAAAATATTAGAGACATTTTGAAAATTATCCTTAGGAATCGCTCTGAGATCTAAGCAATTATTAAACGAGCGAAGTTGTTTTCTTACAAAATTTATATAACCCTCTACATCAGTTAGAGTGGATCTGGTGGGAGATCTTAAAAAATCAGATCTTTTCATAGCCTCAAGCTCATCTAATAATTCTCTTGGAGTTTTAGGATATGAAACTATACCCTGGGCCTTGATTTTTTGAGCAGCGTAAGCTGTAACACCAAGACCAGCGGCAATAACAAGTGGAGAACCTGTAGAGCTAGCTCCTAACACCGCTGTAGCCGCGATAGGAGCTTGTTTAAGGACTTGAAGAGGCTTGGAACCATATTGACGAACTTTAGCTAATGCCTTCCTTCCGTGGAATGCAACTAGTTCTTTAACAATATTGCTATAATCCGTCATATTTTTAGGTACTGAGTGTTTCTAGATTTTTATTAAACAAATCTATCGCAAGATTAAATCTCTCGTTACCTTCACTCACACTAAAAGTTCTTAAGTGTGATTGCATCTTCTCAAAAACTTTTTTATAAAAATCTGGTGGGTGCCCATTTAGTCGATTAAGAATTTCTTGAGCTTTGTTAACTGATTCATTTAGTCCTTCATTAAGTTCAGACATTAATTGGCAAGCAAGGAAAGAGGCCATATGGTCAGTATTTTTTGCTGATGGTTCTGCTTCTATGGCATGGCGGTCTGATTCCATTTGATTGGATATTTTTGTAGCAAGAGCTTCTCTCTTTTCTAGTGAGCGAGTTGCTAGTAAAATATTTGTTTCTATAAGTACAGCCGTTTTAAGAATATCTTCATCACGATAAAGTCTGTTATGGATTTTAAGTTCGATATCTGGAGCAGGTTGCGTATAATTAGGGTTTTTTGATTCAAAAATACTGCGTAAGTAAGAGGCGCTTGAAGTTTTTAAGGTTTCTGATCCTGCTACAGGAGTAAGAGTTAAATTAAATAATTTATCTAAAAAATCTGTTATAACCTTGAATTTATTATCAAGTGTACCTCTAATAAATTCAATTGCATCTGAGGATCTTGTTGATGATACTGATATGGTCATAGCATATATATAAAGTAATAAAAGGTTATTACTTGATAATGCTTTTTAGAGCCACTCTATATCAGGGTTATAACCTAATATTTTTGCCATTTCTGATCTGACATAAATATCTTTTTCTTTTTGGTATAAAAAATCAAATTTTTCACTAAGCTCAGTATCGGTTTTTAGATACGGAGCCAGAAACCTCATAGCAGAAATCTTGCTTAAAGAATTAATTTTTGGATAAAAAAGAGATTTTAAGGCTCTTTTGATTTTATCTTCTAGGTCTTTTTCCGCGACTAAATAATTAATATTTGGTTTTTTGTACATAGTTTTTATTCTTTAAGCAGGAGTGGTATAACTAGTTGTGCTCTTAGCAGGAGGGGCTTTCTTTGATTTTACCACCTGATCATCAGATGAAGTAAATTCACTAAATAATTTTTTACATAAATCAAAAATCATCGTTAGAATATCTAATCTATCAGAATCAGCACTTAAATTTTTAAGCCACTGGCCATCATCATTAAAACTCATTTTAGGTAAATGTAGATTGTCTCTTAATTTTATGAAATTTTCTAGTCTTTCATCATATGAGCTATCAAAACTCATAACACTAGCATTGTCTCTACAATCTTCAACTGCTTTATAGAGCCCTTCCAAAACCTGCATATGTTCACCTTCTTTACCCATCAGCCTCATCAAAGGACTAATTAAATTTGATAATCTGCTTTTTCTTGTGGAATCTGCAGCGAAGTCAATATCAGCAATTTCACGGTTGAGGGTAGTTAACATAGTATCGTAATAACCAAACTTACCAAATTCACCAATAGAATCTAAACCATTGCTAGATATTCTAGAATTAAATTTCTGAAAACTATCAGCATAATCATTACCTATTAGTAATGCTGGGTCATCCATAGAAGTTAAATCTACTCCTTGGGATAGTAAATAAGTTTTTAATTGAATATACTTTTGATCACCGCCTGTGGCTTCTGTCTTAGCTAGACCAAGTAGCTGAACCAGTCCTAAAAGACGTTTTTCAGGTCCTAGCTGGGTATCTGTATTATATAAAAGGTTTTCAAGTACATAAGAATCATCAGCGGTCTTATTCTTGCTATCAGATTTATGTTTATTTACTAGATCTTGAATCAATTGTTCGACTTCATTCAGCTCTGCTCGAGGGTAATTTTTGATACGGTCTAGTAATTGAGTAAGACTATCACTTTCTAATCCTTGTTGTAATTCAGATCCAAAATATCCTGGTTTAAGAATTCTTTCTTGAAGTCTATTACAACAAGCACGATAATAATCATCGGGTTTTTGTGAATCAAAACATTTAGGCATTTCAATTTCATCAATACCACAATCAAAAATCTTATCAGCATGAGAACTTAAAAAAGGATTAGCTCTAATCAACTCTCTAAGTTTTTGGGTACAGTTGTATTGATAGGGGTTTTTTGTACTATCATCACAAGCTTGTAAAAAAGCAGACCCTGCTTGAGTATCTTTCACACCAGGGGAATTTATAAATGATTTAAGGTCTCTGAAAACATTTTTTAGCTCTTCTTCTAATTTTAAACGATCTACAAATCCAGCCCTAGTAGTGCTGACGACACTATCTCTAAACGCTATAAGTAAATTACGATTTTCTTGTTCTATTATATTTGTGTAATTCGTCCATTCTGATCTAGTACGTGGAGCTCTACCTAAATTTACAGAAGAATCTGCCTTTAGAATATAAAATGCTGGAACTACTGTACCATCCGACCAAGATGACTGAGTCATAAGTTCAAAATTCTCATCAATTAATTGATTAACTCCTACTTTAGGCTCACCGTATCTTTCATACAGCCTTTCTTGGAGTTTTAAAGCAAAATCTATAGCTTTTTGCATTGCAAAAATACTTCCATCCTGTTCAAAAGGTTCTAATAATTCAGATTCGGTGACTAAACTTTTTAATGATACAGGGGGCATTTTAGGAGCGCCTCTACCCATATTAGCCTCTGAGTATCTATCGTTTATTTGCCTGATTTGAGCGGCATAAAGACCATTTTCTGTTGCTAGCTGAGATAAACCAACTTGTGTAAGATAGATTTTATGTTCTTGAGTGACTAAATCACTAAATACTTTCTGCACGCGTGCATCTTCTAAAAATCTTTGATTGAGGAATTTTTCTAAAAGATTTATTTGGCGATCAGCGTATTCAATCGCTTTTGTTTTATCAGACGCTAAAAGCTCGTATCCTAAGATACTAAATCTTGATTGAGTGCTAACTGTAGAAGCTTCAATTCTTGCTTTTCTAAAATTCAAAAGAGCATGAGCAAGTGCAAAATCACGAACAGCTCGTTCCTTGATATGTTTATCAGAACTAAAAAGCTTTTTAGCTAATTCTGCAAAGTCAAATTTAAAATTTTCAGCTTCATGTGGGTTCAAGCCCGAATCCCTTAAGAATTGAAGCTCTGCTTCTTTTTCAGCGTCTGAATTAAAACCTTCAGAATTAACTAACTGAGGAGCTAGAGCTGAGCCAGGTTCTACAGCATGAAACACACCTTCAAAAGCCAGTGCCACATTACCTGGTGTAATTCGATTTACACGTAAAAATTGGGTAGCAATAAATTTAGATAAGGCGGGACTAGCTTCAGTATCCCCGGTAGCTAAAACCTGCTCAAGGACATAGTTTTCATTCCTCTGCAGAAATCCCTCTTTAGAGTCATGAATCATATCAAAAATTAATTGACCAGCAGAACTGCGCTTAAACATCCTTACAAAATCAGGCATTTGAGCATATTGCGCGTCTGAACCAGCTCCAGACTCATCTACCATAACTCTTCCATCTTCCCCTTTACCAGTATAAGCACAGCCTGCCTTGTTAGCTATTTGAAAAGATAAATCATCACGTTCAGATTCATCGTTACTAATAAAATACTGCTCTAGTAAATTAAAAAGTTTATGAGCATTTTGAGGATCTAATCTGCTAGCTATATGGTTTAATTCGTTATGTTTAATATATGAAAAAAACATCTTTCTAGCCGCGGCTTTGACTTCTTGATTAGGATCTTGCATCATCTGCCTAAATAATTTGATAGCTTGAGGATTGATACGATTCTGATTAGCAAATCTAAAAACCCTAGTGATGTCTTGATAACTTTCATTACGAAGTAATCTAAGTAAAATCGAGTGATCACCACTTTTATAGCTTGAGCTAATTTTTGAAAAAGTACTATTTGGATCTGTAGCACTTCCATACCAAGAGTCTTGTATGGACTGGACGACCTCTCGATGTAATGGACCTTTTGGTTTTAGTAAAGGGTTGCTCACGTAAATACAAAGCAAGAAAGTTATAAGTTTTGATAAGCAATAAAAAACAAAAAAGCCAGATTTAATCTGGCTTTTTTATGTAAATTAGGGGTTTACCTTAGAAACTAGGAGCTTTGAGTGGTCAGAGGCTCACTACGCTCAGGACTAGGTCTTTGAGAAGCTGCTGTTGGCTTTTCTTGAGCTACTACAGTCGCTTTATTAGACTTAAAGCGAGGTTTTTCACCAAGTTTTACTTCATAGCCTTGATTTGGTCTGGTATAGTTACAGATCTGCTCCATCAAAGCAAGCCATTGCTCAAGCCTTGTTTCAAGGTCATCAAATGATGTAGTTTGGGCATTATCCAATATATGCTTTCCTGCAGTGCCAGTTAATGCACTAAAGAACTGAGCCGCTCTATCTCTATTTTCACCTGCCTCTACTGCAGTTTTCAAATCTGCGAATGCTTTTCTACCACTTTCAGCATTTTCTAAATTACTTAAAGCATTAGATAAACAGTCTCTAACATGATTAAATACAGCAAGAGAAGTAGACGTATCATTGTAAAAATTATTAAGTTTGTGAGCAAATTTCTCAGCCGGAGCTTGCGCCGCACTCTCAGCCACAGATCTAGACATCTGACCTAAGAAATATCTTCTCCAGCTAGTAGCTACTGCTAAATCTGCCGCTTCTCCAATAGTTTTTACTTGATTACCTGGAATATCATAAGGCAATGATAGATTAGATTTTACCATGTAGAATGGTTCGTCGTCTGCCACATCTCTATCAAAGAGTATATCAATTAGGTCATGTTCTCTTGGAATATTAAGCGCAGGCACACCTGCTGCGATTAATTTTTGACGAACCTTCGTAGCTGCTTTAGTCGCCAGTTCAATGGCACTATCTCTACCGTTTCTATAAAAACCATCGCTTATTTCTTCAGGCGTGAATAGGTCAGCTTCTGTAAAAGTTACGCTAGTAGATCCCGCGTTACCAATAGAAGTCGTAAAACTTACTTCAGTATTCTGTAATAATCCTCTCAGCTTTTCAGTAAGCTCATCTATTTTTTGTTTCTTAGTCTCTTCTATAGAAGTATAAGAATTAGAACTTTTTTCTGCTGAGCGTTTAATCTGATCAGCAAATAGAGATTTTACAACATCATTATATATTCTAGTTTTTTGATCATTAGGCAATCTGCCTTGTTCGATCCTTGCAAGCACACCCATTAAAGTAGTGAGTTTGAGATTTTTTGCTTGGCTTTCACTTAGACCTGGTAATCCCGGACCAAATAAAATCATGGCTTCAGCACTACCACTCTTATGAGGGCTGTTTTTTAGAGTATCAAAACTAGTTACCGTTTCTGCGACTCTTCCATCAGCCATGAGCGCCTCTTGTAGCTCTTCAGCTTCAAACAAAGCTGAAATTCTTTCGCCAGAAACTTCTTTAAGAGGGCTTTCAGCTGTTTCTGAATGAATGAATTTGTTAAGTAAAGAAATATAGAAATCACGGCTTTGGTGGTTGTAAAGCGCTCTTCTAGCTAAATTTTTAGTTGAATCATCAGCAGGACTAATATTGAAGGTTTTATTAGATTTAGAAATTTTTTGAATTACCAAAAGATTATTTAACTTATCTAATTCCTGTTTAAAACTAGTCCCATCTTTTTGACTAAAAGCAGAAATTAAATTTGATAAATTAAATCTTTCATTAGCTTGATTTCCTTGATTTAGCTTTTCTATCACAGTGTCTAAATCACCGATACTAATGTCAAGACGAGAATTAGTAGCTTTTATAATACCAATAACCATCTCACTAACAGTAGTATTAGCTTCTTCAGATGGAACCTCTCTAACAACACCATCTGTACTATTGAGATCGGATATTAAACTAGAGAAATCACTGGTTTTGGATATCAAATCATTATCTGCAATTGAGGCGTTAGCTTGTATTTTCCATACATTTGGGTTATTACCAAAACTATTAACAGTATTGGCTTTAAAGGTTTTAATTGCTACCGGATCAATACTATTAGCGCCCATTAGTTGTTTTGATAAGATATCAACGACATTAGTGGTATAAGATTTACTAATATGTCCGTAAGCTTGAGCGGCTTCTAGAAAAGTAGTAACATCCTGTCCAGGCTTATGGCTAAGGGTCGTAGAAGTCGGAATATATCTGTTACCTTCAAGCTTATATAAATTAATACCACCATTACCCATTACAGCGGCAAGAGCTCCTTGAGCATCAAAAATTCTTGGACTTTTTTCTTGAGCGGTTGTTAGCTTGGAGCTAAGGTCATTTACAGCTTGCTCTGGAACGTTTTGTTCTAATCCGGCAGTAAGAGCAGAAAAAGTCTTAGCGCTATAACCCTCACCATAAGCTAGACCTCTTTGAATAAGGGCAAGTACAGGTCTTGGAAGCCCATAAGCTGAGGTGGTGATAAACTGCTCAAATTTATCCATTCGTTCTTTTAATTTTTCTCTAGTCTCATCTGAACTTGCCTTAGAAGCTCGAATAGACATTACTGATGTATAAACATCAATAAAGTTATTAACTGTTTCTGATAAAGCCTTATCATCACCAGTTAAACTATGCTCTCTAATTTGACTAATCCAATCATAAAAATTCAAGTTTTGTCCGGATCTGACTACAGTTTTTGGCAGATCTTTATTGATTTGCTCAGCTTCATCAGCAGACAACCTAATAGTATCTAGAATAGTGTTAGTACCATCATTAACTGATCCCGTCTCCTTACTTAAACTAGTTATATCAGCCATTTCAAAACCAATCTGAGCCTTTACGTATTCACCTTGAAGACCGTGGGTCGATACATTATCACCGTTAAGTATAGATTGGTTTAGTTTATCAATATTAGTAAATAAACCAAGAGAAGATGCCGCACTAAATAGATGTGATGTATCTTGGTTTTTCATTACTTCTGATAAAGAAGGGTGTTGAGGATCATATACTCCATCTTTACCCATCATTAGTTTTACTAATTTTGCTACAGCGCCTAACTTGCCTTCAGCATCCCCAGATAAAAAATCTCTTAGAATTGATACTACTGAAGAGAAAGTACCACTTTTATTTTTTTGGACATTTCTGATATAAGATTTGTAACCTGTTGTTTCGATAAGCTCTTTTAACTTGTCTTCTCGTCCAGCACTTGCATGACCAGCGATTAAAGTATCGAGTTGTTTTTTAATACCTCTATTATTTTGTACATGAGAGTAAGAACCGCTTCTCAAATAATCCAGAAGTTTTTTGGGATTTTCTGATGGAGCTCCATCTTTACTAACGGATTTTAGCTCTTCTGTTAGTTGTTGGACTGTTACTCCACTAATGTTGCCAGATCTTCTTCTAGTTTCTATACCAGAATTTTCAATATCTGAACCAGTATTTTGACCTAAAAATTGACTTAACGCGATATGCATGTTTTTTCCTCTTTGGATTTTCTCTTCTATACAAGGTAAAAAGTCGATAATTATTTATATCTATTTTTACCCGTATGCTTTACATATTACCAATGTAAATATACATTTGTCAACCCCAAATTATTAATATTAATACAATTTTCGATTAAAATTTTTTAATATTAGCCTGAAATCTTCTTACAGACTGGAACACAGGGGTTTACACTGGGTGTAAACCCGCAAAAAAATATCAGCTTTAAAGCTCTTAAGAGCATTCCGCCTTAAAACTTCGTTTTTCAGAGAATCCTTAAGGACTTACGCACTAAAACTTATTAATGGGAGTTAAGTCTTTATCAATTAGCTGTTTGAAACTGTTGTCGCATTGGTTGTAATCAACTATATCAACGCTGAAGGGCAGATTTGATTCTTCGAGTTCAGTTTTGATTTTTACAAGGATTTTTCGGTCAAGAGGCGCTTTATAACAGAGGTCTAAGTCAGAAAATTTTCTGTTTGTATGTTTGGTACGCGAGCCAAAGGCAAAAAAATCTACGGAAGCCTGAGCAAGAATTTCTTGGATAATTTGCAGATGTTTTTTTTCTATGTCTATCATAATGTGGAAATCCGCTCCACTAGCTGAGATAGAAGGATTTGAAAATCATCCAGTTGTTCAAAAATACTTATTGCTACTGACTCATTATAGGTATGGACTGTTAGGTTTCTGGTCTCATGGAATGCAAACCACTCTTCTGGATTGTCTATCAATCCTTGATCGGCAGATACCCTAAATACATCCTTCGGATTGAGTACTTCCCTTAATCCTTTTGCTTCTAGGATTCTTTTGAGAGTTTTCCAAGATAGTTCGTAGCACATCTCAAATAATTTAATCGCTCCAGTTCGATCGAGCTGGTCTTTAGTATTCAAAAGAGCGTGATCAAATTGCGATTGTACTTTTAGTAGGGGGGCAATATTTACCTTGCCTAGAATTATTCGTGCTTTATCCATTAATAGTATGATCCAAGCTAAATAAAGATTATACCCCAAGATCATTGTTTGCTTAGGGTGCTTGCCTGTTTGAATTTTAAACTGGAACACAGGGGTTTACACTGGGTGTAAACCCGCAAAAATATCAGCTTTAAAGCTCTTAACCAAAAAATAACTCACCTATGCGTAAATACATTTGCTATTGTGAGGTAAATATGAGTATTGATCCTATAGGTTATACCACTGCTCATTCGATGCAATCGAGTGGCTTTGTTGATTTATTAAATAAACGCGGCTCATCAATAGCCAAAATCTCGGCCGATTTTTCAGATCCAGAGACTAAAAATGTTCTTCGAAATAATGTTTTAGAGAGGACCGATGACTCGTCAAATGTTTTTGGCGCACGTAACGCATCTGCTGTGTATCCCAATAACGAAACAGAAACAGGAGAGCTAAATAAATCTAACCTTACTAAAATAATGTCAGAGATGGCTCTAAAAGACGCTATGACCAGCGCGCCAGAAGAGTTTGGCTTGGGTGATATAGATTTTGGTTAATTCAAACTTGCGTTAGACAAATATCAGCCCGAAGCGGTATACAAAAACTAAATTAAAACTTTGATGATTTTTTTAATTAGCTTGATGTGGTTATCCATGCGACTTAGAATATCTTCTGCTATTTCGTTTTTGTATGTATGAGAAGTTGGTAAATCTGCAATCAAAAACTTTACTTGAATATATTCCCTGAGATATCTCCAGAGAAGTTCGACTGTGTATTCAAATCTCTGTATAACACTATCTTGATTTATTTGTTTTAGATCTAGATTATTTGAGAGGCTAAGTTTATCAAGCTCTACAGTAAGGTATCTATAAGCCAGTTCCAAAAATTGAAAAGCGGAATTTAAATTTTGCAATTTATAACTTAACTTATCCATGTAGTATAATCCCTTCTCTGTTTATTGATTGTTTTAGAACATCACTAGCTTTTTCCATATCCACAAAATCAATCTTAAATGGAATCGTGGATTGCTCTAGATCCATATAAATAGAGCTTATAATCCTCACCCAAACGACTAGAGCAAATATCCAAAATTTGTTTTTTGTATTTATCTTCTAGCATAATTAAAAGATTATAGCTTGGACTTGACCCGAAAAACAAATCTCATATATAAACAGATCTATTACCAGAATGACCACCAATATCAAGTAAGAGTATAACGATACTTTCATCCTCTTCAAAACACCAAATGATTCTCAAATCACCATTGATTCTAGAGCTGTATTTTTGACCAAAGTTTCGAGTACTGACTTTGTGAGTACGAAGATTATTAGCAAATGGATCTTTGCTTAATTGAAACAAAGATTGATTCAAGATCTCTAAAGAGAGACGGCGTTGCCTGATTAACTTAGATGCTTCTCTAAAAAATGACTTAGATTGCTTAATCTTAAACATTCGATTTTGGACTTGAAAGAGTTAACTGGTGAACTAATCTTTATATAACTTGTTTAATGCTTTTGAATCTTTATCAAAATCAATTAAATCATAATCACCTTGCTTAATTTCTTTAAGGCTTTGATAAATTCGCCTTTCGGTTTCTAAATCTACCACGGCAGAAGCATGAGGTACTAAAGTTAAGCGGAAATCACCGTTTAAAAATTTATGTATCAATAATCTAACAAGATCATTAGATGAAGAAAATCCTTCTTCCGTGGCCTTCTTTTCCAAAGACTTTTTAATCTTATTATCCAAGGGGATTTGTAATCGCCAGTTTTTACTCATAATGAATATATTATACTATTTTTATACCAATTCTTAGTAAAAAATAGTCAAAGAATCACAAAAAAATAGAGAACTATAACAAATTTCCACAAATAACGTCATAATATTAGTGTTTGACGATATTTTACAATACAAATTTTTTGATCAGCTAAAATCCATCCCCTGCGTGGAAGCTATATATCTTTTTGGATCCAGAGCCAGACGCGATAACAGAAAAAGATCGGATATTGATATTGCAATTAACTGTCCCTCAGCTAGTGATAAAGACTGGAATCAAATACTGGATATAATTGAATCAGCTGATACTTTACTAAAAATTGATTGTGTCAGATTAGATCAATTAAGCGACGCAAACAGTCTAAAAGCTAATATTCTTCAAGAGAGTAAAACTATTTATAAAAAGCATGCAGGATAAACAATTAGATTCATTTATAGCACTAGGTAAAGCACTTACTCGACTTCAAGAGGCACTTGCAGAGAATCCTGAAAAAAATTCATTAGCTATTGATGCCACAATCCAAAGATTTGAATTTTGCATCGAGCTTTTTTGGAAAGTACTAAAAAAATTTTTACAAGAAGAAGGATCCCAAGCTAAATCCCCAAAAGAGGCTCTGCAAGAGGCTTTCCAGCTAGAATGGATACATGACGAACAGTTATGGCTCACGATGTTAGCCGATAGAAACTCAACATCCCAAACTTATAACGAAGAGCTTGCCCTAAAAATATACTCACATATTCATAATTACTATCAAAAAATGAATGAAGTATATCAAAACTTAAATAAAAAAAATCCTTAACTCAATCGCGCCCGATACATAAAAAACCAAAAAGCAAAAAACGAAAGTATAAAATTCGGCATCCAGACAGCAAGCTCAGGAGCCACTCGCCCAGAGTATCCCAGCGATTCAAACATAGTCTGAGACATATAAAAAACAAACACAATCAATCCAATAGCAATATATCCCCAATTCACCACGCGCCTACGCCCGACTATCCCCAAAACCGCACCAATAACAGCAAGTAAGACACAAGAGAGCGGGTAAGAATACTTGTTATAGTATTTGGTCTTAAGTTCGTTTAGTTTATCAGAATCAATTCCTTGCTTTTCGTGGAGCATAATAAATTTATATAAGCTATAAAAATTCATATCACGCACATTAGATATTTTTGCAAGAATTTCATTAGGGTTAATACTGCTTGGTATGAGAGTTTGCTGAAACTCCGAAACCAAATGAGTAGTTTTGCCTGGTTGAGTAGCGCTTCCGGATTGATTTTCATCAGTTTTAAGATAGCTACTAGTACCGCTTGTTAGCACCCAGCCCCCTTGCTCAGGCTGCCAGCGCCCTTGCTTAGCGGAATGTATCATCGTAGCGCCTCTAGTCGAAAAATCTAGAATAACAATATCTCTAAGAATCTCGTCTTTTATTTTTTTGACATAAAAAATTCTTTTTATATCGCCGTCAGAATCTTTTTCAAAATAGCTAAAACCGTTTTGAGATTTGGTGTTTATAGGATCTTCATAAAGAGCGAGCATATAAACTT
>Ga0315902_10008926_pt1 | contig 13502 bp, 11 predicted proteins | sample LakEriMetagenome_9_FD_203523 | JGI IMG/M metagenome (GOLD analysis project Ga0315902, IMG submission 203523) | Freshwater fungal communities from buoy surface, Lake Erie, Ohio, United States - Buoy 12 MA117 | ecosystem: Environmental > Aquatic > Freshwater > Lake > Lake biofilm | place: USA... | reverse complement strand
CTACAAGTGGATTATCGACCCCATTGATGGTACCATCAATTTCGCCAACGGTATTCCGCTCTGCTGTGTAAGCATCGGTCTTGAAAAAGACGGAGAAATGATCATGGGGGCCGTTTACAATGCCATGATGAACGAGTTCTTTTTCTGCGAAAAAGGACAAGGTGCTTACCTGAATGAACAAAAAATTCGTGTCAGCGAAAAAGACAGCGTAAGACACTCCTGCCTGGTGACCGGATTCCCTTACGTTTACCTGGACATGGAAAATGGCCCATTGGAGGTTTTTGGCAGGCTTATCCGTGAGGGTGTTCCTGTCAGGAGGCTCGGCTCCGCAGCGATTGATCTCTGCTGGGTAGCGGCTGGACGGCTGGATGGCTTTTACGAACACAAGCTCATGCCCTGGGACAGCGCAGCCGGATATCTGATGGTGGAAGAGGCAGGCGGAAAGGTCACTGATTTCAATGGCGATGCCTATTCGCCCTATCAACACCGCATCGTTGCAACGAACGGAAAAATCCACGATGAACTCCTCCGGTGGATATCCAATACACATCAATAAAGAACTATGTCCAGAACAGAAATAAAAGATTACGGAGAATTTGGCCTGATCCATCATCTGACAAAAAACATTGAACTGCAAAATGCATCCTCCATCCTTGGCGTGGGTGATGATGCTGCCGTTATCGACCATTTTGGAAAACAGTCGGTGATCACAACAGATCTCTTGATTGAAGGCGTGCATTTCGACCTGGCCTATACGCCACTCAAACACCTGGGCTACAAGTCGGTGATTGTTAACCTGAGTGATGTTTATGCGATGAATGCCACGCCAACACAAATCACCCTGAGCATCGGGCTCAGCAGCCGGTTCAGTGTTGAGGCGATTGAAGAGTTCTATGAAGGTGTTTATGCTGCCTGCGAAGAGCATGGGGTAGACCTGATTGGTGGCGATACCTCCTCTTCACAAAAAGGATTTATCATTTCTGTTACGGCCATTGGAGAAGTAGTGGCAGACAAGGTGGTGAAAAGGTCTACTGCCCAAAAAGGCGACCTGATCTGCGTTTCAGGCGATCTTGGTGGTGCCTATCTTGGTCTGTTGTTCCTTGAAAGGGAAAAGAAAATATTTCTTGAAAGCCCCGGCGTACAACCGGACCTCGAAAATGAAGCTTATGTGATTGGCCGTTTGCTCAAGCCAAAAGCAAGAAAAGACATTTTCGAATTTTTGGAAGAGAAGGAAATTCTTCCAACCTCCATGATGGACATCAGTGATGGCCTCAGTTCTGAGCTGCTCCATATCTGTGAAAAAAGTGGGGTTGGCTGTGTTATCTATGAAGAAAAACTTCCTATTGCAGAAGATGCCAGAAATGCAGCATATAAGTTTGAAATAGACCCGACTGCCTGTGCCCTCAGCGGAGGCGAAGACTATGAATTGGTCTTCACCATCAAGCAGGATGATTACGAAAAGCTCACCCTCAACGAGCAGATCAGCGTGATCGGCTACATCACAGATGCTGAAGAAGGCGCCAAATTCAAAAGCAAGGGCGGCAATACTTTTGATATTACTGCTCAGGGGTGGAATGCGTTTAAGAGCAATTAAGAGGACGCTGGTCTGAAATCAGGCTTTCTGCATGTTATAAATAATGGAATCTGTGATTTTTAGATCGTGTTTTGAACACGATTTGAATGTTTTTGCACATTGATTTATCCGTTTTTTCTATTTTCCTTTTTATCATGATGGGATTTCTTTGTTCAGGAAACAAAGTATTCAATTATTGATTAAATTTGCAACTGAATATCAGTTGCTTTTTTGCATGAGTAAAAAAGAAAAGCTACTGAAACGGTTTTTAAATGTTCCCGGAGATTTGACCTGGAGCGAACTGGTTTCAATTTTAAAATTTCTGGGATATAATCCGTTATCAAATGGAATGACGGGAGGATCAAGAAGAAAATTTGTCAACATGAATGGTAGAGCAATATTTATTCACGAACCACACCCAAGTAGGATTGTAAAAAAATATGTCATCAGACTGATCATTGAGCAGTGTAAAGAAGAAATAAAAAAACATGGGTAATTTATTCAAATACGGCGAGTTCCTTGGCTCCGTTCAATACAGTGCAGAAGATGAAGTCTTTTATGGAAAAATCCTGGGAGTTGATGATCTGGTAACATTCGAAGGTAGTTCTGTCAGAGAGCTAAAAAAAGCATTCAAAGATGCTGTCAATGAGTATGTCAACGCTTGTAATTTGATTGGCAAATCGGCCCATAAATCCTACAAAGGAACTTTCAACGTCAGAATGCCCATCGAACTTCACAAAAAAGCTGCTGAGGTTGCAGAAGAAAGAGGGATTTCATTAAACGAATTGGTGAAATTGGGGTTGGAGAAAATTGTAAACTAATTTACGATTAGGTAATCATCCTAATTAATTTTTATTTATTCTACCATTTATGAGTACCGCCAACACAAGATTTTGAATTTGATTGTGGGCTCAATTTGTATTACCCAATTTGATTTAATAAATGTGTTTTTTTAATTATTAATCGGTGTTTTATGATTCATAGGCCCAACGGCTGAAGATGTAAAGTCCAAACGGGGCTTGAAGTGTTTACCTAATTTCTTCAATTACACCCAATTCGAATCATCTTAAGTTACACTATCACTAAACTTTTATCATTTGATATAAGTATAATATTAATATTTGACTATCAATTATATACATATTTAATAATTATTATATGTATATGCCTTAAACGTCAACTCTACCATTCAAGCATTAGTTTTGCAGGATGAAACACCTGTTGCTTCCTCTCATCATTTCCTGTTTCTCACTGTCTGCGGTTGCACAAAAAAACCTGCTATCACTAATCAAGGAGAATTCCAGCAAGCAGGTTCAGATCAAGAGCAACTTCCCGGAAAACAAAATCCTCGCCCTTCCTAAAGAGCTAGAATGTGGACAGGCAAACCATAATTACCTCACCAAGAATGGTCAGCTGTTTTCCCTGGTCGATGGATCAGGAAAAGTATATTTATCAGATTCTTCCGATACCAAACGGATTGATAATACCTGTTTTGAAGGCTATAATTTCGGTGCCTACACCTTCGTCTGGAAAAACAAAATCTACAGCCTGGGCGGTTGGGGGTTCTGGAAAACCAACGGCGGGCTTCGCTACTACGATGAAAAGGCAAAAGAATGGTTCATCGTTCGTTTGAACGAGGAAATTGAATTCTCCCAAATCCGTAACAGCCTGGTTTGCCCGGATCTTGAAAACAACCGCATCTACCTGGCCTACCTTGAGGCCCATGATGTATATGAAATCACTCCTAAAGAAAAAGAAGACAAACGCTACCGTGTGCAATGCCTGAACCTCGAAACAGCAAGCTGGTGGAAAGAACCAAAATTCCTTTCTTCGGAAATTCGGTCTGAGTTTTTGACCGACCACAAACAGATCATCCCTACAAAATACGGATTGATCATGGAAGGAGAAGGCGATTTTTGGGGGCTGTTTGACTTCAACAACAACAATGTTGCTAAACTTTCTTCGGAAAAAGCCGGACTGCTTGCTGCCAATGAAGTGAAGAACAAACAGGGGTTTTACATCACAACAGATTCGACAATTTACCTGTACCAACCATCAAACGACAGCCTTTCTTCAATCCAAATCAAATCATCCGATTTCACCCCTACAGAGCAACATCTTTACAACGATGAGCCATTCTCTGTTTCAAGATTCATCAACAGCATAAAATACTACCTGATCCTGTCTGCTTTCTTTCTGATCATCATCCTCATCATTTTGTCCAGAAAAAAGGCTGTGATACAAACATTGTCAAAACAGGAAAAGCCCAAAACACTTGAGGTTGACAAATCCTCTCCATTCTTGTCGGTGCTGAATGAACAGGAGCGCTCTGTCTTGGAAATCATCCTCAACAATTCATCACTTGGAGAGTACACATCCATCGATCAAATCAACCACGTGCTTGGTTCAAAAAACAAGGACGCTACGATTCAAAACAAATTGCGTTCCGATTGTTTGCAAATGATCAACAAGAAGTTTGGGGTCTACGCATCCACCAACGATACTTTGATTGAAAGGGAAAGAACCGAATTCGACAAACGCGTTTACCAATACCAGATCAACAAGAGATACATCAAAAAGCTGAAGTGATTTAGGGCCCAGCTTCCTGATTTTTCTTACCTTAACCCACATGACAAAAACCATTTGGGTGCTGCTCTTCATCTGCAGCTTCGGTATTCAAACATCTGCCCAGGAAAAAAAACACAATCTTCAGTTTGACACGCTGGCCAAGCGTTGGGATGAGGCCCTGCCGATTGGCAATGGCATGCTGGGGGCCTTGATCTCGGAAAAAAACGGAAACCTACGGCTCTCGCTGGACAGGGCGGATCTTTGGGATGAAAGGCCCATGAAAGGCTTGCACCGGGAAGAGTTCAGTTTTAAGTGGGTGCAAGAACAGGTTGCCAAAAAACAATACGACACCGTTCAAAAACTTTTTGATCATCCTTACGACAGGGAGCCTGCGCCCAGCAAGATTCCCGGTGGGGCCATTGAGGTTCCCATCATTGCCTGGGGGCCACAATCCGCTGCTACCGTTGACCTTAAGACCGCCACCTCAACAGTAACCTGGAAAAACGGAACCATTTTGAAAAGTTTTGTGCATGCAACTGCTCCTATTGGGTGGTTCAGGTTTGAGAATATCCCTGAAGGATTTGACATCAACCTTGTTGCGCCGCAGTATACAGGAGCCACAAGAAACGCCGGAGACCCGGTGAAGGGCGACGACCTTTCCCGATTGGGCTATCAACAGGGAAAGATCACCAAATTGGGCAACAGCATCAGCTACAAACAAGAAGGGTGGGGTGGTTTTGCTTACACGATCAACCTGCTTTGGAAGCGGCTTGATGACAGAACCATCGAAGGCGTCTGGACCATCTCCAGCACCAATCAACGTTTCAGTATTCCAGAAACCAATGAGGCGCTATTAGAAAAACACCTATCATTCGGTTTCAACCAGGACCACGCTTCTCACAAAGCCTGGTGGGCAAATTTTTGGAGCAAATCAGCCATTCGAATTCCTGATGAGTTGATTGAAAAACAGTGGTACCTCGAACAATACAAATTTGGATCCACCTCAAGAAAAGGTGCTCCTCCGATTTCGCTTCAGGCCATCTGGACTGCGGACAACGGCCGCATTCCACCATGGAAGGGAGACTATCACCACGACCTCAATACAGAACTGAGCTACTGGCCCGCTTACAGCGCAAACCATCTCGAAGAAGGCATTGCCTACCTGGATCACCTCGACCAAAACAAAGAAAACTACAAGCGCTATACAAAGCTTTATTTTGGTGTTGATGGCCTGAATGCACCGGGCGTAACCACGCTGGAGGGAACTGAAATGGGCGGCTGGATCCAATATGCGCTTTCACCTACTGTTTCTTCCTGGCTTTCCCATCACTATTACCTGCAATGGCGCTACAGCATGGACAAGCGGTTTTTAAAAGAAAGGGGCTATCCCTGGGTTGAAGCCGCAGCAAACTATCTTGAAAAGCTTACCCTGGTTGACAAAAATGGTTTTAGAAAACTGCCCATTAGCTCCAGCCCAGAAATCAACAACAACAGCCTTTCTGCCTGGTTTCCCCAAAACACCAACTACGATCTTTCGCTGATGGTCTTCAATTTCAAGGCGGCAAAAGAACTTGCCCTGGAATTGGGTTTGAAAAACAAGGCGGCACACTGGGATAGCATCATGCAACAGTTTCCTCCGCTCTCTTTATCAGAAAACAATGCGCTGAACATTGCTCCAGGGCTGGGTTATACAACATCGCACCGTCATTTCTCCCACCTGATGTCGATTCACCCGCTCGGATTGATCAAAATAGAAAATGGTGAGAGAGAAAAAAGCATCATCCATAATTCGATTCGTCAGCTGGACAGCATTGGACCGGCGGGTTGGTGCGGATACTCTTATGCCTGGCTTTCCAACATGAAGGCAAGAGCAAAAGATGGCGAAGGGGCAGCAAAAGCTTTGGGAATTTTTGCAAAGGCTTTTTGCTCGATAAATAGTTTTCATGTCAATGGCGATCAAACCAAATCCGGATATTCCGGCATGACCTATCGCCCTTTTACGCTTGAAGGGAATTTTGCATTTGCATCGGGCGTGCAGGAAATGCTGATGCAGTCGCATGCAGGATTCATTGAATTGTTTCCTGCCGTGCCGGATGGTTGGAAAGATGTTTCTTTTCAAACACTCCGCGCCGAAGGCGCGTATCTTGTAAGCGCGGTAAGGCAAAATGGTTTGACCAAAACTGTTACGATAACCGCTGAGAAAGGTGGCATCCTGAAACTAAAACTTGATGCAAAAGGTATTAAAAATAAAGCCACCGGTAAGGCCAAAGTTCTGCGCCAGGAAAATGGCTATACCAGCATTGACATGGGCGCTGGTGCAACGATTGTACTATACCAGTAAAAAATGATCGCCATCCTTCCAGAACGGAAGCCTGGTGCGCACTTCATCGAGCTGGGATTTTTTCAGTATGGTGGTGTGCACATCCTCTTCTTTTGATTTGTGATAGAGTATTTGCCCCAGCGGGTCGATGACCATGCTGTCTCCGCTGTGGTAAAGGCCGTTGCCATCGTTACCAACCCGGTTTACCCCAACAACAAAGCACTGGTTTTCTATGGCCCGGGCCTGTAGCAGGGTTTTCCAGTGGTGGATGCGTCTTTCGGGCCAGTTGGCCACATTGATCATCAGGTCGTACTCGGGCGCGGGTTCTTTTTCCGGATCAACGAAGGCTTGTTGCCTGGACCATACCGGAAACCTGAGGTCATAACAGATTTGAAGGTTGATTTTCCAGCCCCCAACCGAAGCGATGGTCCTTTTGTTGCCAGGTGCATAGTGTTGGTCTTCGCCGCCCAGTGAAAAACAATGTCGCTTGTCATAATGCCCATGCTGTCCATTGGGCAGCATCCAGATAAACCTGTTATAATATTCGCCCTCTTCCTCTATGCTCAGGCTTCCCGCAAGGATGATTCCTTTTTCACGGGCAAGATTCCTCATCCAGGAAATGGTTTCTCCATCCATTTTTTCTGCCAACAGCTCCGGTTGCATGGTAAACCCCGTAGAGAACATTTCCGGCAAAACCACAATATTGGTCTTTTCCTTTATGTCCATGATTTTGTTGCCCAGCATCTCCAGGTTGGCCCTCTTGTTTTCCCAGTGCAAATCAGTCTGTACTGTTGTTATGATCAACTTGTCCATCCAAAAACAGTTTGAGTTTTTTTGAAACAATATCGTTTTCAAAACCCCGCAACAAAAGGTATTGCCGGGTCTTGGATTGTTTTACAAATACCGTATTCCCGGGGCCTCTCAAAGATGTCCACTTTTTTTCAATCAGCTTCATCAATATTTTTTCATAGGCCGGAAGATCAATCTCTTCCCTCAGGGCCTTGCTGATGCTGTAGGAGGATACCTGCCTTTTTTTCAGCTCCATTTCAATCTTCTTTCTGCCCCATTGTTTGATCCTGAATTTTCCACCCACAAATGCTGCTGCGAACCGCTCTTCATTCAAAAAATTCTCCTCAATCAGCTTGGACATGAGCAGGTTGGCGTCTGCCCAGGCAATACCATAGCCAGAGAGCTTCATCTTCACTTCCTGGTGCGATCTTTCCTGAAAGGCACAAAATTGCCGAATCTTTGCATAGGCCTGTTCGGGCGTCAAAACCTTTCTTTTAAAGCCGTACTCCTCCATTGTTGGCAATTTAATCATTAACAAACGTTCCCTGAGTGGTTTTCAACATTATTCAGGGTTTTTTTACCCAAAATGTCAGAAAATTTTGACTACTTTATACGTCTGTTGCGACTATATTTGCCTGATACAAAAAGGACAGAATATGAAATTTATTGTTTCTTCATCGGCGCTCCTCAAGCAGCTTCAGCAGATCAATGGTGTTATCGGCTCAAACAATGTTTTGCCGATCCTGGAGGATTTCCTTTTTGAAATTGAAACCAACAAGCTGACGGTTGTTGCCACTGATCTGGAAACCGTTATGAAGATCCACCTTGATATCGAGGCGAAAGACAGCGGCCGCGTTTGTATTCCGGCAAAGATCCTGATGGACTCACTCAAGAACCTTCCTAATCAGCCATTGACTTTTGATATCGACAAGAATTTTGGTATCGAAATCACCAGCGACAATGGTAAGTACAAGGTAATGGGAGAGAACCCGGACAATTTCCCCAAAGAACCTCCTGCAGACGAAACCTCTGCTTTTACCATGACCAGCCATGCTTTGTTGACAGCCATCAACAAATCAATTTTTGCGGTCAGCAACGATGACCTTCGTCCGGCAATGACGGGTGTGTTTTTTGAATTGGAAAAAAATGGCATCACCGCTGTTGCCACAGATGCACACAGGCTGGTGCGCTACAAAATAAAAGACGTGCAGTGTCCAAGAACAGACAACTTCATCGTTCCCAAGAAACCCTTGAACCTGCTGAAGAGCGCTCTGCCAGACAATGAAGATGAGATCTCCGTATCATACAACAGCAACCATCTTTTTGTAACGCATGGCACGGTTGAACTTTCTTGCCGTTTGCTGGATGCCCGTTTTCCTGATTACAAGGTGGTGATTCCTGCAGAAAATCCTTATCGGATGACAATTTCGCGCCAGGACTTCCAGTCTGCTCTCCGCCGCGTGAGCATCTTCAGCAACAAAAGCACCAACCTGGTAACCTTGAGCATTTCTGGCAGCGAACTTCAGTTGCTTGCCCAGGATGTTGACTTCAGTTTCGAAGGAAACGAAAGGATGTCTTGTCAATACGACGGAGAAGACATCACCATTTCCTTCAATGCCCGCTTCCTGATTGAAATGCTTGGAAGCACCGACAGCGAAGAGGTTCGCCTTGAGCTGTCTACCCCTACAAAAGCCGGTTTGATCAAGCCTGTAGAACAAGAGGATAATGAGGATTTGCTGATGCTTGCCATGCCTTTGATGTCTAACTAAAAAACAATTGATATGGATGCGTTGATCTCCTATTTCAGCGATCTTGAAAAAAGACCCCTCGAGAGAGCGGGTTTTTTTATAGCCGGCATGGTCTTTTTGTGGATCATTGAAAATGCCGTACCGCTGCTTCAAACCCAATACAAAAAAAGCAAGGGTCGGCATGCCGCCACCAACATCGCTTTCACGGCCATTCACTTCATCATTCACACCTTGCTTGCCGGAGGGATTGTATTCATCGCCGGCTGGACGAATGAGCACCAGTTCGGATTGGTTCATTGGTTCAAGCTCGGCCCCTTGGCGCTGATCATCACCACATGCCTGGTCCTTGATTTTTTTGCAGGATGGCTCTGTCATTTCGTGGAACACCAGGTGCCGCTTTTCTGGCGCTTTCACATCATCCACCATGCAGACAACAATGTGGATGTGACCACCGGCCTTCGTCACCACCCACTGGAATCTGTTTGGCGTGGTGTTTTTTTCTATATTGGAATTTTTGTGGCTGGTGCGCCCATGTTTGCTGTTTTGCTTTACCAGACAGCCCTGGTTTTCATTACTGGTTTCACGCATGCCAACATCAGCCTGCCCAAATGGCTTGATAAATCACTGAGCTGGTTCCTGGTTTCTCCCAACATGCACAAGGTGCACCACCACTGGAAACAACCCTATACTGACAGCAACTATGGTGCTGTGTTTTCTATCTGGGACAGGTTGTTGGGCACCTTCATGAAACTCGATCCTTCCAAGATTCGTTATGGCCTCGATCAATACTATCCTAACGAAAAGGATGAGGATTTTGTGCGCCTCCTCAAAAGACCATTTCAAAAATTAAAATAAGGGTGAAAAATATTGCCGTCATTCCCGCCCGCTTTGCGGCCAGTCGTTTTCCTGGAAAACTAATGCAAAGGATTGGTGAAAAAACCATCATCAGGATGGTCTATGAAAATGCTGTTGCGATGAATCTTTTTGATGAGGTCCTGGTTGTTACCGACAGCGATGAAATCATGAACGAAATTATTTCTGCTGGCGGAACGGTAAAGAAAAGCACGAAAGATCACCAGAGTGGGAGCGACAGGATTGCAGAAGCCATCGCATCAATGGACGTGGATGTGGTGGTGAACATTCAGGGGGATGAGCCCTTTGTTGAAAAAGAACCACTGCAAGACCTGCTGAACAGTTTCAGAGACCCCAATGTAGCGGTTGCATCCGTCATGAAAAAATTTGGGGATGGTGATGAGCCAGAAAACCCCAACCAGGTAAAAGTGGTTTGCAACAAAAACAACGATGCGCTCTATTTCAGCCGCTCGCCGATTCCTTTCAAACGCAACCGCAGTGCAGATCTGCCTTATTTTAAACATGTTGGCGTCTATGCCTACAGAAAGCAAACCTTGCTCGATTTCACCCAATGGCCCATGGGCTCACTTGAACAAACCGAAATGCTTGAGCAGTTGAGGTACCTGGAAAACGGCGTTGCCATCAGAATGGTGGAAACAAAAACAAGCAGCATTGGCATTGACACCCCCGAAGACCTTGAAAGGGCAAGGGTTGAGTACAAGTCTTCGCTAAAAGGCTATTAGATCCTTTATTTTCTTTTGTACACGGGAACCGTACTGCAGGGTTCGCCGTACATGAGTGATTTGACCACCGGCAAAAGCTTGATGGATATTTCTGCATATGCATACTCGGGCACGGGCTTATCTCCGCAACCCTTCACAACCACCCGCTTGCCATCATAAACCGCCGCATCAACCTGTCTGATGTTTTGGATAAATACCTGTTTAAACGCCTCTTCCGGGGTTCCGGAGATGATTGATCTTGCCGTGCCGGAAAGCTTTGAAGCAACCAGCATGTAGGCCCACATCGGAACAATGGCATCCGTTGAACAATAGACAGCTACATTCTTGCCCCCATAAACACTCCAATCATGCTGGTCTAAGGCTTCCCTGAAATCTTTCTCCCTGAGCAACATTTCCATGAAAAGAAAATTTTTCAGGTCAAATGCCACAGGTTGTTGATCTGGGTAATATTTTTCAAGATCTATGGTAATCAAACCACTTTCTGCAACCTTGTTTCTGATCTCTTCCATGGTGTAAAGTTACCAAAAATGCAGCAGCCACCCGTTGGGGTGGCTGTGCGTTTGTTTTCTCATGAGCAGTATGTTATCAGTATCCGGCGTCCCTTCTTTTATCAACGATTTTCATTGATTTTTTCAAAGACTCCATCGTGCTGTATCCTGCGAATTGCTTCATTTGTGACTCAAGGGCCTTCTTTTGACCAACAAAATCAATTGTTGAAGAAGGAAGAGCACCAACCTGATTGACTTTAATATAGTATACACCATTTTGACCGTCAATCACGTCTGATGTATTAGACAAGTTCTTTTTATTAAACGCTGCACCAATTACTTTTGTTTCAGAACCGAGGTTGGGAACAAAAGGATCTGCAAACCTGACCGTGTCTGTTCTACCGGTTGTTCCGCCAAGCAAAGCAGCCAATTTGTCGAGGTTTTTCTCCGCACCGGCTTTTTGGGCCACCATCTCGGCCTTTTTCTTGTTCCTGAGGGTTGGCTCTACCAATACCCTTGCAACCGATACGGGCTGAACGCCTTCTTTTATTTCGTTGGTAACCATGGCTACCACATACTGGTCTTTGAGGTCAAAGGGCTCAGAAACGGCTCCTGTTTTGTTTTCATAGATCCATTTTACGATGGCCCTTGAAGAAAGCGGACCGGCACTGTAGTCAAGTTCCTTGATGTTGTCGGCCGTCAGCTTGTTGAGCTTCATCTTGGCAACCGTTTCATCAAAAGACTTTGGATCCCTGCTGCTTCCTACAAACTGGGTTGCTGCAGAAGAGGCGGAGGCGTCTGTTTCTTCGCTGGCCACAATTGGTTTGGCCAGGTAGGCAACCTTATAGGCATCTTCAAAGTTTTTCTGGTTCAGGACCTCGATGATATGGTAACCAAACTCGGTTTTTACCACCTCCATACTTCCCTTGGGTTTGTTGAAAATGAAGTCAGCAAACTCCTTAGCAAGGTTCATGTCAACAGAAGAGAAATCATATTCTCCACCCTTGGCCTTACTTCCCTGATCGTCGCTGAGGGCTGCTGCCAAAGCGCCAAAGTTTCCGCCAGCTTTGATCACTGCATAAATGCTGTCAATGCTCTTTTTGGCGGCGCTATCGGTGCGTCTTTGCTGACCCGTTTGCGGATCAACAATTCCTACGAGGATGTGCCTGCATTTTACAGAATCGGGCATTGATTTTGATTGAATTTTTTTAGCGATCACATAGCTTCCGCCATCGAGGTAGGGACCGGCAACAGCACCAACAGGCAATGATATGATTGTATCCTTGGCGCCCATCTGCAGTTTTGACTTCAGCGCAAATCCATCAAAAAATGGAAGCGAACTGTTGTTCCTTGTAACGAAGCTTTTGGCATCGGGCGCTGCATAAAATGCTGACTTCAGCTCATTGAGCTGGTTGTAAACCCTTGCGGAGTCTTGTGGTGTTGGGTTTGCGCTGAATGATACATAAGCAATGCTCTTCACATGCTCCTGCTTGAATTCATCCTTGTGTTTTGCAACATAATCACTGATTTCGCTGTCACTTACCTTAACCGTGCTGTCCGCAATGGTGGTATAGGGAATACCAACAAAAGATATTGAAGCAAAAGAAGCGTTGTCTGCTGCCATCTTCTCCATCATCCACTTGGGCACATAAGAGCCCTGTGCAATCAGAGAGGTATATTTCTGTGAGAGCAGGTTAATGCCAATGGGCTTGATCAACTGCTCTTCAATATTCATGGCGTCTTCTGGCTTTGAGCTTTTTTTGACATTGGTGAACCAGTTTCTTGCAGCGTTTACATCATAGGCTCCGGTGTTTTTATCTGCAAACATTTGCTTGAACTCTTGTGGGGCATCATCAGAAAACAAAACTGCACCCAATTCTTTGGGGGTAACCGCCAATCCGAGCTTAGCCGCTTCTCCATTGATCATTTCCTCCTGCACATATGAATTCCAAACGTTTTCTACAATCGTCTGGGTCATCATTTCGTTGGTTTGCATGCCCTGAGAACGGTAGTTTTGTTCAACCATATTCACCTTCTTGCTGAATTCCACCAATTCAACATCTTTTCCATTGATGGATCCTGCTGTTGTGGCTTGTCCGTCAAACATGTTTCCGCTTTTGCCAACAAATGCATCCTGAACCAAAAAGCCAATCAAGCTGATCGCGATCATTGTGGTAAGCAACACTGCTGCCTTGTCCCTGATTTTCTGAATAATTGACATACTGTATATATTATTATAAGAGTTGGCAAAAATAGGGTAAAAATGGTTATTAACAAATTGTGGAAAACGCCGCAGGGCAGAGATTTTTAAAGCGTTTTTCGGCTGTTTTATGGCTGTTCAGGGAAATTTTTGGGTTTTCCACACCCTTCTGTTGATATCCGGGTTTTTGTGTGGATTACTGTCCTTTTTTAGGAATTGTT
>Ga0315902_10008922_pt1 | contig 13505 bp, 7 predicted proteins | sample LakEriMetagenome_9_FD_203523 | JGI IMG/M metagenome (GOLD analysis project Ga0315902, IMG submission 203523) | Freshwater fungal communities from buoy surface, Lake Erie, Ohio, United States - Buoy 12 MA117 | ecosystem: Environmental > Aquatic > Freshwater > Lake > Lake biofilm | place: USA... | reverse complement strand
CAGTTTTGTCAGAAATGATTCCAAAAGAAATAATGAAACGAGGCGGGATTTTGTCCCGCCTCGTCTAATTTAAAGAAGAGTCGCCCTATAAGCCGGACACCGTTAAATACCTACTCTGACCTGCTGTTTTACATGCACTGCCCACGTATTTGCCCACAAAGACATGCAAAGTATGAACAACGCTTATAAACATATTTTACGCTATCTGTTGATCATCTTCAGCATCAATCTCAAAAGCTTTTGAGAAGCTATCAAGATTCGCGGCAAGATCTATAAGTGTTGATGGGAAAAGATGGCCATATGTATCCATGGTCTCTTCGATCGATTCATGCCCGACGTGACCCTGAATAGTTTTTGCATTAATATTTTGTTGGATCAACATGGAAACACATGTGTGGCGGAGAAGATGCAATCCCTCCCCCGTTGTTAATCCCAGCGGGCGACTTACTGCTCGAAACATGGCTGCCGCATCTTTATAGCGCCAGACCCTGCCACTTCTGTTTTGAAGGATGAGCCCCTCAGGGCCTAGCCCAAATTTACCCACATGTTCTTTGATGAGCTTTTGAAGCTGCGGGGCAAAGGCAATCACTCGATAGCTGGCTGAAGTCTTCAAGTGTTCGGAGAAGACTTTCTTTGGAGAGCGGCTCAACTGGCGATCAATCGTGATTGTGCCACTTTGAAAGTCCAGCTGGTCCCAAGTCAGACCAAGGGCTTCAGATGGACGCATGCCTGTATAGAACCCAATCCAGATAATAATGCGGAAGCGCTCTGCAAAACCTGTTGCAATTTTCTGAACTAACTTAGGATCCAGAGGAACAATCTTCCGAATGGACTTAGCCTTCTTGCGTTTAATTTGTGAGAACGGCGTTGTATGGATGTATCCGTTTTGAACTGCTTTTTTAAGGATTGTTGCGAGCAGATTTACGTGACGCTCAATAGTCTTATCAGCCAGGGCTTTTCGACCATTAGGGCCAACCTGCTTGAGGCTAACCATCCAAGCTTCAATATCAGCTGGTTTAATCTCCGACATCTTGCTCTCCCCAAATACTGGCAGTAGGTGGGAGTTCAACTCACGTTCGTATCCCTCTTTCGTGTCATCTGTTACATCAAGGGTGTGACGCCAAACCTCTACAACAAACTGAGTCAATGTTAAATTCAAGTCAGAAGGTCGAGTGTTCTTTTGTTTGCGTTCAAGAATTTCTTGCTCGTTACCAAAAGCCTGTGCTTCTTTCTTCGTGAGGAACCCGCCCTTTTCCAAAGGATCCCCTTGCCATGAACGCCAACGTGCGTAGTAATACTTACCGCGCTTCCGTGTACTTGCCATTTAGTTCCCCAACTTCATTCCAGTGATTTCTTCTAATCTTGCGGGTCCATTATTTGCCAAAAAGAATGCGTCTCCTTCGGCAGTCATTTTGCCTCCGGTTTTTCCTTTACTTCCATCGGTCAACCAACCTTTAGATCTTGCAATTCTCACAGCTGTGTAAAGAATTGCAGTTTCAATCCCAAGCTCTTCGCAAATTCTTTTGGCAACACGTGTAGTACCTGTTTGTGATCGAATCGCGTATAGCTTCGCAAGGATGATTGCATCTTTTTGAGTTGAACTGAATTTTAATTGCGCTTTGCGAGCGCCTTTTGGCCGACCCCCAGCACTGAATAGATTTACAACATTGCCCGATGCTTCAAGTAGTGATTTCAGATAGCCGTCGATCTGTCTTGCGTGATCTTCAAGAATCTGTCCCGAAGGTAACTCACGAAAAAGCGATGAGTTAAACGCCTTCTCTGAAGCCCAAGCAGATCGTGCATACGCGAGATTTAGCCGTGCTTGCGCTTCCTTTTTCTCAATTGGCAAAAAATTCGAGGCGTGCCTTTCAATTTCCACCGCAATTATCTCCCTGCGAACATCGGACCGATTTAGCGAGTGCACGAAGATTCGAAAGCGCCCCTGCTCACCGATCTCTAGATCGTGCCAAGAGATAACGTGCCCGAGAAACCCAAGTTGGCCGTCCTCGTCTCTTTTGAGCAAGTCACTGTCTGTCACATTCTTACTGTCCAGGATCAAGCCAGCCTTAGTTTTTGGACCAATTTGATCAATTGGTGGCCAGGTAAGTGCTTCTGACGCCATGTGGGTACTCCTTCTTCTGGGTTCTACCTCTTGCACAATCATATCATAAAAACCATGATAGAATTATACCCTTCTGCAAAAGGTAGAAGAGATGAGGATAAACAATGACAGTTTTAGAAGTAAAGCTCACACGTAAAGAGGCGGCAAAGCGTATTGGGAAGTCCGAGCACTGGCTCTGCACAAAGGGCAAGCGCTTGGGGGTGCCTTGCTATCGAATCGGGGGGACCTACTACTACCTACCCGCTGAATTAGACGCATGGTGGGACAAGCAGCGATATGTGGCTTCTACGTATAGTCCAGTTCGTCGATCTGGGTATGTGATGGCTTCAAAGGTTTCACTCTAATGCCCCCGCTGGCAAGCAAGATCACTGCCGCGGTGAGTGAGCAGATTCGTTCAGGGCCGAAAGTGAAGAGTCATAAGAAATTAAATAAACCAATTCAACTTTTACCGATACAGGAGCAATAAAATTATGTACAGTTCTACACAGTTTCATTCAAACAGTTTCAAAACAGGTTCAATCATCAAGCAAGTGGGTAGTCTCGCAAGACCACTTCTCTCTAATAGGTGTTCTTATTGTGTTAGTAATGTATTTCCAATACCAACAATCGCTAGTGGTCCAAGCGTTGGAGTAGACCGCGTAGCGGTAGAGATTCCACTAGTACCAAGTAAGAGTGATGCTAAAGCTTTACTCTCTACAATTAAGAACACATTGCTTGGCCGATGGGGTACCCGAGCAAAGGCCGTCCATTTAGGTACAGGAGCTGATATTCACTTCAGTTTCAATAAAGCGCGCTGGTCGATCGTGATGGAGTTTAATCCTTCACGATTTGCGGATCCTGATGGCACAACACTGGTGCCCGTCGAAGCAGTTGCTCGAATCACCGAACTTCTCATTGAAGAGTATTTCAAGGATGGCGAAGCGTTACCCGCTTTTGCGGTGACAGAGGGCGGGGTTGAGAGTCTTGAATACTGGGAAGATAATTGGCGAAGTCAGATTCGGATTGTGCGCTTAGATGTCGCTCGAGATTTCTACATAACTGACCCTCTGTTTAATATCGAACTATTCAAGGAGACAAAAGCTAAGTATGCAAGATCTGTAGCTATCCATTACAAGAACGGAATTGCTGAGACTTGGGAATCAACAAATTCAAGGAAGTCTGGGCATGTTAAGTTCTATAACAAACATCGCCAAGCTGCCAAGGCTGGCGTTAAAGATATGCCGGTCGTGGGTACTTTTCGGTTCGAATACATGCTGCGCAATAAGCACCTCCAAAAAGCCCATATTCATACCCTGGAAGATCTAACTTCTGCGAAGTTTGAATATGCACTACGTCAAGGTTGGGATATTGCTGGGCTAGGAAAACCTGTTATGCATCCATCCGCTTGGATTAAACAAATCCATGATTCTGCCCTTCCGCCTGAGACTAAATCCCAAATTGTTGGCCTCTTGCAAGCAGAGATGATGGGTCTAGATCTTTGTCTTCGACCTTCTCAAGTGGTCGCCCTTAAGAAGGCTGCGCGTCAAGCAGGGCTTACATTTCGGCGCTCGCTTGTCTATCAAGGTAATTTGCAATTCACACTTATCTTAGAAACTGGAAGTGCACTAACTGATAATTCGATCTACGTTCACACTGACAGCGATGAATCTGCATGAGAACCTTTGAATATACCTACGAAAGGATTAACATGGAAAAACTCTATACACCTGCCGAAGTTGCTCATCACATGGGAGTTACTCGCGAAACTGTCTACTCAATGATTTCGAGAGGGCAATTAGACGCCTTTCGATTTGGTCGATCTCGCAGAATTTCTGAACAGCAGATCAAGGAAAGCATGAGTAGACGCTACCAAGTGGTTATCGATGCGACTCAACCTAATGCTGCTTAGTTGAAGTTATATGATCAGAGTATTCAATCGATAAGCAAATAATAGGAAACTGACCTTGCAAAGTGTTGATTCACAGGAATTGTCTCGAAGAGCATCATTACTAATGATCACAAACGTAGATAAATCTGTGAATTGACCTTGCAGGGGTCTGTACATGGAGGGGCGCAAATATAAATCCTCAAACAAAATCGAGCAGTAGCTCGTGAAGGAATCACAGTGGAAAATTTCAAATCAAGGCAATTCGCGGAAAAATCGGGTACTAAATCTCCAGCAAAACTATCTAGCCACTCCAGAAAGATGTATCCAGAGTTAGCGAGCTTCCTAGACATGCAAATTAAGCAAGAGCAATTGTTGAAACTTGAGCGCGAGAATCACTCCAACTTAGCCTTTGGTAGGCCTAGCCCTTAGTTTTTGAGGTTGGATTCCACTCCCACCCAGGCAGGCTTTCTAGTCGCTGAATCTGCTCTTTAGTCAGTTCATTATTTCGGTATTTACTCCTCTGATGCGCCATCCACTTCGTGAGTAATTTCCCATTTTCAATGTGTCTTGATGTGACTGAGGTGTGACCCTCTCGATCAGCAAACTGCTTAGCGTTTGCATAACCTTCCTCCCAGGGATCAAGCGGGTCCCAGCGAAAACCTATGGAATCTAATAGCTCTTTCCGCGCTGGATCCATTTTGCCTCTGGCAAAGAACTTACGTTGGCCAGTTACCCACTCACCTAATTTGCTCTTCTCACCGTTTACTTTGTAGGGCACATTAGCGTGGCCATTGACTCTAACAAATTCTTTAAGTTCGGCAAAAAAATCTTGCCAGATTGTTTCCATTAGATCCCATGTCCATGCAGGATCGAGACTCTCTAATCTCTTTATTTCCTCAGTAGTCAATTTGCCTTGCTTATATTTTGACTTCTGATTTGCAACCCAAGTCCCGAGGCCAAATCCTTTATACGCTGTCACGTTTGGGATGCGTGAAGTTCCGTTTTCTGCGATGTAATCACTTAATAAAGCAAATGCTTCTTCCCAAACTTCGGAAGATGGATTCCAGCTCCAATCTGAAGAAGATGATTCGAACCTCTCAATTTCTCTTTGCTCTAACTTCCCTTTCCTGTATGTATCCCTGCGCTGAGATATCCATTTGCCTAAAGCAAAACCGTCAATAATGTAGCCAATCGGTACTCGACTCGAACCGGTGACTTCAATGTATCGCAAAAGATAGTTGAATTTAGATTCGTACTTATCATCGATTGGGTTCCAAGACCAAGTGGGAATAGCTTCAAGCCTTGCTTTACGAGATGGCGTGATGTTTCCTCTCTCCCGTCTTCCTGCGTAGTAATCTCGTTGCGCAAAAACCCATATTCCTAGACTTTCACCCTCTTCTACGTGATTTACCGGTACTGATGTATGTCCCTCTCTGGCCTGAAATTTAATCAGTAACTTGAGTTTTTCCTCCCAATCTTGCTCTTTTGGGTCCCATGTCCAATCGTCAGATACAGATTCGAAAATTGAAATCTTCTCTGGGTCCAATAGACCCTTGTTATATGAGGAACGAATCTTCATTACCCATCTGGCTAACTGCAAGTGAGGCCCAGATTTGGTCGAAATTCTTGATGTCCCATATGTTTTCACATAATCTCTGAGTTCAATTAGTTTTGCGTCCCAATCATCTAATACGGGATCCCACGTCCAAGTAGGACCCAATTCATTAAATCTTTCAATACGGTCCAATGGCATAACGCCTGCACGATAATTTACGCGTTGCCGCATGATCCAATTACCTAATGGATGTCCCACGTAGTCTTCTTTTGTTGGAGGCCGTGCGTCACCAAATTCATCTTTGTATCGAAGTAGTAGGCCGAACATAAACTCCCAGTTGCTTGAAGCTAGTTCAATAGATTCTGCCTGGATGTGTTCTGAAAATTCTGACTTTACATTGATTGGTAGGTCCCAAATTAATTTATCAGGCATTCTTTCAATTGAACCGCGTCGGCCAAGTTCACCGCGCAATTTATCAATTTCTTCACCAAACTCTTGATCATGTGCACGAAGTGCGTTTAGGACATCGCCAATCTTCTTATAGTTTGTTGCGTCAAAGTTTGCTATCTCTTTCTTCCCTTGAGGAATAAATATTGGAACAACAATAGTTCCGTGTGTCTTACCTGCGCCCCCAAGACGAATTGCGCGACCCACTGCTTGAATAATGTCTACTTGAGAAGATTTAGGATCCACAAAAACAACTGCATCAAGAGTGGGAACATCGATTCCTTCAGTCAAGCAGCGAGCATTTGTAACTAGGCAACTCTTTGTTTCATCAATATTCTTAAGAACATCCAAAATGCTTCTACGTTTATCAGTGGGCATAGCGGACGAAATAGTTGTGGAAGTAAAGTCTCCTGAAAGTACCTCATCTTGAGGCATCCACTGATTCACTAAAACTTGATCTGAGCCAAATTTCCTAGCTTTAGACACCCTTGAGTGAAAGGAAATCACTCTTCGCAAGTTCCACTTCCTCATTGCCTTCGCTAACGCTACATGTAGGGCGAGAGACTCCGAGTCTGTCTCAATTGCACCAGCTTTTACGAGGGCTCGTTTATCGACTAGTTCCGAGACCTCTGCACTACCAATACCTACAATTACAACACGATAGTCAGTCAAGATTTTGTCTTTTATAGCCTGAGCAAATGAATAGTTGAAAAAAACGGAACCAAAAACTTCCCTATCGTCCATCGAGAGGACTTGCATGTCGCTCGACTCCAACATTTTCTTGATCTGGGGTGAGAAGACCCTTGGCGTAGCGGTCATAAATAGTCGCTTTGCTACCGGTGCCTCAGGGTCTAGGAATGAACCAAAATCTCGACCTGTCTTACCAGCTAATCGATGAGCCTCATCGCAGATTAGTAAATTAACTTTCTGCTTAGATTTCTTGAGTGCAGCCAAAAGGATGGGCGAAGAGTGATAGGTACTAAAGACAACCTTCGATTTTGGGCCTTCCAAGAATCTTGAAATTTGCTTTTGATCTGTAGTCGCAGGGAAGTCAAAATCAATTAACCGAGAATTGTCTTGAGGATCATTCGTTACGCTGTCATCTGAGCAGACAGCAAGCCAATTGAAATGCTTAAGACGATCTTTAAGCCAATCATTAAGGGTTTGAGAAAGCAAAGTTAATGATGGAACCAACACGACGGTCAAGTCTTTAGCAATAGCTTCATTTATTCTAAGGGCCGTTAGAGTTTTTCCAGAACCGCAAGCCATAATAAGTTGACCGCGATCCGACTTCTTAAATCCAGACACAACTTGGTCTAGCGCTTGCTGCTGATGTGGACGTAAATTTCGGGGTATCAATAATGGTTGTATCTTTTCTTGGGAAACGAGACTCCAATCGACCGCCGAGTCATTTAGCCGAATCCAGTCAACGATCTGTACGGGTTTCTCCTGTGCAGATAGGGTTTCTCTAGCATTTGGACCAACACCTTTAGTTGTAGTTACCAACAATCTGTGTGAGTAAAGCTTCCGATTGGATGCGCTAAGAAAACTATCAATGTCAGCTTTCTTAAGCTGTGAATCTGGGCTATAAGCCTTACATTGGATGGCCCAATAATCACCGGAAATAGACTCAGCTACTAGATCAATTCCTGTATCGCGACCGGTTTTGTGAGGGAATTTATCCCAGAGCCATACGTGTTTTAGCTGAGATGACCATACTGGATCACTTTCAAGCCACCACTTGATTGCTCGTTCGAAAGCCTTTCCCTTGATATTCACATCAGAGGAAAGCGATTCGAAATAGTCTTGAAACGACTGCATTTTCTATTTCGCTAAGATTTCTTTACTGTACGTCGCCAAAATCCTCGAGAGATGTTCGTCCGCTTTCTTAGTCAGTTTAGTAAAGTCAAGCAGCAGTAACACCTGCCTGAACAAGTCTTCTTTTGCGCTTGCCTTAGACAATGATGGCCTTGATTTCATCACTCCACGAATAATCATGGCAATTTCTCTAGGAGGAATGTCGTAAAGATCTCTCGCCCCTCGTACGCGCGTAATTACTGGCGGCTGTTCTGCAGATCTGAATGATGCGCTAGCAATAGATTCACCTGATACCTGTTCTTCCATGATCACTTCTTCGCGCAGAACAAGGCTCTTTAACTTTTCAATGTATTCATTTTCATTGTTCGAGCTAAGAGACGAGCCTCCTGTTGCTTTGTAGTGTCTTCGCATTAAATAAGATCCGAGAATAGGTCCTTCAATTTTTATTATCTCTTTAAGCTCATTCATAATCTTCCAATTTCCTCTAGAAATTTTGGAAAGATTCGAAACATCTTCTCGATCCCAACTCTGATAAGACTGTAACCAGGAGAATTCTCTAGCTACCGGCTTTGGGAATTCACGAACTCGAAGCCCATCGATATAAAGCTCTCTTGGTCCTAATTCGCCAGCACTTGAGTAGGAAATGTCATCTGGATTGAAGCTCGAACGGTGGGAAACAGCATCAAATTCAGAATCGATCTCTTCGTCACCCTCAGAACTGATTTGAATCGCTAAGGAATCCTCCCAAGTAGGCAGAGCTGATGCTTCACTGATTATTGGTAAGGCTTCTACATTTTTGGTTGAAACAAACTTCTCTAGTTCCGGCCAGAGTTGATCCAAATAGGTTGGGTCTCCATAAAAGCGTGACTCAGGGATTCTGAAGAACTTCCATCCACACCTTTGCAAGATTTCCTGACGTATTAGGTCTTTTTCAAAGGCTTCGGGGCCACCATGCCAAAAATCTCCATCACATTCAATTGCGTACTTTCCGTAAGGCCCAACAACAACTAAATCAATTCGATACTCATGTCCATCAATTTGAGGCTCAAACTGTGGAATCACTTTATATCCTCTTTCTACAATTCGATTATGGACTCTTTGTTCAAACAGAGAATCGAAAGGCTCTACACGTTCATCATTTGAAACTTGCCCGACTGCTCCCTCAACAGGATTTAGCAGTCCTCGTTCAACGTTTTGGCAATAGTCAATCAATTGTCTACGTAAATCTGAAGTGTTCTTGATATCTGTCGCCCTTAAGCTGTGAACTAAAACCATCTGATCCTTGGCACGAGAAGCCGCGACGTTATATCGCTGCACCATCAATTCCTTAGTTTGAGAAGTGAATCTCTGATTTGGTGCCATCACCATGGAAAGAAGGACAACGTTTCTTTCGGATCCTTGGAAGTCAGGTGGCATTCCAACCCTAATCTGTCGAGATTCCATCTCTGAAGGTGGCACAAGATCGATAAGTCTTGCTCGGATAACCTCTTGTTGTTTCGAACCTTGAAGAGTGACAACTCCTATTGTCATATTTCGATATGCAGGGTCCTTTGTCATTCGAAGGACTTCCTGTGCAACCGCTTCTGCTTCGGGCTGATTCACTTGTTGACCAGAAGATCCCCTTACAAATCCGGTTTCAACGAAAATAGTCTTAATTGGTGGCAGTGCATCCGTGCCGGTCTGTCTAACTGGTATCAAGCGAATATTTTCAGGAATGTATGCAATTTGATTTGAGAATCCAATAATCTCTGGAACGCATCGCCTGTGTTCAGTTAGAGTGACCATATTCCCGAAAGACACTTTGCACTCATCAAACAAACTCAAATCCGCATTACTCCAGTTTGCTTTTCTTGGATCATCTGCCAAATGGCGGTTAACAATTTGTTCAATTTCTGCAACCGGTAGCATCCCACCATCCGGAGAGACCTGTTTGTGGTCACCTACAATTACTACTCGCTTTGAAAGTGCAAGTAAAAAGACCGAATCCAATCTTGCTTGAGATGCCTCATCTACGATCACAACATCAAACATCTCGAGCTGAGCTGGGAAGAACTGAGCAACTCGATCGATAGGCATGATCCACGCTGGTATAGCTGGTATACAGCTAGTCAAATAATTACGAATATCACGTTTTCTGCGAGCCGCTGTAATTCCAGTACCAGCTCCAAGTTTCTTAGACTCGAGGGCATAGCGATTCATATTCGTAATTGTTGTTGCATCAATTCGATCTAGCGCTTTTTTCCATGACCTACGTCGAGCGAGTTCACGGACTTTCTTTTCAATCTGATCATCACATCGAGTGACAGCACGGAATAAAATCCCATAGTCATCAAGCTCTTTATTTCCTAAAGTTTCTCCAAGACGTTTCCACTTGAATGCATTTACGAGTTCATTTACTCGATTTAGGATCTCATGCTCCTCGGAAGCTGTAAAAGCTGCATCGACCCAAGTCGTTGAAGTACTTACAAGCAAGTGATCATCAGCCGACAACTTGCTGAAGTATTCGATTAGAGCTTTTTTGGACTCAAGTTGCTCAACATGAGATTCAAGTATTAGACGGCTCTTGCTGAAAGCTTCTGCGTCACTTCCTCTGATATCCCTAACGTAGTTTGAGACATATTCTGGCTCTTGTCCCTGAACCCCCGCTTGTAGTTTTGCAACATGGGCATTGAGTTTACGATCGTATTCTTTGAGCTCGTCTACCGCATTTATTGCAAGAGCAGCATCATACAAATGCTCCAAATCGAGTGGTTGATGCAGATACTTGTTTGTTTTGGGAAGTTTTTTCTTAAGGAATTCTTTTATTGCTTTGTTTGCTGAATTTAGGGCCAAAGTGTTCTCGAGCACCTTGGATTGCTCGCTGAGCCAGAGTGTTTTGTCATATCTATTATTTGGGATCGCTTCTGAAGAAAGTTCAACATCGGTCATGAATGTTTTTAAAAGTTGATCGAATTGAACTACTGCCCTCAGTCGATCGAAATCTTCAGCCTTATTGGGAGATTTACCTAAAATCTTGACTTGATTGAGTATTGGCAACGCATTCTTCATCAAGGCGCTTGATAGCAAAGGCTTCTTGATTGATCCAGTTACTGAGGTTTTTAGTGCCCCCTTTGATGACACCCTCTCCTTTAATCCATCCAGGATTGGCAACCATTCAAGGCTTGTTTCGCCACATTCAATATCGGTGACTTGACCTATAAGGGCTAAAACAGCTTCTAAGTTCTCTAGCGTCTTGCGCCCGTTTTCTAGTCGAGAAATGAAAGTAGCTTCGCCAAGAGAATTTGTTGCATCTATTGCACTCTTTAGCCAAGGTGGATTCGAAACTATGACGGCATTTTGTAGTTCAATTGCCGGTTCAAGTAAATTCACAAGCTGGGTCGCGTACTCAGGAATCAACTGCCATTCGGGATCTGACTTTTCCCTAAGAGTTTGAAGCTTCTGAGCTTTTTGAAAACTTCGATCTGGCCAGATTTCTTCAATTGTTGGCAATCTAAGATCCGAACTGATGTGGAGTTGCGACTGCCATATTCTTCGTAATTCTGCGCCGATAAATTCAGCATCTGATCCTGTGTACAGGGGGGCTTTAGCATTGGGATCAGATATCTCGGATAGCCAAGAATATTCGGCGCGTTGATCTAGGTGAACTAACGCTAGGTGTCCGGGACTGCCTGTTAGTCCCTCCACTTCTATCGAGGTAGTTTCCTGGGCTCGGATATCAATAATTGCTCTTATGTTTCCAGCACGTTCTGCATGCAAGGCATCAATTGATGCAAGTTCCTCTTTCTCAAACTTCTCAAAACCATCAATCAATTCCGTGCGATCTTCATGAGCAGCAACCAGGGCATTAACCGCTTTCTGCAGATCATCGTTATCCGATTTACCTCCACCCAAACTCGCAACAGCAAGTTCCCTGATTTCCTCAGGTAACTGCGAGCGCACTTCACGCAGAGCTTGCGGAGTTTGCGCTGCGACCAGAACTCGTTGCCCCTTAGCAAGGAAGTGCGAGACCATCACTGCAATTGTTCGCGTCTTTCCGGTGCCTGGTGGACCTTGGATAATCGTGGCATTTCGTGTGTCAGCTCGTTCAAGAGCTTTCAGCTGTTTGGAGTTAAGCGCTAAAGGTAAATATGCCGAGTCATCAATTGAGACAACAGCACCATCACCGCTCCAATCGGAGGATGATGACTTTTCTCCGTAACCTGGTTCTAACAGTGATTGAAGTGGGGCTGGAATGCTGTCAGCTTCACCAAAGAGAGTCTCAAGTGTTTCAAGCAGTTTGATTAAGTCTTGTTTGCCACGCTTTCTTAGGATTAGAGAAGGTGCCAGTACGAGGCTGTCCCTTTTCTTAAAATCAACAGGATCAATGTCGGTAACGATGTCAGCCCTGAACTTATGGGCGAGTTTAATTAACTCTTTCTTGATTGATTCATCATTCAGATCATCGACTTTATTGAGAACCTCGCGGACAATCTCAAGATCCGGAAGGTCCGGCTTCTTGAATCCCTGAATCCAGTCATCTTCAATATTAAAGTTCGCAGTATCATCGACCCTTACGAAAAGTGTTCCCGTGGTTGAATCTAAATCAATTATGCATGGGACTGTAAATATGTGCCTATCGATTTCTTTTTCTGTGCCCAAGCCAAGGCGTAGGCGACCAATTCCAAGTATGAATTCCCAATCCTGAGATTGATCTCTTACCTGATCTCTAGTCTCAAAGAGAGAGTTGTAGAGTTTTCGAATTTCGAGGTCATCTTTAGACTTAATAGCCCACTGCTGCCACTTATCTAGCCATGTTCCAAATTCTTTAACTAGATTCGGATGATCCTTAATGTCCATTTCGGTAAGTACTTGATCATCAGACTGATCTGCTAGCTCAATTCTTTCCATCAATTGAGGCGTCTCGTAAATGAATTCAATGTCACCATCAATCCACGGGCCTAGCTCGGCAGATGGCTGCGGAGGTTCAGGAGGTGTGATTTTTGGGAGCCTTAATATCGACCCTTTTGTTTCCTTGAATGTTGTAATGCCGAGCTGTACTACTGATGCAATATCGCCACCGAGTGCGCCCATGGCGCGTAGTCCGACTGATCCCCAGAAAGCAACACCATTCTTTGTTGCCGGGGTTTCGTCCAAGTGGTGGACCCAATGCCCGGAGGCGCTCGCATAGGTTGAAATTGTCTTTACAGGTTTGTTTCGAAGGCGTAGCAAATCTTTAAGGAAGCCGAAGAGAGCTCGTGATTGCTCGAGGCTTGTCTTTGCCATGCGCTCCAAACCTCTCACTCCTGTACGGTTTTTGTAGTCCTTACATTAGAGATCCCCACCGACAACTATTCGGGTTGGCAAGGATTCAGATTCAGGATTTACTCAAGGGTAATGCCGAATCAGCAATATTCATATTGTTTATTGGATAAATCTGACCCGGACAAGAAAAATTAACCAAAATTTTGAAATTCACCCCCCCCTATACCCTTAAGTCAGGCCACTTCCCGGAACGCACCAGGGCTTATGGACAGGTAGGCCTAGATAGTTAAGGCAGTAGCCCAACTATTCGCCATATCGAAGCAATCTACGAGTTTTAGATGCATTTTGTGTCTTGGGAATTAGGTCAAGCTTTTTAAGCCGAGCATTTATTCCGCCGGGAGCTCTTTCATGAGTAGCGCACATTAAGTCGAAGTCAGTTCTTTCCTTGAACTCAT
>Ga0315902_10008921_pt1 | contig 13505 bp, 9 predicted proteins | sample LakEriMetagenome_9_FD_203523 | JGI IMG/M metagenome (GOLD analysis project Ga0315902, IMG submission 203523) | Freshwater fungal communities from buoy surface, Lake Erie, Ohio, United States - Buoy 12 MA117 | ecosystem: Environmental > Aquatic > Freshwater > Lake > Lake biofilm | place: USA... | reverse complement strand
AATAGATAATAATAATAATATTAAAAAAGAACCTAGAGAGGAATTAGTGGAGGACGTAATGCAGATATTAAATGTCTATACGGCGAAAATGAATGGACTACGAAAATATGGTAAAATTTAGCGGAAAATCAATTTTATACATATTTATACTATTTTAAACACACTAGTAGTCTTCCCACTTCTTAACTAAAAACTCAGGTATAACTCGTGCGGACATCTTAATATATTAATAATATATAAGGAGGTATGTTAATTATATTATTTATATCAATTTTTTAATCATGAGTGTGTATCTTCCAGTATCAATCGGCGAGGCTCTAGATAAATTAACTATATTGGATATTAAATTATCAGTTAATCCAGATAATCAAAATATCAAGTTAGAATATGATCTACTTAAGAGTGAGTTACAAGAATATATAACTAATAATCTTGTATTGTATGAAAATTTAAAAAAAGTAAATAAAGAGATATGGGACTATATGGATATCTTAAGAGATCTAAAAAACACATCAGATCAAGAATACAATAGAATATGTAGATTAACTATCGAACTTAATGATGTCAGATTTAGGATTAAAAAGAAGATCAATAATTTAACTAACTCTATCATTAAAGAAGAAAAGTGTTATCAAGTGACATGTTTAGAGATTATAATCAAGGATGAACATGATTTAAACAAAATAACGGATTTTATAGATAATAAAAGTCTGTATTATGATCTGACTAATGTAATTTGTAGAGATGGAGAACAAGATCTTCGAGATTATTATAAACTAGATCCAACAATAGTTTTTAATCAAAATATTCAAAATAAAACACAAATATATTTATAATAAATATTTACTATCAAATTTAAAATTAAAAAAAGATATCCACATATCAGTATATCTTTTTTTCATAATATTAATATCCTTCTTTTTACTCTCATAATAATTATCTGGACTTTCATAAAAATAATATATTACTTTTAGATGATCGATCTGATGATTAATTAAATCATTAATAATTACATATAATACATCTATAAAATCAGGATGAATATAATCATAAATCATTTGATTAACATCAAAATTTGTTATTATATTTTTTATCTTTTTATTAAGATCTTTAGTTAGGTTTTTCTTTTTGTTTTTTGCGATTAGATATATTTCATTATTACTAGGAGATGACATCGTAGGTTTAAAAAAAGATAATTGATCAAAATGATCATACAACAGATATATAATAGATAAACTAATAGGTAGACTAACTGGCATATAAGTCTTAAACACGGCTGTTCCAGATATCTTTAAAGTTAAAAGTGCGATATATATTTGACATAAGTTAGTTTTAGATAATTTTTCTTCTTGATTATGATAATCTGACCTATCATCAGATCCTAATCCACAATCTGATGTTAGAAAATTCAAACTAGTATTAAATTTTTTTTTAAAATATTTAATATTTATCATATTAGTTATATCTCCAGTATTATCTTCACCCCACAACCATCTATCTGGATTTTTTTTTATAAACCCATAAGTATCAGAAAAAACAGGACCATATTTAGATAGATTTACTAGATTATTAGGATTCAATGAATTCGCATACCAGTTTAATTTTATATTCTTAGTCTGAGCATAATAGTATGTAGCATTAATAAAATGTCCAGGGGCTTCACAGATATGAAAAGAATCATGTATATCATCTATATTTAGAGTGTGTAATATCTCGATCATTTTAAAAAATGCTCTTGATAATTTTTGATTTTTATTTTTATAATAATAAGTAAGCCCGTTCGTTATATTTAGATTAAAAGTTAAATTTTCCCATTTTTTTGCATTTCTAGTATCTATACCTATTTTGTATGATGTTAGTTTGTATTTTAGATTTAGTAATTTTAATAAATAATTACTATCTTGATCATTTTTTTTTTCTGTATCTATTATTAAATTAACAGTATATAATTTAGGATTTTCAAAAACATACAATTTACTATCTAATTTATTTTTCATACTAGGCGCGATTGTGTAAAAGTTAGGAGATAATTTTAATTTGTATTTTTTAACTAGTTCTAAATGCCTCTTGTAATTAATCTCTAAGTTTGAATTATAATAATCAACTAATTCTTGATAAGATAATTTACCCAGATATTGATAGTTTTTTTTTAATTCAAGTAATTTATCTACATATTTTTGTTTTGATTTTTCTATCTGATCAATCGCATTACTTATTTTTTCATCTACTGGATTAATCATACTTTTAATATAAAGGTCAGAATAAGAACATTGTTTATTTTTATTCTTATCTAGTATATCCTCGAATATTTTTTTATCTTCTCTACTTATTTTATCATAACCTACAAAACCAACACAGATGAAAAAATATTTTCGAAAGACTCTAATATTATCTTGATAATGTATTATTTTTTGAAAATATTTAGATAAGATAGTTAGTATATTTTTCAGATAATTATTAGAATAATAATCGATGAACATATATACACCTCCTACTTCTAATAAATTAAACATGATATAAGTACAGGTCAGGTGTAATAACTGATACTGTGGTTGATTTGCACCAAAACGATAATCAAAATTAATCAAATCAAGTTTTTTATCTCTGTATCTATCGATGATCTTTTGATAATCAATAGTTATTATTTCATTAGGATGATCAGAGTTAATATATAATTTCTCCCCTTCATAATTTTGCTTTAATTTATTAAAAAATACCAAGAGAGTATTAACTGGATCTGTTATACTTGATGATACAGGTAGACAAAATATATGATAGATATACATGTTTATCTTGTTGATAATGTTGTGATAAGTATATAAGTAAAGAAGTGCCTCGGAGATATTAATACCCCAGTTAAATAATAATATATTTTTTTTATCAAGAAAAAACTCTTTCATATCATAAATTTGTACATAATCTGCTACAAATTGAACAGATAAATTTTTGTATAACAATATATCTTTTGATAAATTATTTTTATACTTAATGAACTTATTTATATCATCTGATTCATTTACTTTTTGATTTGTACTTACTAATAAACCATATTTATCAATAAACACATCACTAATAAAATCATGTTCAATAGTTTTATAATAAGTTGGAGTATTTATTTCATCTGATTTATCTAATTTATAATCATAATCATATTTATATTTATTTAATCTAGTAGTAATATATTTCATAACGATTATATTATATAATTATATAATATAATCATAATAAATCGAATTCAAATCTATCTCTGTCTGATTTTATAATTAGAGACTCTTTAATATCTGCGAAATTTTCGATGTAATTTTTTTCATCGAAAATTTTACCATATGATACATACATCGTTTTTTTTGAAAAGTCTATATATTTTGCTACATTCCATATGTAATTTCTATTCAGATAACTGTATTTATACAAGAAGGCGTGATCGAGTAATTCGGCGCTTTTGTTTTTAGTATAATATTCTGTTATATGTAGATGAAAGATATTATTCTTAGATGCGACAGGATAATGTGCATATGCGATTAAGTTATGGCCAATACCCTTATTATAATAAAATTCATACAGTAAATTATCTATCTCATCTATGTATTCGGGTGTTTTATGTCTGATATTATACATAAATTTAGATTCACGATTAACCTGATATAAATCTAAAAAATTACAACATTGCTTGATGAGTGATATTAATTTTACATTTGATATATTTGATATGATAGATAATAATGATCTATCTATTTCGGGATTAACATGTTTAACATGATTATCGGATAAGTTTTGATTATATGAGTTTTGTATATCAACACACAGCTCTAATAATTCTATATACTTATCTATATTAATGATTTTAGTTTTTGGAAAATACCATAAAAGATAATAATCCGGATTAAGATGAACTGCATTGATTATAAAAAAATTTTTATTTTTAGAAAAATAATGTTTTTTATGAATGATATAACTTAAAAAATAATGTTGATTAATTAGATTTACTATTTTTTTATTTGGTAAGCTTTCTGGATTATCTAAACAATTGTTAGTTATTAGTAAGTTTATATGGATATTATGTAAAATTATACTGATATCTGGGGTTTTTCTTTTTAGTATATCAAGAACGTCATTATATTGTTCTTTAGTTTCAATCGCATAATAAAAATATTCTAACGGATTTTTATCATATTTTTTAATGTATATAGATAAAAACGTTGGTAATTTCATATTATATTTTTTTTCGGTGATTCTATCTATTTTATAGTTTGATATCAAATTATCATCTATCTCTTGTTTCAATATCTGATTAATATATTCTTGTTGATCCTTCGTATTACTTTTGATAGTAATATAATCAACTGTAATTGTTTTGATATGTAAATTATAATATTTTCCACGAGATTTTAATAAAACAAATATACTACAGTAAGGAGTATTATGTAAGATATTTTTAGAAAATTCATTAATAACTTCAAAATCTTTTATTAAATCTTCTAATTCTGATAATCCACCACCAGTATATTTTTGTTTATTTTTATACAAATCATATAGTGGATTTTTACCTCTACATAATCTATCAACATATCTATAATCACTATCTATTTTAAGATAATTAACTATTCGGCCGGCACCTTTTAGAACATATATGAGATCATCTAGATTATATCTCTGATAAATATAAATATAACTATCATATTTGTAGAATTTTGTGAAATCAAAAACACCAAAATCAATCATGATTAAATTATGTTTGATGTATTTATTCATATTTTTAACATAAACATCTTGATAGTAATTTTTTTTTGTTAATTTTCTACCAACTAATTTTTCTAAAAAAAAACTTATTCCATCTCTCACTCTCTCTAACAACTCTATATCACTAGAAGTAAAATCATATATACTTTTATATTTTTCATCAGGATCTTTAAGATACAATATAAAACTAATTTTAGATAAAAATTCTATCTTTTGTTGGATATCATTAATATTATTGTATTTGTTAATATCTGTATTATCCAGTAAATAATGAGATAAATTAGGTATTATAACAAAATTTTCATGATTAAAATAAAAATTATTTGCATTTATGTTATCTAGATATGTAAATTCATCTAATATTCCAGTATTTATTTTATCAACAAAACTATCGACCGTATAATTATTATAGACATACGAGTATGTATATTTTTTATTACTATTATCTATCGGACATGTAAAACTATCAACTTTACGATTAGACACATACTCGATTATATCTATAGGATAATTATAATTTAGTATAGTTACTAAGCTCTTAATATTATCTACTTTACAAGTATAAAAACCATCATCATCATCATTAATTATTTTGATATTTTTAATCATATCTGTAATATTATCACGTATGGTATTTTTTACTGTTATTATTTTTCCGCCTTTATCTTTTTTGTTTTCTAGATTAATAAAACCGTAACATGAATTTTTTTTATTTATCATAATAATAATAAATAAAAATAAATATTATTTTTAAAATTATAAAATTTTATATAACTTGTGTGATAACTAAATTTGCACTGTGAACTGTAGCATTATAATCAGGATTATCTCTAAAAATTTCCACAAATATAGTATTATTAGGATTTAAATTAATTAATAGACACATTGAACCATTACTTGATGCACCTGAGTTAGCTTCATTATGAAATAATTGACATCTTGCTATACCATTTACTACAAATCGACAATACACTCCTGCTTCAGCGACATCAATGCTTATATCGAATGATAATTTAAATATACCCGGCATTGTCCCGGTATATGTTATAATTCCAGCACTATATGTAAACCGATTGGATACATAAACAGTAAATCCACTAGGATTAAATGTTTGATTACTTCCAGTTAAGTAAAATGAAGTCGCACTAGTGCCAGTATTTACACATATGTAACTTGGGTTTTTTAACCCAACCATAATATCAGTAGTTGTGTCAGTTACATTAATATAATTTAACCCTGTTATACCTTTAGTTCTTAAATTAGGTAAGAACCCTGTATTAACTACCGAACTACTTAATGTAGAACCTGCATTACTTAATGTTATGTTAGACCCTACTATAACATCAGTCGCCGTATTTGTTAATACTATACCAGTCATTCCCGTAAATCCTCTTAATGTTATATTTTCTCCTATACCATTATTTACAACTGATCTATTATTAGGAGCTACGCCAGAGTTTGCCACATTAACGGTTGAGCTAAATGATAAAAAAGAAGTAAAGTCTGAAATATTTATACCAGTTCCACCATTAAACCTTTTAAATGTTAATGTTGGTGGTGTTCCTATCTCTATTCCAGATAATGCACTAACCGGTGCTGTTGAACTAACTGCAGTTATGTTAGAAGCAACCGTTACATCAGTTGGACTATTAGTTAGAGTAACTCCGGTTCCTGCCACCATTCCTTTTGTTGCTAGACTAGGGCCTGTGCCGCCATTAACTAAAGATTGATTACCGACAGCTACTCCTGCATTAGTTAATAAAATATTATTTCCAGTCGAATTAATTAGTATATTTCCAGCATTACTAGTTACTGTTATAGCATCTGTAGCCGGTCCTATTGTTTTTATAGTTAAATTCGGACCAGTGCCGTTACTTATCAAACTGGTTTGATTTGCAAGTGGAGCATTGGCCAGTGTTACATTATTTCCTGGTGCATTTAAAAACAACGTTGTTCCTGAATCGGTTATTGTTATAGAAGATGATGATGGTCTGATTGATTTTATTGACATATTTGGACCAGTACTACCTACTACTAATGAAAATCCGGTCGTACCCGCATTAGTTAAAGTTGTATCGCCTGCGGTTCCCGGCGGTCCGGCCGGGCCAGTTGGTCCAGCTATACCAGTTGGACCTGTTGACCCAAATGGTCCTGATGGACCAGATGGACCAGTTATTCCAACGGGTCCAGTAGGACCAGTTCTACCAGTTGGACCAGTCGGTCCAGTTGGTCCGGTCGAACCTACACCGACTGGTCCAGTTGGACCAGTATTACCAGTAGAACCTAATCCGGCCGGTCCAGTTGGACCGGTTCTACCAGTTACACCTGTCGGACCTAATAAACCAGTCGGACCAGTAGAACCTATTCCTATTGGACCAGTCGGCCCTATCGGACCAGTTGGACCTGATGGACCTGTAGGCCCTGTTAATCCCGGGCCGGTTGGACCAGTACGACCAGTCGGCCCAGTTGGCCCAGATGGTCCAGTTGGACCAGATGTTCCGTTTGGTCCAGTTGGCCCTGTTGGTCCAGATGGTCCTGATGGACCTACTGGACCTGTAGGCCCAGTAGGACCAGTCGGTCCAGTTGGACCTGTTTTACCGATAGGCCCTGTTGGACCAGTCGGTCCAGATGGACCACTCGGACCAGTCGGTCCAGTCGGTCCAGTAGGTCCTGTCGGACCAAATGGACCAGTCGGTCCAGTAGGTCCAGTAGGACCACTCGGACCAGTTGGACCAGATGGACCTACTGCACCGGTAGATCCGGTATAACCACCAAGATTAATAGTTACTAATAAATTCCATTTATTGTTCTTATATACATATATAAATCCAGTACCACTATCTATAAATAAATCATTTTCATTAGGAGGTATAAAAAACTCTGCTTGATTATTTACAAAAGATATAATTTTAACAATATATAAATCCCCTAAATAGTTAGTACCTAAATAATAGAAGGGTAGAGTAACTTGATTATTATTTGGATCAAAAACTTGATACAGATCATCTTTAAGTATCCAACCGGGTATAGTAACGTCGTATTTAAATAAATCTACATCGGGGTATGTGGTATTATAAACTAAATAATATTCATTATTAAATCCTGGTGATAATGGTTCTTGATCAGAATAAAAACCAGTAACAGATATTAATCCAGAATAAATATAATTACCTGCACCAGTCGGTCCAGTAGATCCAGATGGACCAGTTGAACCAGTTGGCCCTGTTATACCGGTTGGTCCGGTTGTTCCGGTTGGTCCAGTTGTTCCTGTATGACCTATAAAGCCTCTAAAACCTCTCGGTCCGGTTGGACCAGTCGATCCATTAGTTAAATTATAATTCATATATTATATTATATTAAAAAATATATGCATGTTTTATTTATTATAATTATAATAAATAAAAGTTTTTATTTTTTAATTTTAGTTTTACCTAGAGACGGTCATCCATGGCCTTCTTGCACCATAATGTCGTTAATATACACACTATTATTGTCATTTAGTTTAATTTTTCCGATTAATCTACTATATTTTCCACAGTATAAATAAATTATTCGACCACCGATTAATTCGATTAATCTATTTTTGTTTGGTATTTTCTTTTCAAGTTCATCCATTATTATAATATTGATCATTTTGTATCTTACTAAAATAAAAATACAGATATTTTTTATTATAATTAATTGATTATCAAACACATATTTATTTTGTAGTTTTTCATCAAAACGTATAATAACAAATTCATGATTATATTTCAATAAATCTGGATAGATAATATCAGCCAATGATCTATAATTATGATAATTTCCTAATCCACTCGTATAAATATATTTTTTTGGTTTTATATAACTTGTGTGATAACTAAATTTGCACTATAAACTGGACTGGTATGATTACCCGCATCTCTTAAAATTTGTACAGATATAGTATTATTAGGATTTAAATTAATTAATAGACTCATTGAACCATTACTTGATGCACCTGTGTTATCTTCATTATGAAATAATTGACATCTTGCTATACCATTTACCACAAATTGACAATACACTCCGGCATTATTAACCTCAATGCCTATATCGAATGATAGTTCAAATAGACCAGGCATTGTCCCGGTATATGTTATAATTCCAGATCCAGAATCATATGTAAATCTATTCGATATAAAAACATTAAATCCACTAGGATTAAATGTTTGATAACTTGAAGTAGTATTAAATGAAGTCGCAGTAGTACCAGTATTTATACATATGTAACTAGGATCTTTTAAACCAACCATTACATCAGTAGCCGTGTTAGTCACATTAATATAATTTAACCCAGTTATACCTTTAGTTATTAAATTAGGTAAGAACCCGGTATTAACTACTGAACTACTAGATGCCGAACCTGCATTACTCAATGATATATTATGCCCTACTATAACATCAGTTGCCGTATTTGTTAATACTATACCAGTCATTCCCGTAAATCCTCTTAATGTTATATTTTGTCCTATACCATTATTTACAACTGATCTATTATTAGGAGCTACGCCAGAGTTTGCCACATTAACGGTTGAGTTAAATGACAAATAAGAAGTAAAGTCTGAAATATTTACACCATTTATACCACTATACTTTTTAAATGTTAATGTTGGTGGAGTTCCTATACGGATGTCAGATAATGCACTAACCGGTGCTGTTGAACTAACTGCAGTTATGTTAGAAGAAATAGTTACATCAGTCGGATTGCTAGTTAGAGTAATTCCAGTTCCAGCCACTAATCCTTTTGTTGCTAGATTAGGACCTACCGCAGAATTAACTAAAGATTGATTACCGACAGCTACTCCTGCATTAGTTAATGAAATATTATTTCCAGTCGAATCTATTAAAACATTACCGGCATCACTAGTTACTGATATAGCACCTGAAGCAGGACCTATCGTTATTATAGTTAAATTAGGCCCCGTTCCGTTACTTATTAAACTGGTTTGATTTGCAAGTGGAGCATTGGCCAGTGTTATATTATTTCCAGGCGCATTTAAAAACAATGTTGTTCCTGAATCAGTTATTGTTATAGAAGATGATGATGGTCTGATTGATTTTATTGACATATTTGGACCAGTACTACCTACTACTAATGAAAATCCGGTTGTTCCTGCATTAGTTAAATTTGTATCACCCACGGTTCCAGTTGGACCGACTGGCCCTGTTGGCCCTGCAATACCAGTTGGACCAGTTGCCCCAATTAGCCCAGATGGACCAGATGGACCAGTTAATCCCTGAGGTCCGGTCGGACCGGTTCGACCAGTTGGACCAGTCGGTCCAGTTGGTCCAGTAGTCCCTGTTCCGACTGGTCCAGTTGGACCAGTATTACCAGTAGAACCTAATCCAGCCGGTCCAGTTGGACCTGTTCTACCAGTTACACCAGTTGGACCTAATAAACCAGTCGGGCCAGTAAAACCTACCCCAATTGGACCAGTTGGCCCTGTCGGTCCAGATGGACCAGATGGACCAGTCGGTCCAGTTAATCCCGGACCGGTTGGACCGGTCAGACCAGTCAGTCCAGTTGGTCCAGTTGGTCCAGTTGGACCAGATGTTCCGTTTGGCCCAGTTGGTCCAGATGGCCCAGATGGACCAGTTGGACCAGATGGTCCAGTAGGCCCTGTAGGACCAGTCGGTCCAGTTGGACCTGTTTTACCGGTAGGTCCAGTCGGACCAGTAGGCCCTGATGGACCACTTGGACCAGATGGACCAGTAATCCCTGTCGGACCAGTCGGTCCAGATGGACCAGTCGTTCCAGTTGGTCCAGTTAGACCACTCGGACCAGTTGGGCCAGTAAATCCGATAGGACCAGTAGATCCCGTATAACCACCAAGATTAATAGTTACTAATAAATTCCATTTATTGTTCTTATATACATATATAAATCCAGACCCACTGTCTATAAATAAATCATTTTCATTGGGTGGTATAAAAAACTCCGCTTGATTATTTACAAAAGATATAATTTTAACAATATATAAATCTCCTAAATAGTCAGTACCTAAATAATAAAAGGGTAGAGTAACTTGATTATTATTTGGATCAAAAACCTGATACAGATCATCTTTAAGTATCCAACCGGGTATAGTAATATCATATTTGAATAAATCTACATCGGAGTATGTTGTATTATAAACTAAATAATATTCATTATTAAATCCTGGCGATAATGGTTCTTGATCAGAATAAAAACCAGTAACAGATATTAATCCAGAATAAACATAATTACCGGCCCCTGTTGGTCCAGTAGGTCCAGATGGACCAGTTGAACCGGTTAAACCAGTTGGTCCAGTTGAACCCGTAGGACCAGTAGGTCCAGTTGTTCCGGTATGACCTATAAACCCTCTAAAACCTCTAGGTCCTGTTGGTCCAGTTAATCCAATAGTTAAATTATAATTCATATATTATATTATATTAAAAAATGTATGCATGTTTTATTTATTATAATAATAATAAATAAAAGTTTTAATTTTTTAATTTTTAATTTTAGTTTTACCTAGATACGGATATCCATACCCTTCTTGTACCATAATGTCGTTAATATACAGACTATCATTTTCATTTAGTTTAATTTTACCTAATAATCTACCATATTTATCAAATTTTCCGCAGTATAAATAAATTATCCGACCACCAATTAATTCGATTAATCTATTTTTGGCTGCAATTGCACTTTTTTTTATTTCTTCTCGATTTGGTATATTTTTTTTTGGTTTGATTTCACTAGAATCATAACCATGCATTCGAACATGAAACTTTTGATATTTATTATTGTAAAAAAAACAGACTGTAATAGTATCGCCATCATATACAGATAATACTTTTGCTCGATGTACTTCTTTATCTAGAGTAAATTGATCACAGTCTGTAATCTTTTCTAGTTCATCCATTATTATATAATTAGATATATATATGTATCTTAACTATATATATATTCTAACAACATTATAGAATTGATCATTTTGTATCTTACTAAAATCAAAATACAGATATTTCTTATTATAAACACCGGGCAGATTATCAAAAGTAAGATAATTAGATTTACCTGGATAATTTTTGTTGAAGTTAATATTCATATTTATAACTAATTGATTATCAAACACATATTTATTTTTTAGTTTTTCATCAAAATGTATAATACAAAATTCATGATTATATTTCAATAAATCTGGATAGATAATATTAGCCCATAATCTATAATTATCATAATTTCCTAATCCACTAGTATAAATATATATTTTTGGTTTTTTATTTTTATGTTTTTCATTGATTATATTTTTTATATAATCTATAATGATTGAATTTATAGGTTCTGGATGAATATTATCTTCTAAATATTTCTGGATCATTTTGATATCATTTTTATATAGATAATTTTCTAAAAGATCAAGATTAAGATGATTAAAGCGAACATTGCACATTCGCATACTATCAATAAAGAGATCTAGCAGGTGCATATATAACACTAGAATATTATAAAATAATTTTGTAATCAATTTTTCAATGATCTTTTAACTAAATCGGAGTTAAGTTCCGGTAGTTTAGAAGAGTGTAGATGTACTAGTACATTATTATTATAAACAAAAGTCATTCTAGCAACAATAGGATCTTTCAATCCATCCCACATCCATGTAATATATGCTACATTTATAGTAGTATTACTATCGATCTGTTGGATATTATCTTGTTTATCTATTATTTTTAATCCTGGTAGATTACAGAAGTAATTAAAATATAATCTAATATCTTGATCTTTTCTGATAATCTGTGAAACAGTTCCGACGAGGGTAGCTTTTTTATCGAATAATTTTACTACTCCATCAACATCTTGATTAGTAACAGAAGCACACCATAGATTAGTTAGGTTTTTTACTCCATCTATAGTTTGAAAATATAGGTGAGCATACATCAAGACTATTATTAAAAAAATGATAAATGATATTAATAACATATTATAATATAATATTTTATTATTTTTTAGCAGAATAATACTTTTTTAATATCACCTGAATTAAAATATTGGATATTTAATTCGATACATTTATTACATATATGATCGTAATTGCCAGATTCTAACTGTTCATATAATTTTTTAGTTTTATAGTTATTTTTTATTTGCTCTAATACAGTATAATCATCTGTATTAATTCCATTTTTAAATAATTCAGATCCTAGAGTTTTCATCATACAATAATAGATACGAGTGATATTATTAACAGTTGGATGATAATATACGCGCATAAACATATCTTGTCTAGTTTTAAAGACATTACATAAATCATTATAGACTGTTTTCGAAAATACTAGATCATTATTTTTTCCGATTTTTGCATTAAAAATAATATTATTTGGATTATATGAATTAACACCAGAATAATAACAATCCCGCCGAAGATAATCTAATTTATCTGTATCTACTCCACAAATACTATTACATACGATTTGATATAAAAAGCGATTTGGCTCTGATTCAGGGATAATTCCTTGAATCAAATTACATACAAATGTTACTTCATCACAATTTAATAGTTTTAATCGATCATTAATAGTTTGAACTAGATATATTGATCTCTGTTCATGATCTTTTATCTTAAAATAATCAGGGAGTATATTATCTGATGTATTTTTTAATAGTCTATCAAAAAGATGAGAAAAAGCAGAATGTCCTATATCATGTAACATTGCTGCTAGTTTAACTAACTGTTTAGTTCTTTTATCTATTGATGTATATTTTCTTAAAAGTT
>Ga0315902_10008919_pt1 | contig 13505 bp, 10 predicted proteins | sample LakEriMetagenome_9_FD_203523 | JGI IMG/M metagenome (GOLD analysis project Ga0315902, IMG submission 203523) | Freshwater fungal communities from buoy surface, Lake Erie, Ohio, United States - Buoy 12 MA117 | ecosystem: Environmental > Aquatic > Freshwater > Lake > Lake biofilm | place: USA... | reverse complement strand
AATGTCGGTGGTGGAATGCAAACGGTTCCTCGTATGCAATTGGTTGGTGTATACTCTCGTAACGAAGTGAGATAATCTATGGCAACCTTAGCAGACTTATTTAATCAAAAATCACAAGATATCTATAAGAGATTTGCGGCAAAGGTTGAACCAAACGACCAACCATACGTCAGTATCATTCCTGATACCAACGATTCTCGTAGTCGTATTAAAGACGATACTAGAGCTGTTCCTGTAGTGTCTATTGCACGGGATACCGCCCGTGTAAGTAAATTCTTACGGTCATCAAATGGATTGCTTTTCATCGCTAAGCAAACTTTACTTCAAACTGGAAATACATTTGTTGATACCAAATTATATAATCCAGCATCCCCATTACTAAATACCGTTCCATTCCTACATATCAGAAGAAATATTCCAACAAAAGCATTAACTACTAATGCATCTGGATTACTACAAAATACGACTGTAAACGATGTAACTAGTAAATTTATTATTAGTGGTAAGATTCAATCATTCTCTAGTGGTAGACGAGGATTAATACCTACGATTGGAAGTATTGCGAAAACATATCTAGCAACACAATTAAAAAATGCGGTTAATACCATCGTTCCGCTTCCACAGAATTATTCTGAGTCTAGACCAGAATATAAAACATTTAATTACGTAAACAACACATTTGGTAACACCGGTCCTGTGGTTTTTAGTCCACAACCATTGAATCAACGTAATTCAATAAGACTTTCTCTTACCGCCACAACCACGGCAAATTTACAAAATATGGCAGTAAGAAAACTGACTAATTTTGTACAATCGGTAACACAAAAATTTCCAAGTTTAATACGACCACCTATAGAAAAATTAAATCCTCCAAAAGATATACCTACATTCGTCCAAGCCGCCACAGAATTTAGAAACAAGCAATTGATAAATGCGAAAAATAGATTAAACAGTAAGTACTTTGCGGAACAACAATTATATGATAAAGGTCCGGCCTCGTCTGTTGTGGAAAATACCGACTCGGTTATAAACGGAAGTAGTCCATCCATAAAAGACCCGTATAATTTAACCAGAAAAGTAATCACGAACGACCAGAATGTAATTAATTACAATAATATTATAAGAGAACAGAACAAGGATATTATTAGATTTACATTCAGAGATGCTAACGGCGAAAACCCCGTGCATTTTCGTGCATTATTATCGTCTATTAAAGAATCAATTAAGACACAGTTTAATGAACAGCAATATGTGGGACGTACAGAGAGATTTGTAACATATGGTGGAGTAAAACGTAGTGTTAATTTAACGTTCAATATTGCTGCGTTTTCAAGAGGGGAATTGGATGGGGTCTGGACAAAAATAAATTATTTGTCTGGTTTAACCTTTCCTAGTGGCGTAAAAAACGGGTTTATGGTACCACCATTGTTTAAAATAACAATAGGTAGTATATATGATAATCAACCGTGTTATATTGAATCTTTAGATTATGATTTCCTAGATGAAACTATAACATTTGATATAAATAAAGAAGTACCATTTGCGGTTAATGTCAATATGCAACTGAGTATTCTTGAAAAACGTAGTAAGTTCTTTGATAGTCCATTTTATAAAATTACTGAACAAATTGCAAAAGAACAACTTGTACAAGATTCAAGAGCTTCTTCAAAAAATTCTTTACGTAAGTTACCTACGGGTGACCAGATAAACAGAGAGGCATTAACACTGGATTCAACCATAAGATTACCGCAAAGTCGTGAGTTAAGTCGTATTGATTTAAGTGCAACTACTTCCAATCCAGACGCTATTTTACAAAGATTTGATGATTTGGTGGAATCAGACTATATCAGTAGATTGGGCAATAATGAACCAAACGCAGTAATGGAAATGTTCAGAAGAAAGACCATAAGTGATGCATCGTTAAGAAGCACCCCATAAGATACTTCATAACCAGGACCAATATGGAACGTTATACTACACCACTACAAACCGATACCACAAAAAAGATTGCATATTATAAGACGGCACTTCCCACCGAAATCCCGTCCGAAGATATTCCATTCTATTATGTAGTTCAAGATGGGGACAGATTGGACACTCTATCGTATAAATTTTACAACACGACAGATAATTGGTGGGTACTTGCGAAAGCCAACAACTTAGTAAATGGTAGTATGGCAGTACCTATTGGTACTAGACTTTTTATTCCGAATATTTAATATGGCAGAATTACCATTTGAATTTAAAAGTTTACCTGGAAATTTAAGTATTCCTGTACAAATTACCAGTAAATTTGGTGAAAGAAAACATCCATTAAGCGGACAAACCAGCGATCATAGAGGACTAGACATAAGAGCGACCTCTGGAACTCCCGCATTAGCAGTATTTGCTGGGATAGTTATACGCTCAGGTTTACTAAGTACAAACTATAGTACTGGGTGTGGGGAGGGTATTCTCATCGGGCATTATACAGATGCGAATACTCCTGGAAAAGTAACATATACAACACGTTACTGTCATCTACAACAAGGATCGACCGCTGGATTACCACCGGGTACGACAGTAAACGCCGGCGAAAGAGTAGGATTGGTTGGTAACACTGGCGGAAGTACCGCTGCACATCTACATTTTGAACTGAGAAGAGTTTTAGGATACCCAGATAAAGACCCAGACGCTCTTCGCAAAATTACAGACACTCCAATAGACCCAGAGCCATTTATCAGAGCTCTTGAAAAAGGTCCAACTGATTATCTCACCGCACAGGTAGCAGAAGCTAGAGTTAGTGTTGGGGGAATTACTCCTTATATTGAATCGTTGGAATCATTTCATCCCAAAATTCAGTATGAACTAACACGAAGAAGAGTATCGGCAGAAACTGCAAACGTGTACATGCCGTTTGTAAAGTTAACATCATTGTCTAAAGTATTGTCTGACAACTTACCTGACGGCCAACCATCCGCACATTGTCCATCGCTTGGTATACATGGACAAAATACCGGTTCGTTTGATGCCATTTACTTACCAAAAAACAATAAAAGTATTATAGGATACGCAAGAGCTGGCGCCAATGGGGAAACTACCGTACCCGTGGTTGTGTCTGATTCAACAAAAGATGCAGCTAATATTCCTATACCTGGGATTACTCAATTAACTGTGGAACGTGGTACCGCAGGCCCCATGGGCGTCCGTGGTGGATTGATGAAAGCAGATTTAAAAATTGTTGCATATTCCGTAGGACAGGTTGACGCACTTCTCAGATATTACTTACGTCCTGCCACAAGAGTGGTTCTTGAACTCGGTAGAAAGTCATCAAGTAAAAAAGAAAATGAAATTAAAATATTTAACTGGAAACAATCGGAATCACAAATACGCGACTATTTCAGCACTCTTATCAAAAGCCCACAAAAACAACAAGAGTTTATTAAAGAATATATTTATGACAGCTATGGAAACTATGAAATATTCGTTGCATACGTAGTAAAATTTAATCTTAAATACAATAAAAATAACACGTTTGAAATAGACCTAACACTACACTCAGTACAACAGTTTGAAGTACCAACCAAACACACAGGCGTGCAATCTACATGCCCCAGTCCTACATCAGCATGTAATGCAATGGACATTCAAGAATATTTTAGTGACGCATATTCTTGGAAAAATAATTCGTTTAAACAGTTAATGTCACATTATCAAGAAGACACATTAACCGCAGATGAATTGTACTGGCAATCACAAATCATTCCTATAAAAAATACTGATGAAAGAAATCCGCATCCTACTGGTGGACCAAGTACCGCAGCAGGAACCAGAGAAAATGAATATTTTGTATCGTGGAACTTCTTCGTACAAAAAATATTAAATGACCCACGATATGGAATCGCTAGTATGTTGGGTAATGCGGAATTAGCTAACCTAGCATTGTTGAGAGTAACAGACGAGCCTGAAAATATAGAATTGGATGAAGGACTCATAGCTAACCAAGTTGGATATCACCCAAATCTTCGGTCAGTAAATCCAGAGGTAATGATTATTTGGAATAGTGTTGCACAAGCATTATTCGAACGAACTCCAGATGCATCTAGATTTTCAACTATAATTAATTTGGCATCACGAGACTTAAATAGCGAAAACTTAGTGGTTGATGAAACCGTAAAAGAAGCTTTAGAAAGTGATATATTATATAATAAAATTACTGCTTCGTCGGTCCCGTTTAGTAATATAGAAACGGGAGAAGGACTAAGAGCCGGCCGTTCATATTTGAGTAGAGGAATATGGTTAAATACTAAGTCGATTAAACAAGCATTCACTTCAACGGACACTATCAGTGCAGCTATCAGTATGTTATTAAACATGATGAACGCTGCTACGGAAGGATATTGGAATCTTCAATTATATAGCACAGATGTTAAAAATCCTGGGATGCATATAATCGATATGGGATTATCAAAAGAACCAAAAATATTCTCTCAATCACCTACAAATGGTATAGATTTAGAAGAAAATGAATCCACAAATGTATTAAATAGTATTGAAGGTATAAATATTCGCAGATATAGTGGGGAAACAGAAGATAAGCCAAAATATATTTATATGTTTAATAGAGGAACTAAGCGATTTAATGATGGCGAATTGGGCAGTGATTTAATTGATTTAACTGTAGAATTCAACATGCCACAAGTAATTGCAATACAAGCTATCGCTAATATTGGCGGCCCAGCACAAAAAAGTACATTACAGTCTATCAACATAGAAGAGCTTAGAGAAATTACACTTATTGATAATCTTTATAAACCGTGTAATGACACGAACATTTGCTCAGATGAACGTCGGTGTGATAGTGACGAAATAGAACAATTACGTATTGCAGTAGATAAGCTTAAAGTAGCAGAAGCTGAGGCTATAGCTAATCAAGGTGGTGGTGGTTATCTAACTGAAGCGGTGTTGGGTCGAGGGCCAGCACCTACACGACCAGCGCCGGCGAACAGAGCATATCGCGAGGCGCGAACCGCCCGTGAACAAAAAGAAAATGAATTGGCAATCGCTGAAATTAATCAATATAATCCTAATTTGGTTGGAACGGTACGTGAATATGCGGATTTGGGAACCGCCGTTAAATTAGTAGAAATCAATCCTTCACGGATGATGAAAGAGTTAAATATAGATTCTACTAATGCAGAGGAAGGGCGAGTCCCGGCAACCACACATGCATTTAATAGTTCCAATCTTACAAAAACGGTGGTGGAGGTAACATTACCGGGAATAGGCGGTGTCAATTTGTTCCAGTCATTTTTAGTTGACCGTATTCCGTCTATTATAGAACGTGGGTTTTATGTTGTAACAAAAATTACTCATGACTTTACGTCACAAGCCGGGTGGATAACAAAAATTCAAGGACGTTTTAGATTTAGACCGGAAAAAAATGCAACTAGACCGTATGATGTATGTCCGCCAAGGGTAACCGCACGGACAGCTACAGTAAGTACTTCGGAGACGCCAATCAGAACTACACCTCCGCCAAGTATCAATACAACGGTATCGGCATTTAGAACAGCACCTATACAAACGCAACTGGGTAATCCAGGTGTTACATTTACCGATGCATTAAACCCACTGGGTAGATAATATGACTACCACACATACTAATAAACCCAAAATCACACAAACTGACATAAACAATGGGTATGTCACTAGATATTTTGTGCGGAATGTTTCGACAAAAGTGGTTACCGAAATAGACAAAAAGCAATATGAAGCATTCAAGAATAATGTATTGTATGAACGTATAGAGTTTCCTTGGGTAATCACGGGGCTTGCGAATGACCAATTATCTACCGACAATAAAATCATTTACGGAACCAAACATAAAAACACAGTAACTACTCAATTCTACAATAAAAGATTACCTGGATTAGATAGAGTGTTGCGTAATCCTTTGGAATATTTCATAGGAACACTCAATACGTCGGAACCATTGGTACCATTGACTACTCAAATGAACATTCCAACGTTTCAGGTGTCGGTTCCAACTTCCAGTGCAGAACCCGAACCCGAACCTACTGGTAGTCTTACTATAACTTCCTTGTTGGCAGGAGATGGACACTTCACCATACTTAGAAGTGATAACACGTTATGGTCATGGGGATATTCAAGTGGACCATTGGGATGGGAAACCAGCTATCTTGACCCAAACATACTTGTACCAACACAAGTATCTGGTTCGTGGGCGTCAGCATCGTTAGGTGGTTATAGTTTATGGGGTATAAAGACAGACGGGACATTGTGGGCATGCGGAGAAAATAGCAACGGTCAACTTGGACTTGGTTCAGTTACTGATGCGCCAGCATTCACATTAGTAGATAGTGGGTTGTGGAAATATGTTGGAGATGCAAACTTCTCAGTGCATCAATTAGCAATCAAGTCTGACGGAACGCTTTGGGCAGCGGGAGCTAATGGCGCAGGGCAATTAGGTAACGGTTCTAGTTTCAGTGAACTTTTCTTTGTTCAAATTGGGTCGGATACTGATTGGAAATACGTCCATATGGCATATCAAAGTTCGTTTGGAATAAAAACAGATGGAACATTGTGGGCATGGGGAGACAATAGCGAAGGTCAATTAGGACTGGGCGACACCACAAGCAGAAATGTACCAACACAAGTTGGAGCATATACCGATTGGGTAAAGGTAGTAGGTAGTTATATGTGGTCGGTTGGATTAAGAGCTGATGGGACATTATGGTTTGCAGGTGGTGATAATGGACAGTGTGGTTATCCAGACGCAGGGTTTACATACCCCGCACTTACATTTACTCAAATTGGTTCAGATACAGATTGGATTGATTTGGATATGGGCGATGAATATCATATAGTACGTAAATCTAATGGAACCATATATACGTGGGGTGCGAATTACGATGGAATGATAGGTAATGGTAGTAGCACTGGTATAGTATGTACACCGTTTGCAGTAGATAATGGTTCAACCGGATGGACTCATATTGCTGGTGGTGGCTACGACCCGTACGCTATAAAAGATAATAAGTTATATTTCTGGGGAGCAAATTATCAGAATCCAACACCTGGAGTGGGTGGAATCGTAAATACACCACAAACTACACCAGTAGAACACGTTTCTTCTAGTGTGGTAATGCCCCCAACTTGACAAACACAATCCAATGTACTATATTTAAATTATAATATATTATTGAGGAACCAATGGTTATTACGAATCTAGACGATATTACAAAACTCACCAACCGCTTACAGAAAGAGACTTCTTATGTCTATCCCGTGGCGATTGATGCGTTTCTGCATCCAGTACAGAACAAGTTGTCCTCACTCCATTTCCGATTTGAGGATGGGACGTTCTATACGGTATCAGTGAATCATCCAGACGCTCCCAACTTTGAGATAGACTTAAGTAGGGCGCATAAGCTGGTCACCTTGCATCAGAAGGAACTCCGCCATCTGACCAACGCTGTCAATATTGTAGACCTGGCAACTATAATACATCTGAACAATGATGTGATTCCAATCTATCGTGAATTCTATACGATGGGAATACATCACATCAAGAATCAGTTCAAGTTCAAGAATCTGCACTATAGTATCCCGTTGACTTCGTGGGTGGAAACAGCAGAAGCATTTCTTCAACACTGTGAACATCTCCATAAGCGATATGAGTCCACGGAACAAGATTCTGCCTTCCAGTTTATCAATCAGATAACGATTCCGACGTTGGCTAGTATTGAAAAGTCTGGGTTGTATACGACCGACAATAACTTCGTATATTCCGATTATAACATCTATACGTCCACGGGTCGTCCAAGTAATGCCTTCGGTGGTATTAACTTTGCCGCACTCAATAAGAACGATGGAAGTCGTGAGAAGTTCATCAGTCGGTTTGGTGAGAACGGAACCCTTGTCCAGTTCGATTATGAGGCGTTCCACTTACGATTGGCTGGAAAGTTGATGGACTATTATCTACCACCGACTTCGCTTCACACGTACCTTGCACAGCAGTACTATGGTAATTATACCATAACAAAAGAGCAATACGAAGAGTCCAAGGCCCGTACTTTCGCCTTGATGTATGGTCAATCCGACGATACGGGTGGTGTAGAGTTCTTCCAAAAGATTAAGGAGTATTCCTCCAAGTTGTGGGACGAATACCGTCAGAATGGATTTGTATTGTCAGGAACGGGTCGCAAAGTGACCTTGGTAGATGCTTCCAAGAACAAGGTATTCAACTATATGATGCAGTTGACGGAAACCGAAGAAGCAATCAATCGGGTTCACGATGTATGTAATTTCTTGGGAATGCGGCAATCCAAAGTCATTCTGTATACCTATGATGCTATCTTATTGGATGTTCATAACGATGAATTGGATTCTATGGAGAATGTATCGAAGTTGTTGAGTGCGGGTGGATTCCCCGTTCGTCAATATCGTGGTGACAACTATAATAATCTTATTTTACATAAAATATAGTGTTATTGAAGTCAATTTGATACTTATACAAAGTGGTATATATTAACGCTTTTAAGAGTATCATATGAACGAAACTCAGTTACTATGTACGTTTATTCCCGCAGATAGATTGGAAGAAAACGTCGAACTCATAAAAAATTCATATACATTGGCTTTCAATAACATCTATGTATTGGAGAATGTAGATGATGCGAATCAATTGATTCTGACCTACAATATTATTGCGGGGTCATTAAAGTCACATTACGCACCACCTGCATCAACCATATCAGTCCATAGAAAAAAGCAAACCAATACAATATATACGATTAATGCATTAAACGCATTAATCGCAAGTAAGAACGGTGGGAAGATTGACAAGTCCTATAAGATTGATTGGGACGAATTGAAGAATTCCATTCTTGTCACTGCCCACGGTCAATTAAAAACAGTTAAAACCAAAATAAAAGAAATATTAAACTTCTAACAAGTAGGGTCTTGACAAACTAAACGCAGGGTAGTATACTTATCCTACTTGGGTATACTACATCATAAACACCCATTAAACACTTTTAAACGAGGTAAACACAAATGGCACTAGACATCAACGCATTAAAGAGTAAGCTCAACAGTTTCAAGCGTACCGGCGGTGGGGACCGCGATACCGCTATCTGGAAGCCGAAGGAAGGAAAGACCGTCATCCGTATCGTCCCGTGGAAGGATAACCCCGAGAATCCCTTTATTGAACTCTACTTCCACTATCTAGGCAACAAGACCTATCTCTCGCCACTTTCGTATGGTAATCGTGACCCGATTGCGGAGTTTGCTGACGCCCTTAAGTCAGACCAGACCCGTGACCCGAAGGAGCGGTACGCTGAGGCTCGTCCGTTCATGCCGAAGCTCCGTACCTATATCCCTGTCATCGTTCGTGGTGAAGAGGATAAGGGTGTTCGGTTCTACTCGTTCGGTAAGACGGTCTATCAGGAACTTCTTTCGTATATTTCTGACCCCGATTACGGTGATATTACCGATGCCAAGACTGGTCGTGACATCGTAGTGGAGTACATTCCGAAGGAGAAGTCGGATACGAACTTCGCCAAGACCTCTGTGAAGGTCAAGCCGTCACAGACTCCGCTTTCGTCTGACTCTGCCCAGATGAAGCTGTGGATGACTGAACAGCCCGATATCAAGGAACTTTACACCGAGCCGACCTACAACGAGCTGAAGGTCACGCTTGAGAAGTATCTTGACCCCGATAATTCCGTTATCACCCCTGCCCGTGAAGCCGAGGCTCCGAAGCCCGTCGCTACCACGGCAGCAGCTCCGAAGGAGAACGTCAAGAACGCTGTTGATGCGTTTGACGAGTTGTTCAACGATTAATTAACCAAAGACACGTAGTGGTACTAGGTAGCCTCAAAACTACCTAGTCCCTGCGTGTTTTGTTACATATAAGGAATCATATGGCAAAAGAAACGAAAACAAAGAAGTCCAGTCCATCAGCAGACCGTGATGAATTGGCACAAGTTATCGCAGATAGCTTGAATAAATTATATAAAGATGGACAAGTTGCTTACTTCCTTGATGGTGAAGAAGAGACTCCTACGGATTTGACTGATTTCATTTCCACGGGAAATACGATGTTAGATATCGCCATCAGCAACCGCCCGAATGGTGGTATTGCCGCCGGACGTATCACCGAATTGACTGGATTGGAAGCATCTGGTAAGTCACTCGTCGGTGCATCACTTATCGCCACGACACAGAAGCGTGGTGGTGTTGCGGTTCTTATTGATACGGAAAACGCGGTCAATGATGAATTCTTCCAAGCAGTCGGTGTAGATATGAAGAAGTTGGTTTACGTTCAACACGATACCGTTGAAGATATCTTTGATTCTATCGTGAATATCATTGAAAAGGTTCGTTCTTCTGCGAAGAAGGATAAGTTGGTCACTATCGTTGTTGACTCTGTTGCCGCCGCCTCGACCAAGACGGAAATGGCAGCTGACTTCAATAAGGATGGATACGCAACTGCAAAGTCCATCATTATCAGTAAGGCAATGAGAAAGATTACAAATCTGTTAGGTCGTGAAAAGATTGCTCTCGTGTTCACCAATCAGCTCCGTTTGAAGATGAATGCTCCTGCGTTCTCTGACCCATACACTACTTCTGGTGGTAAGGCAATCGGATTTCACGCTTCAACTCGTATTCGTTTGTCACAAGTCGGGAAGTTGAAGGATTCAGCTGGGAACATCATTGGTATCACCACGAAGGCGGTTATCACCAAGAATCGTTTGGGTCCGCCGTATCGTGAAGCTGAATTCAACATTTACTTCAATCGTGGTATTGACGATTACAGTAGTTGGTTGGATGTCTTGAAGGAAAACGGCATCGTCAAGCAATCTGGTGCGTGGTATTCGTATAACGACGAGAAGTTCCAAGGGAAGGAATTCCCTGCGTTCCTCGAAGCCGACCAAGAACGGAAGGCTGACTTGTACGATAAGATTTGTGAAGCACTTATTATGAAGTACGAGAAGGACTTTGACCCGTCTGCGGTTAACAAGGAATCCGCAGAAGATGAGGACGAAGTATCACCATCTAAAAAGCAATTACTAAATGACTGATTTATTGAAGGTGTTTGATAGTATGCAGTTCGACAATAAGGACATAGGATACAACTCCCGTGTCCTTATTGTTGATGCACTCAACACATTTATGCGGAGTTATGCCGCTATTCCTACCTTGGATGATGATGGAAATCATATCGGGGGAATGGCTGGATTTATGAAATCTTTGGGGTTTGCTATTCGTAGTTTCAAACCTACCAGAGTTGTACTCGTCTTTGATGGTAAGGGTGGGTCACAACGTCGGCGGAAGATTTACAAGGAATATAAGGCAAATCGGAAGCCACCGACTCGTCTGAATCGGCAGTATGATATGACCACGGACGAACAAGAAAAAGAGAATATGAAGTATCAACTCGTATCTCTGGTGGAAATGGTTGAATGTTTACCCGTTTCTATTCTTGCTCTTGATAATATTGAAGCGGACGATACAATCGCATATATGTCGGAGTTGGTCACGAAGAATGGTGGAACCTCTATCATTTATTCTACCGACAAAGATTTCTTACAGATGGTCAACGAAAATGTCAAGGTGTATAATCCTGTTAAGAAAAAGACATTTGATGTTGATGTGATTCTGGAAACGTATGGCGTTCATCCCGATAACTTTGTATTCTTTCGTTCACTACTTGGCGATAAGAGTGACAATATTGATGGAATCAAGGGAGCAGGAGAAAAGACGTTATTAAAGTATATTCCAGAATTCGCTGACCCGAGTGTTGAAGTCAATCTGAATTTGATTGAACAGAAATATGCTGATATTAAAAAGAAGCCCAAGGTTGTAGAAACCATTTTAGATAATACCAGCATAGTAAATAGAAATATGCAATTAATGAATTTGCGTGATGTAGATATTAACATTGACGCAAAAATGAAAATATTACATAAGTTTGAAGAAGGATGCCCACCACTTCGTAAGACGGACTTGACAAAGTTGATGGTTAAGACTAAGATTATTAGTAGTATTCAGAATTACGATGAATGGATTACATTTTCTTTTACTCCACTAGCGAGATATTATGGTAAATCATAAGCAGTATGATAAGAACGTAGATACTCTGGCAAAGTTCGGTCCTAGCTTTCAGTCAAAGGCTGTGGCTGCGATGTTGAACTCACCAGACTTCTTGGCACAATCTTACGATATTATCAATCCTAACTTCTTTGAGTTGGAAGCGAATCAATGGATTGTTGAAACGACTCTAGAGTATTTCAATGATTACAAGACCCTTCCAACACTTGAAGTATTCAAGGTTGAAATGAATAAGAGTGTCAAGGATGATACGCTACGTACTTCTGTTGTAGAATCACTCCGTGGTATTTTCCAGAAGATGCAGGATAATGATTTGGATTATATCAAGGATAGTTTCTTGGATTTCGCTAAGAACCAAACGTTGAAGTCTGCGATTATTCGTTCCGTTGACCTTCTCCAGATTGGTCAGTATGGAGAAATCAAGGTCTTGGTGGATAGTGCCCTTCGTAGTGGTCAACCTAAGACGGTTGGTCACGATTGGAAGAAGGACTTCGAGAAGCGATTGACGAAGGATGCCCGTGATACGATTCCGACTGGTTGGGATGCTCTTGATTCTATTATCGGTGGTGGATTGGCCGGTGGTGAATTGGGTGTGGTTATCGCTCCGTCTGGTGTAGGTAAGAGTTGGGCACTTGCCACCATCGGTGCAAATGCACTGAAGGCTGGGAAGAAGGTGGTCCACTATACTCTCGAATTAAATGAGAATTATGTCGGTCTACGATATGATACCATTTACACAGGTATTGAGCCGGGAAAGATTCCAGAACATCCTGAAATGATTCGTGAACTGGTGGAAAAGATTCGTGGTGAGATAATTATTAAGTATTACCCTGCTCGAACCATCACCTCTCACACCATTCAAGCTCACGTACAGCAGATGGCTTCGTTGGGGTTCAAACCCGACCTTATCATTGTTGACTATGCGGATTTGATGAGTGCGACCGCCCGAACGGACGCCCGTTATCAAGAGTTGGGTGCAGTCTATGAGGAACTTCGTGGATTGGCCGGTGAATTACAAACGCCGATTTGGACGGCTTCACAGACTCAAAGAAGTGCGTTACAAGACGAAATCATTCAGGCCGATAAGATTGCAGAGTCGTATAGTAAGATTATGACGGCGGATTTGGTCATCTCAATCTCTCGTAAGTTAGAGGATAAGGTTCATAAGACTGGTCGCGCCCATATCATTAAGAACCGATTTGGGGCTGATGGTCAGACGTTCCCGATGATTATTGACGCAAGTGTAGGAAAGATAGAGATTTACGACGAATCCTCCGCCAAGGGGATTATGTTGAAGAAGCAGATGGAAAATGGTGAAACGGTTACGAAACAGAATCTAGCAAAGAAGTTATTGGAAATGGATTTGGATTAAAAAATATCGTTGG